>Ga0209514_10001990_pt1 | contig 32954 bp, 29 predicted proteins | sample Subgrocontami58m_FD_187452 | JGI IMG/M metagenome (GOLD analysis project Ga0209514, IMG submission 187452) | Subsurface groundwater microbial communities from S. Glens Falls, New York, USA - GMW37 contaminated, 5.8 m (SPAdes) (version 3) | ecosystem: Environmental > Aquatic > Deep subsurface >...
ACGTATAGTACGCTTATGTTTATTCATGTGCGTATGTATTTCTACTAAAGCCGTCCTGCCGGACGGCTTTAGTATACGGCGTTGCCTTCAAACGTACACCCCAGCTATGCTGGGGGTTTTTCTTGTAGCAAAACCCCCGCCAAAAAGGCGGGGGTTTTTAATTTTAATTGGGGCAAGAGCCTATCACAATAATAATTCCTAAACGCGTTGCCAGGATAAGTTGAAAATTTCAAGGCTTGCCGACAAGCCAGTGGATGATTCCACGGCTTGACGGCATAACGCACCTGCCTGCCGATAGGCAGGGAAATTTTCAATTCTTAGACCGCAACCCAGAGGGATACAGCCAATTTTATTTATAACTGCGTTGGAAACTATTATTGAGTTAAGCTCTTATCAAATTCAGCGAGCTTCTGATTAAAGGAATTATTTATTAAATTTACCTCATTTGCCTCCTTATTCATATTATTTATAAAATTCCAAACATCATTACTATCGTATTTGATATCATCAATAAACTTCATTTTAAGGGTAAAGAGTAATCCGCCAAAATAAGCGTTATAATTGATCAGATGTCCGATAAGAGATACTTCTTGTGTAACTGCTTCTAGGGCTATATTTTTCGCATTTGCCGGCTTTATACCCTGAACAGCCTGAGCCATGTTGTTAAGCTCCGCAGATAATTCTAAGGCTATGGTTCTAACCTGCTCTATTTTTTCAGTTTCCTGCTCAACCAATTCTAAGGCGGAAGAAAATCTGCCATTTTTATCTTCTTCTGAAATTTTATCTAAACTTTTTACCGAAGAATCCAAAAGAGCAACTAATTCTGATGCTATACTAGCACTCTTTTCCCTGGCTTCAACAAAATTTTCCGGAACAAAAGATTCATCCCTATTCCAAATCAAATACCCGAAACCTCCCAAAATAGAGATAACGATCAAGGCTAAAATTATATTTATCAAATTCCTGGTTGCCCTGTTCATATAGTAGGACTTATAAATTTATTATTGAAATAAGTTATAAAACTTATTATAATAGAAGGGCTTAAATAAGCAATCAACCAACCTTCGCTGTATCAGCGGGCCTCGCCCGCCGAAGCCAGCTATGGCTGGCAAAGGCGGGTATCGTATACTGGTATTACCTCAGCTTTCCAAGCTGATGAAGGGGGTTCGATTCCCCCTACCCGCTCAAATTAAAAAATTTGCCTTTACGGCAAATTTTTTAATTTTAATAGAAGTAGGGAGAACTTGAATCTCATAAGCTCCGTAGACTTGAATAAAAAAAAATATGAAACTTTATATTTAATAAAGAAAAGTTAAAAAATACCAAGCGCTAAAGCGAAAACCCGGCTAGCCGGGTTGGTGAGACTTCTCCTACTTACTCAATGAGCATGACAAAAATTACTTGAAAATAACCCAGACCCCCCCTTACTTTTGCGGAGACTTCTTGTTTTCTATACGTTCAAAAATCTTTTTAATTAGCCCAATGAACTCTTCATTATCCACGCCCTTTTGAATGTAATCTTCTATTCCAAGTTCTTTCATCCATTTTTGTGCTTCAATAGATAGATCAGCATTAGTTAAGAGCGCAATATAAATATCAAATCCTGGAGAACCTGGCTCATTTTTAATTCTATCAGCTGTTTTGAAACCATCCTCGCCCCCCGGCATATTGATATCAAGCAAAATAAGATCGGGATGGAGTCGGCGCGCCATTTCTCGCCCCTGTTCGCCGCTTTTAGCATAAATAACTTCGTAACCGGCCGCACCAAGCAAGCTGCCAAAAAGCCGACGACTTACCGGGTCATCATCAATTATTAAAATATGCTTAGTTGTCTGGTCCATATATTACTTTTTCTCCTATTTTTACAAGGGCTTCTTTTCTATACGTTCAAAAATTTCTTTAATTCGTTCAATAAATTTTTCATTAGAAACACCCTTCTGAATATAATCCATCACCCCAAACGCTTCATCTTTCATCCATGCTTCTGCTTCAAGGGGTAAATCAGCGCTAGAAAGAAATACTATAGGAATATTTGCCGACGCAGAATCTTTATCGCTTTTGATCATATGCGCTGTTCTGAAACCATCATCACTTCCAGGCATATTGATATCAAGCAAAATAAGATCGGGATGGAGTCGGCGCGCCATTTCTCTCCCCTGTATACCATTTTCGGCATAAATAACTTCATAACCAGCCGTACCAAGTAAGCTGCCAAAAAGTCGACGGGTTGTTTCATCGTTATCAATCATTAAAATGTGTTTTGCCACTGGTTCCATAATCTTTTTTATTATTTATTTAGGTTCTACGGTGTTATCGTTGGTTTATTAAGGACTAACCAATAAAGACCTGCCTCGCTTAGCGCTTTTAAAAAATTCGAAGACTCAATCGGCTTTACAATATAACTATTAACTCCCAGCTTATAGGCTTCTTTTAAATCGAAGTCTTCCTGGGAGGAAGTTACAACCACTACTGGAATCATCTTTGTACTTTCATCTGCCTTAATCTTGGCCAATACTTCAAGGCCGTTTACCTTTGGCAATTTTAAGTCAAGTAAAATGACTTTTAAAGGAGTGCTATTATCGCGACTAGCATATCTTCCGGTACGGAAGATAAATTCAAGCGCTTCTTCGCCGTCCTTTACCAAGTAAATTTTATTGACAAGTTTGAGGCTGGTCAGGGCGCGAAGAATAAGCTCGGCATCATTAGGACTGTCTTCAACCATTAATACATCTACCTCATTAATATTTGTTTGGTTTTCCATATAATATTTTTAATTTATACAATGCGTCTCTACAAGAGTTTATTATTTAGGCAAACTAAAGTAAATAGTCGCCCCCTCCCCAACCTTTCCTTCTGCCCACACTTTGCCGCCATGTCGCTCAATAATACGCTTAACATTAGCAAGTCCAACACCGGTTCCTTCAAATTCTTCAACTGAATGTAAACGCTGAAAGACACCAAAAAGTTTATTGACGTACTTCATATCAAAACCGGCGCCGTTGTCTTTTACATAAAACGTTATGCTACTGTTGTCGCTCGTGCTTCCAATCTCAATCTTCGCCTTTTCTGTTTGGCCCGTAAACTTGATGGCGTTCGATAAAAGATTTGTCCAAACCTGGCGGAGCATATCCCCGTCCGCTCTGGCAACTGGTAAATCACCGACGACAAACTCTATGTCTCTCTTCGGCGAAGCCTTTCTCAATTCTTTATATATTTCATTAACCAATAGAATTGTGTCAATGATGCTCTTTTTCACCTCCTGCCGTCCCAAACGGGAGAACGACAAAAGATCGTCAATAAGCTTACCCATCTGTAAGGTACTCGCACGGATGATGGAAGTAATTCGCTTACCTTCATCGTCAAGTTTTTCATCGTATTTTTCAACTAGTATTTGCGTAAATCCATCAATTGCACGAAGTGGCGCTCGGAGGTCGTGAGACACCGAGTAGCTGAAGGCTTCCATCTCCTTGGTGCTTATAACTAGCTGCTCATCTTTAAGCTTTAGTTGCTCCGCTGTCACCTCTAATTTTTTTCTGGCGTCCTCTTTTTCCTCGGCGATCTCAACAAGCTCCTTTCTAGCATCCTCTTTCTCTTTGGCGGTCACGGCAAGCTCCTGTCTAACAGCTTCTTTTTCTGTTGCGGCTACGGCAAGCTGAGCTGCTGTCACCTCGAGCTTTTGTCTTACATCCTCTTTTTCTTTAGCAGTCGCAGCAAGCTCACGTCTAACAGCTTCTTTTTCTGTTGCGGCTACGGCAAGCTGAGCTGCTGTCACCTCGAGCTTTTGTCTTACATCCTCTTTTTCTTTAGCAGTCGCAGCAAGCTCACGTCTAACGGCTTCCTTTTCTGTTGCGAACAGGGCAAGCTGAGCTGCTGTCACCTCGAGCTTTTGTCTTACATCCTCTTTTTCCTTGGCAATCACGGCAAGCTCCTGTCTAACAGCTTCTTTTTCTGTTGCGGCTACGGCAAGCTGAGCTGCTGTCACCTCGAGCTTTTGTCTTACATCCTCTTTTTCCTTGGCAATCACGGCAAGCTTGCTTCTGACGCTTTCCATAAGCTCATTTGCTTTCTTTGCTTGGGTCACATCACGCGCAGCTGCGAACGCCCCCAATACATTACCATTTTCGTCATTATACAGCGCTGCATTATAAAGAACATCAGTAAGTTTCCCTTCCTTTGATTTGATAGTAAGAGGAAAATCTCTAATTGATCCCTCTTTAAAAACTTTATTACGAGCTATAAGAGCTTTTTTCGGTTCCGTAAAGTATCTATAAAAATGAGTACCTATAAGGTTCTTGCGTGAAACACCGGTGACTTTAATCGTCGCCGCATTCACATCAGTAATCTTTCCTTTTGGACTAATAGTAACCAGGGGGTCTAGACTTGCTTCGATGAGACTACGGGCATACTTGTTTGCTGATTCAATTTTATTGGCAGTCACGGCAAGCTGAGCCGCTGTCACCTCGAGCTTTTGTCTTACATCCTCTTTTTCTTTAGCAGTCGCAGCAAGCTCACTTCTAACGGCTTCCTTTTCTGTTGCGAACAGGGCAAGCTGAGCTGCTGATCCTTCAAGTTTTTTTCTAACAGCTTCCTTTTCTTTTGCAAACACTGCAAGCTTCGCTGCCGTAACTTCAAGCTTTTTTCTAACAGCTTCCTTTTCTTTTGCAAACACGGCAAGTTGAGCTGCTGTTACTTCAAGTTTTTGTCTGACATCCTCCTTTTCTTTTGCAGCCACGGCAAGCTTCTCTGCCGTCACCTCGAGTTTTTTTCTACTAACTTCTTTATCCTTGGCCAAAGACTTCAATTCGGAGGCAATTTGATTAAATGTAGAAACTTCTGGCTTTTTTTTGTTCTTTTTATTTTTTTTCATTCTATTTTAAAATCACAATTATTTTTTTAGTAATAAATATAGCAATCATTTATTAACATAATTATATCATATTGACATGACGGGGAAAGTCGGACGTTGTATACTACATATATATAATAATTTACTAAATGATGTTTAAAATGGAAGAAAATAAAAATCAGGAAGGAAAAAATACTATAACCAATTCTCCAAAAAAAGATTATTATGCCTCAACGGGCAAAAAAATAAGTGATTTTTTATTTGGATTTATTAGCACTATAATTGTGTTTTATTCCGTATCATTTGCCCGTTCACTTTTTGCGCCAAGTATTTCAAATCTAGTTTGGATAAATCTTTTTGCTCTATTTATTATTATCGCCACCCTTACATTATTATGGCTATTATTTTTTAAAACTAACCGAAGATTTATTGCTATTGGAATTATGTTCGTTTTACTAATACCTATTCTTATTTCTTTAAGCAGTTATTTTATATCTTTTTAATTTTTGCTCTGCTAAATAAAGCCTTCCAGGTTTTAGAGTATGAAATAGTCTATTTTACAGATTGGGCTTTTAATTTAAAAATAATTCACAAACTAGCAAAAGGTCTAAAAAAAATAATGATATACTAATATATAGAAAGTGAGTCGATAAAATAATACACATAAAACAATAATAAATAGTCAGTACTTCTATTGTGGCAATAAAGTCATTACCGATGTCGTCGAATCAAATGACCTTACAAAATAATATAAGTCATAAAAGTATAAAAATTAACAATCCGCCTTCGTTAAAACTACGGCGGACAAAGAAAAAAACATGAAAATATTTAATAAAATTTCAGTAGTTTCATTGATCGTTCCTTTGGTGATTAGTCTGTCTGGGCAAGCCGTATTCGCAGCAAGTCCGGCAACAGTAAATCTCGGTACAGCCGGTAATTTTGTGATTCTGGCTAAAACAGGTATCTCAACTACCGGATCTACCTTGATCGTTGGAGATCTTGGAGTTAGTCCGGCAGCTGCGAGCTACATAACTGGATTTGGATTAATCCTTCCTTATGCTAGCGCATTTTCCACATCAGCTTTGGTAAATGGAAAAATATATGCTCCCGGCTATGCGAATCCGACCCCTGCTAACCTAACCACGGCGGTATTAGACATGCAAAATGCATATACCGACGCAGCAGGACGGGCACCCGACTTTACTGAATTGGGCGCAGGTAATATTGGCGGGCTAACACTTGCCCCCGGAGTCTACAAATGGGGTACCAACGTCACAATACCAACAGACGTTATCCTTTCAGGCGGAGCAAACGACGCCTGGATCTTCCAGATAGCGCAAAATCTTAATATCAGCTCAGCAACAAAGGTAATGCTCGCCGGTGGCGCGCAAGCCGCCAACATCTTCTGGCAAGTCGCAGGACAAGTAACTCTTGGAACGACATCTACCTTTAATGGAAATATATTGGGTCAAACAGCAATCGTGCTAAATACCGGCGCGCTACTCAATGGCCGGGCATTGGCTCAAACTGCAGTTACATTAGACTCAAATTCAGTTACCATTCCAACCAGTTCTAGTTCCGTAGCTCCAGCGCCCGTAGTTCCCGCAACACCCGCAATATCGGCGATTCCAGCAACCCCTTCATCGGGAACAAGTCCCTCGGTCACTTCGACAGGCTCAGTGCAAGCAATTTCAGCCACTCCTGCAGTTTCCGCGACACCAGCATCACCTTCAGCAACTCAAGCTACATCACAAACACAGCTCCCAGCCCAAGCCTCGCCAGTTGCTGTAGCGATCCATGCCTTTAATGCCGCTCTAAAACTTGGATCAACCGGAACCGATGTTACAGAATTACAAAAAAGATTAGCAGCAGAAGGAATTTATAGTGGCCCAATTACCGGATATTTTGGATCATTAACTCAGGCAGCGGTTAAAAAATATCAAGCTAACTATGGTATTGATCAGCTTGGAAATGTTGGTCCCAGCACTCGTGCTCAATTAAATAAAGCCTTGGTTTCTGGCGTGTCTCAAGCCCCAACAACCACCGGCCGAACAGTTGAGTCTTTACAGAATCAACTTCAGGTATTGCAAATGCAGCTTCTCCAGCTTCTTAACCAGCAATTACAGAATCTAAAGAAAAAATAAAATTGTAATAACTAAATAATTATGAAAAAGAAAACAAATAAAAAAATAAAGTTAGTTGCCAAAAGTACGATAAAAAAATCAAAGGTACTTGCAAAGAAAGTTGGTAAAAAAGCAGGCAATGAAGCGGGTAAGATGGTAAGGATGCTTCAAAAAAAATGGAAAAGTACAGAACCTAAGCGAGAAGAATACAAAAAAGAGATCAAAAAAACCGCCGGTAAGGCAGCGGTAAAGGGCAAAAAAATGCTTAAAAAAGGTCTTAAAAATAGCCTCAAGATAGGAGGTGATGTTGCCGAAGTTATAAAGAAAGATATTCGAGAAATTCGCAATCAAGGAAAGTAAAAGAATAAGAGTAATTTGATAAAAAACAGTCGCCTAGGCGACTGTTTTTTATATGTCCCAATAAAGAAAAGAATAACTAACTGCTATTCCACCACTTTATCAGTAAATACTACCAATCGCTTGGAATAACTTTTGGAAACTTTATTCCAGATTCCCTCGCAAGTAATTAGATTAAGGCGGCCCCCCCCATCATTTGAGTTGAATACATATGAGACATCAGCTCCCGGATCATATCTTCGGCTTTCGCGCACTATAAAGGTAATGATTGCCCCCTTTTCATCTTCAATGTATATTTTATCTCCACTCTTTAATTTATATAAATTATCAAATACTGCCGGTATATTATTTTTCCAACCATAATGCCCCACAATAATAGAATTACCATTTTCCCCAGGACGTGGCCCAAGATCGAACCAGGCCGCATTAGCGGGGTCTTTTGGTATACCCACTTCCCCCTGAGACGTAAGACCAACGTATTCTACAAAAGCATCGACATTAATCTTTGGAATCCTAAGACGAACCGGTAGTCCCAAATTCACACGCTCTTCTGTTGGAAGATTATTAGCGCCAATTAACAATTCTGAATTAACTCTCCCTGGTTCTGGTAAAACGACAACATTTTTAATTGATGCCACAGAATTATTCTGAATCTGCCTACTAGCAAATAAATTATAGTCCTGCTCAATAAAATAAATAATGAGTCCCAGGGAAAATAAAAATCCCGTAAGAACAGCCATTGTTAATGTTCGTCTTGATAAAATTTTTGATTGCATATATTTTCTAAACAAACTCATAATAGAAATGCCCCGCCGAGGCGGGGCATTTTTCCTGCCTTTCAAGCAAACAGGCTATAAGGCCAAAAGAAAAAGTCTTATTTTCCCCTGATAATACGTATTAATATCATAATAATAGCTATTGCTAGAAGAATATGAATTAACCATCCCAGCGCGGGAAAAATTATCAATCCGATAAGCCACAAGATTATAAGTAAAAATACAATAGTTAAAAATACATCCATATAATCAATTTTAATTAAAAATTATTTATTACTACAAAATTATCCAAACTAGATCTTGCGTTTTCTTAAGACTACAAAAGTAAAGATTGAAACTATCGCTAGGGTGCCTGCCAATACAACAATGTTCCAGAAAGAATTATTTTCATTAGGACCAATTCCAGTATTTGGTAATTTTGGAGAAACTACTAGTACGGTAGCTAATGACAAATCAACAGCGCTCAAACCATTGGCATAGCCCGTGGCTGTGCCGGTATTTGTTGTTGTCTGTGTAAGATTTGTTTGGCAAGTAAAAGACCAAGATTCATTACTTTCAAGTAAATTATTCTTATTAAGGTCGCCCGGATGTCCTACGACTCGCCCCGGTAAACCGGTACATTTATTGTCGGTAATAGTAACATTGCTTAATGGCTCTGTACCTGGATTAGTTACGGTGTAACTATAAGTAACTGCGCCACCGCCGTATGGAAGAACGAACACATTTGGTTTTTTTACTACATGAATGAGTGGTGGAACTAATGATTGACCCACAACAACAGTTGCGCTTGCAGTATCAGTTGCACTGAGACCCTCGGTCCATCCGGTCGCAACGACAACATTCGTCGTGGTTTGGGCAAGATTCATTTGACAGGTATAAGTCCATGTTTCGGTTATGTCAAACTTCTTATTTCCATTTATGTCGCCAGAAACATAAGTTATTGATTTACAGGCATCATCAACCATTGTTATACCGGTCATCGGAACTGCTCCGATATTATTAAGTGTATATGTATATGTTACAGGACCAGGACCAGCCGGCAGAGCTAAGGGGCTTGGTACTTTTAATACTTCAATAAGTGGGGGAACAGACCAGATATAGGAACCACCGCCACTACTACTGCCAACAATAAAAGTGTTTGTGATCGTACAAGTCTTGTCGTCGCCCGTGGCAAGTGTTACGCTACCACTCGAATTACAAGCCCCGCTAAAACTTTGTGTATAAGAAGCATTTGCATCTTCGCTCACTACGTATGTGCCAGCGGAAAGCGTGTAAAATCTTCCGGGTGAAACAACTCCAAGCGCTGGACTTCCGGCAACATCTACCCCGCCAAGTTTTACGTGTACGTTAAAATCAGAAGCAACTGCTGTGCCACCGCCTGTGTTAACAACAAGCTTAATGACACGAAGAGTATTGGGTACGGTAATGGTGTCCGCATCGGTTGAAACTGTTCCGCCAAATGCCAATGCCCTTCCTGTCCACGCTACAGTGCTACCTATGGTAATACCTGCAGCATCAATGACGGTTCCTTTGAATGTGGTATTCGCGCCAAGAGTGGTGGCAGCGGTTGGAGTCCAGAACACATCGGAGGCTGATGCGCCGCCTGTCAAGCTAACGATTGAGTTGGCTCCCGTAGTAAATGCTCCAGCTGGCCTAAAAATATATGTTCCAGCGCCATTCAAGGTTACTGTTGTGCCCAATGCTATATTCATTGCGCCGGTGCTAGAATAACAACCAGGAGTGTAGGTTCCAGACAGAGTAACTATAGCGCCGAGAGATGTACAAGCCTGACTATTAAGATTGGTCAAAGCAGTGCCCTGATCTGTGCCTGCTTGAGTATATGTGGCATTAGGAGCAATATATGTTGTGCCATTCACCGTGGGCGCCACTGCGGGTCCGGTAGTATATCCAAGATCTCCGTTAATAGTGGTTCCTCCCACCGTGTTGGTGTAGGTACTGCCAAGAATACCAAAGGTTGCCGCTGCTCCAAGAGACGGCGTCGTTGCCGCGTACGTAGTACTAATTGGCCCGGTAAGACCAATTGTAAACAGAGCGACTAAAACGACTACTGAAATTTTATTAATTATTTTCATATACGCTATTTTTTATTATTAAATTAGTTTTAGACCTTAATACATATAGTATATCAGTATTGAAATAAATTTAAAATTTGAACACTTGTTTATAACTTATTAATACTTTGATTATAAGAAGATATTATTTTGATATATCGTATAATAATATTGGGGGGGCAAAAGAACTCCTATTTTGAAGAAACTAAAGCCCTCTTCAATCGTTTACTATGTTAGAGGAAGAAAAAAAATACATAAGGGAGGCTCAGTCTGGAAACCAAGAATCATTTGGCGTAATTTATAATCATTATGTGCCACAAATATACCGATTCGTTTTTTTTAAGGTTTCGGTTAAACAAGTTGCTGAAGATCTGACTCATGAAATATTCTTAAGCGCTTGGCAGAACATAAAAAATTATAAACAGAAACAATATGCTATTTCGAGCTGGCTTTACCAAATTGCGAGAAATAAAGTCATAGATCACTATCGCACCGATAAAAAAAACATATCTATAGACACTGATGACTTCAATGAAGAGACGCTCGGATTCGAAGAACAAGAAAGTCTAGATACTCCGTTTGCCATTAAAGAGGTAAAGTCTCTGATCAAATTTCTGAAACCAGAATATCAAGATGTATTAATAATGAGATATATAGAAGACCTGGATCACAAAGAAATAGCGAACGCGCTAAATAAGAGCGGGGGAGCTATAAGGCTGATACAGCACAGAGCTATTAATAATTTAAAAGAATTGTATATGAAAAGCGCACCACAAAAACGCACATACGAATAAATATAGATATGCAAAACATGGAGGAAGCAATTAAACAACTTAAAAAGATAGAGCCATCCCAGGATTATAAATCCCATTCATTGAGGCTGATTTTAAGTTCTCCTCAAAATGTTGAAACCAAGCTATCGATCAAACTTTTTGAAATTTTTAAATTTGGAGCCGCCCTTAGTTTAACTGGCTTACTTATAATGATCTCAGTAAGCGACTCCCCCTCAAAATTTAATGCTAAGCTCTTATCGCCAGTATTATTATCAAGTCTAGATGAAGGGAAAATCACTAAAGAAGCTGGCCAGGTAGATATTAAAATTACCATTGCTGAAGCTAAGTATTATAATGACTCTACAAAGAAGGTGGCCATAGCCCTTGATGAAACAGCTAAGAATGGACCCGGACACCTAAATTCGACTATACTAGAAAAAGAAATTGGCGGTCTGGATATTAACGACGGCGAAAATGGAGAAAATATTGACGAACTTTTAAGAAAATTAACAATGTAAAAATGAGATACTAATATACTAATTCATTCGAATGATACTAATAATACGAATATAAACCCTCCATTGGTATGATTCGTATCATTAGTACAATTCGTATATTGGTATCATAGCTCAACATAAAAATTATGAAAAAAACATTTAGAATATTCTTAGTAATTACAATAACTTTAGTAATTTTATCGTTAACACTTACTCCTATTTTCGCCCAGGAAAACCTTCAAACCCCAAATAAAGAGGTATCAAATAAGGTTGATGAGTTGGTAGATCTAAAAGACGATAATACACTCTCTGAAAAGGATAAAGAACTTAAAGAAATTCAAATCAGAAAAGAAGCTTTGGGTAAAATAACAAACCTTTCTTTATTAGAAATAAAGAATCTTGAAGCTAAAATAAATTCATTAGATCTTACATCTAATACCCAAAATGCAATAAAAGAAAAGTTTTTGGAAATTTTAGATAATAACAAAAAGTATTCCGAAGAACTTAGAACCAAAACAGAGAACGATAAATTGACCCTAGAAGAAGTAAAAAATCTAGCCCAAGAATATAAAGACTGGAGAGAAAAAAACTACAATAAATATGTTAAACAACTGACCATCTTTATACTTACCTTCCAAGAAAAGAATGTTTTAAAAACCGCCAATACCAGATTAGAAAAAATAATGATAGACATTAAAAAACTTGAAGGCGCCAAGATACTAAAAAAAGAGGATACCTGGAAATATATTGAGTCGGCCATGAAAAGCCTAACCAATGCTCAAATTTTTAATAGTGATGCTGAAAAATTAATTATAGAAGTGATTGAAAGAGACATCATAAATGCAGCTACTTCTACGCTTGCCTCTGCCGCCACCCTTACTTCCGAGCCAATAGGAACTGCAACCACCACCTCTGAAAAAATAGAAGAGCCAATAATTAAACACGCCGAAGAATCCACGGTCTCTTCAACCGCCAAATTGGCAACCACTACTCCGATGACTTCGACAAGCTCACCACAAGAAATTATTCTAGAAGAAGATAGCGCTCAAACCCTAATAGAAAAATCACTGCAGGAAATAAAAAATGCCTATACCAGCTTTATAAGTATAAGTAATAAAGTTAAAGCCAAATTGAAATAGTCATATAAAAAATCCTCGACTTATGTCGGGGATTTTTTATCACTTTTACAAAGCCTATTGTCTGGCCAACCGAATGCGCATCTTGCTCCGAAGACGCGCTCTTCGCCTGCGCGACTTAGTGAAACGATCGTCGCGCTTTCTGCGCGTCTTTGCCTGCGAGACTGCGGTCGGGTGGACAGACGATGGGCGCGGGTCTTTACTTCACCGCTTCTTTCAAAGCTTTTGCAGCTCTAAATTTCGGCTTGATACAGGCCTTGATCTGGATCTTTGCTCCAGTCTTTGGATTGATACCGGCTCTGGCAGCGCTCTTGGCTGTTTTGAAAACACCAAATCCAGGAACAGAAACTTCCTCACCTCTTCCAAGAGCTTTCGTAATGGCTTCGAAAACAGATTCAACAGCTATGATGGCTTGTTTCTTTGTAGCTGTTTCAGCGGCTTTCATAACAACTGCAACTAAATCTTCTTTTTTCATAGTTTGTATTAATAAAATACGAAATGATACGAAAGTACAAAAAAAGAAATGGCTAACCTTTTTTCGTATTATTCGTAAATTTTCGTAAGAACTTAATTTGTTTTTTCTCCTCGACCTTTTTTAAATTTTTAATATGCCTACCGCTTGTCTGCCCAGATATGTGTTTCGCTCTTGAGACGCGCTCTTTGTTTGCGCGATCTAGCGAAGCGGTTGTCGCGCTTTCCGCGCGCCTCTGTCCGCGGAACTATAGTTGGGCAGAAAGCGGTAGGCGCGCCATTATCTCGCAACTTCCACTGCCCTCATTTCTCTTATCACGTTCACTTTTATCTCGCCGGGATAGTTAAGATCTGTTTCAATCTTTGAAGCAATATTTTTGGCAAGCTGCAAAGCGCCGAAGTCATCAATTTTTTCAGGAACAACAAAAACCCTAATCTCTCTTCCAGCTGAAACCGCATAGGCATTTTTTACGCCCTCAAAAGATACGGCAATTTTTTCTAGATCTTGAAGTCTCTTAATGTAATTTTCAACCGTACCTCTTCTGGCGCCCGGTCTGGCGGCGGAAAGAATATCGGCCGCAGCCACTATGTAAGCCTCCGGAGAAGAAAATGGATATTCTTCGTGATGTGATTGCATAGCGGCAATAACCTTTTCATCAACTCCATATTTTTTAAGAAGCTTTATTCCAATTTCCACGTGGCTTCCCTCTACTTCGTGATCTATTACTTTTCCTAAGTCATGAAGCAATGCGCCTTTTTTAGCAACTTCAACGTTTACGCCAAGCTCGGAAGCCATCATGCCCGAAATATGAGCCATTTCTATAGAGTGAATTAAAACGTTCTGACCAAAACTTGATCTAAAATAAAGTCTTCCCAAAAGCGTAACTATTTCTTTCGGAATACCAATAACTCCAACCTCCAAAACAGCGTTTTCTCCAATCTCCTCGATTCTCTTATTAAGCTCTTGTTTAGCCTCCTCAACTTTTTCTTCAATCTTGGCTGGCTGGATACGTCCATCTTTTACTAATTTCTCCAAAGTTAATCTGGCCACTTCTCTTCTGAGCGGATCAAATGACGAAATAACTACCGCATCCGGAGTTTCATCGATTATAAATTCTACCCCGGTAAGGCGCTCTAATGTTCTGATATTTCTGCCCTCTCTTCCGATAATCTTTCCTTTCAATTCTTCATCCTGTAATTGAAAAACGCTGGTTGTAACATCAGCAACATGAGAACGCGAATAACGCTGAATTGAAGAAGTAATAATGTCTAGACTCTTTTTTTCAATTTCTACGCGCTTTTCCTTTTCTAATTTCTGTAAAGCCTTGGCTAATTCAATGCCATGATCTTCTTTAATCCTGTCTAAAACTTGTTTCTTGGCATCTTCCACAGAAAGCTTGGCAACCTTTTCTAATTCAACAAGGATTTCTTTTCTTAATTCTTCTATTTCTATTTTTTTAACACCGACATCAGAAATGCCTTTTTCCAAAAAACCTTTCTGGGTAGCTATATCTGTAAATTGTTTTTCTAAAACTTCCTCCTTTTTAAGGAGTCTTTCTTCAAATTTTAATAGTTGAGACTTGCCCTCTTTTTCTTCTTTTTTAACCTCTTCCAGTAAAAGAGCGGCCTTATCTTTGGCTTCCAAAATTACACCCTTAGCTTGGGTTTGAGCTTCTTCTAACCTAAGTTTAATTTTTTCTTCAGCTGAGCCTGCCTGTTTAGATACTATTAAATGACGAACATAATAACCCAGGGTTATTGCGATGACTAAAGAAAGCCAAAATGTTGGATCCGAAAACATATATTTGATTGTTCGCTAAGTATTTCATACGCTTACGCTTTATCAACGAATAACGAATTAATACGAATTTACGAATAAAAGAGAAATTTGAAAATTCTGATTCATTCATTTGCAACGCATTATTATTGGCTGATTTTTGAATTTATTAGGAACTGATTAATTATTTTGATTACTTAAACTCTATGCTCAGTAATTGAAATAGAGTCAATTTACGATATATGTATTATAATTATTAAAGTGTAAAATGTAAATATCAAAGATTAAAATGACAGGTAAAAATGTCAAAATTGCTCTCTGAATCATTTTTGTATTTTACATTGTCATTTTCCATTTTGATTTTTTAATTTTTAATTACTTATAAATTTCAAAATCGATATAATAAATTAATAAACTTCATAACTAGAAGAGTTTGCATATTACTAAATATCATGAAACGACAAATTGTTTTAGCAGTGCTTGATGGATGGGGTATCGGAAAAAAAGACGGATCAAACCCAATTTATACACAGGGCACGCCAAACATAGACTATATAAAAAGTCATTTTCCTTCCGGCGCGCTTCAAGCGTCCGGTATTGCCATTGGGCTTCCATGGGGAGAGGAGGGAAATAGCGAGGTTGGGCACTTAACTCTCGGCGCCGGCAAAATAATTTTTCAACACTATCCAAGAATAAGTATGTCTATTCAGGATGGTTCTTTTTTTAAAAACAAAACTCTTTTAGATTTAGCTGAACACGTTAAAAAAAATACCGGCACCCTAAATATTGCCGGACTTTTAACTGATGCAAATATTCATGCCTCTCTAGAACATTTATTGGGCTTAATTGAATTTGCAAAAAGAAATAATATTCAGAAGGTGAACTTGCATTTATATACCGATGGAAAAGATAGTCCATTAAAATCTGCCGGCGGATTACTTTCTAGGATTGAGGCTGTTTTGTCTCCAATGATAAAAATAGCCAGTCTTAGCGGACGATATTACGCACTAGATAGAGATCAACATTGGGATCGTACCAGAAAAGCCTACAACGCCTTAGTTGGCGACGGACCAATAACCGATGATTATAAGGATTTGATAATAAAAAATTATGATAAAAACTTAAGCGATGAGTTTATCGAACCGCATTTGATAGGGCTGGATAATAATGGCATTAAAGACGGAGACGGATTAATATTTTTTGATTTCCGTGAAGATAGTATTAGGCAGTTAGTAGAGACCTTCATTAATCCCGAATTTAAAGAATTCCCGGTTAAAAAATTTACTAATCTTTATATTGCCACTATGACCGAATATTCATCGAGATTCAGCTTGCCGGTGGTCTCGCCTCAAGCGAAAGTAGAAAACCCGCTAGGAAAAATAATTGCTGAAAATGGAAAATCTCAATTGCGCATAGCCGAATCAGACAAGTATGCCCACGTAACTTATTTCTTTAACGGCCTTCAAGATAAAACATTTCCCAATGAATTTAGGATCTTGGTTCCCTCAAAAAATGTAGTCCGCCACGACGAAGCCCCGGAAATGATGGCCGGGGAAATAACAGCTCGGGTAATACAGGCTCTAGATGAAAATTCTTTTGATTTTATACTCATAAACTATGCCAATGCCGATATTATCGGCCATACCGGAAATTTTGATGCCGGCATGATAGCGGCAAAAACAATCGACGAAGAAATGGGTAAACTTTCTAAAAAAATAATGGATGATGGCGATATTTTAATAATCACAGCTGATCACGGCAATGGAGAAAAAATGCTAAACCCATTAACAGCTCAGGCAACCACCGGACACGACCCATCCCCTGTCCCAATCTATATTGTAGCCAAGGAATTATTTAGAAATAAAACAAAAAGAATGATTGATGAGTCTGAAAGCGAAACAATCGGAATACTTTGTGACGTAGCTCCAACAATTTTGAATTTTATGGGTATTCCAAAACCCGACGATATGACAGGACAAGACCTAATGCCGCTTCTAAAATAAGCATTAATGCATCTTGCTATTTCGTATTAAAAAGGCATAAAATATAAATATGAATAAGAACGAATCATCTAGATACATCAACGTAGATGCCATAATCAAACAAGCCAATATAGATCAAAAGGATCTTCTTAATAAAAAAGAGGCTCCTTCAGATATTGATAATCACCCGATCGATAAAGTAGATATTCTAGTTGAAAGTTGCACTGAAAAAAATTGCGAAGAAATTATTGATAGTCTCAAGGAGATATTTAAAAATAACTCCAAGGAACTAGGGAAATTAACAGAGGAACTTTTTATTCAAATTGAAGATCAAAATAGAATTGCCAAATCAGAAGAAGAAAAGTGCAATAGCATTCAAGACATTGAGGCAAAAGCTCTTGCAAAGGCCAAATGGATTAATAAAAGAAGAGCTCTAACTACGTTAAGTAGAATATTCGACAGAAGAAGTGGCCAAAGAAACGAAAACGATAACGAAGAATAAATGCGTTTTTTATCCAAAATAATATTTTCATTCTTAGTCAACCTGATCGCCTTAATGGCCGCGGCTCAATTTGTTCCCGGATTTAGTATGAATTCAAACATGGAGAGTATTTTGATACTAACCGGTATCTTTACCTTTATAAACTTACTGCTAAAACCAATATTAAAATTGGTCTTCTCCCCGTTCATATTTTTATCTCTGGGCTTGTTTAGTTTGGTAATCAATGCTATAATATTAAAACTTCTCGATATTTGGTCTATAAACGTCACGATATCCGGAATTCAGGCACTGGTCTATTCCACGCTTTTAATAACCGCAGTAAACTTACTTTTAACATTTATAGCAAAATCTTCCTTTAAGGAGGAGGACTAGAAATTTCACGTTATGTCTACAATATCAATAATTCAAATTATAATTTCGGTATTGCTCATTATTGCTATCCTTCTTCAGGAGAGAACCTCTGGTTTATCTGGGATTTTTGGAGGAAGTAGCGAATTTTATCATACACGCAGAGGCTTAGAGAGGATTATATTTTGGAGCACCATTGTATTGGTTATCGCTTTTGCGGCAATTTCCCTTTACTCTAGTTTAACCGCTTAAAACAAATCAACGAATAGCGAATTAGTGCGAATGTACGAATCCCAATTTTTATATTTCTCTTTTATTCGTACGTTTGTATTTATTCCTGCCTACCGGCAGGCAGGCGTTATTAGATGATTTATAGCTTTATATTCATAAATTAGTATTAGTTCATTATTGGTTAATTTGGTCTTATATTCGTAAATTCGTATTTATTCGTTATTAGATGATTTATCAAATTCTGAAATCTTTGTCTAAAACAGAAAAAGTGTTTCTGTATTTCGCAATTACTGTATTTTTTATTTCCTCATTACTTTGGTTTGGGCAGTATGTAAATAAAAACACTGTTTCTATTCCCGTTGAGAGCGAATCCTATTCCGAAGGTGTTGTTGGCCAGCCAAAATTTATTAATCCAATTATTAGCAATACCGACATCGACAGGGATCTTTCTCAGATTGTATACAGCGATTTAACCGGACTATTAGATCGTTACACTCTTGATACTGAGGGAAAAACTTGGAATGTTTTTTTAAAAAGCGATCTCTTATGGAGCGACGACAAGTCCCTCACCAGTGATGATGTTATTTTTACAATTGAAACTATCCAGGATCCGGAAGCTCACTCCCCTTTATTTACGGCTTGGCAGGGCATAGTCGCAAACCGAATCAGTGAATTAGAAATAGAGTTTACACTAAGAAATCAATATGTATTCTTTTTGGACAACTTAAAAGATCTAAAAATTATTCCCAAGCACATATTTAGCTCTATTCCATCTTCAAATCTAAAGCTTTCAAATTATAATCTTGAACCAGTTGGAAGCGGACCATATAAATACATTAATTACAATCTCAGGAATGACGGCTTTGTGACCCAATACAACTTTGCCATCAATCCTAATTATGTCGGTAAAAAAGCCTTCGTCCAAAATTTATCAATTAAATTTTTTCAGGGCACTGAAGAGCTCATTGACTCATTTAATTCCAGAAAAATAGACGGTTTTGGGAATTTAAGCCCTAAAAATATAGGGGGATTAAAATTAAGTCACAAACTAACCGAATTAAAAATGCCACGTTATTATGCTATTTTTCTAAATCAAAATATGAACGAAGCCTTAAAAGAAAAAACTGTACGACAGGCTCTTGATATGGCCACCGATAAAAATAAATTAGTGAGCGATATATTTAATGGCAAGGCCGAAATAGTAAATCAACCAATCACTTCTACAATAGAGGGCTACAAAGATATTGGTTTAGCAAATTTTTCTATTGAAAGAGCTATTGAGATGCTGGAAAACGAGGGTTGGAAAATAAATGTAGAAACTGGAATTAGAGAGAAAAAAGCAGGAAAAAATACGCTTAAACTAGAACTACAATTAGTAGTTCCTCAAATCCAATTTTTAGTAGATGCAGCTAATCTGATAAAAGCGGGGTGGGAAAAGGTTGGGGTCAAACTGGATTTGATAATATTAAATCCCAGCGACATTAGCGAGGATGTTATCAAAAATCGAAACTATCAAATGCTCATATTTGGAAATGTGCTCAAGAACAATCCTGATATTTTTTCTTTTTGGCACTCTTCAGAAAAATTATATCCAGGCTTAAACTTGTCTCTATTTCAAAATAAGAAAGCTGACGAATCTATAGAAAAAATCCGAAGGGAGATGGATGCAGAAAAAAGGATGAGCGAGGTTGAAAATCTCCAGGAAATTATAACAAGCGAACAGCCAGCCATCTTTCTATTCTCTCCATATTACTTATACGTTTCCATAAAAAATATGAGCGGTTTAGACGGAAAATTATTAATCACCCCATCAGACAGATTTAAAAATATAAATGAGTGGTATTTAGAAACGAGCAGGGCTTTAAAATAATAAAATAAATATACCCAGGGGCGCCTGCCTGCCGGCAGGCAGGCAGGAAACCCCAGCACTACAGCAACCCAGCACCAGAACAAATTCAATGCTGGGCAATGAGCTGAGTGCGGGGCAGGCTGGCAGTCGTCTGCCAGAAGCATTCAAGTAAAAATAATACCAATGAATATAAATAGTAAATAAGTACTAAATTACGCCTAGGTGGCGAAACTGGCAGACGCACACGCTTCAGGTGCGTGCGACCGCAAGGTCATGCGGGTTCAAATCCCGCCCTGGGCACAATGTTTCTATAATAAATTCAATAAATAAAAAACAATTAAAAAAATAATAAATTTATAAATTAAAAAACTCTAATGCCCCCGAAGGGAGTTAGAAATTCGAATAAATTGCCCATTGGTAATTAAATCGGAAAAACCTACCATCGCTTCCTCCGTCGCCAAGGCTACGGCGCCTGCCTGCCGGTAGGCAGGGACAAAGAAAGCTATGATAAGGCAAAGTAAAAAAGTAAAAAATGATAAAACACACACAACACACACAAAGAAAAATTAATACATCACATAAAGTAATACGCAAAACTCATGAACCGGAGCCGGTCTTGAGATTTTGTCCGCTTGGCGGATTTGAAGAGATCGGCCGAAACTGCGTTTTCTTTGAATATAAAAATGAAATAGTTATAGTAGACGTAGGAATTCAATTCCCGGAAGAAGAAACTCCCGGAATAGACTATATTATTCCAAACGTTTCCTATTTGGAACCAAAAAAGAAAAATATTAAAGGCATAATCCTAACTCACGGACATTATGACCATATTCACGCCATCCCCTACCTTATAGAAAAATTGGGTAATCCAATTATTTATACAGCCGCCCTAACTAAAGCTTTGGTGGAAAAAAGAATGGAAGAATTCCCAAATCTGCCAAAAGCAAGATTTCAAATAATAAAACACGCTGATGAAGTTACCATTTCAGAAAATTTTAAAGCTAAATTTTTCGATATCGGACACACTATTCCGGATGGAGTTGGCTTTGTAATGAATACACCGGCTGGAAAAATGACCCACTTTGGAGACTTTAGAGTCGAAAGAGATGCTAAAGGAGAGCCTTATAATCTAGATGTTTATGAGGCCCTTGGAAAAATGGATATTCACACGGCATTTATAGACAGTACCAACGCCGACGTACAAGGCAAGTCAATATCCGAAGAAACAGTCCAAAAAAATCTAGAAGATCTATTTAAAAATGCTGAGGGCAGAATTATTGTAGCCACCTTCGCTTCATTGCTTAGCCGTGTAGTTGCAATATTCAATATTGCTGAAAAGCTAGGCAGAAAAGTTGCATTAAATGGCAGGTCCATGAAGGATAACGTACAAATAGCTAAAAATCTTGGCTATATTAAGGCCGCAAAAAATCTCTTAATTACCGTGGAAGAAATTCAAAAATATAAAGATAATAAGATTATTATTTTAACTACCGGCGGACAAGGAGAACCAAATGCAGGACTTAATAAAATTGCTCAGGGGGAACATAGACAGTTAAGGTTTAAATCAACCGATACAGTAATATTTTCATCCTCTGTAGTTCCCGGCAATGAAAGAAGCGTTCAAATGCTTCAAGATAATATTTCTAGGCAAGTAAATGAAGTTTTTAATTCTAAATTGCTGGATATTCACGCTAGCGGACACTCTCCAAAAGAAGATCTGGCTTTAATTATGAAACTTGTTAAGCCAAAGTTTATTGTGCCGGCAAATGCTTATTACTTTAAAAGAAAGGCTTGCGCTAAAATCGCTTGGGGCTTGGGCTATCCGAAAGACAACGCTGTTTTGATAGATAATGGCCAAGTTTGTGAAGTTACTAAAGACGGGTTCAGACTTACTTCTGAAAAAGTCCCTGCCAGCTATGTCATGGTTGACGGACTTGGAGTTGGCGACGTTGAAGAGGTTGTTTTAAGAGATCGCATGATGCTTTCCGAGGAAGGCATGGTAGTAGTAATAGCATCCATAGACAGACAAAATGGAAAATTACTAAAAAATCCAGACATTATTTCCAGGGGATTTATTTTTCTTAAAGAAAATAAAACTCTTATTGACGATATTAGAAATAAACTTAAAAATGTTTTGATCCGTATTCCCTTCCATCAAAAACCTGATCCGGATTATATTAAAGGGATCATAAGAGACCAGATCGGCCAATTGCTTTACAATAAAACAAAGCGCAGACCAATGGTCTTGCCGGTATTAATCGAGCTGTAAGTACTCGCTCAACGTTTTTTACCAACGCATTTCGCTTTCAAGTGCAAGCTGAGACCAAGTAAAAACCCGGCAATATGCCGGGTTTTTTGTTTTTAATGCTTCTTTGTTTTTAACGCTTCTTTGATCCTTTCTTTTGTTCCTTCTACCGCTCTCTCTAAATTAGGGTAAGCGGTTCCTTCGGCCAATATCCCGTCGCAAATAGGCTCATAAAAGAAAATTCTTATGATCCTGCCGTCCTGAATTTTTCTTAAAAAAGCGTATTCGATCTTTCCGTCAGCCGAATAGATGGTCACTCCACCCTTTTCTTTCTTAGTTAAAAACGCTATGCGTTTCATTTTGATCACCTCCTTAAAATAACTACCTAAAAGATACAATAAAAAACCGGCCTTAGTCAATATTTTCCTATTTCCACCATTGCGAGATTGTCATTCCTGTTTTTTTTGTCATCCCGTACTTGCCCGCCCCGCCATGGCGGTGGATACGGGATACAGTTCTTTCTAGATTCCGGCTCGGAGCCCGAATGACAGACGGAAGGGGATGGATTCCTGCCTGCCGGCAGGCAGGCAGGCGTTATTCATTGATTTTATTTACCCCGTGAAATAAAATTTCTTTGAAATTTTAGCCCAAAGGGCTATTTCACCGGGGTCAGTTCTTAAGACAGCGGACAGAGAAACCGTAAGCCTTGAGATCCGCGTTCCGGTCCACCCCAGCGAAGTCGGAGCGCAAGTATCGTCTCCATGCATTACCTCCGCTCTGGACCGAAGACCAGATGAACGCGCTGGAAGTGCGAACGAAGAAACCGCCGGTAAGATCGCGAGCGCCGGCTAAAATAATGGTAAAACCAGAGGAGTTTGTTCCACCTAAAGTAAATGTGCTTAATTTACTGTGCTCATTAGTTCCTCTCCAACCAAGGGTAGTAATATCGTATGGAAAATCCGTAGTGCAAGTACCTGAAGCGCACACCGATCTTTCCAGCGTGGTCCATTCATCATGAGTTGGTATATGCCAACCAGTCGGACAGATGCCTTGGGATCCGGCAGTTATAGATCCGCACATAGCCTGATCCCATTGATAAAGAGCTCCGTCTGAAGTACAAATAGATTCGGTGTCAGAATAACAGTATTTTTGTATAGAAGAACAGCTGGTGCCCTGAGTGTTAGCTCCAGCAGTTATTGTTCCTACATTTATGTTTTGTTTAAACCAACATTGTGCGCCAATTAAGGCGGTAGTGTAGGTCTTATTGTCGCGAGTATCGATAAGCACATCTCCACATGCCCAAGGAGCTGAAATTGTAAATCCATTTGATAAAGTACCTGATCCTGTATCTGTATTTGTAACAACTACATTCCAGGCACCTGTTATCGCCCCTGTAATAGGGCAAGAACCACCAGTGATTGAAGTGGCTGAGGCAACTGTTGTTCCTGTGCACGTTATATCTGATTGGCTGGCTTTAGTTAATTTAACAGTGGCCCCGGCAACAAATCCTGTTCCAGTTATGGATGTTAGAGAAACTGAGGCATTGTTATATCCGGAATTTGGAGAAATGGCAGTGACCGTAACCGACGAAGGAGGAGTTAAATTCGCATTCAAAGCCAAATTATTACCCATCTCAAATCTAGCGAGTACTTGTCCGCCATCATTTGTGGTATTACTCGCAAGATATCTTTCTGATTCCATAGCAGCCGAAAGAGCCCAGGAACCCTTGATATAGGTGTAATAAAGACCGCCGGCTACTATATTGATTGGGTCTATGGGGAGGGCGGAGAAAAGATTTCCGGCTTGAGATTGGATAGAGGTGAGATCTACCGGTAGCCAGCCTGAGCCATTTGTTTTTCTGAAGTTAGCCGAAGAAGAACATGCATAGACATAGCCCGGACTAAGAACTGGGAGATTGATGAAATCTGCCTGATCACAGGGAATAGAGACATAGACATTATTAGGAAGACCCATGTTGGTACCTCCGAATGATTCGAAGAGGGCGAGAGCTTTATCTATTTGGTTAAGTTCAGTGAGCCTATTGGCATCTCTAGTTTGTTTGATGAGTTGGGCTGGGTTAATGACCAGGAGGACTACTGTGGCTAGGATGGCTAGGATGCCTATGACTATGAGGAGTTCTATGAGGGTAAAGCCCGCAGACAAACACGCCTTGTCATTCCAATGTCGTGCCTTAGGCAGATCCGCCTCTGGCGGAAAAATTGCCTGCCGGCAGGCAGGCAAGGAATCCAGGTTTTCTGTTTTTGATTTCTGGATTCCGGCTCGGTGAACGGAATGACTGATAAGAGTATGGGAATTTACACTTTTACGAGAGTTTACGAGAGAGAGAAAGTTTAAAAAATTTTTATACAACATTGCATTTTATTAAATTAATTTGCTATTTTATTACTATAGCAAAAAAATTATGTATTAAAAAATACCTTTGTGCGCGAAACGTCTTATCCGCTCCGCCATATTATTTTTTTCTCAAAATATTCTTAAGCTCTTCAATATCGTTCCCGATCAATATAGCCTTCTTTTCCTTATTCATAGTTTCCTTAAGTTTTTCCGGTATCTCTATTTTCTTTCCTATTATTGGCTCAATAGAATCTTTGAATTTTACCGGATGCGCCGTGCTTAAAGCTATGATCGAATCTTTAATTCCCGATTTTTCTGCCCCCCTTACTGCAACCGAAGTGTGCGTATCGATCAGATATCCGGTTTTTTCAAATACAGATTTAATAGTATCAGCGGTTTCGATTTCATCAACCGTTTCACCAATAATATCCAAACGCATCGCCTCCACACTATTTCCGTACATATCCAACATCCTAGCGAAATTGGAGGGATTTCCAACATTCATAGAATTAGACATTGTAGGAACTATTTTTTCTGAAGACCTCGGAGTATAAATGCCGGAAGCAAGATATTCCGGTACAACGTCGTTAACATTGCATGACGCTATAAATCTTTTCACTGGCAAGCCAATTCTTTTGGCCATTAGTCCGGCGGTAAGATCTCCAAAGTTTCCACTTGGCACAGAAAATACAATTTCTTTATCTTTTTCTATTTTTCTAAGCAAACCATACCCATAAAAATAATAAAACATCTGCGGTAAAAGCCTGCCAAAATTAATAGAATTGGCAGAAGAAAATTCTCCTTTTCCATTTAATTCTTTGTCGTTTAATATTTGCTTAGCTAATTTCTGACAATCATCAAAAACGCCTTTTACTTCAATAGCCGTAATATTACCGCCAAAAGTTGTAAGCTGTTTTTCCTGAAGATCGCTCACTTTTCCGGATGGATAAAGAATATATACTTTCAAATTAGGCACGCCGTAAAAACCCGCCGCTACAGCACTACCAGTATCACCTGAAGTGGCCACGATCATTTTTAATTCCTGTTTATTCTGACTCAAAAAATAACCCATAGCCCGAGACATAAATCTCGCACCAAAATCTTTAAAAGCTAAGGTTGGTCCATGAAAAAGTTCTTCTACATAAAGATCGCTCGAAAGCTTTACAAGCGGAGTCGGAAATCCTTCGGCAAGCTCAGGACTAGATCCATCCCCAGAACCGCCAAAAGCTTTAGGATTAAAAGCGTCTTCGAGTAATTTTTTAAGTTCCATCTCTGGAATATCATCAATAAATTTACGGCTCACTTCTAGAGCTATGTCTAGAAAGCTTTTATCGCTTAAATCGCTCAAAAAGCCCTTATCTAGCGCCGGGAAGCTTTCCGGCATATATAAACCGCCATCAGAAGCCAAACCCTCAAAAAGAACCTCTTTGAAACTCTTATTTTTAATCTGCTTATTTGTGCTGTAATATTTCATATTTTTATTTATTTTAACTCTATAGTAAGTATTACATTTCTACATCAAAAAAAAAGCCCCTTCCATATTTCTATGTAGGGGGCTTATAGCCCTGGAACTAATTATTCACCGTGAAAATGAATAATTTCGTTACACTTTTTACACTCAGGATTTTCGCACCTTCCCCTAAGCGTGAACTTGTGCACCATTATATCTCCGCACTTGCAGGCGAAAACAACAATCGTCTTCACCCTCAAGAGCCGGCAACTGCATTCTCCGCATTTTTCTTCCATTACGATCTTGTTCTTGGAGAAAAATGAAAGCATTGGAACGGTCATCTTGAATACTGTTTTGTAGTCATGATCACAGAACATCGTCCCTCCTATTTACCTATCAGATTTGAACTGTTATTATAATAACACAATAAAGCTACTTCGTCAAACTAAAATTTTAAAGTCTTAAAATAAGTTCGGACAAATCAATTTCATTTAAACTATCAGCTTTTATAATATCATCTGCAATTTTTATATATGCCAAACTCCTTTCCTCAAAAAGCTTTTCCAGTCCTTTTTCTTTTAATCCAACAATGCCGCCCTTGATCGATCGTTCTTTTAATCTTTTTTCTATTTCATGAAAGGGTAGTTCAATGTAAATTACTCTAGTTTCATTTTTTATCTTTTCTATGGCTTCGGGAGAGTAAATAATGCTTCCACCAGGTGAAAAGATAATCCCCTTAGAATTTTCTCTCCCTACGGGAGATCCGTCGTAGGCGGAAAAATCCAATTCTAAAGTAAATTTATTTTCCAACTCCATTAATTTTTCCTCGCCATCTTGCTCCAAAATTTCATCATAACTTATGCCTGTTTTTTCTTTTATTAGATCATCTAAATCAACAAAATCCCAGCCTAATTTTTTAGCTAAAATTTTCCCGATCGTGGACTTTCCCGAAGTCGGCATCCCAATTAAAGTTAGGGCATTGGAAATATTTTTCATAATAAATCTAGTGTTTGCCATCCAGTCGCTCAGATGCGTGTTTCGTTCTTGAGATGCGCTCTTCGTTCGTGCGATTTAGCGAAGCGATTATCGCGCTTTCCGCGCATCTCCGTCTACGAAACTGCGGATGAGTGAATGGGTAGTAAACAAAACGTAAATAAGTATCTATTCAATATAACCTTTTTTATATAATAACTCAGCTATCAAAATAGCGCCTCCGGCTGCGCCCCTAATAGTATTATGAGATAAGGCTACAAATTTCCAACCGAGAGCCGAATCCTCCCTGAATCTACCGCAAGTAATTCCCATTCCATTTTCATAATCCCTATCTAACTTAGTTTGGGGGCGATTATCTTCCGAAAAATATTTAATGAATTGCTGAGGCGCAGAAGGCAGATCCAATCCAGCAAGAGGATTCTTGAAATTTTCGATCGCATCTATAATTTGCTCCTTGGTCGGTTTCTTCTTGAATTTCACTGCAACGCTCGCCATATGGCCATTAGAACAAGCCACACGGATACAAGTAGCTGAAATATTTAAATTTTTATCCGGTACTATTTTTTTACCCTTTATAGAACCCAAGATCTTCAACGGCTCTTTTTCGGTTTTTTCTTCTTCACCGCCTATAAATGGAATACAATTATCCACCATTTCCGGCCAGGTCTCGAAAGTTTTTCCGGCTCCGGAAATAGCCTGTAAAGTAGTCACGGAAACAACTTTTGGTCCAAACTTTTTTAAAGCATAAATAATTGGCAAATAGGACTGCAAAGAGCAATTTGGCTTAACAACTAACAAGCCGTTATTCCAACCACGATTTTTTCTTTGAATATCAATGATATCTAGGTGGTCCGCATTCAGTTCCGGCATAACCATTGGCACATCATCGGTCCATCTATGAGCCGAGTTATTAGAAACAACCGCTATCCCGGCAGCAGCATATTTTTCTTCAATTCTTTTAATCCACTCTTTGTCGCCATCCATAGCTGAAAAAACCAGGTCCACCCCGTTAGAAATCGCGCCCGCGCTTGCGCGCCCAAGGGGCCTACGGGGCGGGCTATTTCTAACGGGGTAAACACCCCTCACAATCTCATCAAAATCTTCCTCTACGGCTTTAACTACTATTTTTTTAATATTTTCGGGAATAGGCGTTTTCATAACCCACCTACCCTTCATAATATCTTCGTATTTTTTCCCGGCAGACTGCGGTGAAGCAGCCAAAACCACTACATTGAACCATGGATGGTTTTCTAAAAGCGAAATAAATCTCTGACCAATCATTCCAGTGGCTCCTAAAACACCAACTCTTAACTTGTCCTGCTTACCCACCCGAAGCCCTGCGAAGGAGGGAGCTTGCCGAAGGGTTTTTTTACCGCTTTTTGATATTTTATTCATATTTGACATTTTATTGATTATATAGTAATATATACTTAGTACAAATTCTTCAGTTTGGAGGAAATATAATGAAAGATCTACTAAAGTGGCATTATCGAGTCCTTGAACCTATTATGGCCATCGTGTGGTTAGGCTCTTGGGCATTTTTTCCTAGCAGGACATTGACTACCCTAGACGCTATCGGTATTTGCGTGGTAATCTCCTCTTCATTGCGTGATAAAAAAACGTAATGGTTGTGTCTCACACGCTCCGTCTAACACCCGGAGCGTTTTTTTTATTTTTTAATTTTACATTGTCATTTTCCATTTTGATATTTACACTTTAAATTTTCAATATATCCGCCAACACTCCCCCAGCCGTAACTTCAGCGCCAGCGCCAGGACCCTGTACGACCAAGGGTCTTACTTTGTATCTCTTGGTATAAAAAGCAAAAATATTGTCTGCCCCACTAGTATGGGCCAAAGGATTGTCGCGACTTACCATCTCTAATGATGCTGATACTTGCCATTTTTTCATCCCGTTAGAAATCACGCCCGCGCTTGCGCGCCCAAGGGGCCTACGGGGCGGGCTATTTCTAACGGGATAAATTTTAGCAACATACCTCAAAACCTTATTATTTTTTTCCGCTTTTTCTGATAGCTTTTTAAAATAAGCATCAAATTTCTTTAGCTCAACCATAAACTTTTCCACGTCTTTAATTTTTCTAAGTTTCTCCGGTACCAAGCTCTCAATTTTTACATCTTCAAGATCCATTTTTAAGCCTATCTCTCTAGCTAATATTAAAAGCTTTCTTCCAACATCCTGTCCGCTCAGATCCTCTCTTGGATCAGGTTCTGTATATCCCAATTTTTTGGCTTTAGCCACAATTTCACTGAAATTTTCTTTAGAGTTAAAGTTATTGAAAATAAAGCTTAAAGTACCGGAAAAAATACCTTCAATCTTTTCAACTTTATCCCCGGTAGAAATTAAATCTCTTATTGTAGAAATTATCGGTAAAGCTGCGCCGACATTGGTCTCATACATAAATTTCTTGTTGTTCTCTTTTAGCGCGTTTCTCATTCCGACATACTCCTCCATGGGCAAAACATTGAATTTCTTGTTTGGAGTCACTATATTAAATCCCGATTCCACAATTTCAACATATTTTTTTGAAACAGATTCGCTAGCAGTGCAATCTACAAAAATTTTATTAGAAAAATTGATCTTACCAGCATCACTGATCCAATTATCAAAATCGGCCTCTTGATTTTGCTCTAATATTTTTTTCCAATTTTTAAGATCCAGTCCCAGCTCACTTAAATACATTTTTTTATCATTAATAACACCGCATACTCTTAGAAAATCACTCTCTAGATCCCTGATCTGGTCCAATAATGTTCCGCCAATATTTCCGGTACCAACTAAAAATATATTTTTTACTCCGCCAAATACAAATTGATCGTGGATCAAATTTAAGGCCCTGATTTTATCCTTGCTATCTACGGTCAAAGAAATATTCCTTTCTGATCCGCCCTGTGCAATAGCAGTAATATTTATTTTATTATCACCGAGTACCTTAAATAATCTACCTGAAATTCCAGGAGTTCCCCTCATTTCATCCCCAATCATCGCAATGATAGCTTGGTTGGAAATAAAGCTGAGATTAACAGCTCTATCTTTAATTTCTTTTTCAAATTCTTGTTTCAAAGAATTCATAGCCAATTCAAGCTCGCTTGTTTTAATAGCCAAACAAATAGTGTGCTCCGAGGACGCCTGGGATATTAAAATAACATTAGCTTTTGCTCGCCTAGTTGCATCAAAAACTCTAGCCGCACTTCCCGGAATACCAATAAGACTAACTCCGCCAATAATTACTAAGGAAATATCATCTATAGAAGTTATGCCTTTTACCGGAGAAGAACTTTTAGCTGGATTTTTCAAAACTAAAGTACCCTTAGCACTTGGATTAAAAGTATTTTTAATCACAATAGGAATTCCCGCCTTAACTGCCGGAAGCATGGTGGCGGGATGTATCACTTTGGCACCAAAATAAGCCAGCTCTACCGCCTCTTCATAGCTTATTTCATCAAGAACTACGGCATTTTTTACTATTTTAGGATCAGCGCTTAGTATTCCGTCTACGTCCGTCCAAATTTCTACAATTTCCACTCCAAGAGCCGCTCCAAAAATAGCGGCGGAATAATCAGAACCGCCCCTGCCCAATGTGGTTGTTTCGCTTTGTTTGGTAGAGCCTAAAAATCCAGTGATCACCGGAATACCCAACTTTCCGCCAGCTGACGGACTGAAATATCTCTTAATGATCTTATTCGTTAAATTAAAATCAACAGCCGCGTTTATAAAATTATCATCGGTTTTTACTAATTCTCTGGCGTCTACAAAATAGCTTTTAATTTTAAAACTATCTTGTATATGACTAGATACTATGAATGCCGAAAGTCTTTCTCCGAAACTCACAACTAGATCTGAATCTTTGGGTAAAATTTCCTTTTGGGCATATATTTTTTCTAAAACATCTCTCAATTCCTTAATTAGTTTTTCAACATAATTTAAACTTTTCTCCCTATGGGAGATCTCCCGAAGGGAGATTACTTTTCCGCCTTTGATGGAAACTAAACTTCTGACCGCAACCAAGTGACGTTTTTTAATACTTTCAACTTCATCTTTATATTTAATATCTCCCATTGCCGCTAATTTAGCTGACTTTAATAATTGGTCTGTAACACCCTGAAACGCCGACACCACCACGGCAACTTCTTTATTTTTTGAAGCTTCAATAACTATCCTTGAAACCTTGCTTATCATTTCAGGAGTGCCTACCGATGAACCGCCAAATTTTAATATTTTTTTAATCATAAATTCTTATTTTTACTTGTCCCGCGATCACTTTGCGATTTTGCGGGATTATTTTTTTTGTAAAAAAATCCCCGGCATTCGGCCGGGGTTAGTTAATTTTTTATAAATACTTTAACTACAACCTCGGCTTAATGCTAGTTGTTGTTGTAGTTGTAGTTGTGAAAACGATTCTTAAAATCATTAAATTAATAATAGCAAGTCACGCCTTTAAAGCAAGTATCAAAAAAGTTAATAAACCCACACACCATAACGAGAATATTTTAAAGTCATGTGCTGAAAACACAGATTCTCGTTTGGTATGGGGATAAAAAAGGCGCAACACTTTATCAAGTGCTGCGCCGTTATTGTCCCAATATTTCTAGGACTACTTTTTATTCGGAAGGATAACCTGATCAATGAGTCCGTACTCTTTGGCCTGTTCGGCGGACATATAGTTATTACGCTCCATGTCCTGCCTCACTTTTTCGTAAGTCTGGCCGCAATGCTTGGCCATAATTTCAGTAAGGATCTTTTTATTGTACTGCATTTCATTGGACTCGATCTCAATGTCGGTTGCCTGGCCGGAAATACCTCCTCCCCAGATCAGAGGCTGATGGATCATGATACGGGAATTAGGCAGAGCGAAGCGCTTTCCCTTTGATCCAGCTGCCAAGATCACGGCGCCGAAGGACATAGCCATTCCCATACAGATCGTGGAAATGGGGCTTTTTATGAACTGCATAGCGTCATAGACCGCCAGACCCGCAGTCACCATTCCGCCGGGGGAATTGATATAAAGATATATATCTTTAGAATTATCATCCGAATCCAAATAGAGCATTTGTGCTATCAACGCATTTGCTGAATCGGTGCTGAAAGCGCCCTCGGAATCACCCACGAAGATGATCCGGTCCACCAACAGACGGGAGTAGATATCGAAAGCTCTTTCGATCCCACCGACCTTACAAATAACCGTCGGAGTATAGCCCGTATTCCTAACAATGCCGCTTTTATTAGTTTCCATAATGCCTTCCTCCTTTTTCTGATTTCTTCTGATTTCAAGTTCCTAATTTAAAACTAAGTTAAAAACAAAGGGTGGTCAACCCCTTAAAATAAAAACAACCCCGATAGTTATCAGGGTCGTTTTAAAATTCTATTTCTTCGTTTTTATGATCTCATCCACCAATCCATATTCTTTCGCTTCCACTGGAGTCAGCCAATAATCTCTGTCTGTATCTTTTTGTATCTTAGATAATGATTGGCCGGTATGTTTAGATAAAATTTGATTTAATCTCTCCCTCATTCTCAAAATATGCTTAGCGCTGATCTCAATTTCGGTTGCTTGTCCGCCTATTCCTTCGCTCATAACCTGGTGTATTAAAACTTCAGAATTTGGAAGAATAAATCTTTTACCCTTAGTTCCGGCAGCCAAAAGAACAGCTCCCATAGATGCCGAGATACCTACACCTATCGTAGAAACATCGCACTTCACATGTTGCATAGTGTCATAAATCGCAAGACCCGCACTTACTGAACCACCAGGAGAATTGATATAAAGCTTAATATCTTTTTTTTGATCTTCATGCTCTAAAAATAAGAGCTGAGCAATTATAGTATTTGCCATTCCATCACCAACCGGGCCGCCCAAAAAAATAATTCTTTCTTTTAAAAGACGTGAATAAATATCGTAAGCCCTTTCGCCGGCAGAACTTTTTTCTATAACTGTTGGTATTAAATATTCGTTTTTCATATATGTATTATATATAAATTCTATACAAATGTCATTGCTGATACCCGCATGTGAACAAGGCATAGAATTTAGGTGATATAAAGGATATGGAGCAGATTTAGTAATATAAAAGTAGTCGGCTTTTATCAAAAACTAATCTGTCTTCATGATAATAAATAAAATTTCTTTGTCTTTTTCTGAAAGAAGAATAAAAC
>Ga0209514_10001995_pt1 | contig 32899 bp, 21 predicted proteins | sample Subgrocontami58m_FD_187452 | JGI IMG/M metagenome (GOLD analysis project Ga0209514, IMG submission 187452) | Subsurface groundwater microbial communities from S. Glens Falls, New York, USA - GMW37 contaminated, 5.8 m (SPAdes) (version 3) | ecosystem: Environmental > Aquatic > Deep subsurface >...
GTTTAGCAATTTGAGATGTTCCGTTCTTGGATATAGTTCTCAATGCACTTGCAGAAACTCTAACTGTAACGAATTTATTCAATTCTTTTACCCAGATTCTCTTTTTCTGAAGATTTGGCAGAAATCTCTTTTTTGTTTTGTTATGTGCGTGAGAAATACTGTTACCAGCCACAGGACCAATGCCAGATACTTGACATCTTCTAGCCATATTAATAACCTCTTTTAATTCGATTTTTGGTGGCGAAAAATAGTAAAAAATATCTTAACGAAAAAATTTTTGAATAAATAAAAAAGGCGGCTGTTTAGCCGCCTCTGAATTACAATTAAACGGTTATTTTGCTCTCATTCCAAGTTCACGGTCTAGAAGAAATAGGGAGGTTTTGTTATCATTCAATAATTTGAATTTATGCACAATTTGAGCTGCCGTTGAAACTTCTTCAACTTGTTCCTCTATGAAGTAATTTAGGAATAAACTTGTTGAATAATCTTTTTCTTGTACGGCTAATCCAACAAGACTGTTGATCCTTTCGGTAATATAAAGTTCATGTTTATGCGATTCTTCATAAACTTCAAGCGGTGATTTCCACTTTGACTTTGGTTTTTCAATTCCATCAAGTAGAACTTTTCCGTCAACATCATTTAAGTATTTAAAAAATTTCATTGCATGGCTGTACTCTTCTTGTGACTGAACCTGCATCCATTTAGCAAAGCCAAACCAGTTCTCACTTTCAAAATAAGCAGACATGGATAAGTATAAATATGATGAAAATAATTCCGCATTGATTTGTTCATTCAATGCTTTTTGCATTTTATCAGATATCATTTGGACCTCTATTTGTTTAGTAATATGATTTCTAAATTTTGAATTTAAGTTATCTATTTAGAGTTAATTATTCAAATTGGTATTTTATTAACAAGTCTGCTATAGGATTAGTTCTATTTTTGCACCAACAGCAATAAATTATAAGAATGTTCAGACGAAAGTCATTAAATTTATTATAGTTAAAAATTCTTTTTAGAAAATGAAAATATTTCTCAAGGTTATCAAATTTTTAGCTTCACTATTTGCTCTATACACGGCGTTTTCAGTTTTCATCATTCTTTTCTTCAGTATAATAGATCCGCCAGTTTCTGCATTCATAAATTCTAAATCAGATCCATTTTTAGGATTGATCTCTTTTTCAGATGTAAAACAAAAATCTGTATCTGTCCAAAATGTTTCAAAATATGTAGCGCTGGCTGTCATCGCCTCAGAAGATCAAAGATTCTTTGAACATTTCGGATTTGATTTTGATCAAATTGAAAAAGCAATGAAAGAAAATGAACATCGGAAAAGAATTCGCGGAGCTAGTACAGTTTCTATGCAGGTTGCAAAGAATATGTTCCTGTGGTCCGGTAAAAATATTATCCGTAAAGGATTTGAAGCTTATTACACCTTGATGTTGGAATTACTTTGGAGTAAAGAAAGAATTATCGAAGTATATCTCAATATTGCAGAGATGGGAAATGAAATATATGGGATTGAAGCTGCCTCAAAAATATATTATAGGAAACCATCTATAAAACTAAATCAAACAGAGGCGGCAACAATAATTGCAGTTTTACCGAATCCTACCAAACGCGATCCACGCAAGCCAAGCAGATATTTGATACATCGTCGGGATAATATTCTACAGCAAATGAATTCAATTGGCGGGGTAAATATTTTGAAAGAATATATTTCCTACTAAGCACACATCATCTAATTTTACTTTCATCTGAAGAAATATATTCCAAACACTTTTCTAAAATCTTATAAACATCTGAGTTTTTAATTACAGGATAGTTGTAAATAAATTCCGGATTTTCTGTAGTACGTTTATAATTATAATGCTTCAACACATTATTGTCCTTGTCATAATAAACGATCTGTATAATTCCATATCTGAAAAGTTCTTTATTAATATGATAGTAGGTTTTTATTTTATAAATATCGTCGTATACTTCTTCCATTGTTAATGGAGGGTCAACTTCTTCAAGAGTCCAAACATAAATCTCATTCCCCTGAAATTGTGATAATCCGGTTACGTTGATAAAAAGTGATTTATCGTTTTCAATAGAAACAGGGACCCAATTTTCAGAAGTAGATTGAGCAATTAAAGTTCTTGCTGGAAAAAGTATTAAACAAAGAAAGAGATGAAAATAAAGGAACAAAAGAAAATTCTTGCGGAAAGGGGGGGATTCGAACCCCCGGTCCCGCAATGCGGGACAACGGTTTTCGAGACCGCCGCATTCAACCACTCTGCCACCTTTCCTTATGATTTCTGATAATTTGATTACTGATTGATTACTGAAAAATGAACTAATGGTAATCAATTTTGTAATCATTTTTTTAATATTCTAGCACAAAGATATAAAATTTTTCCTTTTCTTCTTTCGTAGTTTTCTGTAGTTACATTTATTAATATATTTACACCACAAATTATATGGAGAGGTGCAGGAGTGGTTTATCTGGCTACCCTGGAAAGGTAGTGTACCTGCAAGGGTACCGAGGGTTCGAATCCCTCTCTCTCCTCCATGTATTTTTCTTACTTTATAAAAAGTATTCTTGAAAATTCTTTTTATTTCAAATCCACAAACAATCTTGATGACTGTTGTTTGGGCATAATCTGGGAGAGTGAAATATATTATAGTTCACCGCCCGTGGATAATTCATTAGTTCTAGGTATCTCATGAAAAAATATTTTTTCTTATTTATACTAATTTTTATCACCTCTTGCAAAGATACAACTGACTATCAACTTGGTAATCCTTTTCAAGTATACCTTAAAACAGATAAATCCCAAAGATTAATTGAACCATATTCTTATATAGATCATTTGAAGAAAACAAAATTTAAAAATCACGAGCTCGATTCCTTACCGATCTTTGGTATTATACTTCATGATACACAGTTAGATGATTATTTCTCTTTCTTAGAAATTAAACCAAATGAAGTAAAAAAAATTCAATTGGGACAAGTAAACCCCAATTATTTATATATAATCCATAAAGAAAAATTTGGTGTTAAATTTATCATTAATCCGGGACTTCCTGGAGCTGGTGGTATCGCTACACAATCGGCAGTATTAAGTGCGCTTGGAATTAAATATATAGTTCATATTGGTACATGCGGTTTATTTGGTAAAGAGTTAAATGATTCTTCGCTAATCGTCTCGCAAGGTGCTTATAATGATGGTGGTGCAATGTTGCTCGATCAAGAAAACTCATGGCCAAGAAAGACACTCAGTTATCCCGACTCATACTTCAACAATCTTATAATAAAAACAGCTAAAGAAAATAATATTTCAATTCAGAAAAGTTATGGAATAACTATTCCGATTTTCTTTTTTCAACCGATGGGATTTGTAAAATATGCTCTCGATGAAAATAATTTTGACAAGAATGAGTCTCCATATTACATAGAAATGGAAGGAGCTCCTCTTTTCGCAACCGGAAAATTAATGAAAACAAAAGTAGCTAGTATAGTTGCCGGAACGGATAGATATATAATGCAAAATGATTCCATTAAACATTCATTTGTAAGTTATGATGCCGATAAAGCTAAAATGTCAGCCGTTATATTATCCATCAAAACTTTTAATGCATTAGCTAAATAATTTTTAATCAGCACTTTTTCAATTCCGATTTTACTTTCACCTTACACTTTTCGTCTTTAGCTCTCACTTCTAAATCTGATATGATCATTTTGGAAACATTGAAGATTTGATTGCAAAAATTTTTATTCTTAAACTTTAAATGACAAAGGTTAAGTTTTATTTTTTATTAGAAAATAGGAATACTTTAATGTGAGCAATGCAGATATTAGATTAATCGGTCTTGCTTTGATGTTGCTGAGAGGTCGTATTATTTGTTCAGTATTCCTTGGTAAATAAAAGAAACTTTCGATGAGGATCCTTCTCTTACAAATTTATTGTTAGATCCATTCTTCAAAGATGAATTTGAAAAATTTTAACAACTTATACAGTTTAATTAATTATTATTAAGGAATCTTAGATAATGACGATCAACAACACAATTATCTCTATAGAAAAATTAGCAGCTAACACAATAAGGATTCTTGCTGCTGAAGGTGTTCAAAAAGCAAACTCCGGTCATCCGGGAATGCCTATGGGCATGGCTGATGTTGCTTCTGTTTTATGGAGTGAATTTTTAAAACATAATCCCGATGAACCTAAATGGTTAGACAGAGATCGTTTTGTTTTATCTGCCGGACACGGCTCGATGCTTCTTTATTCGCTTCTTCATATAAGCGGTTATGCTGTAACGCTTGATGATCTAAAATCTTTTAGACAATGGGGAAGCAGAACGCCGGGGCATCCCGAGTACAATCATCTTCCAGGAGTAGAAACAACAACCGGTCCTTTGGGACAAGGATTTGCGAATGGTGTCGGGATGGCGGTCGCATCAAAAATGATTGCTGCAAGATTTAACGATGATAAATATCAGTTATTAGGAAATCATTACATCTATGGAATTGTAAGTGACGGTGATTTGATGGAAGGAATTTCACACGAAGCTGCTTCTATTGCCGGACATTTGAAACTCGGCAACATCATTTATTTTTATGATGACAACAACATTACAATAGAGGGGAACACAGAATTAACTTTTTCTGAAAATATTGCAAAAAGATTTGATGCTTACGGATGGCAAACTTTACAGATAGATGCTTATGATCTTGATGGAATTCGCCGAGCAATTAAAATTGCACAAAGTGAAAAAGAAAAACCGACTATCATCATAACAAAATCTCACATTGGGTTCGGCAGTCCGCATAAAGCAGATACAGCAGAAGTGCACGGTTCACCTTTAGGCAAAGAAGAATTAGTAGAAACAAAAAAGAATTTGGGTTGGTATTACGAACAGGAATTTTATGTACCGGAAGAAGTAAAAAATTTATTTAGTACAAGAAAGAAATTATTAATAAATGAATACAATGATTGGAATAAAAAATTCGAATTATGGAAGAAAGAAAATTCCGAGAAAGCAGAATTGTTTAACAAGTACGAAAATGACTGGCTTCCGGAAAATCTATATGAAGAACTATTAAACGCTGCCGGAAAAGAATCAAATGCTACACGTGTTTTATCAAGTAAACTAATTCAAAAGATTGCAGAACTTGTTCCCAACTTCGTCGGCGGCTCTGCCGATCTGGCTCCTTCAACAAATACATTGATGAAGAATTACAGCGCAATCGCTCCCGGAAAATTTGAAGGAAGAAATTTTCATTTCGGAATTCGCGAGCATGCGATGGGCTCAATTCTAAACGGCATTACGCTTTATGGCGGCTTCAAAGTATTCGGCGCAACATTTTTAGTTTTCTCCGATTACATGCGTCCTTCAATTAGACTTGCTGCTATTATGGGATTGCCCGTTGTCTATGTATTTACTCACGATAGTATTTTTGTTGGTGAAGACGGACCAACACACCAGCCGATTGAACATATACCTGTTCTACGTGCAATTCCAAATGTAACTGTGTTAAGACCTGCAGATGGAATTGAAACTGCCGCAGCATGGAATTATGCCTTGCAAAATAAAACCGGACCAGTCGCATTAATTCTTACCAGACAGAAAATTGATCCAATTGTTCGAGACGGAGACTTTGATCCTAAAGAAGTATTGAAAGGCGGGTATATTGTATCAAAAGAAAAAGGAAAGAATATTGATTTGGTTATTGCATCTACCGGTTCCGAATTGCCAGTAGCTATTGCCGCACAAAAATTATTAGAAGGGAAATTCTCAGTTAGAGTTGTTTCCATTCTCTCAAAAGAAATTTATGAAAAGCAATCAGATGAATATAAAAAGAATGTAGTTCCGGAAAATGTTCCTATTGTAGTTATCGAAGCTGCTACAATGACAGGCTGGGGAGATTTATTCAGAAGCAAGTTATTAACTATTGGAATGATGAGCTTCGGAGCTTCAGCTCCATATCAAACCTTAGCAGAAAAATTTGGTTTTACCGGAGAACAGGCAGCAAATAAAATTGAAAATTGGTTAAAGGAATAAATTTGGAAAAAAATAAATTCTAATTTTTCAATGAATCATTGACTTCCCTCAAAGAAGAATAAAACTTCAAAATAGCAAATGAATGCTCTCTTCGAAGTTTTTGTTTTTTAATATGGTTGTGCAGTTGTATCTATCCATGGCTTAATCATTCTAATAAAGTTTAACATATTTTTTTATTTACAATCCAAGATGTTTCTGTTTTCCTATTTCTCACACAAAGATTTAGAAATAAATGTGTCATCAAATTTTAAAATTGATACAATACAACATTAGATAAAAGGACTTCAAAACCCGCATTTTAGTTAAAATAGTGAATTATTATCATGGACATTATGTATTATGTAGTTATATTTAAATCAACATACATTCGTTTTTAGTGCTATGTTCGGTTAACTTCAAACAACTGAGAGTAAATATGAATCATAATATTAAACTAGAAATTAAAATTCCCAAAGTACCGGATATAGAATTAGTTGCTCTTGAAAGTTTACAACTAATGGGAGGTCATTTAGGAATTTCAAATGACAAAATAGGCGAAGCTAAGATAATTGTAACTGAAGCAATTATTAATGGTCTTGAACATGCCGGTGATGAAAATCCCTATGTCAATGTTGAATTCACAATGACAAAAGAACGGTTAGTAATTTTAGTGACTGACTTTGGTCATGGATTTGAACCTGAGAAAGTTGCTGAACCAGAAATTACTGAAAAATTATCGAGTAAAAATAAAAGAGGTTGGGGACTCAAGCTTATGAAATCTATGTCGGATGATTTTATAATTGAATCCGGTCCAACAGGCACAAAAATTACAATAATTAAAAATTTAGTCTAGGAGTTATAAAATGTCATCTGAATTTAATTTAGTAACAGAAACAAAAGATAATTGTGTTGTTATCAATACGACCGGTTATATCAACAATGTTGGCGGGCAAAAAATTGTAGATGAATTTTATAAATACAATGGAAATGGAATTAATAATGTAATATTAAATCTTGCTCATTCAAATGTCGTTAACTCGATTGGCATTTCATTCCTTATTGAGATCATTGAGAAATTAAATCAAACAAATGGAAAGTTGATTTTCTCAAATCTTGATCCATCCATTGAAAAAACTTTTACAATTATGGGATTATTCCAATTTGCAAAAAAAGCAGATAATATGGATGAAGCATTGAAACTTCTCTAAACCAATTCATCTCACAAAAAATATTTTTAAAGAAAAGGATTAATTACTTTCCGAATGAATGTAATTGAGTACAATAATATAATTGACAAACTTTCGGTACAAGTTAAGTCCTTTCAAGAAGGATTTAGTATTCTTTCCGGGTCAAATACTCTTAAAGAGCTTGGCACTAATTTTTGTCACATATTACGCGGCAATTTTTTTATAAGTGATGTAAACATATTTTTTAAGAATAACGAATTAGCAGAATGGGAAAGTATTATTATCTATAATGAAAAATGCCGGGAATGCCTTCCACATTTAAAAACTTCAACAAATGTCAACATTGAATATTTCATTGATAAAGAGTTCATCATCATTGCAACGTTGCCATTAACCGATGGATCGTTTTGGGGGTTGATTATTGGAAACAAAATAGATAAAACTGAAATAACCGAGCTCGATAAAATTACTCTTCAGATGTTCCTTCAATTACTAGATAACGCATATCAATCTTTTAATAATCAAATAAAAGAGAAGCAATTAAATTTTTCATTAAATCATAGGGTTGTTCAACTTAACAGTCTTATAGATACAGGTATTGAAATTTCCAAACTTCAGAAAACTTCTTCATTGTTTGAACTTTCATTGGAAAGAGCGGCTGCATTAACAAATGCTTCTCGAGGTGTCCTGCAAATAATTTCCGGTGATAATGTAACATCCGGAATTGGATTCCCGGAAAATTCCGACATAAAGAAAGTTTTCGATTCCGATAAAAGGATTGACACATTTGTTGAGTTCAATGGTGTGAAGTACCTGTTTACTCTTTCCGAAAAAGAAAGTAGAAATGGAATTGTAGATTTTGATCAGACAGATGAAATATTACTTAGGGCTTTTGCAAGACAAGTTTTAGCAGCAATTGAAAATGAACATTTGCATAACGAAGCCATTGATAAGGAACGGATGCATCAAGAGATTGAAATGGCAGCTGAAATTCAAAGAAGAATTATTCCTCAGAAACTTCCTGAAATTGATGGGTATGATCTTGCGGGAATTAATATTCCTTCTTTAGAAATTGGCGGAGACTATTATGATGTTACAAAATTAAAAGACGGTAGATATCTTATAATAATAGCCGATGTTGCCGGAAAAGGAGTTGCCTCCGGATTGTTGGTCAGTACATTAAATGCGTCTCTTAATGCATATGTTGAAAATGATTTTATATTAACCGAAGTAGCCGATAGATTGAATAAAATTATTTACAAAGCATCAACACCAGAAAAATATATTACAGGTTTTATAACCATCCTCGACCCGGCAACAGGAACAATAGAATATTTAAACGCCGGACATAATCCAATTTTTTATTCTTCAAATGGGAAATTAATAAAGCTAGATAAAGGTGGGTTCGCTTTTGGAATGCTTGATTTCGGGCTACCGTTTGAAAGCGCTTTTATAAAAATAGAACCCGGTGAAAAAATTCTTTTTTACACAGATGGAATTACAGAAGCAATGAACGAAAATAATGAAGAGTATTCCGATGAAAGACTTGAATCGTTCTTCTTGAATAATAAACCCGCCAAAGCTGAAATATTCATTGAAAATTTAATGACTGACATAAAAAAGCATACTGCTGATACTCCGCAGAGTGATGATATAACAGCTTTATATTTTATTAGAAAGCAATAAATTTTTTATTCATAAATCAGACATTCTATACTATACAATCCTATAGAGGTTATAATGCTCGCAAATAAAATGAAAAATAATTACTTAAGAATTTTTTTGTTTCTCATTTCTTTCACATCACTTATCGGACAACAAAAATATAACTTCGAACATATCTCTATCCCGGCGGGATTATCAAACGCATCAGTCTGGGATATATTACAAGATAAATATGGATTTCTATGGATTGCCACTGCGGATGGATTGAACCGTTATGACGGTTATAATTTTAAGATTTATAAAAATGATCCCGGCGACTCCAAATCATTATCAAATAATTTTGTCTATTCATTAATGATAGATAAGGATGAAACTTTGTGGGTTGGTACAGTAGGAGGGTTGTGTAAATACGATCGAGCCAACGAATCTTTTGTAACATTTCTGCCTGATTCAAGCAGGACTAATACTTCAGCCAATACTATTATTCAATTTATTCAAGACAGCAAAAACAGAATATGGCTTGCAACATTTGACGGTATATTTAAGTTTGATATAACTACAAAGAAATTTGAAAGAACTTTTATTAAAAATGGTGATAATAAAACTCCTTACACTGGTACAACAGGGGCAATAATTGAATCTTCTTCCGGAGAAATATATTCAGCTTATTACTTTCAAGGGCTAACCAAATATAATGAATCAAACAATTTATTTGAATTGATAGACGTAGATCCTAGTAATCCTGATATTCTTAAACAAGCAATTGTTTTTGATTTAGATGAAGACAAAACCGGAAAGATATGGATCAGCGGTCAAAATGGATTTTTTAGTTATGCTCCGCATAGCGGCACATTTAATGAAATAAAATTATTTAAGAAAGAAGTCTCTATCAATGATATTTGGAAAAACGCTACATGCGGTGTCCATCAGGATAATAATGGATTTCTTTGGATCGGCTCAGCGGGAAATGGAATTTACCGTTATAATATGAAGACAAATGAAATTACTCATTTAGGCCAATCTGAATTACCAAACTCGGTACGCACATCTGATGGATTCTGGAAATTTTATGAGGATGAATTTGGAATCTTATGGGTTGCAACTCAAAACAACGGTTTGTTAAAATTAGATTTTCAAAAAGAACCATTCAGACTCTTTGCAAATCCAACTGATAAAGTAAATTCAAATTCGGGTTCATTCATCAGTTCAATTTATAAGAATCCTATAGATAACGATTTTATTTGGCTCGGGACCGATGACGGTTTAGTGAAGTATAATTTGAAAGAGAAAACTTTCAATAAATATAAAAACCAAAAAGGGAACACAAAATCAATTCCAGATAATTTTATTAAATCTATTGAACATGGTGCTGCGCAAGAATTATGGCTGGGAACCAACAAGGGTCTAAGTATGATGGATCTTTCCAACAATTCATTCACAAATTATGATTTGAGTGATAAAACAAAGCACTCTTCAGTTAATTATAATATAGTTAATAATCTCTCTATGGATGATTATGGAAATCTTTGGGTTGCCTCTGGTATCAGCGGTATGGTAAAGTTCGACACAAAAAATAAGACTAAACAATTTGTTCCCACACTTGACACCCGCGCTTATGATTTGAAACTACTCGCATTTATTGATTCAGCTAATACAAAAAGTAATCCTATTTCAAAACTAACTGAGGTCGGGGATTATCAAGATATAAAAAAAGAATTCAAGTTGGATAAACAATCTGAAGTAATGGTTGTATCGGTGGGGGAAGGACTGCAAGTTAATGGAATGGTGGATTATGGGTGGCTGCAGGATTCAAAGTCGGATACTGTTTGGAGCCAAATCAATTATAATAATTCATTTTACTTAGGGGGAGATAATAAGAATCGTATTACTGTTTCAATTCTAACTTTGAATAAGGGTAATTACATATTAAGATATCATTCGGATGATAGTCATTCTTATAAAAAGTGGAATGCAGAAGCACCAATGGATTCTACATTATGGGGGATTCAAGTATTTGATTTATCCGGTTACGATGTAAATTATTATAAAAATTTAATTCTGACTAGTCAGAATAAGCCGTTCATTAATGGTGCAGCTGTAACAAAAGTCGAATATCAAAATGATGGAACTGTTCTTATTGGTACTTCTACAGGTTTATTCAAATATGATATTAGAAAAAATTCTGTTGAATATTTACAGAAAGATTCTAAAACTGTTTTCACAACAAATTTTAAACGAATAAATGATCTTTTTGTTGATAAAAATAAAGTAGTCTGGATTGCCACCAACGGGGGCTTGATAAAATATGATCCGCAAGCAAACCAGTTTAAGATTCTTTACGATAAAGACGGATTACCATCCAATTATATTGAAGCAATTGAAGAAGATACTTATGGAAATTTATGGTTGAGTACTCTTAACGGAATTTCAAAATTTAATAAAGATATAGTGCACCCTATCTTTATTAACTATGATGTAAAGGATGGATTACAGGGATACACATTTAATAGACGGGCATCTTTTAAAAGCGAAACCGGAGAACTATTCTTTGCCGGACAAAACGGTTTCAATTCTTTTCATTCCAGTAACATTAACAAACAAGTACCAAAGATTAATATTTCACAACTGAAAATTTCGAATGAATTAGTTTACCCGTCATCAAAAAATTCTCCTCTAACAAAAAGCATTTTAGAAACGAAGGAGATAGAAATTGCTTACAGTCAAAACAACATCTCGTTTGAATTCAGTGCAATTCACTTTTCCAGACCGGAGAAAAATCAGTACGCATATAGATTAGATGGATTTGATAAAGAAGGGTGGATCTATGACAATAGAAAATTTGCATCTTACACTAATCTTCCCCCCGGTGAATATGTATTCAGAGTAAAAGGTTCAAACGGCGACGGAGTTTGGAATGAAGCCGGTACTTCAATTAATATTAAAGTCTTATCACCTTGGTGGAGAACAATTTGGGCATATATCGGTTATGTTTTTGTTTTTGCTGGAATAATATTCGGAACTGATCGGTTTCAAAGAAGACGATTATTATTAAAAGAAAGAGAAAGACAAAAATATCAGAATGCTGAACTAAGAGTACAGCAAGCTGAACTACAGGCAAAAGCAAGTGAAGCTGAACGCCGTGCTCTCGAAATTGAAAATGACAGAAAATCAAAAGAACTTGAAAGTGCACGCGAACTGCAGTTGTCAATGCTTCCAAAACAATTACCACAATTCCCTCATCTCGATATTGCAGTTTATATGAAAACAGCTACCGAAGTGGGCGGTGATTATTATGACTTCAATGTTGGAATTGATGGTACTCTAACAGTTGTTTTAGGTGATGCAACGGGACATGGAATGAGAGCCGGAACCATGGTTACTTCCGCTAAATCATTGTTTAATAGTTATGCTGCAAATCCTGATATACTTTTTACATTTCAGGAAATGACACGGTGTATAAAACAAATGCAGTTTCATTCTCTTGCAATGTGTATGACGATGCTGAAGATTCAAAATAATAGATTAGTGATGTCGGCTGCAGGTATGCCGCCGGTATTTTTATATAAGAGAGAGAGCAGAAAAATTGAAGAACATTTAATGAAGGGAATGCCGTTAGGAACGATGGAAAATTTTCCTTATGAATTAAAAGAAATGGAATTGTTCAAGGGAGATACATTATTGCTAATGAGTGACGGATTTCCTGAATTGCAGAATGAGCGTAATGAAGTATATGGATATAAACGTGCAAGGAATTCATTCGAAGAAGTTGCCGAAAAAGAACCGGAGGAAATTATTACTTATCTAAAAGAAGAAGGATCGCGTTGGGTAAACGATAGAGAGCCCGAAGATGACGTAACATTTGTAGTAATAAAAATAAAATGAGATGAAATTTTCTTTAGATAGGAAAATATATTTTCTAACCAGTTTTGTGAATTCGGTCTTAAACCGTTAAAACGGTTCTAAATTTTTACATTATTTTTTTAACCCCGCGATTAATCGCGGGGTTAATGGAAGAAGTTTAGTTTTATTTAACTGTTTCAACAGTTTACCAAACTTTATTTATTTCATTCGCAAAACGCGGTATTCAAATAATTTTTATCAATTGTTTTTGCGGAGGATGTAATAACAATGAATTTCACCAGATCAATTACAACAATTTTATTATTTCTTGTTTCATCGTTTGTATTCTCTCAACAAAAACAAAAGACCGAAGCAAATTCTGATATTGTTGAGTATACCAACAAAGAAGGATTGCCTACAACAAACATTTCCAACATTGTTCAAACTAAAGATGGTTACATATGGATATCAGGAATTGAAGGCACCTACAGGTTCAACGGATATGAATTTGAAGAAGTTGGTCAAGAATTTGATTTACCCAAAATGCAGAGCATGTATTACGATTCCACAAAAAATATCCTCTACTTTGCCTCACCCAAAAAGTTTATAACCTTTAATGGGAAAGAATTCAAAGCATATTCTGAAAAAGAAGGTTACCGCTTAAACGGATTATCCGGTCAAGTAATTAGTTTTATTAGTGAGGATAGTAAAGGCAGAATATGGATTGGATCGAGCACCTCTTACATTGATAAAAAATTTAATGGGGGATTAACAAAATTTGAGAACGGCAAATTTTCAGTTTATGATTCTACGAATTTTCCGTTGGACAACGCTGAAGGATTTATCGAAACGCCTTATGGTGATCTCATATTTTCTTCAGCAGGGCGTAATACTCAGACCAAGGAAGGATCATATATTGCTATATATAAGAATGGCATTTTCAAAAAAATAGATGAGTCTGAAGGAATTAGTTTGCAAAACGCAGCTATATGGACGCAGAACACTTCCACTTCTATTGATAAAGACGGAAACACCTGGCTGGCGTTTTCTGGAATAATTACTTCAACAACGACTGCCAAGAATACTTCCGGGGTATTAATGTATGACGGTACAAAATTCTATCAGTATACAGATTTTATAAATGATATTGGGAAAGATTTCTTCCCATTACAAGTTTATTACAGCAAACAGCTTGATAAGATATTCTTAACTACTTTTACAGCTTCAAATGTGATGGAGACTTTTACTTCTAAGAATAAATCCATTTATGAATTTAAGAACGGAAAATGGGGACCTTCCGATATCATTGGGAATATCAAAAATATAATAGATTTAAAAAACGGAAAAAGCATTAACGATTTTCACTATGCACGAACATTTTTTATAAAAGGAAATAAGTTCTTTCCGGAATTATTAGTTTTTCAAACCACGCAAGAATCACAATCCCAGAGTTCTAAATATTCCAATCAACTGTTTGCATATAAAAATGGGAATTGGGAAAAGCATGATGCTTTTACAGCGTATCCTTTCAATGGCACTAATGACGGATTAATTATGAGTACTACGAAAGGATTTGGAATTTATTATCCAAACTTTTCAAAGATGCTTACCGGTAAGGATGGCTTACTCCAAGTGCTTGGGGGTATTCCAACGTTATATACTGATAAAAATGGTATTGTCTGGATTTCTTATTCTTTACCGGCTTATGCCAAAACGTTTAGCACCGGTATAAATATTTGGGATGGGAAAAAATTACGGAGCTACACAGAAAAAGATGGTCTGTTGAGCAATATTACGTTTAAGACTTTTCAAGACAGTAAAATGAGAGTTTGGATCCCAACCTCAAAAGGAATTACTACTGCGCTCGAGATTAAGAATAGTGAAGGAGAGCAGATACTAAAGTTTAAGAATATTGAATCGGATAAACGCAAATTTTATAACACCACAACTGTTTTAGAAACTAAACTTGGTGAAGTATATGCTTGGCAAGATTATGTAAGACCAGAATCCAAGGATCTTATTAAGGCAGAATTTTTCTTAGGAAAATTTGACGGGGCAAAGTTTACCGAAATAAAATCTCCATTTACTGATGCTGATAATAATAAAAAATACCAGCTCTTTGATCTTCGGGAAGATAATGATAGAAGACTGTGGTTTGTAGGATTGTTCTCAGATAACATTAAAGATATTACTTCTATCAAATCAAAAATTATGATCTATGATGGAAAAGAGTGGAGTCAGCCTCCAAAAAGCTGGAATGTTCCAACGGATCAACTTCATTATGTAGGTAATCTAAAAAACGGAATGTATTTCTTAACAGTCGGCGGGTTTTATGTTTTTAATGGAAATAGGTTTGTAAACCTGAGTGATAGTGTAAGCGCAACCGCTGACTTCCGAATATTAAAAGGTGCAAGTGTAGCCGGTACAACAACCGATCTTCAAGCAGGCGAACGATTGTATATCCGGCTCAGAAACAGAGGACTTGTAATTTTTGACGGTACACATCTAAACTTTTACACAAAGAAAGAAGGTTTACCGTCAACCAATATTTCTAATCCATCTGTGGACTCAAAAGGGAATTTGTTTTTTGGATTTCCTTCCGGTGCATTGCGTGTACAGGGGGATAAATTCCAGACCTATTATGATGACGAGAATGTTGTAACAGGTGGTCCTTTTGGAATTACTATGGATGGCAACGGAAATCTTGTTGAATTATATAATGGTGTTGGATTGTACATTAACAAAGCGGAAAATAGAAATTATCCTTTAAAAATTTCATCCGTTATTGTGAACAAGCAATATTATTTTTATAATTATCCGGAAGATCTTAAGTACTCTCAAAATTCTTTTGTTTTTAATTATGCCGCATTAAATTATAAAGATCCACGTCAGACTACCTATGAACACCTTTTAGAAGGATTCGATAAAGAATGGTCTCGCCCTTCAAATCTTGCATTTGTTGAATACCAAAATCTTCCTACCGGGAAATATCGATTTAGAGTTAGAGCAATAACTTCTAACGGAATGAAAACGAATGAGGATTTCTATTCGTTTACTATTAATTCACCCTGGTGGCTTACATGGTGGGCGTATGGAATTTATATTATCGGCTTTGTAAGTATAATGGGAGGGTTAAGAAAGTATGAATTAGATAGAAGACGAGAAAAAGAGAACAAAAGATTACTCGAATCTGAAAATGCAAGGAAGACAAAAGAACTTGATGAAGCAAGGCAGCTTCAGTTTTCAATGCTTCCAAAAGAACTTCCTCAATTACCTCATCTTGATATTGCTGTCTATATGAAAACTGCTACCGAAGTGGGCGGAGATTATTATGATTTCAATGTTCATCCGGACGGAACTTTAACTGTAATTCTTGGTGATGCAACTGGTCACGGGATGATGTCCGGGATGATGGTCTCTATTATGAAATCGCTCTTCATGTCGGACCGAAGCAATATGCAGTTAAAACCATTCTTTGAAAATGCCAGCGCTACGTTAAAAGATATGCAGCTTGGCAGATTGATGATGGCGCTTACATGTGTTCAGATAAAAGCTGATAGAATAGTAACAACAAATGCTGGTATGCCGCCTCTTTTCATTTATAGAAAACATTCACAAACAGTAGAAGAAATTGTTATTAATAATATGCCTCTTGGCGCTATGAAGGGGATAGAATATGATGTGGAGGAATTAAAGATTGCGAAAGGCGATACACTATTATTGATGAGCGATGGATTTGCAGAATTAAAAAATGAGAATGGTGAGATGTACAGTTATAAACAAGCTAAAAGTAGTTTTGAGAATGTTGCGCTGAAAGAACCAGAGGAAATTGTTACTTACTTGAAAGAAGAAGGTAGGCGATGGACAAATGATAAAGACCCGGATGACGACGTAACGTTTGTTGTAATAAAAGTTAAATAGATCACACTACTTTGAAATTAATGAGTAATGTTAAAAAATAGAAAGCATGACTAATTGATTCATTCTTCAACAAACAAAAAGGAGTAAGCACCATGAAACATATATCTAAATTCTTTGCAATTATAATTGTTGCATTCTTCCTCTTTACCGGATTTAGCTTTGCACAAGATGCTGTAAAGGTTGATTCAAAACATTACAAGGTCGAATTTGAAAATGATCAGGTTCGAGTTCTGCGAGTTTCTTATGGTACGGGTGAAAAATCAGTCATGCACGCACACCCAAATGCAGTTGCTGTGTTTTTAACTGATGTACAAAACAAATTTACTTTACCTGATGGTAAAAGTGTATTGGCAAACTCGAAAGCTGGAACGACCATGTGGACACCTGAAGGAAAACATTTACCGGAAAATCTTGGCAGCAAACCTTTTGAACTTATTGTTGTTGAATTAAAATCTCCGAAGAAATAAAAGTGTAATCGTTTTATACCTTGAAGGTCTCTGTCTTCAGATCTTCAAGGTATATTAAGGGCAATGCTGTCAGGTTAGCGGTATAGGCATTGGACTAAAGTCCAATTAGAGAGTGCGTGTTAAGTAACCCCACGCTTAAGCGTGGGGTTAAAGCAAGAAAAAAAACTTTGGGCTTTAGCCCACAACTTAACCTGACAGCATTGAGATTAAGGGTATCTCTAAAAACCATTGTTTTAAAAATTTAATCCCGCCTTAGGCGGGACAAAGTAAACGCAAAGGGCGCAGAGAAAGTTGTGGCATAGCCACCACTTTGTGGTTGTTATTAGAGATACCCTTAATTGTAAAAAATATTGTGTAGGCAAAAAAATAAGGAATAAAATGAAGAACTTTATTAAAACTTTCAAAAAGCCGGCTACATTGGCATCTATTATAGTTTCAATGCTTTTTTTAGCAAGTTGTAATAATTCAGACAAATCCGAAGAGACAACTGACAAAGCAGCTAAACCAAATGAAACTGAAAAAATTGAGTATTTCAGTCTTCGACCAGAAACAGAAAAAACCTATGGTTATACTCACGCAGTAAAAATTGGTGATGATATTAAGATTTCTGGAGCAGTTAGTATGGACGATGCAGGTAATCCGACAGCCAAAGGCGACTTGTTACAACAAATGAAAAATTGCTACACTGATTTGGACAAAATATTAAAACATTATAACTGCACATTTGACGATGTTGTTGTTGAAAATGTTTTCACAACTAATATGCCTGAATTTCTTAAACAATCGGCTTATCGAAATTCAATCTACAAAAAACAGTTTCCGACAGGTTCTTGGCTTGGAGTTAAAGAATTGGCTTTACCCGAGTTTATGATAGAAATTGAATTGGAAGTGCATATAGCCCAAAAGTAACTTGTATTCTTGAAATTATAATCAAATAGGAATTAGAGTGAAAGCAAAATCAATAAAAGGAAATAACATAAACGAAATTAGAATTGCTTTAGAACAAAGCATAACAGATGAATTTAATCCAAAGTTAGCAATTGTGTTTTTGTCAATTGTTCATAATAGGGAAGAGATAAGTAGAATATTTTCGGATAAAGATATTTCGATTTTTGGCGCTACAACAAATGGAGAGTTCACTGGTGAAGGGATAACTGAAGGTGGAATTTCGGTTTTAATGCTGGATGTTAACCCCGATTATTTTTCAATTCTTTTTTCAGAATATCCGGAAAAGAATTACAGAGAAACCACACAAGCAATAGCTAAAAAAGCATTAGAGAAATTTGAGCATCCATGTTTTCTAATTGCAGGAAGCAATTTAGAAACCGATGCCGAAGCTTTACTTCATGGTTTTGAAGATATAATCGGTCAGCATGTCAATGTTTACGGAGGAATGGCTGGCGATGATATGCAGCTTACAGATCAGTTTGTTTTTACAAACGGAAAATGCAGCAGCAGAGGAATTGTAGCATTAGTATTTGATGAGGACAAGCTTACAATCAAAGGAATAGCAACATGCGGCTGGAAACCGATGGGTACATTGAAAACTGTTACTAAAAGTGAGGGAAATATAGTCTATAGCATTGAAAATGTTTCTCCGCTGGAATTGACTAAAAAATATAGCGGTCTTGATAACCTAACTGCTGAAAATGCAATGGCTGGTATAGAGATCGCCACATCATTCCCTTTTCAATTGCAGAGGGAAAAAGGAGACCCGGTTATGAGACCTGGATTAGTAGTCAACTGGGAAAACGGTTCATTTATCTGCAGCGGTTCAGTGCCTCAAGGGTCTAAAGTTAAGTTTTCTCTTCCAGCAGATTTTGATGTAATTGAAAAAGTAATTGATGGATGTAAAGAACTAAAAGCTGCTGAAATGCCGGAAGCTGATGCGCTGGTTGTATTCAGTTGTGCAGGCAGATTAATTAGTATGGGACCAATGATGACTGAAGAAATTGAAGGAGTAAGAAAGGTTTGGGATGTTCCTATGGCAGGTATGTTTTCCAATGCCGAGTTAGCTAGAGCAACAAATGGAAACTTAGAAATGCATAATCTTACAACATGCTGTGTTGTACTAAAAGAAAAATAAAATGAATAAGAATCTTCAATTCATACTCGATATTGTTCAGCAATCAGAATCTCTTAATGAAGAACGAAAGATTTCTGTTTTAAAAGCATTAAAAGATGCAGATAAAGAATTAGAGATAACAGCGTTTAAGCTTGATAGAACCGAAAAAGTTAAAAAAACAACTGCGATTTTACTCGAGGAGACAATTGAGGAACTAGAACAAAAGCGAAAAGCTGTTGAAGCGCAAAACCGGGAATTAGAAATTGAAACTGCTCTAGAAAAAGTTCGTTCATCTGCATTGTCTATGAAGCAACCTGGCGATATGCTTGGAGTATGTAAAATTATTTCAGAGCAACTTGAAGGTCTTAGAGTTAAAGAGATTAGAAATGTTCAGACTGCAATTTTCTATGAAACAAAAGGCATCTATCTCAACTATGAATTCTATTCAAAGCATAATAAATTGTTAATCACCGAAGTTGATTACAAGACACATCAACTACAGGAATTATTTGCCAATCAAATGCTTAAAGGTGCTGAAGAATTGTTTACACGCACATTAGAAGGTGATCAACTAAAAGATTGGTATGATTATCAGAAAACGACTAACCAATTTGCTGACTACTACTTAGAAAAAGCTGAATCACTGACTTACTATTGGTACTCATTGGGTCCGGTTGCTTTGGGCGTGTCCACTTATGTTCCATTAAGCGAAGAAGAAATAAATCTATTTAAACGCTTCCGCAATGTGTTTGAATTGGCTTACCGAAGATTTTTAGACATTGAACAGGCTGTAGCTCAGGCAAGAGAAGCACAGATTGAAGCAGCACTGGAAAGAGTAAGAAGCCGATCTATGGGTATGCAAAAAAGCGAAGAGCTCAAAGAGGTAATCCAGGTTGTATATGAACAATTCGTTCACTTAAATATCAAAATTGAACATACAGGGTTTGTCATAGATTATAAGGCAAGGGATGATTACAATATTTGGATAGCTGACCCGCTCGGGGTTCCCTCTCAGATAACAGTTCCTTATTTTGATTCTGTGTATTACAATCGTTTTAATGAAGCAAAAGAAAAAGGAGAGGATTTCTTTGCCACCAATCTGACTTTTGAAGAAAAAAACAAATTTTATCAAAAGCTTTTTGAGTATGTCCCCGGATTGCCGGAGCAAGCAAAGGAATTTTATTTTAGTTGCCCTGGCCTTGCAGCATCAACTGTATTGTTAGAGAATGTTTGCCTGTACATCGAGAATTTTTCGGGTATTCCTTATTCAGATGAAGAGAATGCAACGCTTATGCGCTTTGGAAAGGTGTTCCAACAAACCTATACCCGCTTTCTTGACCTCCAAAAAGCGGAAGCACAGTCGAAAGAATTTCAGATTGAAGCTGCTCTGGAAAAGGTTAGAAGCAGAACAATGGCTATGCAAAAAAGTGATGAACTTGCTGAGACAGCGGCGGTGCTTTTTCAACAACTTATTATTCTAGGCATTGAACCCAACAGAATATATATAGCGATTATAAAATACGAATCCGGTCTTGCGGAATTTTGGCTTACAGATGAAGATGGCAGCAGAGTGAGCACCGGCTTTACTGCAAATTTAAATGACCATGTAGTTTTTCAAAAGATGTTTAAAGGTTGGATAGAGAAAAAAAAATCTATCACAATTGATATGCATGGTAAGGAACTGGAAAAATATTTTGAATACCTAAACAAACTCAACGTTCCTTTTAAGGGAGGACTTTCACAAAAACGTAGAGTCCAAAACATTGCATATTTTTCTAAAGGTTTTGTTGGCGTTGCTTCACCTGATCCACAGCCTGAAGAAACAATTATCCTTCTCGAGCGATTTGCCACAGTATTTAATCTTACATACACACGCTTTAATGATCTGCAACAGGCAGAAGAACAGAATAAAATCATACAGGCAGAAAATGACCGTAAGACAAAAGAGCTTGATGATGCGCGCAATTTACAGCTCGCAATGCTTCCGAGGGAGTTGCCAAAACTTTCTAATCTCGAAATAGCAGTTTACATGAAAACTGCTACTGAAGTCGGGGGTGATTATTATGATTTTCATGTTGGAGAAGATGGAACGCTAACAGCAGTTATTGGTGATGCAACAGGACACGGAATGAAAGCCGGAACGATGGTAACAATTACAAAAAGTTTATTTAATAGTTTAGCATCTGTTGAAAATATTTTAGATACGTATTCAAAAATTTCTCAAGTTATAAGGGACATGAAATTTCGCCAGCTTTCAATGTGTTTAATTATGTTGAAGATAAAAGGCAAACAATTATCTATTTCATCTGCCGCAATGCCCCCTGCTCTTATTTACAGAAAGAAAAGTAAGTCTATTGAAGAAATATCAATTAAAGGAATGCCGCTTGGAGCTATGAATAATTTTCCATACTCGCTTGAAAAGAAAGAGCTGGAAAAAGGTGATACAATCCTTCTGTTCACGGATGGATTACCTGAATTGAAGAATGATAGTAATGAAATGTATGGTTACGATAGAACTAAAACAGCGTTTCATTCAGTTGGAGAAAAAGAGCCAGACGAAATAATTGAGCATTTGAAAAATTCAGCTTCACAGTGGGCAAACAACAGAGACCCGGAAGATGATATAACATTTGTTGTTATTAAACTTAAATAGACCCAACATTGTTTTATAATCAAAGAAAGGAATGATCTATGAAAATTATGGTCGTTGATGATGAACAAGATATAAAATTACTATTTGAACAAAGATTTAGAAAAGAAATAAAATTAGGGCAGATAGCTTTTTTATTTGCTTTTTCCGGTGAAGAAGCGAGAGACTATCTAAAAACGAATGGCACAGATGATGTGAACCGGATATTATCTGATATAAATATGCCGGGTATGAATGGATTAGAATTACTGAAGTGGATTAAAGAAAATTATCCAGAACTAAAAGTTGCTATGATCACTGCATACGGTGACCAGAATAATTATAAGCAAGCTTTAGAATATGGCTGCGACGATTATATGACTAAGCCGATTGATTTTGTCCAGCTGAAAGAAAAAGTTTTGTGTTAGGGTAGTTCTAAAACGAAAAAATTTGGACTAAAGTCCATTGTGAATTGTTTTTTTTAACCCCCGCACTGATGAGGATGTGTGATAATTGTATAGCGAAATTTATTTCGCTCATAAATACTGTGAAAATATTATTTTTTCCGCAACTAGCGAGATGAATCTCGCTTTACAATAAACATTTTCACACAACCTCTGATGCGTGGGGTTAATGCACTGAATGTTTTTATTGATATTTGTTCTTGACTAAAGCCATGATTTGCTTGACTGTTCAAACCCCACGATTTATCGTGGGGTTATTTAACGCCCGTCAAATAAGGGCTTTAGCCCAATTGATTAGAGGCTGTCAATTAAAACGCAAATGGGTTCAAAGACAAATTAATAGTTTTTAGATGAGCATATAACAAATTAATAAGAATTGATACTGGAAATTGAATGGAAAAAAAGAAATCAAAAACTCCTTCTCTTAAAAAAGAAAATGAATTATTAAAAAAACAGTTAGAGCAGAGGGAAGCTGAACTGGCAATTATTAATAGTGTCGGTGAAGCAATGTCAAAACAATTAGATGTATTAACAGTTACGAAGATTGTAGGGGATAAGGTTCGAGAAATTTTTGATGCCGAGGCAACAGAAATTCTTCTTCTTGAACATGAAACTGGAATCATTAGCGTCCCTTATTCATATTATAATGGCTACCAAACTGTTGAACCATTCCAGCTTGGTATTGGCTTGACTTCAAGAGTGATTGATTCAAGAAAACCGCTTTTACTTTTAAGTTTAGAAGAACAAAATAAATATGGCGCAATAACCGATGAAAATGTTGGCGAGGCTGATTTAACAGAATCATACTTGGGCGTTCCAATTTTATTTGGAGATAAGATTCTTGGAGTTGTTAGTGTTCAAAGTTATGAGAAGAACGCATACGATGAGAATAATGTCCGGCTTCTTTCAACTCTATCTACAAACATGGGAGTTACTTTACAGAATGCCAAACTGTTTGAAGAGACAAAAAAATTATTAAATGAAACCGAACAACGAACCGCTGAATTAGCTGTTATTAATAGTGTGCAAGAAGGTTTGGCAAAAGAATTAGATATGCATGGTATTTATAATCTTGTTGGTGATCGCGTTCAAAAACTTTTTAATGCACAAGTTGTAATCATCGCAACATTAGATACCGAAAATAAGATCGAGCATTTCAATTACTTTTTTGAAAATGGTGAAAAAGTTAATGCCGATTCCAGACCAATCAATAAGCTAAGGCAACTACTGATTGATAAGAAAGATTGTATTTACATACCAACTGAAGAAATAGCCACAAAGGAATATAACTTAACAGCAATCGCCGGTACGCAAATGCCCAAGTCCTTATTGTTTGTACCTCTTCTAACAGGAAGTAATATTCGAGGTTATGTTAGCCTTCAAAATTTAGATGTCGAAAATGCTTTTAGCAATTCTGATATTCGACTTTTAGAAACTCTTGCAAACAGCATGAGTGTTGCTCTTGAAAATGCAAGATTGTTTGACGAAACCAACCGCTTATTGAAAGAAACAGAACAACGAACCGCTGAACTTTCAGTAATCAATAGTGTGCAGGAAGGATTGGCAAAAGAGTTGGATATGCAGGGTATTTATAACCTTGTTGGTGAACGGCTTTGTAGTTTATTCCCAGATTCACAAACATTGGTAATTCGCACATTTGATAATGAAGCAGAGTTGGAACACTGGCAATATGCAATTGAAAAAGGCGAAAGACAATATAGTCCACCTCGACCATTAATCTGGGCAAACAAGCAGCTTATCCGAACTCAAAAACCGATCCATATTAATGAAAACTATGTTGAGACTTCCAAGAAATATGGAGGAACCGGAGTCAGCTTTGGTCAACCACCTAAATCTGCAGTTTTTGTTCCCATGATTGTTGGAGACGTTGTAAAGGGCTCTATCAGTTTGCAAAATGTGGATAGAGAAAATGCATTTACAGAATCTGACCTTAGATTACTTACTACTCTTACCAACAGCATGAGTGTGGCGCTTGAAAATGCCAGATTGTTTGACGAAACAAACCGCTTATTGAAAGAAACAGAACAACGAACCGGTGAGCTGGCTGTTATCAATAGTGTGCAAGAAGGATTAGCCAAAGAGCTGGATATTCGAGGAATTTATAACCTTGTGGGTGATCGGCTTTGTAATTTATTTCATTTGCAAACATTAGTAATTCGTACGTTCGATCATGAAACCGGGCTGGAACACTGGCAATATTCTATTGAAAAAGGTGAGAGACAGTATGTTGATCCACGACCTTTTAATTGGAATAGTAAATTACTTATTGAAACAAAAAAACCTCTCGATATAAGAGAAGAATATATTAAAACAGCTAAACGATATGGAAGTGCTGGAGTAACAACCGGTCAAGCTCCTATGTCAGCGGTTTTCGTACCTATGATTGTTGGAGACGTTGTAAAGGGCTCTGTCAGTCTGCAAAATGTAGATAGAGAAAATGCATTTACAGAATCTGACCTTAGATTACTTACTACTCTTACCAACAGCATGAGTGTGGCGCTTGAAAATGCAAGATTGTTCGATGAAACAAATAAACTTTTAGATGAAACAAAACAACAAACAATTGAATTAGGAATTATCAACAGTGTCGGTGATGGCTTAGCAAAGCAATTGGACTTTCAAGCGATTGTTGATCTAGTTGGTGAAAAAATTAGAGAAGTGTTTAATGCTCAGGTTGTATCAATTTCTACTTACGATTCTGAGAATGAAACTATTCATCATATGTATGTTGTTGAAAAAAACGAAAGATTCTATTTCGAAAAACCACAAAGTATTGACCCTGATAGAAAAGAAATTATACAAACCAAACTTCCATTGATTTTCGGAACAAGCCAGGAAATAATTGAACACAGTGGTGAAGAAATTCTTGCAGGTGATATGCCTGAATCTTTTATGGGTGTTCCAATTATTCATAATCAAAAAGTAACCGGAGTAATAACGGTTCAAGATTTAGACAGGCAAAATCTTTATTCCGAGAAAGATGTTCGATTGCTCCTAACACTTGCTTCAAACATGGGAGTAGCTCTTGAGAACGCAAGATTGTTCGAAGAGACGAAAAGATTATTAAATGAAACTCAGCAGCGCAATGTTGAACTCTCTATTCTAAATACTATACAAGAAGGTTTAGTAATGGAGATGGATTTTGTGGCAATAATAAATCTCGTTGGTGATAAATTTAGAGAAGCACTTGGCTTTCTAGATCTTGGTATAAGACTGTATGATAAAGATAACGATATACTTCATTTCCCTTATGAGTATGAACATGGTGAACGATTATATATAGAATCCGGGAAACCCACGCCTTTTTCAAAATATGTTTTAGAAACAAAAAAATTGCTGCTTGTTAGAAATAACACAGATGAAGAAGCTGAAAAACTTGGATTTACAGGACAGACCACCATTCCTGGTACCGACAGAAGTAAGTCTTTAATAATGGTTCCAATTATACTAGGCAATGAAGCTAAAGGACTAATTCTAATTGAGAACTATGAAAAAGAAGATGCCTTCACCGAATCTGACATTCGACTCTTAACTACTGTGGCAAATAGTATGAGTGTTGCTCTAGAAAACGCCCGATTATTCAACGAAACCTTAAGACTTCTTGAAGAGAGTAAAAAGCGTACTGCTGAATTAGGTACTGTTAATAGCATTAGTCAAGCAATCGCCGGACATCTTGAAATAAATAAGTTAATAAATCTTGTAGGAGATAAAGTTCGTAATCTTTTTAAAGCCAATCTTGTATACTTAGCATTGCTGGATAAGGAAAGAGAAATTATTGAATTCCCTTATGGCTATGGTGAGGAGTATCCACCACTTAAATTAGGTGAAGGATTAACTTCACGTATAATTCTAAAGAAAGAAGCCCTTCTTATTAATAAAGAAATTGATAGAAAGACAGAAGAATTAGGCGTTAAACGAATTGGAACTCCTTCAACTTCTTATCTCGGTGTTCCTATTTATGTTGGTGAAGAGATAATTGGCGTCCTAAGTGTTCAGAGTACTGAAAAAGAAAATGTTTTCACTGAGGACGACATGAGACTTCTCGGAACTATAGCCGCTCATGTTGGTATTGCAATTAATAATGCTAATGCTTACGAAGAATTGAATCTAACTTTAGAAAATCTAAAATCAACTCAGGACCAACTTATCGCTCAAGAAAAACTTGCTTCTCTTGGACAGTTGACCGCAGGTATTGCTCATGAAATAAAAAATCCATTGAACTTCGTCAATAATTTTTCGGAATTATCAGTTGGATTAGTAGATGAATTAAGAGAAGAGTTCGATAAAATTAGTGACAAATTTGATGGTGAAGTTCTTGCAGAATTAACTGATATTCTAGAAACATTAAAACAGAATTCAAAAAAAATTAATGAGCACGGAAAAAGAGCTGATAGTATTGTTCATAGTATGCTGCAGCATTCCAGAGGCAAGACGGGTGAAAAACAATTGACAGATATTAATTCAATGCTCGACGAGGATCTTAATCTTGTTTATCACGGTATGCGTGCGCAAGATAGCACGTTCAATATCAAGATTGAAAGGGAATATGATAAAACAATAGGTAAAATAAATGTAATCCCTCAAGATATCAGTCGCGTATTTTTGAACATACTTACAAATGGATGCTACGAAGCTCATAGAAAAAAAATGGAATTAAAAACGGAAGATCCTGCTATAATAAAAGTGAAAACGTCTGAAACCGATAAGTTCTTTGAAGTAAGAATTAAAGATAACGGCAACGGTATTCCCGAAAAAATCAGAGGTGATCTCTTTACACCTTTCTTTACAACAAAACCTACCGGGAAGGGTACCGGTCTTGGACTATCTATCAGTTATGACATTGTTGCAAGGGAACATCATGGTGAACTTCTATTCGAAACAGTGGAAGGTGAATACACTGAATTTTTAATCAGGCTTCCTAAAAATCTAAAAAACTAAATAAACATGAATTCTCTAATACCTAAAATACTTGTTGTTGATGACGAACCGGATTTGGAATTACTCATCAAGCAAAAATTTAGAAAAGAAATTAAAGATGGTAAATATAATTTTACATTTGCAGCAAATGGTGTAGAAGCTCTCAATAAGTTAATTGAAGATCAGGAGATAGAACTGGTTCTCACAGATATTAATATGCCCGAGATGGATGGTCTTACATTACTTGCAAAGATTAAGGAATTGAATAACCCGCTTTTGCATTCTGTAATTGTATCGGCTTATGGCGACATACAAAATATTAGAACTGCCATGAACGGAGGCGCATTCGATTTTATTGTCAAACCAATAAACTTTTCTGATTTCGAAATAACAATTAAAAAAGCACTTGATAATTTAGGCACTTTTAAGAAAGCTCTAAAATCTAGGGACGAGCTAATTGCTGTACGTAAAGAATTAGAGGAAGCAAGAACACTACAATTATCAATGCTGCCTAAAACTATTCCTGATGTTAATGAAATAGATTTTGCTGTTTATATGAACACCGCCAGTGAAGTTGGCGGCGACTACTATGATTTTTCTCAAAAGAAAGATGGATCATTGAACATTGCAGTAGGTGATGCAACCGGACATGGTATGAGAGCCGGTATTATGGTTGCAATAATGAAGACACTTTTTATTTCTGATTCATCTGAATTGGATTTGACAGATTTCTTTGATGTTTCAAACAAAACGATTAAGACCTTAAATCTTGGCAGGATGATGATGGCTTTTACAATGCTGAATATAAAAAAGAATCGTGTTCAGTTTGTTAATGCGGGAATGCCTCCAATTTTTGTATTTAAAAAATCAAGCGGTAGTGTTGTTGAGTATAAAAATCATAATATGCCTCTCGGTGCAATGTCTGATTCTAGTTTTCAAATTACAGAATTTGAGTTGTACTCCGGTGATGTAATCTTAATTCTTAGTGACGGATTGCCTGAGTTATTTAATAATCAAAAAGAATTTTTTGGTTACGAACGGGTTCAAAAAGAATTTCATCAAGTTGCAGATAAATCACCTAAAGAAATAATAGAAAATCTAAAGACTAGTGCTTCTGATTGGTCAAGAGATACCAAACCCATAGATGATTTAACGTTTATTGTAATTAAAGTAAAATAAATTTCAGAATGGAAGAATAAATTTTTAAAAGTTATTCAAAATCTCACTGTTAAAACTTTCTTATAATTTCTATAAAAATATTATTGGGAATAAATTATTGTGATGAATATATCTAACGCATCAACTGTTAATACAAAACTTGAAGAAGAAAATAAAAGACTAAGAATTTCACTTCAAGAACTTTCTATTCTAAATGAAATTGCCGCTGCAATTAGTTCAACTCTTTCATTAAATAAATTGATTGAATTAATAGTCAGCAAGTGCATTAAACATTTTCATGTAGAACAATGTTCAGTAACACTGCTTGATAGGAAAAAAGAATCTTCAAATTTCCAGACGATGATTAGGAAAGCTGATGAAAGTAAATTTAATGTCGCCTACCGTCTGGATAATCAAATTGTTGGCTGGATAATGTTGAATAAAAAACCAATAACTGTTAATGATACATCAAATGATAAAAGATTTGCTAGCCCGGCAGAGTTAGGATCAAAAATAAAATCTTTTATTAGTGTTCCATTAATGATCAAAGGTCAGCTTATAGGAATTCTTACTGTCTTCAATAAAAAAAGTGATGCGGAATTTGTGAGCGAAGATGAGAGATTGCTGGGTATCATCGCTTCTCAATCGGCTCACGTAATTGAAAACGTACGGTTACACGAAGATGAACAAAATCATTTGGCTTTGAGAGAAGAATTAAAACACGCAGCGGAAATACAAACAAATCTTCTTCCTAAAAAATATCCATCAATCAAGAATTATGATGTTCACGCTATTAACGTTCCGGCTAAAGAAGTTGGCGGTGATTATTACGATTTCATAAATATTAAAAGTAATAAAATCGCTTTTTGTTTAGGAGATGTTACAGGTAAAGGTTTGCCTGCTTCATTGTTAATGGCAAATGTCCAGGCAACAATTCGAAGTCAAATATTATTTGATTTTCCGTGTAATGAAGCAATGAACCGCGCAAATATTCTTTTGTATCAAAGTACGGATGCTACAAAATTTGTAACACTTTTTACTTGCGTTCTGAATACTGATAATGATGAACTTACTTATGTAAATGCCGGTCATAATGATCCTCTACTTATTTCAAAAGACGGACAAATTAAAAAATTAAACGTAGGTGGTCTTTTACTTGGTTGTTTACCTGAAAGCATTTATTCAGAATCGGTTTTTAGTTTAATTCCTGGTGATCTTCTTGTCATTTATACTGATGGAATAACGGAGGCAATGAATGCACTTCAAGAAGAATTTGGAGAGGACAGATTACTTGCCTTGTTGAAGTCAAATCAAAGTTTAACATGCAAGGAAATTACCGACACTGTTTTTAGCGCAGTTAGAAAACATATGCAGAGCGAACCACAGTTTGATGATATGACAATGCTTCTAGTTAAGAAATGCATTTAGATATTTTGAATTGATATAGCTTTATAAAAATTTATAATCAAAAGGTGAATAATGATAGGCGAAACAATTCTTCATTATAAGATTCTTGAAAAATTAGGCGAAGGCGGACTTGCCCGCCGCAGCAATACAAATGGACTAAGAGGAAAACTATGTTAGGTGAAACTATTCTTCATTATAAGATTCTGGAAAAATTAGGCGAAGGCGGGATGGGTGTGGTTTATAAAGCGGAAGACACCAAATTAAAACGTGAAGTGGCAATAAAGTTTTTGCCACGATACATTTCTTCGGATGAAGAAGAGCGTAATAGATTTACAATAGAAGCACAAGCAGCCGCAGCATTGAATCACCCAAATTTAGCTACCATACATGCAATTGAAAATACTTTAGAAGAAGTATTTATTGTGATGGAATATATAAACGGACCGGAACTTAAAGATAAAATTAAGAAAGGGAATTTAAGTTTAGAAGAAACTATTAATGTTATCGAACAAATTGCAAACGGGTTACTAACGGCACATCAAAAAGGAATAATACATAGGGATATAAAAAGCAGCAATATCATGTTAACACAAACCGGTCAAGTAAAGATTATGGATTTCGGATTAGCCAAGATAAAAGGTAGTTCACAAATTACAAGACTTGGTACAACACTCGGGACAGCGGCATATATGTCTCCTGAACAAGCACGCGGAGAAAAAGTAGATCAACGAACAGATCTCTGGGCGATGGGAGTAATATTTTACGAAATGGTAACCGGTCAAATGCCATTTAAGGGAGAATATGAGCAAGCAGTTATCTATTCCATCTTAAATCAAGAACCGGAATCAATTAGTGTATCTAATAATATTCCAATTTGGATAGACCAATCAATAAGAAGATTACTTAATAAAAATATTGATTCAAGGTATCAAAATGCTGCTGACTTCTTGAAAGATTTGAAAGAAGCTAAGACCAAAAACGAAGTTCATTATAAAAACGAAAACGACAAATCAATAGCAGTCCTTCCATTTGAAAATATTAGTCCCGATAAAGAGACAGATTATTTTGCAGACGGTCTTGCAGAAGAACTTATAATTAATTTATCAAAAATTAAAGAAGTGAGCGTTGTTGCAAGAACTAATGCAGCGCAGTATAAGGGTACAAAGAAAGATATTAGAACTATCGGTAGAGAGTTAAGTGCTAAATATATTATGTCGGGTAGCGTTAGAAAATTTAAGGATGATCTAAGAATATCAGTTCAATTAATTGATGTTGAAAGAGGGACACAACTTTGGGGCGAAACTTATAAAGGAAAACTTGCAGACATTTTTGATATTCAGGAAAATGTTTCGAAAGAAATTGTAGAAGCACTCATGTTAAAATTATCACCGGTAGAAAAAGTTAGTCTAACAAAGCGACCTACTCTAAACGCTGAAGCTTTTGATTGTTACTTAAAAGGTAGAAATTTATTATCCAGTAGAACAAAAAGTAATCTTGATTTTGCAATTCTATTATTTGAAAAAGCAGTAGAACTAGATCAGCGTTTTGCTCCAGCTTATGCGGCTTTGGGTGAAGCTTATGGAACAATGTACAGAGATTTTGACCGCCTCGATATTTGGCTGGACAAAGCATTGGATGTTAGTCTCAAAGCTTTAATGTATGATTCAACTTTATCTGAAGCGTATGCATCTCTTGGATTAGCTTACTTCGGTAAAAATGAATTGGATGATGCGTTATCTGCTACAAAGAAAGCTATCGAACTTGACCCGAACAACGATAACGCATATTGGATTCTTTCAAGAATTTATCATATTGCTGACCGCGATAAAGATGCGGTAGAAGCTTTAGAGAAACTAATTTCAATAAATCCCGATTTTCTTATAGCGTACTCAGATCTACAGATGTATTATGAAAGGTTAGGCGAATCGGAAAAATATCGCCAAACTTTAGAGTCAGTAGTTAAAATCTCGCCGGAATATTTAATTAAACATCCTGAAGATACTTATAGAAGAATGTCTTATGCAGTTACTTTGGCAATTTTAGGGGAAGTAGAAAAAGCAAAAATAGAAGGTGAGAAGGCTTTGGAATTGAGCCCTAACGATTCTATAATGATGTATTATGGTGCATGTCTCTATTCTCGATTAAATGAAAATAAACGTGCGATTGAACATCTTAGTAATGCTATAAAACATGGGTATGTAAATTTTGATTGGATCAGAAAAGATTCTGACTTTGATAATATCCGTAAAGAACCTGGATATATTGAACTGATAGATGGGAAATAAGAACAATGATAGTTGAAACAATTCTTCAATATAAAATATTAGAGAAACTAGGCGAAGGTGGACTTGCCCACCGAAGCATCACAAATTGGCTAAGAGGTAAACTATGATAGGCGAAACAATTCTTCAATATAAAATATTAGAGAAACTAGGCGAAGGTGGGATGGGCACTGTCTATAAAGCTCAAGACACAAAGCTCGAACGTTTTGTTGCACTCAAGTTCCTTTCTTCTCAAATCACGGTCAATGATGAGCAGAAAGCAAGATTTATACAAGAGGCAAAAGCTGCTTCAGCAATGAATCATCCGAATGTTTGTACTATTTATGATATACAAGAAAATGAGGGACAGCTTTTCATTGTAATGGAATTTATTGACGGAGTTACTCTTAAGAATAACAAACAAAATCTTTCAGAGAAAAAGATTCTTGAAGTAGGCGTACAAGTGGCTGAAGGTCTTTCAGCAGCTCACGAAAAAGGAATTGTACATCGTGATATTAAACCAGAAAACATTATGATACGCAAAGATGGGATAGTACAGATAATGGATTTTGGTTTGGCAAAACTTTTTTCAACAAGTAATGAAAGCCGTCTTACAAAAATGGGCACAACAATGGGAACGATAGGTTATATGTCTCCCGAACAAGTGCAAGGATTAGATGTTGATCACAGGACAGATATTTTTTCACTAGGAGTTGTACTTTACGAAATGTTAGCCGGAGAATCTCCATTTAAGGGAATGCATGAGACCGCAATAATGTATGAAATAGTAAATGTTGATGCACCTCCTCTTTCAACGGTAAAAGAAAGTATTTCACCTGAACTTGACGGAATAATTTTAGAATGCCT
>Ga0209514_10001998_pt1 | contig 32892 bp, 31 predicted proteins | sample Subgrocontami58m_FD_187452 | JGI IMG/M metagenome (GOLD analysis project Ga0209514, IMG submission 187452) | Subsurface groundwater microbial communities from S. Glens Falls, New York, USA - GMW37 contaminated, 5.8 m (SPAdes) (version 3) | ecosystem: Environmental > Aquatic > Deep subsurface >...
CCTCTTCCCATTCGTCCCACCCCACGACGCCTCATGAAGCGCCCCTCGGTGGACGAGGTAGGTGGAATATAGTCCTATATCGGAGGCAGTGTCAAGGCCGGTAAAAGGGGGTGCAGTCGCGCCGCATTCCTATTTGCCGATGAAACGCCTGACCTTGGCGGCCAATCTGCGTACATCCTTGGTTTCGCATTCCCAAATCACAAGGGATTTCCAGCCGCGCGCTTTCAATGACGCGAGGTGCTCGGCGTCTCGTACGACGTTACGCGTCAGTTTTGTCTGCCAGTAGCCCAAATTGGATTTCGGCATTCGTCCATCAATGCAGTCACGGTGCTGGTGCCAGAAACATCCGTGTACGAAAATCGTTTTGCGCCGCGGGCCAAAGGTAAGATCAGGCTTTCCGGGAAGGTCTTTGCGGTGTAGGCGGTATCGGTAGCCGAGACCGTAAGCCACCCGCCGGACCAGCATTTCCGGCTTCATCCCGGCGCTGCGTATGGCGCGCATATTGGCGCTCCGGCGAGCGGCCGAAATCTTATCCATCAGCCGCCAAACTTTTTACGAAGCCAGTCATACACGCTGCGCTGCTCATCCTGTCCGGCCCGCCGGATTTGGGATAGCAACCAGATCGCACCCGGTTTTTCGGTCGTGATATTCTTGGCTCCCTGATTACAGGTTGAGCAAAGGGTGCGAAGGTTAGATAGTTCTTCTTTGCCGCCAAGGCTCTTATCCTTGATGTGGCCGAGATGTAGGCGGACCTTTCGCCCGGTCGCTGGATCAATATCACCAGGAGTCAGGCCGCACATTTGACAGGTGAAGCCATTGCGGTCAAAAACCTCCGCCCTCAGCTTAGCTGAGATGCCTTTTGAAAATGTCACTCCAACTTTTTCAGGTGGCTTGTCCTTCAAAAGATATTGGCCCGGTTTTAGCTCCGTACTATCGTTGTGAGTGAGGATTGGCCAACCTTCTTGTTCACGTAATTCCCTCAGACGGCGGCTGTATTGAACAGCGCCTCCAGCCGCCGCTTGCAATTCGTGCGACTCGATTACGCGGCCTATGTTGGCCAGAAGGAATTGCCTGACTTTTTCTTTCGATCCTACGCGAGACATTCCTTCACCGCTTTCGCCATAGCGAAGGCAAGCCGAACCGGAAGCGCGTTGCCGACTTGCCGGTAGGCATGCGTTTTCGAGCCCGAAAAGATCCATTCATCGGGGAAGCTTTGCAAGCGGGCCACCATTCGCATTGTGAGGCGCGGCGTTCCATCAAAATCCTCAGGGGGCGGCGCGTCGGCAATGCCAATACCGTCAACGCCAAGCTCGGCCCATTCCCGGCGGGCGCGCGTAGGCCCGAGATCGGGGCCGCCGTGTTTATGTGAGCCGCCAACAATTGTCGGTGCGGGAGAATTGGCGCGCTTAATCCATGCCGAAAGTTGTTTCCAGCCACGGGCGCCCATTAGATCGCTAATCGCGTCAGCAACTGTCGGGGCTGTATTGAGAGTAGGAATAGGCCAGCGCAGAGGCTTTGTTTCGCCGCGCCGTAGCGCAATGAGAAAAGCGCGGAAGCGACTCTGCGGCACGCTAAATTCAGCGGCGTTGAAACCCATCCAATAGGTTTCAAATCCTTGTTTGCTCAGCGCCGCATCAACCTTTTCGCGGAAGGGTGCAAACTTGCCAGTTAAGATTCCGCGCACATTTTCTATTAGCACGGCCCGCGGCTGAATCTCTTTTACAATGCGCAGCATCGACGGAAACATATCCCGGTCATCGTCTGCACCGAGCTGCTTTCCGGCGATTGAAAAAGGCGGGCATGGAAGGCCGCCAGACAGTAAGTCTGCGCCATGCCAATATGAAGCGTCAAAGCGGCGCATGTCGGCCTGGATGACATTCCAATAAGGTCGATTGCGGCGCAGTGTAGCGCAAGCATGTGGATCGACGTCGAGCAGTGCCAGCGGGTCGAAGCCCGCTTGCTCTAAGCCGAGCGCTGCGCCGCCGCCGCCGGCACATAATTCCAATGTTGTAAAACTGTTTTCGGTCTTCTTGCGTGGTCGCATTGAAATCTCAGGATGCTTCATTGCGGCGAGCGGCTTCGCCGGAACAGCCAAGCTCGGCCGGTTTGATGCACTTTGACTCACTTGGGCATTTCTCAATGATATATCCTGATTAAGACGGTCTGCAGCTGTGCGATCGGCTTTTGATGCTAACGCAATGCCTTTAAGCACATGTATTTCACGGCTAGATGGCTGAATCTCTCCATCCACATATTTTGATGCTCTTTCGACTGGAATGCTCAGCAGTTCACCCAAATCGGCGGCCGTAAGCCCTGCTTCTTCCGCAAGTTTTGCAAAGGTATTCATAGCCAAACCGATATAAACGGCCTGCTCGATAAGCCTTTACTATATGTTCTCTTTTTGTTCTGTCAATTAAAATGAATATAATCCTGGACGCCCGCTCGCCGACGCGCGAAGAGATCGAGCGCTCGCGCCAGCGGGAGCAGTGACGCATTATGCAAGAGATTCGTTTCCCCCAGCGCTGTGGAACTCATGGCTCGCACCGAAGACCCGGACATGTTTGCAACGGAAACGCAGTCCGACCTGTTTGGCGCCGACGCGGCGCCGCCAGCCTATCGTCCTGATCCGGACAAGGTGCGCTCCCGGCTGCACAAGATTCTTGCCGAGGCGCGGGCGGCGAAAACGCTGCCTTGGGAACCGACGCGGGTTTCTCTTTATCGCACGATTTTTCCGCAGATGACGAACTGGCTGCCCGAAGAGGAAGGCGCGCAATTGCGTTTTGAGTTCGAGACGGAACTGACGCGGCTGGAGGCGGCGTGAGGCGGCACGTCAAGCGCGAAGACGGCATCGTGCGGCTGGACGATATTTATAAGAGAAGCTGACTTATCCCTCCCCGCTTGCGGGGAGGGTGGACGCGAGCGAAGCGCGTGGCCGGGTGGGGATTCTGAACTTGACCCCACCCCGGCGCTTCGCGCCGACCCTCCCCTTTCAGGGGAGGGATAGCTTAGGCGGCCCCCAGCGCCCGGCGCACAGCGCCGATGATCCGGTCCTGGGTCGGCTCGTCGAGATAGGCGTGCATGGGCAGGCTGATGACTTCCTCGGCGAGGCGATCGCTCACCGGCACGCCGCCCTCGGCGACGGGAAAGTTCTTGTAGGCCGCAAGGCGATGCAGCGGCTTGGGATAATAGACCCCGGTCGGGATGCCCTGCGCCTTCAAATCAGCGGCGAGCTTGTCGCGCCGGCCAGGCTTGAGCCGGATGGTGTATTGCGCCCATACGGAGGTTGAGCCAGCGGCCACCTTCGGCACCACCGCCACATCGCCGAGACCGGCGTTGTAGCGCTTGGCCGCGCGGTCGCGCGCGGCGATCTCTTCCGGAAATATTTTCAGCTTCTCGATCAGCACCGCGGCCTGAATGGTGTCGAGCCGCCCGGTGATGCCGATGCGCACATTGTCGTATCTGTCGGCGCCTTGGCCGTGCAGGCGCAGACTTTTCACGGTTTCCGCCAAGCCATCGTCGTCGGTCAGCACCGCGCCGCCGTCGCCGAAGCAGCCCAAGGGCTTCGCCGGAAAGAAGCTGGTGGCGGTGGCGGGCGCCAGCGCGCCGAGCTTGCGGCCCTTGTAGGTGGCGCCTAAGGCTTGCGCCGCATCGTCCAGCACAAAGAGATTTTCCGCCTGTGCCGCGCGGCGGACGGCATCGTGGTCCGCCGGCTGACCAAACAGATCGACGGGAATGACCGCTTTGGGCTTCAGGCCCTGGCGCTTGGCCAGCGGGATCGCGCGCGCGAGGCTTGTCACATCAAGGTTGAAGGTCTCCTCATCGACATCGACCAAGACCGGGGTGGCGCCGAGCAGCGCCACTACTTCCGCGGTGGCGCAGAAGGTGAAAGTGGGACAGAACACCGCGTCGCCGGGGCCGATGCCCTTGGCCATCAATACCAGCAGCAGCGCGTCGGTGCCGCTGGCGCAGCCGATGGCGTGGCGCGCGCCGCAGAAGGCCGCAAGATCCTTTTCAAAAGCCTGCACCTCCGGGCCCATGACGAACTGGCAATGGGCAAGCACGCGCGCGATCGCATCGTCGATGGCGCGGCCAAGCCGGCGGCGTTGCGCGGCAACGTCAATGAATGGGATCGGCGCGTGATTGAGGCGGGCGTGCTCGTTCATCGGGCTCATGCTTCCGGAAGACGGCGACCGCCGAGCGTCAGCCGGCGACGCGGCGGGGACCTTTACGCAGCGGCGCCGCGATTTGCGCCGGCGCGGCTTCGAGACAACGGATGGCAATCTCCAGGCTGGCCACGGCTTCCTCGCCGGTCACCGGAGGCGGCTTACGGCCGACGACGGCATTGACGAAGGCGACCAGCTCGGCGCGCAGGGGCTCCGCATGGCCGACGGAAAGATGCCGCATGGAATAGCTGCCATCGGGCTGGAAGCCGAAACATTCGGTGACCTGGCGGGTCAACAGATCGCCGGTGACGTATTTGCCGCGGGTGGCGACGATGACGTTGCGCGCCTTGAACGGCGTCAGCCAATTGGTGTTGATGTGCGCGAGCACGCCGGAGGCGGTGCGGAATTGCAGCAGCGCGATGTCCTCGCGTTCGGCCACCGCACTGGAAAGCTGCGGCTGCACGTCCACGATCTCCGAATCGGTGAACCAGCGGATCAGGTCGATGTCGTGCACCGCCAGGTCGATGACGACGCCGACGTTGGTCATGCGCGGCGGGAAGGGACCGACGCGGGTAATGGCGATGGAAAGAATATCCTCGCCGCGGATGGCGTTCTTGATCGCCTCGACCGCGGGATTGAAGCGCTCCACATGACCGACCATGAGCGTGACGCCGGCGCGGCGGGCGGCGGCGATGATCTCGCGCCCCTCCTCCACCGATGAGGCGATGGGCTTTTCCACCAGTACATGCGCGCCGCGGCTGATGCAGGCGAGCGCGATGTCGCGATGCAGATGGGTCGGCGCCGCGATTCCGACCGCATCGACGCCGGCCGCGAGCAGCGCGTCGACGTCATCGAAGCCGGGGCAACCCAGCGCGTGCGCCACCAAATCTCTTTGCTTGCGATCCGGGTCGGCGACCCCGGCGAGCATTACGCCCGGCATGCTGGCGAAGACGCGGGCATGATTGCTGCCCATTACTCCCACGCCGACGACGCCCACGCGCAACGGACTGTCCGCGTTTTTCCTCGCGGTTTGTGTCATGATCGGAGAATTCCCCCGCGTCTTTTTCTACGTCCTACCCTCCCTAGCACGGCTGCAGGCCGCTGGCGAACACCTCATCGTCCGCATGGTGAACACGTTTTGATTCAAAGCGTTACAGCACGCCATCCACAGGTCCGGAACCTCATGGCTGCTATTCGGCGGCGCGCGATGCGGGAACGTTAAGCCGCAAGCCGGCCACCAGCGCGTCGATAGAACGGGTAACCTGCTCGGAGGTAAAGATCGCCGCCATGTTAACCTTCACGCCGTCGCGGAAGAGCGCGCACACGGCTTCATAAAGCGGCTCGCCCCGTCATTTTTCGCGGAAGGCCCTGGTGATTTGGTCGCGCAGCGGCTTGACGAGATACGAGATCACATATCGCTCTTCGCTTTGGATGAAAATTTCCACCGGCATGCCGGCAATCAACTTTAGACTGTTGAGTCGGGCGATCTCATCCGCAGACGCAGAGATTCGGACCGTGTAGTAGTAGCTTCCAGTCTTCTGATCCTGGGTTACGTCGGCAGATATCCGGCTCACTACTCCATTGAGTTCAGGAGTGGTGCGTTGGTTGAATGCCGAAAAACGCAACACCGCTGTTTGCCCGAGGTGAACCTGATCGATCTCTTGCGGCTGGATTTTCGCTTCGACGGTCAGCATCTCGGATTCCGGCACAATGAGCATGATCTGCTCGCCCTGTCCGATTACACCGCCGACGGTATGTACCGTTGACTGAAGCACAATCCCCTCTTGTGGCGCTCGAATATCAACCCGTCTTAATAGGTCTTCCGCTGCAATTTTCTTCTCGGTCAACTCGGACATCTTGGCGCGAATTTCGGCAATATCCTTGCCTACTTCAGCGCGCATGTCCTGATCGACTTGAATGATTTGCAGCTCGGTTTCGCTGATTTTTCCCCTGGTCTGCGCCATCGAAGCCACAAATTGCCCGCTCTCGCCCTCAAGGCGGGCCGCCTCCCGCTCCAGACTCGTTACCCGCGTGAAGGGGACGAGATTCTTTTTCCAGAGATCTTGAATTCCTTCCAACTCCTTTTTTATCCAATCAATTTGCTCAATCCTGGCCTGCCGTTGGGTCGAAAGGCCGCCAATTTCTTCATTCAACTGGTCAATGCGCGCCCGCAGCTGCGCTTTCTGTCCGTCTCGCGCCATTCGCCTGATCTCAAACAGCTTGCGCTCTCCGCTGAGAAGGTGGGCAACTTGAGGTTCACGCTCCCGCGCTAAAAGATCAGCGGGAAAGGTAAGTTTATCAGTTCCATCCCGCTCCGCTTCGTCACGGGCGAGACGTGCTGCCAGCTCATCCAGGCCATTGGTTACTATGGTCAGATTCGCCTGCGTCTGCGTCTGATCGAGACGCACCAAAATATCGCCTGCCCGGACGTGATCACCATCACGTACCCGAAGCTCGCTTACCACTCCCCCCGTCGGGTGCTGCACTTTTTTCACATTTGAATCGACGACGAGCAGACCCTGCGCGATGACGGCGCCGGACAACCGCGTGGTCGCCGCCCAGCCGCCCACCCCGCCCACCAACAGGACGATGACTGCCATCCCTGCAACAAGATGACGCCGGATAGAATGACGCGGCTCTGAGTTCAGCTGCTTGTTCACCTCTGCTGCCTCTCTGTATTCGTCGCGACCTTGATGGCGCTCGGAGCCGAAGGATCAGGACGCACTACCTTAGCCAGCACCTCTTCCTTCTTTCCGACGACCTGCTGACGTCCCTGATTCATGACAAGCACAAAGTCGACGCCCGCAAGCGCGCTGGGGCGGTGTGCGACCACCACGACGATGCCCCGCCGGGCACGAACGCCAAGGATCGCCTGTGTGAGCGCCGCCTCGCCCTCAGCATCAAGATTTGAGTTCGGTTCATCTAGGACGACCAAAAACGGATCGCCATAGAGAGCGCGCGCGAGTGCGACCCGCTGTTGCTGACCTGCGGACAGTGCCATGCCCTGTTCGCCAACCTGGGTGTCGTAACCGGCGGTTAATTTGAGAATAACTTCGTGTACGCCTGCCGCTTGAGCGGCGGCAATGATGCCGTTGGGACCGGCATCGACCTCAAAACGCGAAATATTTTGGGCTACCGTGCCGGCGATGAGTTCGACATTCTGCGGCAAATAGCCAATATCGCGGCCGATCATATCAGGCGCCCATTGATCCAGCGAGGCGCCATCGAGAGTGATCTTTCCACGGACCGGCCGCCACACCCCGACCAGCATTCTTGCAAGCGATGACTTTCCCGAGGCGCTCGGCCCAATGACGCCGAGCCCACTTCCCCGCTTGAGTGAAAAAGTCACGTCTTGCGCCACTATCTTTTGAACGCCAGGAGGAGTGACGCTGGCGCTCTCCACGGTTAAACGATCTACCGGACGCGGCAGAGACATCGGAGCTTCGAGCGGAGGCAGCAGTCCGAGGAGTTTTGTCAGCCGACCCCAGCTCTGGCGCGCGGAGATAAAACCCTTCCAATTTACGATCGCGAGATCGACCGGCGCCAGCGCACGCGCTGTCAGAATCGAGCCCGCAATAATGACGCCTGCCGTAGCTTCTTGATGAATCACAAGATACGCGCCGACAGCCAGCACACCGGCTTGCAGCATCAATCGCAGCCCCCGAGACATCGCGCCGAACCCTCCACCGACGTCGCTGATCTGCTGCTGGGCAGTCATGTACTTGCGATTAGCGTCGCTCCAGTTAACCCCCAACCGTTTGGCCATGCCCATGGCCATCAGCACATCGGCATTGCGCCGGCTAGTCTCGGCTAGACCCATGCGTGATACTGCAAATCCGTTCGCCGCTTTTGTCGGCGCCCGAGTGAGGAGCTCCGTGAGTAGCGTCAACGTGACGAGAATAAGCGCTCCAATCAGAGCTGTGATGCCGATCCAAAAGTGAAACGCAAAACAGATGCCGAGATAAAGCGGCATCCAGGGAAGATCGAACAGGGCGGTCGGCCCAAGGCTGGAAAGGAATGACCGAATATTATCGAGATCACGTAGAGGCTGAAGGCCCTCATTTGAATTGCCAATCCGCAAAGGCAATCGCACGATCGCGTCATAAACGCGGTCGCTGAGCGACGCGTCAAGCGAAGCCCCGATGCGAATCAGGAGCCGCCCACGGATCAGATCAATGATCGCTTGAAACGAAAATAATATACCTGCGAGCAGCGCGAGACCTACCAGGGTAGGTACGCTGCGACTCGGGAGCACCCGGTCGTAAATCTCCAACATAAAAAACGATCCAGTCAGCATCAGAATGTTACTGATGCCACTGAACAGGCCAATCCCTACGAATGCTCCGCGGCAAGACGCTAGCGCTGCCGAAAGCTCGGAGCGCGTTGACGCGTTCAAGACGGGCATAGGCAACATCCGGTCTTAGAAATTTGCTCCATTAAAGATTCCTAATAACCTTCAACGAAGACCCAAAACAACACGTGTTTAAAGTAAAAGAGGTCAAGCGCGCCACAAAATCGCGCGGCTTGCGGTCGGGTTTCCGACACCATCAAAATCAACACTTGGCAGGTCGGCAAAGTTCCCTATTCGCTGTCTATTCAGCTCTTTCTAGCACGCCGGTGCAAGGGCGGCGAGTCTCCTTGGCCCTAAGCGGCTGGGATTCAATCGCCCATCAACCCGGGCGCCCGTTACCACCGAGTTCAAAGCCCATGATAGTCGCGATACCAGGCCGTGAAGCGGCGAACCCCCTCTTCAATCGGCGTCGATGGACGAAAGCCGACGTCCCGCATCAAGTCGTCGATGTCGGCGCGGGTTTCAGCGACGTCGCCGGGCTGCATCGGCACCAATTCCCTGATCGCCGGCCGGCCGAATTCCTGTTCCAGCAGCGCGACAACATGGGAAACCTCGACCGTTCGATCGTTGCCGATGTTGTAGATGCGCCACGGCGCCGAGCTGGTGGCCGGATCGGGCGCATCGCCGGACCAGGCCGGATTGGGCGCCGGCACCCGTTCAATCAGACGGACGACTGCCTCCGTTACGTCATCGACATAGGTGAAGTCACGCCGCATCTTCCCGTAGTTGAACAAGCGAATGGGTCTGCCCTCGACGATGGCCGAGGCGAAGATGAACATCGCCATATCCGGCCGTCCCCAGGGCCCATAGACCGTGAAGAAGCGCAGACCGGTCGCCGGCAATCCGTACAAATGACTATAGGAATGCGCCATCAGTTCGTTGGCCTTTTTGGTCGCCGCATAAAGGCTGATGGGATGGTCGACGTTGTGATGGACCGAGAACGGCAGCTTCGTGTTGGCGCCATAAACGGAAGACGAGGATGCAAAAAGCAGATGCCGGCATTCATTCTGACGGCAGCCTTCCAGAATGTTGATAAAACCCTGAAGGTTCGCGTCCACGTAAGCGTAGGGGTTGACCAGCGAGTAGCGAACCCCGGCCTGCGCGGCAAGATGAATGACGAGGGGAAAGCGGTGCTCGGAAAACAGCGCCGCCACCGTGGCGCGATCCGCCAAGTCCTGCTTGATGAAGCGGAAACCGTCGAATTTCGAAAGTTCCGTTATCCTGGCTTGCTTTAAAGCGGGGTCGTAATAAGCATTCAAGTTATCGACGCCGACCACCGTGCTTCCCTTTTCCAGGAGGCGGCGCGCAACGTGGTAGCCGATAAAACCGGCGGCTCCGGTTACGAGGACGGAGTCTTGCGACATGCGTGCTGGTTCCTTTGTTGCGGCTACAGGTTATTGAAACCGGCCATCATCAGCCCGGCGCCGGATTTCCCATTCTCATTTACCGCCAAGCAAGCTATCACGATACGATATTGGCTTACGGCTCTTATCAACAGATGCCGGAGCAAGCGGGGCTTGGCCTTCATGGTCTCTTTCTCAATAGCATTGCTGACGATCGCGGTGAGGGTGACGGGCCGCAGCCGCCATGCCGCGGCGTCCATTCGACCGCAAAGGAGCGGGTAGATGCGGCAATTATTAGCGCTGTTCCTGAAGGCGACCGTATCTGCTTCACTGCTCTATTTCGCGCTCAAGGGAGTGAATTGGGGTGTCATAGCGGAACGACTGAATCGAGTCGACGCCATGTGGCTCGCGGCGATCATTGTTGCCGCCAACCTACAGGTGTTTCTCGTGGCCTGCCGATGGCGCCAAATCGCCGATCAGTGTGGCGTCCAGATTTCGCTGGCGACGGCTTCGCGCTACAACTTCATCGCCGCATTTTTCAATCAAACCCTGCTCTCGACGGTCGGCGGCGACGCCGCCCGCATCTGGCTCATGGCGCGACAGGCGGGCTGGAAAAACTCGGCCTATTCGGTGCTTCTTGACCGCGTCATCGGCGTGGCCGCCTTAGCCTTGGTGGTTCTCGTAAGCTTGCCGTGGACGCTCGAGCTTGTGCGCAATCCGATCGGCCGCGTGGCTTTGTTGCTGATCGGGGTCGGCAGCATGTGTGGATTTATCGCGTTTTTGGCGTTAGGCGTTTTCCGCCGGCCCTGGCTGGACCGCTGGTGGCCCGCCCTGCATCTGGCCTCGGCCGCGGCCATCGCGCTCAGGCTGCTTGGCTCAAAACGAAATGGCAGCGCGGTCGTAGCTCTGTCAATGTTGATTCACCTGTTGACGGTGATCGTCGCATGGGGCGCAGCAAAGGCCCTGGCAGTTCCGTTCGAGCTGATGCAAGCGCTGTTGCTCATTCCGCCGGTCGTCCTCATCGCCGCGATTCCGATCTCGATCGCGGGATGGGGCGTGCGCGAGAGCGCCATGATGACGGCATTTGCTTACGCGGGCCTGGCCGAAACCGATGGGCTTATCGTGTCGGTGCTCTATGGCGCGGCCATGTTCCTGACCGGGGCGGTCGGCGGCGCTGTGTGGATTGCAAACCGGACGGCGCGGCCAAGCTGAAACTATTGCAATAAAGCTCAGAAAGAAGCCGGCAAGATGCGTCCTTGCGCTTGGTTCTGGGAGATATGCTCAAGGAACCATTCGTAGGTTTCGCGCAATCCCTGCTCAAGCCCTATCCGCGGCTTCCAACCCATCGCAAGTAGCTTTCTCGAATCAAGAAGTTTCTGCGGGGCACCATCGGGCATCGCGGTATCGAACCGCAATTTCGTTTTCACACCGACGATATGGGCAATCATTTCGGCAAGCTCGCGGATCATAACGTCGTGACCGACGCCGACATTGACATGCTCATCATCCGAGTAATTTCGCATCAGAAACACCAGAGCATCGGCAAGATCGTCAACATGGAGGAATTCCCGCCGCGGAGTTCCCGTTCCCCAGACGACGATCTCTCCGCCTGCTGCAGCCTTCGCCGCGTGGGCTTTGGCGATCAGGGCCGGGACCACGTGGCTTGATACCAGATCAAAGTTGTCGGCGGGACCATAGAGATTGGTCGGCATGGCCGAGATGAAGTCCAGACCGTATTGGCGCCGGTAGGCGCGACACAACATAATGCCGGCGATTTTTGCGATCGCATACCACTGATTCGTCGCCTCCAGAGGCCCCGTGAGCAATGCGTCTTCACGCATCGGCTGTGGCGCGAGCCGGGGGTAGATACAAGAAGACCCGAGGAAAAGCAGCTTTCCCACTCCGATCTGACGCGCCGCCTCGATGACGTTCGTTTCGATGGCGAGATTGTCGTAGAGAAAATCAGCCGGCCAGCGGTCGTTGGCAAGAATGCCGCCCACGGTGGCGGCGGCGACGAAGATCGCATCAGGCTTGACCGCTTCCATCCAGCGCTCGACGTCGGCCTGACGCCGCAGATCGACTGTCTCCCGGCCCGCGGTCAGGATTTCGCACTTCTCGGCAACCAGCCGGCGAACCAGCGCGCTGCCGACCATGCCGCGATGGCCGGCAATCCAGACGCGCTTGCCGGAGAGTTCGAAGGGCGGATGTTTTTGTTGCTCCATTACGCCGTAACACCGGCGAGGAGCTTGCGATCACTGTTCACCATCTCGGTAACCAATTCGTCGAACGTCACGCGATGGGTCCACCCCAGCCTCGTGCGCGCCTTGGTGGCATCGCCGAGCAGGGCGTCGACTTCGGTCGGACGAAAATAGCGCGCATCGACTGTAACCAAAATATCTCCGGTTTTCCTGTCGAATCCGACCTCCTCGATTCCCTTCCCGCGCCACCCTATGGATCGGCCGGTGACCGCGAAGGCGCGTTCGATGAATTCCCGGACGGTATGCGCCTCGCCGGTAGCGAGCACGTAGTCGTCCGCTTGCGGTTGCTGCAGCATCATCCACATGCCGAGCACGTAGTCCCGCGCATGACCCCAGTCACGCTTGGCGTCGAGATTTCCAACATAAAGCCTTGGCTGCAATCCCCTCTCGATCGCGGCTATGGCGCGCGTCACTTTGCGCGTGACGAAGGTCTCGCCACGGATCGGGCTCTCGTGGTTGAACAGGATTCCGTTCGAGGCATGGATATTGTAAGCCTCGCGGTAGTTTACCGTGATCCAATAAGCATAGAGCTTGGCGGCCGCATAGGGACTGCGCGGAGCGAACGGCGTCGTCTCCCGCTGCGGAATCTCCGGCGCATTACCATAGAGTTCCGATGTCGAGGCCTGATAAAACCGTACACGCTTCTCCATCCGTAGAATCCGAATGGCCTCTAGCAGGCGCAACGTCCCAAGCGCATCAGCATTGGCCGTGTATTCCGGGGTCTCGAAGCTGACCTGCACGTGGCTCTGCGCCGCGAGATTGTAAATCTCGGTCGGCTGGGCCTCCTGGATCAGACGGATGAGATTGGTGGCGTCCGTCAGGTCTCCGTAATGGAGAAAAAACTTAGTGTCCGCCTCATGCGGATCGGCATAGAGATGATCAACCCGTCCGGTGTTGAAGGACGATGATCGCCGCTTGACACCATGCACAACATATCCCTTGTTCAGCAACAGCTCGGCCAAAAGCGCTCCATCTTGGCCTGTGATGCCGGTAATAAATGCCACGGGTCCACTCATTTCTAGAAACCTCTAGGATCAAGATTATTCTTTTCTAGGACTGTCAGCAGCCTAAAGGCAAGAAACCGTCCCAGCAGCAGCTCTACCTTTTTCTCAATCTCAAGAAAATAGCGGCCGATGCCATTGCAGTCTTGGCCGGGGCCGGATTCTGCGCCCTGCGCGATTGGTTGACCGGGCACATCCGTCCGCAGGTGGCCGCCTAGAGCCGAGGCTGGGAAGCGCTTTAACGCATTGCCCAGCGGCGGCGCCACGCTCTAGGGGCGCCTTAATACGTTGCCCAACGCCGCCGCCACGCTTCAAACATCAGCACATTCCACAAAATATAAGCCCAGTTCCGACGGCCGGAAAGATGCTCGTTCCACAGCTTCCTGACTGCATTCACTTCGATGAATCCGCCGCCGAGGCGGGCGGGATCGAGAAGGTCCTCGGTCCAGTCGCGCAGCGGTCCGCGCAGCCAGTCCGCGAGCGGAACGCCGAACCCCATCTTCGGCCGTTCGACCAGTTGGCGCGGGACGTAGCGGTCGAGCACGCGGCGGAGCAGCCATTTGGTTTCGCCGTTGCGAACACGAAACCGGCGCGGCAGCCGGAAGGCGAACTCGACGATCCGATGATCGAGCAACGGCGGCCTCACCTCTAAGGCGAAGGCCATCGAGGCGCGATCCACTTTCTGCAGGATGTCGTCCGGCAGATAAGTGGCGGTGTCGATCAACTGCATGCGTTCGAGCAACCGAGCGACATCGCCCATGTTGCCGTATCGTTCCCAGTTGAGCGCGTGTTCCGCGTTGCCGCGCGCGAGCGCGGCCGGATCCGAATACTGGCTGACGAGGCGCAGATAAATGCCTTGCGCGTCGCAGGACAATATTTCCGCCACTTTCTTCAATTTGTCGGCCGCCTGTGCCGGCATGAGTCCGCGCGGAGCAAAGCGCGCGAGCGTCTCGACGGCGCGATCCGGCACCGCCTTGAGCACGGCGGCCGCGGCACGGCGCATGGGAAGCGGAAAATACAAAAGGCGCACCGCGAGATTCTCGGCAAATGAATATCGATTATATCCGGCGAAAAGTTCATCGCCGCCGTCGCCTGAAAGAGCCACGGTGACATGTTCGCGCGTCAGCTTCGATATCAGATAAGTCGGAATCTGCGATGAATCGGCGAATGGTTCGTCGTAGACGTCCGGAATACGCGGCACCACCGCAAGCGCGTCGGCGGCGGTGATAACCAATTGTTCGTGCCGGGTTCCAAGATGGCGCGCAACCGCCGCGGCATATTTGGATTCGTCGTAGCCCAACTCGGGAAACCCGATCGAGAAGGTGCGAACCGGGCCCCTCCCCGCGGCTACCATCAGCGCGGCGATGGTCGATGAATCGATGCCGCCGGAAAGAAACGCGCCAAGCGGAACATCCGAGATCATCTGGCTCGATACCGCGTCCGCCAGCAGGTCATGCAAGGCCTGCGTCGCATCAACATCGCCGAGTTCGATCGGATCAGCCGCCCCCGCCGCGGATATCTCCGTCAGCGACCAATAGGACCGGCGGCTCGCGCGTCCCGCGCGGTCGACGGTCACGATCTCACCCGGCATCACCTTCGATACGTCGCGGTAGATGCAAAACGGCGCCGGCACATAGCCGAAGCGCAGAAAGCTTGCGACCGATGCCGGATCGATGTGACCAAGGGCCTCGCCGCCCGCCGCCAACCCCTTCAATTCCGAGGCGAACCGGACCTTTCCTCCGGCCGTGGAATAGAATAGCGGCTTGATGCCGAGGCGGTCGCGCACAAGGTAGAGCGTGCGCGTTTGCCGATCCCACAACGCGATCGCAAACATGCCATTGAGATCGGCCAGGGTACGATCGAGGCCGCGGCGGGCGACCGATTCCAGAATGATTTCGGTGTCGGAGGTGCCTCGGAAGGAAACTCCGGATAGTTCCGGTTCGCGTGCGATCGTGCGCGCGTTGTAGACCTCCCCATTGTAGGAAATCACCCAGCGCCCATCCGCTGAGACCATCGGCTGCGCGCCCGTGGGCGTCAGATCGATGATCGCCAAGCGGCGGTGGGAGAGCGCGAGCCCAGCGCCGGGGTCGCTCCACACGCCGTAGCCGTCAGGCCCGCGGTGGGCGATAGCGTCGGCCATGGCGGTGGCGCGCCGTTCGAGCGCCGTGCCGTTGCCGGTGAGGCTGGGATCAATCAGGCCAGCGATGCCGCACATGTTGGCTAACTTTCAGGGCTATGCGCTGACCTGCACCGCGATAGCAACGAGCGCGCGTTACCGAGGCTCGCCTCAATTCGTTGCACCGTATTGCAGTTTGATCCAATCACGATAGGCGCCGCTCTGTATTGGCCGCCACCACTGTTCGTTGGCGATATACCAATCGACTGTTTTGGCAATGCCGTCGGCTAGAGAGGTTTGCGCGCGAAAACCTAACTCGTGGGAAAGCTTATCCGCACATATCGCATATCGCCGGTCGTGTCCGGGCCGATCCTCGACGAAGGTCATAAGCTCGCGGCAGCTACGCTGCGCCACTGCCGGACATTTTGGGAATCGGGCTGCAAGGCTATTGTCACCGGCAAACCGCCGATCAATCTCGGCACACAACATTTTGACGAGCTCAACATTCGGCACCTCCTGGCCGCCTCCGATATTGTAAGTCTCGCCGAGACGCCCTTTATCCAGAACAAGCGCAAGCGCAGCGCAGTGATCCTCTACATACAGCCAGTCGCGGACGTTCAAACCGTCGCCGTAGATCGGAAGCGATTTTCCCATCAGCGCATTCAGGACCACCAACGGAACGAGCTTTTCCGGAAATTGATACGGACCGTAATTGTTTGAACAGTTGGTGATCGTCACCGGCAAGCCGTAGGTATGCGCGTAGGATCGCACGAGAAAGTCGCTTGCGGCCTTACTGGCCGCGTAAGGCGATTTCGGGTCGTACCGCGTTATCTCCACGAATGGATTATCGTGCGGCTCGAGAGATCCATAGACCTCGTCCGTCGATATGTGGTGGAACCGCCGGCTTTCGATAGAGGATTTCCATGCCTGCAATGCAGCATCAAGCAGCGTATGGGTACCCTGCACATTTGTACGGATGAAAGCCTTCGAAGATACGATCGATCGATCGACATGGCTTTCAGCCGCGAAATGAACCACGGTATCGAACCCATGCCGGCGGAACAGCTCGCCGACAAGCTGCTCATCGCAGATGTCGCCGTGGACAAACTGCATCGCGGGATCTTCGGCGAGTGGCTTGAGATTTGCCAGGTTCCCGGCATAGGTCAGCGCGTCGAGTACCACGATCCGATCGCGCGGACGGATCCGCCGCCAATGCAGAACGAAGTTGGAGCCGATAAAGCCGGCGCCTCCGGTCACGAGTAGTGTCGACACGGGCTCAGCTAGCCTCGATTGGAGTTGCGCAGCAGCGACATGGTGCCCCCAATCCCCCGGCCGATATCGCCGGAGAATGAGAATCCTCGATTGAGAAAGCGTTGCGAGGACACTTCGTACGAGAGCTGGTTCATAATCGGGCTATCCACAAACGAAACGCTCAATTGGGGAACGAAGCCGCGGATGACGTCGACGATCTCACGAACCGTCGCGTTGAGCGTAAGCACGTTATAGATTTCACCGTCGAACAGGTCGTTCTTGATGATGAACGAAATCGCGCGGACGGCGTCGGCCAGATCCAGATAGGGCCGCTTCTGCTCGTAGGCGGTGCGCCATACGCTGAGCGGCTGCCCCATGACGGCCTGCCAGCAGAATTTGTTCACCGCCGTGTGAAAGCGCATGCCCGGCGACGGCCCGAAGATCGTACCGAAGCGGCAGACGATAGCGCGCAGCTTGTTCCCGGCCAGCGAGCGCACCAGGGCTTCTTCCTTCAGCTTGGTCTCGGCATAGGGACTCTGCGGCTTGAGGTCTTCCGCCGAGCAATCCTCCGCCACGGTCTCGTTCTGGGTGCCATAGACGCTGGTCGACGACAGATGGATCAGACGGGCGCCGGTGTCGGCGCAAGCGGCTGCGATCCGCGCCGTTGCGCCATAGTTGTTGGCTTCCAATGCCGCAGCCTTGTCGAAGCTGCCCGCTGCGTCGGTGATGGCGGCAAGATGAACCACCGCATGTGCGCCTTCGAACAGCGGCCGCAGATCGATCTCGCGCACATCCGCCTCGATGAAGCGGTAGCGGCCGATGGCTGGCAGGGCGAACAGCGAGGCGTAGCGCTGGCTCATCAAGTTGTCGATCATGACGATCTCGGCGCCCGTAAATTGCGCCGGCAGCTCGCGGATCAGCGACGAGCCGATGTGGCCCAGGGCGCCGGTGACGACGATCTTCATGGACGTGCAGCCTTCCGTGCGGCGAGAAAATCGGGATATTCATGGAAGTAGTCGTCCGGCTCATAGATCCGGTCGCACAGCACGGTCAGCACTGCGCCTTCCTGCCGATAAATGACCGTGTTCCAGATCGTCGGCGGCACCAGCAGCGCGACGTTTGGGCGATCGAGAGCGAAGCTCCTTTGAGTCGTTCCGTCGTCACAGATGATTTCGATCTCACCATGAGCGCACAACATGAACTGCGAGCAGAGCTTGTGCGCATGCTTGCCGCGCTCTGCTCCGAGCGGAGCGGTGACCGTGAACATGCGCGCGACGGCAAACGGCACGTTCGGCCCTTCGGCCACGACCACGCCGCCGTCGCCGCGGGTATGATACGGCAATTCAATCAATCGAACGTCGGTGATGCTGTGCCAATCAAATGAAGCCGGCTGCATGTTTTGGTTCATCGGTTAACGGTCGGCCGCAAGCGCGGGCCGGGCGGCGAGACGGACGAAATAGTCGTGAATTCCGGCTTCGAGATCGATTTTGGCACGCCAGCCCGTGCGGCCGCCGAACAGGCTGGGGTTGCCGATGAAGTTGCGCCGCTCAATCGGATGCAGACCGGCGGGTTCGGCGACATGCCGGATCTCGGGCGCACGATGAAGGACACGCCGCGCCTCGTTCGCGACCCGATTGAACGCCTCGGCCAAGCTGTATCCACATCCGGACGCGATCACGTAGGCGTTGCCGTTGCAAACGCGGTCCGATGCCGCCGCAAGGCAGAAGGCTTCGACGACATCATCAAGATGCACGAAATCGCGAATGTAGGAACCGTCGCCATACAGCGTCAGCGGTTCGCCGCGGGCGGCGCGCTCCATCATGGCATTGAGGATGCCGCGATTCGAGTTGATCGAAGCGCCGCCGTAGCCATAGACGTTGGACAGGCGCAGGCTGCGCGCCCGCAGCAGGCCTTGTTTCGTTGCGTCCCGAAGCAGGCTCTCGCAGGCGAGCTTGTGGCGGTCATAGACCGAGCACGGATTGTCCGGCGTCGATTCGTCGACCGGGTTCGCGTGCCGATCGCCGACGATGGTGACGGCGCTGGCAAACACAATCGCGGTCTGCGCGGGTTTGAGCCTTGCCGCGCGCACCAGCGCGCGCACGGGCTCGACATTGATGCTTTCGTCGCCGGCCGGGTCCGCCTCGGCCGCCCGCAGATCGGTGCGCGACGACAGGTGGATAACAGCATCGGCGTCCGCCAGGAGGTCCGACCAGGATCGCTCATTGCTGAGATCGGCGGCGACATGTTCAACGTTCGCCTGCCCTGCGGCTGCGGCAGGCGCCGGCAAGGACGAGCGTGACACCAGACGCAGCGTGCAAGGCGTCTGCGCCAGCCGCCGCACCAGAGCGCCGCCGATATAGCCGCGCGCGCCGGTGATGACGATGCGCAGGCCTGCGGACTGCGTAAGCGGCGTCATGGCTGGCGATAGAGAGGGCGCTGGAAATGACGGAACATGTCGCTCGCCTATATTTTTTGGAACAAGAAATGCGAGGTGTGAGCAATTCGCAGCTCACGCGGAAAATTGTCCATCGGCAACGGACCATAAGCCCCGAGAATCCGGGCATCGCAGTCCAAACGCAGCGCAAGCTCATAGCCGTGCTGCTCGACTTCCACGACGAACTTGTCAAAGTTTAGGAACCAGTGACGGATGCGGCTGCCGTAATAGTTCTGCAACGTGACATAGCTTGTAAATGGACCAACGAAAGCATCGGCGAACACCAGGTAGGGCGCGCCGTAACCGGCAAGCCGCGCGACGACGCCCCGCCAGTCGTCAATGTATTGCATCGCGCTTGCGGTGTGCACCAGATCGAATGCGTCATCGTCCGGCAGGCTGGGCTGGAAGACCGGACCCTGCTTGCCGGCAAACAGCCTTCGTCCAGCGCTGCAAAGACCTTCGACCTCCACCACGTTGAATTCCACGCGCGCCTGTGCGTGCGGGAGGGCCTTCTCCAACACCATGTAACCGGTCCCGAGCCCACCGCCGAAGTCGAGCACGCGCACCTGGGGCCGCTCCGCGAGCAGCATCGCAACGACGACCGGCAACAGGACGTTGCGCTGCCGCAGCGAATAGTCGAGCGGCTCGCCCAGCTCGACGCACGAGCGCGCCTCCAGCGCGGCCTGCATGCCACGATCATGCGCGATCGGCCCGTCGAATCCCGGGCCAACGGCGGGAGCCTCGTCGAATGACGTGTAGACGCCATCCCAGACCTTGAAATTAGGATCGACGCTCATGTGACGTTTGGCAAACCTTGTGACGAAATTTGACGTAGCGTCGGGTAGGCGCCATCGCGCTTCGACACAATGGGCGACGCAATCGGCCAGGCGATGGCGATCTCCGGATCGTTCCAGAGCAGCCCGCCCTCGTCCGTATGGTCATAAATACGGCTCACCTTGTAGTGAAGGTCGGCGAATTCGCTCGATACGCAGAAACCATGCGCAAAACCGGGAGCCATGTAAATCTGTCGCGGTCCCTCCTCGCTCAACTCCGCGCCGAACCAGCGTGCAAAGGTCGCGGACCCAGACCGCAGGTCGACGGCAACGTCAAAAATTCGTCCACGCATCACGGTGACAATCTGAGCTTGTGGATGCTTGACCTGGAAATGCAACCCACGAAGCACCCCCTTCATCGATCGCGAATGATTATCCTGCACGAATTCGTCCACGATCCCGGCGGCGCGATAGCGCGCGGTCTGATAGGTTTCCAGAAAGAAGCCGCGTTCATCACGGAAGCACTGCGGCTCGATCAGCAGCAGGCCGGCCAGTCCGGTTTGTTCTACACGCATGGGCAATGTTTCCGGAGATTACGGTCGAACGTGATTTGACGCCGAAACGGCGCTCTTAGGCGCGTCATGAATGCTGAAAATGGTATTCATCTCCGCGTCCTCAAGATTAATCTCGTCAATGAGTAAATGCTTGCCAAGGTCATAATGAGCGATGCGAGTCGGAGCCGGAGGATGCCGCTCGCTATCGCGAAAGCCATGTCGAATCCAGTCCAGATTATGACGCAATGCCGTGTATCGGATGCGTGAAAATCCGACCCAGGCAGATTCGCCGACCGGTAGGATACCTCGGCACCAGCCAAGTGGGCGGTCGCGATAGGAACCGGGGATGCCGTTGAGGTCGAACGACCGCTTTTCTCCCGATGCCAAATCGAAGCGCAGGACAAGCCCGTTGACCGCCGTGAAGTAAATATGGTCCGCGGTCACATGACCGTCATGCACGCCTTCCATCCCGAGCTGGAACGCAACTCGAGCGTTGGATTTTCCGTTGAGCGGCACGGCGTCTCGCTGCTGAAAGCGCGTAACCCAAGGCTCCCCGTCGAGAAAGAATACGTAATTCGGGTGAGACCGATGCGGCTTTGTGGTCGCCACTTTGCGATAGTCCACCGTGCGCGAAAAATGATCCCAGACCGAGCCACCAATGACGCTCACCAGACGCAGCAGCGCCCCGTCCGGCGCAAGCTCGGCCACGGCGTCGAGCCCCGTCACAGCCACAAACAATCGGCCGTCGGACGCCACGGCGACATGATGTACATCGTTGAAGCACGGCAGGGAAATGACCTGTCGGATTGCGAACGACGGAAAATCGCAAACCAGCACTTCAGTTTGCGTGCAGAGATAGGCGCGATCTCCTTTGATGGAAGCGGATTTGAAGACGATGGACGGCGAATCGTCAGTACGGTGTTCGGGTGGCGTTTGATATTCGAGCACACGCTGGGCCCGCCCGTCCTCGACCTTCACGACCAGGGCCTTCTGGTAGAGCTTCCACTCTTGCGTCCAATGCGGCACGCCGCGTTGTTCGCCGCCGACGACCAAAATTGTCTCAGGCATTTTCCCCTCGGCCTAACGATTCAACTAGACCGGCATTGCCGACGTTTGGCTCTCCTGGCGATTCAGGTATCAATTTCGAAACATGCAGGCGAAGGAAGTTCCGGAATGTGTTGCCCGCAACGACATCCTCAATTTGCGCAAGCTCCGCGCTGAAAGCCTTGACGCAGTCTTCCGAAGCGCCATCTTTCCGCAATTTGACCAAGATGGCTCTCCGCTCAAACGGTAGCGAATAGCGCCGCCGCGTTTTTAGCCAGATCAGCACAGAAGGCACCCTGCTTCTAAGATATTGGCGCACGGTGCCTGACAGGCCGTAATTGAGGCGAAGGAAATCTCGTAGCCACGGTTCGATGCGCTCGCGCAGGCGTTCGGCTACTGCCCCTTGGTCGACGCCATCAGCGTCAGCAGCGAGTTTAGAAATACGATCTATAATATTAGCGAAGTCACTGCTGAACCGATTGCGGAGCAGATGATGAACCCAATCCTTCGTGAATGCGGAGCGTGAGGACGTCCAGTATTGCCGCAAATAGGCGATGCTTGAAGGGTCTGATCGAGCTTTTCCCAAGGTCAATGCGCGCATCGTGTAGAACTTCTCGTGAAGCTGAAGGTCGCTCAGATTCATCTCGGCGACTTCACGATGAATCGTCATCAAAGCTGGAGATCTGAATACGGCGTAATAGCTCCATGAATTCCGCAGGCCGAGCAGCAATCGATCCGTCATCGAAGACGAGTCAAAGTCGATTGATCGATCGTAAGGCATGTACCGGTATGCAAGCTGGTTCAGCCGCCCGAGCACACCCGCAAACGAATCGCTATTTCGCGAATAAACTGAAAAGCCCGCGATTCCGCCGCCACAACAAACATAGTCGGGATTCGATTCGAGAAAGTCGAGACTGCACTCGATACCAGTGAAAGCCAGAAAGTCGTCATTGTCGGCGAGCATCGCATAGGGCGTCGTCACCCGGCCGAGTGCATCGGCCATCTTGGCGAAGAAGCAGGAAAAATAGCGATCATCGGGGTAGCGGATATACTGAAGGTCGAGATTCTGGAAAAGCTCACCAGAGTTCTCCAGCAGTTCGGCAAGCGCCGGATGCACCTGCCCGTCGGCAATCAGAAACCGGTACGGCAGCCGCGCGCGGTTGGCGTGCCAGAGGAAGCGCAGGGTGAAAAGGTGGCGACCTTTTAGCGGCAGCACAATCGTCAACCGCGGCGCCATCGCAATGACCTCAGCCATTCAAGACGGCCAAAACTGCGACTGAGCTCATAAGACTTGAAGTCATCATGGATTGCGCCACATCATCATGCGTTGCCCTCGCTACTCTCTTTGGGCCGCACCAGCGCGCGAGCTCTGTCAACCGCGTGAAACAGCAAGGCGAACGGAAGCATCGTGAACACAAGAACCTTGGCCGGGAGCTTTTCCAATGACTTGAATATGCGTCGGAGGGATTGACCTGAATGGCGCGCAACGATCGGCAGCATCACTGCGGCTTTCAGGAATGGCGTTGGCGAACGGAAGAAGTATTCCAAGTCGTTGTTGAGCAGCCAAACGTAATAGTGCAAACGCCCCGGGGCGCTATCATCGAGTCCCCTTCTCCGCGTCAGTGTTGCTCCAGTCTTATCGTCATCGACATAGTAAATTCGAAAGATTTCATTCACGCATCGATCCTTGTAGGTTTTTGCTATCCGCAACCAGACCGCCCCTTCGGGCGTGAATTGCGTCCCTCTGATCTCGGGAAATGGAAACCGCCGTGCGATCTCCGTCAACGTTGATCCCCACTTCTCGCCGCGGAGCCGGTAGACATAGCACCGTTCGCGGAGGCTCGTATCGAACGGATCGAATGGATATTGCTCGCCAATAACCTCGCCGTATTGATCGCTGCACAATCCAGCCACGCCGGAAAAAAGCACTCGGTCGCGGGCTGGAATCGTGTTCCAGTGATAGGCCATCCGTTCCAGCGCCCGAGGAGCGCAGGCGTCGTCGGAGTCGAGCGGAAGGAAAAATTGCCCGCGTGCTTCTCGCGCCGCCAGATTGTGCGCGATGTGCTTGCCGGAATGTTCTTGTTTAAAATATCGAATTGGGAAATCAGCGGCCTTGGCCCACGTAGCGATTAGCTCTGAGGTGCCGTCGGTCGACCCGTCGTCAATCACCAGCCATTCAAAATCGCGAAGCGTCTGCGCACACAGGCTATCGAACACACGGTGGATCGTATGCGCTCGGTTATATGTTGGTGTAAACACGGTGAATAGAGGCATGCCCAACATCCGGTCTTCTCTACTCGCGCATCCGACAACGCTTTGCGGTGAGTCGGCGGCAAGGGCCTGATCGGCTTTCAGCTCCTCGGCCGGGCCGAGCGCCGGCAGAAATGTGTCATTACGTCAACTTTTTCTACCGACATCATGGCTGCCGCAAACTCTTGTGGAAGCCGCGCACGGATTCGATCACCCGATCCACTTCGAAATCGCTCAGCTCAGGGTAGATCGGTAATGAGAGAATTCGATCGGCAAGTTCAGCAGTAACAGGCAAGCCATTCTTCGGCACGATGACGTGCTGAGCGTATCCATTCTGGCAGTGCACCGGGACCGGATAATGCATCGCTGAACCAATCTTGTGGATGGCAAGATGCGCCATCAAACCGTCCCTATCGTCACAGCCCACGACATAGAGATGATAAACATGCGTCGCCTGTTGACGCGCCGTGGGCAGAGTGAGCGGCAAGTCGCCGAGAGCTTGTTGGTATCGGTTTGCTATGGCCGCGCGCCGGACATTGTCCGCGTCGAGATGCGGCAGCTTTACGCCAAGGATTGCCGCCTGGAGCGGATCGAGCCGCGAGTTCAGTCCTATCTCGCGCGTCTGGCGGACCTCGTCCCAGCCGTATTGACGCAGACGCCGAACCCGCGACGCCAGTTCAGCGTCGGCTGTGACCACCATGCCGCCGTCACCAATCGCACCAAGATTTTTGGTCGGGTAAAAACTGAAGCACGCGACATCACCGATGCTGCCGACACGGAGATCATGATAACGGCCACCTGCCGCTTGCGCGCAGTCTTCGACAATCCGAAGTCCACGACGCTTGCCGATTGCAACGATCGCATCCATATCGGCGGCCTGCCCATAAAGATGCACGGCGATGATCGCTTTGCTGCGCGGGGTGACGGCCTCTTCGATTCTTGCGGGGTCGATCGTGTAGTAGGTTGCGTCGATATCGACGAGAACCGGCGCCGCACCGGTTGCAAGAATTGCCGCCACGGTGGCAACCGCGGTGTGCGACACTGTAATCACTTCGTCGCCCGGACCGATGCCGAGCGCCTTCAGCGCCAGCATCAGGGCGTCGGTCCCGCTGCCGACGCCGACCGCATGAGCTACGCCGCAGTAATCCGCAAAGGCGCGCTCGAACGACACGACTTCATTGCCGAGAATGTATGTCCCACTTTCCAGAACGCGCATTACCGCGGCCTGGATGGCGCTTTCGCGCGCACGATACTGCGCCAGCGGTGAGGCCCAGGGAATCAAGAGACGATCTTCACTTCCGGCACGTAAACGATCCACCGCCCGCCCGCCGTGATAAACGCCGATTCTTTCTCGCGGATTTCCGTCGCGTGATTCCAGGCAAACAGCAGGGCGTAGTCGGGATACTGACGGGTGAATTCCGGGTAAGGCTTGACCGGAATATGCGCGCCCGGCGAAAGCTTGCCCTGCTTGATCGGCGTCGTGTCCGAGATGAATTCGACGTGGCCCGGCGTGATGCCGCAGTAATTCGTGACTGTCGTGCTCTTTGAGGTCGCCCCGTAGCCAACCACCCGTTTTCCGCGCTTGCGCAGATCCTCGAGCGTTTGCATCAGGAGCGCGCGCGAGTTCTCGCAATTCCGCTTGAATCGCTGATAGGTCTCGGCAATGTCGAGCCCCTGCGCACGCTCTTTCGCGAGCTGCTCCCCGACTCTCGGAGAGACCGCATGGCTGCCCTTGTGCGCCAGCGCGTACCGCATGGATCCGCCATGGGTGATCTGCGGTGCGACGTCGATCAGCTCCAGGCCATGCATACCAAAGGCGCGCATCACGGAACTCGCCGAAAATATGAAGACATGCTCGTCGTAGATCTGATCGTAGGACGTTTTCGCAATCATGTCGCCGAGATAGGGGTCTTCAAAGGTGAAGACGCCGTCCGGCTTGAGAAGCCGCTGCACGCCGGCGGCCACTCCCGGCAGATCCGGGATATGACACATCACGTTTGCCGCCAGGATCGCATCGGCGCGTCCGTGTTCGGCAACGATGTCATCCGCGAGCTTGCGATCAAAAAACGCGCTGATCGTACGGATACCATGACCACGCGCGACATCCGCGACATTAACCGACGGTTCGATGCCGAGGTGGCGGATGCCGCGATGATGAAAGTGGCGCAGCATAATGCCGTCATTGCTCCCGAGCTCCACAACGAACGGATCCGGGCGCCCGCCGAGACTCTGCTGCATCACGGCATTTGCAAAGCTCTCGAAATGAACCTGCATGTAACGAGAGGTGCTCGAGTAGAAGGCATATTGGCCGTGGAACATCTTGTCCGGGTTCGGTTGCTCCACGAGCTGGAACATTCCGCACTCGCTGCAAAATGCCGGCGCAAGTTCAAAGAAATACTCGTTTTCGATTTCACCTTGGCTTAGAAACCCGTTCGCGATAGGCATGCGCCCAAATGACATGAATGCGGAAATGCGTGCGTCGCATACGCGGCATCGGAACATATTGCCCTGCTTGCTGTTCGACATATGATTATTGCGAAGCTGATGAAAGCAGGCGGCGGAGGTAGGCGCTGTATTCACTATTTGCGATCGAGTTGGCGAGCGTTTCAAGCCCCGGCGCGTCGACAAACCCCATCCTGTAAGCAACCTCTTCCGGGCATCCGATCTTCAGTCCCTGCCGCTCTTCTATCGTGTACATGAACTCGGACGCTTGCAGCAGCGAATGATGCGTTCCGGTATCAAACCAGGCAAACCCGCGACCAAGTTTCTCGACGTTCAAGCGACCAGAATCCAGGTACACGCGATTGACATCCGTAATCTCAAGCTCGCCCCTCGCGGACGGCTTGAGAGCGCGTGCGATTTCAACGATCGAAGCATCATAGAAGTACAACCCGGTAACGGCCCAATTCGACTTCGGCTGCTTCGGCTTTTCCTCGATACTCGCGGGGCGGTTCTTAGGATCGAACTCCAGCACGCCATAGCGGCCGGGATCGTTGACCCAATGGCAAAATACCGTCGCGCCGCCGTCTTGAGCGGCCGCATGTTGCACGACCTCGCCAAACCCCGCGCCGTAGAAGACGTTATCGCCGAGGATGAGCGCGCAACCCTGACCGTCGATAAATTTCTCGGCAATGAGAAACGCTCTAGCGATGCCGTCGGGCTCGGGTTGAACGGCGTATTGAATGTTGATGCCCCATTGCCTGCCGTCCCTAAGCAAAGACTCAAAGCGCGCCACCTCCATTTCGGACGTAATGACCAAGATGTCGCGAATTCCCGCCAACATCAGTGTGGTCAGAGGATAATAGATCATTGGCTTGTCGTAGATTGGCAGAAGCTGCTTGCTGCTCACGATCGTGAGCGGCCACAATCGCGAGCCGACGCCGCCCGCCAGAACGATTCCCTTTTTAGTGATGCTCATCGGTCATCCGCGCGCAATGATGTGGTTCTGATTTCCGCTTAGTCGCGATTTTTGCAAATCAGCAAATCGTCGTGGTCTGGACTCAGTTTCCAACGGGAGCCGTGCGCGCTTGCAGCGCTTCCACAGATCGATCATGGCCGAGCGATTGGGCCGCGGCAAGAGAAAACAGGCGCGACTTGCGCGCCATCAACTCGTTCCAGTTGCCAGTCTCAACAACGTGGCCCGCCTCGAACACGTAAATAGAATCGGCGGTTCGCACTGCGCCGAGCCGATGCGTAATAATCAAAATGCCCATCTGCTTGCGAAGCTCTTCAAGAGTTTGCGACAACTCGGCTTCGGACTCAGCGTCCAGAGCGCTCATCGCCTCGTCCATCAGCAGCAGGATCGGGTTCCTCAATAGTGCCCGCGCAATACCGAGACGCTGCCGTTGCCCGCCGGAGAGCTTGACGCCCTGATCGCCGATGACCGTAGCATAGCCTTGGGGTAACGCCTCAATGAAGTCATGCGCATGGGCGCGCCGAACCGCCAATTCGACCTCAGCCCGCGACGCGTCGGGATTGGCGAGCGTCAAGTTCTCCCAGATAGATGCGTGAAACAGGATTGTTTCCTGGGGCACATATCCGATCGCCCGACGCCATGCGCGAAGCGGCGCGGATGCAAGCTCGTGGGTTCCCAGCCGGATTGATCCAGCGCTCGGCTCTACCAACCCAAGCACGGTATGCACGAGCGTCGATTTCCCGGCGCCGGATCTGCCAACGACCGCAAGCACGCCCGGTATCGGAATCGTCAGATTGATCGGGCCGAGGACCACTCGCTCTCCAAATCTCACCTGAAGGTTGCTTATAATGAGGGTCGCCGGCAGATCGATCTTCAATGCCTCACTTGAATGATCCTGCCGCTCTGCTGCAGCTTCCGCGGCTGTTTGCAATTCGTTGATAGCCTCAATGGCATGCACATTACCATTGAGATAATGCAGTTGAGCCTGTATCGCGGTAATACGCGGGAACAGACGCCCAAAGAGCGCCAGCACAACGACCACATTTCCGGCAGCCACACTCATCCCTTTGCTGGCAAGCACGAGGATGATTGCCAAGCCAATCAAAGCGACAAACTCAAGGACGCCACGGACCGTTCCGGGTAGGGAGCTGGCAAACGCATTGGCTGTTTCGAGCTTGCGCACGACGGGCTCGATCCGCGCGGCTGCGCGATCATCACCGCCGCTCGCTTTGATGAATTTGGCTCCCGCAAAATGTTCGTTAAGCACGGACTGCAATTCCGCGTCGAGCGGGGCCAAGCTCCGGCCGACCGTATAGCTCTTCTTGTAGAGGTGCGTCATCGTCAACGCGACCGCGAGAGCAAAACCAATGAGGCTTAGTGTGACTGGCCACGCGACAAGCAGCGACAACACGACATAGATGACGGTCACCACGACGCTCGCAAGCAGCGAGAGGCATATTGTGAAGGCCCTGCCCAATCGGTCGCTTTCGGTGATGATCGCATTCGTCATCTCGCCGGCTTTTTTGCCGATGACGAAGCTCCACTTTGCGCGCATGAATGCGCTGAACATTTCCAACTGGCGCTGACTCTGATAGTGACGCGCGAGTCTCGCGGTCCACAAATTCAAAGCGATGGAAAGCGCCGTCTGCATCGTCGCGACCACAATGATAACAGCGAGAATTTCCAAGGGGCCGGTCGCACCAACGAGCGCCAAGCCTTTATCAAGTAACTCGATCGCCGCACCTTGGCTGTTCGCAGCCGTCACGCCGACGCGGCTCAAGAGCGGCAGGAGCAGAATGACCGAGACACTTTCGCTAAGGCCGACAAGCGCCGTCCATGCAACCAGCGCCGGAAAGCGCCAGCCAAGGCGCCTCATGAGGTCACTGAATAGGAGAAGATGAAGTTTCATAAGGGCCAGTTCTGGTCACGCACGCATGTATTGGATTTTGTAAGGAACTTTTCGGACGAATTGGATCGTTGCGGAATCTTCGGCGGCAATTTCAGAATCCCGGAAATAGCGCTCGATTGGCATCCATTATGCGGCGCGCCTTAATGAACCGATGAGTCGAAGCAGGCCGGCTATCTAGCATAAAATAGAATTTCCGCGAGCCGCTTGCGCACGCTCCATGGTAAAACTTCCCCCACAGTGGTGAGCGCGCGGTTGACCATGCCAAAGATGCGCCGATCCCTCGATAGCTCAGGCTCGAAGAGCTGTCTCTGCACCGCAAACCGCTTGCCAACCCATTCGTACAATTCCATATCGTGAGAATTACAGTCCTCGATAATTCTGATCAGGCGGGACGGAATATCCATCAAGTACGGGCGCCCTTTGGTCGGATTCTTGTACTCGGTCTGCAAACGGCGCATGGGCCACCCGTATATTAGGCGGATCAACAGTGCCAGTTCAGTCAACTGTTCAAGAGGCGCGATCGTCAAAAATAATTCATCTATATTGCGCTTTGCTTCTTCGAAATGATGGCCTTCTACCGGCGCACCGAGCACTTGGCCGCCTCGTTCGGGCGCGTCTGCATCGAAATCGGGACAGCCGCTCACGACCCGCACCTGATAATCTTGCAGTTGATTGTCGTAACGGCTCTCTACGTACTCCTCAAATGTGAGAGGCTTGCCATTTTTGAGATAAGGATCGTTAATCTGGATACGAAAGAAGAAATACGATATGACTCTCTCAACCGGGTGACGAATGACCGTAATATATTTCGCGGGACGTTCGAACACGCGGTGCACCCCCATCGGTACGTGCCCGCTGACGTAGCGAATGCGCTTTAAGCCGTAATCCATTAGCCGCCGCTGGCAACACTCATACGTAACGCGATCCAGCCCGTTATATGTTTCATCGCCCTGATTTATGGATTCGAAAACCTCATCGCTTCGGAATCCATGCTTCACCATGCTGCTCAGAGACGTGCCACCCGTCTTGGCAATGTGCAAATGTATGAGAAGGTCGGGAGCGGCTGGTCGAGCACCCGAGTTCGACGGAATGTTAACCTTCTTCGTGCTTCGGTTTCTTGTTTGCATCACCATGAGTGGCTTACCCGCTTTCGATTTCACTATTGGACTCGGGCAAAATTGGCTCGCAGCAACTTCGATCTGGATTTTAGAGCCAATCTCGACTACCGTCAGCGCGCACCATCGACAGGAACGGACCAGCAAAATCAGCGAATGCCTCCCGCGATAATGCGCCTTCGATTTCCGCGAGGTCCTTGCGTGACCGCCTTAGATCATCCGGTGACGCGCCGGCATTCGCCAGTTGCCGAAGCAATGCCGAGCGTTCGCGGCCAATGAAGAAGCGAGGACGAGTCTGCAGATAACGGAACAAATTCGGCAGCTTCTCGCGCATAACCCGCTTGATCTGCGTGAGCAATCCATAGTTGATCGACAAGAACTCCCGAAAGTACCGTTCGATTATTGTACGAACCTCTTCGGCAATCGCCGCGTCGCCGCCGCCATCGGCGGTGGCGGCAGCAATCGAAATGCGCTCGACTACGGCGTGAGCTTCCGAGGTGAAGCGGCTGCGCAGGAGGTGACGGACCCAGTCTCTCAAAGGCTGGTAAGATAGCGAGGTGCCGCTTTGGCTAAAATAGGTTATCGTCGCTTTGTTTGTGCGGACCTTGCCGAGAGTCAGAGCCCGCATAGCGTGGAAGGTCTCATGCAGCATCATATCGGAAAAATCGATTTCGGCGTCTTCCCGCCAAATAGTGGCCAGGGCCTCGGTACGGTAAACTGCGTAGTAGAGCAAGAGACATAGCCCGCCCTGGCGCAGCCGCTCCGTCACGACGGGTGCGGAAATATCTTCGGTATCGGAGGACATATAAAGGCGGTTGAGTCTGCCGCGAACGCCGCCGTCCGGATTGCCGAGCCCGGAATACACCGAAAACGCGGCCACCCGGCCGCGCGCGCAGACGTAGTCCGCGTTCGCGTCCAGAAAATCGAGCGCCCGTTCGATTCCGTCAAAGCCAAGAAAGTCATCGTTGTCCGCTACCATTGCATACGGCGTCCGTACGCGCTGAAGCGCATCGGACATTTTCGCGAAATACCGGCTATAATCAACGTCATTCGGATAGCGAACGTACTCGATGTCGAGTTCTGGAAATATCTCGCGGCTGTTCTCGAGATACCCCGCGACCGCCTCGTTTACCTGTCCATCCGCAATCAAGAACCGGTAGGGTAACCGCACCTTGTTGGCGTGCCACAGAAACCGCAGAGTAAAAAGGCACCGTCCTTTCATCGGCAGGATGATGGTCAAACGCGGCGCCATATCTTAGCCTTGCCTGTCACGAGCAGCGTGGGAAGACGCCAGTGCAGAAAATCCGATAATGTCTCTGAAAAGATGAACGTACGGGCTCATGGGTTAAACGAACATGCCATGTGGAAGCAGTGCACTCAGCTGCGCACCAGTGACTTTATCCATCTGAGAAATTTCAAAACGGCGCCGGCTTCTTGATGCGCCTCTCCGAGCAAATAAAACGTCGGCATCCGCAATGCGCGCCGGACCCAAGTTTTCATGGGCTGCGCGTAGGTAACGCCGCGCAGCCTGCCCGCCACGGCACTGTTGCTAAAGACGATCTCCCCGGCATGATTGAAGAAGACATAGCAAACAGCCTGGCGATCGAGGGCCTCATCGACGGCCTGCGGCTTCACGCCGAGCGCAGAAAAATATGGCTCGCGCAGGAAGAACAAGTTAGTCGCGGTGCATCCGAGCAGCCCGTAACCCTTGCGAGACGCCAAGGCGCCGAGCGAAGCAGCAGACGACCCGATATAGCCGCGGCCGCCGCGATCGATATAGTCGAATTCCGGCGGAATCGTCGCGTTGTATTCAATGACCACCAACGTGGGATGGAAACGCACGGTCGCTTCCCAGACGTCGTAGTCGTTGCCGTCGATATCGATTGACAGGAGATCGAAATCCTCCGGAACGCCTTGCCGCTCAAGGATCCGGTCGAGAGACAATTCCCCCGCCGCGGCGACGAGACTGCAAACGGGTGTTATCGCCGGATAAGCCGTCGCGGTCTTTTTCAACGTTTGAAATTTGTGTGGGTCCGCTTCTATATGGATGGCCTTCCAGCCGTGGTGCGCGACCAAATTGAAAGTATTCGAAAGGTTACGGCCATCCCAGGCGCCAAACTCGACGCAGATGCGGTGGCGCGGTGCGATCCGGCTGAACACCCATTCGATGACGCCATCCTCGCCGTTCTGCGAATAGACATTCCGCTCCAGTTTTTTCAAGTCGTCCGCAAGCGTCAATTCACGATCTCCGGAGCCGTTGAGATAGTCTAGCATCCGCGAAAATCAGGATGCGGCCGCGCCGACATGACGGCGGAAATTCCGCCGCTGATCGCTCGATGGCCGCTGCCGGCTCACAGCGACCGCCGCGTTGCAAACCGCCACACGCGACCCAGATGCCGCCGGGCGGCCGACGCCTGCCAGCGTAAATTGAGTTCCGACTCGACCGGGCGCTTGGAAAAATCGAATGCAATGCCGAGCGGCGTAAAATGCCGAACGGCATCCGGCAGCCATTTTCCACGCCGCACCACGTGGCGGTATGGGATTGCTGGAATGCCTTCGCAGACGCTGAGGAACGGTTCGGAAATCTGGTCGCTACGCCGCGAACCCTTCAATTCAAAATCCCACGCGGACTCATTCCGGCGCAACAGACTCAACAATACCAGCCGATCCCAAAACGCGACTTGCAATGAAGTGCGATAGGGCGCGCCTTTGGCTATCACGCCGATATCGGGCATTTCTGGACACGGGACATCGGCCTTCGGGTTTGGCACCAAACGCAGATAGACCGCGCTTTTGGCGACCATGGCGGAGTGCAAGCGGCCGACATGTGCCGTATCGACCGGCGCGGCAAGAAAAAAGTCTTCCAACGTCAACAAAACGAAGCGGCTCGATATGCGCTCAAGGCCGCGCCGGTC
>Ga0209514_10001999_pt1 | contig 32889 bp, 27 predicted proteins | sample Subgrocontami58m_FD_187452 | JGI IMG/M metagenome (GOLD analysis project Ga0209514, IMG submission 187452) | Subsurface groundwater microbial communities from S. Glens Falls, New York, USA - GMW37 contaminated, 5.8 m (SPAdes) (version 3) | ecosystem: Environmental > Aquatic > Deep subsurface >...
CTTGCCAGACAATATTTTAATTGACATGCCAATAGCTTGTCATTACCATAATACGAATTCGTTTTGGCCATTGGTATTTATCTGATGCTATTTACTTAAAAGGATATAATTTTATCATGCCGCAAGAGATTTTAATTGATTTAAATACTCTGGATTTAAATAAATCTGTCGTTGATAGAGAAACAATTCGCGTTATTATACCACATCGGTTCGAGATGGAGCAATTGAATGGTATTATAAAATTTGACCCTGAACAGGGCATTATTGTGGGTTATAAGGATGTTACTCCCGATGAATTTTGGGTACGGGGGCACATCCCAGGCCGTCCGCTCATGCCAGGAGTGCTTATGCTGGAAGCCGCGGCACAGTTATGTACCTATTATTATAAAAAAACTATTCAGGACGACCGCTTCCTCGGATTCGGCGGTATTGATAAAGTCAAGTTCCGCGGAAAGGTGGTGCCGGGTGACAGACTTATCCTAATTGCCAAAAATACAGAACTGCGCCCCAGAAGGGCAATTTTCGATACCCAGGGCGTGGTAGACGGAAAGTTGGTTTTCGAGGGGGTCATTATTGGTATGGTTGTGTAATGACGGACGATATGCGATGCAAAATTTATGGTGTGCGTATTACGTGTATCATGCATCTTGTTTTCGCTTCGTTTTGTCAGGTTCGCTTGGCTTCCGCGTTATTCAAAGGTCATTAATCCCTTCATGTCTTTGATATATTTGATAGAGTAGTCCGGTTTAACGTACTTGTCCTGCTCTTTCAGATACGCTTTGTAGTGCCGTCCGTGTTCAAACATTACCGTAATTATCCCCAGAGATTTACTAGCGGCCAATTCGTCGTCTGCTTTATCACCCACGCATATAAGTTCTTCAGGTCTTAAATGATATTCCTCTAATAGTCGTACAAAACAATCCTTTTTTGTATGCGCCTTGTTTCTCTCCACGATTACTATGCGGTCAAAATAACCCTCGCGTAATTTAAGCGCATCAATCTTTTTGCCCTGTATTTGTGCATCACCTGAAGTGACAAGGAATAGTCTGATACCCAGCGCCTTCAGCTGTTTCAGGGTGTCTATCACATCGGGGAAAAGGGTGATACCGGAGATTTCTGTGTGAATAAATTCATTCAATAATTCATTGGTATAAGTATCCGGAAGACGGTTGAGCGATACGATTTTTTCGTAGATATTCGCTTTCACGCCGTATTTTTCTTCCATTTCCAGTTGGAGTTGATATGCCTCTTCTTCAGAGCAATTGATCAATTTGGCAATTGTCATGGCAACTTGTCTGCGCCCTCGCACAACCAGCGTGCCACTGCAATCATAAAGCGTATCGTCCAGGTCAAAGATGAAAGCCCTGATATTTCCTGAGTTTTTTACCATACAGGCGCTTAGCAATAATATTTTAACATTTTAATCAAAATTGTAGCGCCGATCCCTTGTGGTCGGCATTTGGCGGGGGATAAACCACCCGCGCTACACTTCCAACTCGTTCGGGTTATAGCGCATACTCATCCAAAATAGGCTTCCGTTACATACCGGCGCATCATGCGATGACTGTTGAAATAATAGGCAACTTTACCAATAGAGTTTTTCATGATTTTTATCCATTGATTTCTGTCATGATAGTACGTGGGTATGATAATATTTTCCAGCTTGTAATATAAATCCTCGGCGTCTGTTGCGTCGTTAATATTCGCGAGGGTAGATTCCACCGGTTTCGGACCGATAGACCAGCCGGTAATGCCTTCCATGTGACCTTCAATCCACCAGCCGTCAAGGATGCTGAAGTTAATTACGCCGTTGTGAGCGGCCTTCATACCGCTGGTGCCTGACGCCTCCCGCGGACGCAGCGGTGTATTGAGCCATACGTCCACCCCGGAAACCAGTTGTAACGCCATTTCCGTATTGTAATCTTTTAAAAATACCATCTTAATTTTATCGCCGACGTTTTTCGAAAGGTCGAAAATCTTCTTAATAATATCTTTTCCCGGGATATCCTTGGGATGCGCCTTTCCTGCAAAAATGACCTGGAATTCTCCTTTACCACGTATAGCCAGCAATCGCTCCAGATTTGAAAATATTAAATCAGCCCTTTTGTACGAAGTAAACCGCCGCGCAAACCCGATGGTTAAAGCGTCAGGATTCATATCCACTCCTGTTGATTTTTTCACAAAAGCAACAAGATTACGTTTGGCCTTAAGGTGCGCCTCCCATAACTCTCCGTCAGGAATAATTTCTGAACGAACGAATAGCTCTGGTTCATTAGCCCAGCCGGGGATATATTTATCGTATAGTTGTTTCAGGCATTCACACGTCCACGTGAATGAATGGACGCCGTTTGTAATGGCATTGATTTCGTAGCCGGGGAATAAATTTTTGGACACCTCGCCATGCTTTTTTGCGACACCGTTGATATATTTACTCAGGTTTAATGCAAGACGCGTCATATTCAAATGCTGCTCCCCGCCAAGCTTTTTCAGTTGTTCTAAAGGGATAACCTCGCCAATGACTTTTTTTACAAGGTCGTAAGTGAATCGGTCATGACCGGCGTCAATAGGGGTGTGGGTTGTGAACACACATAATTCCTTCACGGCGTCAACATCCCAGATCCACCGCTCATCCCAGACGCTTTCGATATCTCTTTTGTACATCAAAAGCAATTCAACCGTCAGCAAGCTGGCGTGCCCTTCATTCATGTGATACTTTTTGATATGAAAACCAAGGGCGTGGAGCATGCGTACGCCGCCGATGCCAAGCACGACTTCCTGCTTCAAACGATAGCAATCGTCGCCGCCGTATAAACGGGCAGTTATTTCCCGGTCTTCCTTGGTATTTTCCTCGACGTCCGTGTCGAGATAGATGATATCGACTTCCCCTCCGGTAACACTTTTAACCCCGTAGCGCCAGGCCTGAACGGCAACGGTGCGTCCCTCAACCTGAAGCTTAATCTTTCGGGACATGCGCACCATATATTTTGACGGATCCCAATCTATAGGATATTCTATTTGTCTTCCCTCGTTATCAATGTCCTGGCGAAAATACCCGTTTTTAGAGAGGAGGGTGACGGCAACCAGCGGTATTTTAAGGTCTGCCGCCGATTTTATCGTATCGCCCGCGAGGACTCCCAGACCGCCGCTGTAGGTTGGTATGTTGTTGGAGATGCCAATCTCCATGGAAAAATAGGCAATTTTTACTTCGCTGTTCATGTTGTAGTATGCTTAAAAAATATTTTACCAGATAAATTCACATGGGTTGCAAGGTTCGCAAGGGATGTAGATATAATTACTGCGCATCGAATCTGTTTCCGGAACAAAATCACACATGTATCGCTTTATCAACAACTGCATGGGCAGCCTCTAAAATCGCCTCAGACAGGGTAGGGTGGGGGAATATTGCGCTCGTTAGCTCAGAGGCCGTACCTTCCAAAATCGTGGCAAGCGAAACGCCCCACATCAACTCGCCTACATTAGGTCCTATGCCGTGTACTCCAAGAATCTCACCGTACTTTTCATCTGTGATAATCTTTATAAATCCCTCTTCGTACTCACCGTCAATTATGGCCTTACTGTTGGCGATGAGGGGATATTTCCCAACTTTTACTTTATATCCTCTGCTTTCTGACTCTTCCTGCGTAAGACCGATACTCGCTACCTGGGGAAAGCAGTACGTTACCCTGGGTATGTTCTGATAGTTTATGGGGATTGCATCTTTTCCGGCAATGTGGGCAACGGCATGTAGTCCTTCATTTGAGGCCTTGTGGGCCAGCAGGGGAGCGCCTGTAATGTCTCCGATTGCATACAACCCTTTTTGGCTGGTTTCCATAACTTCGTTCGTTTGCAGATATTTCCCTTTGAAACGTAACGATAGTTGCTCTATTCCCATATTGGATAAGGAAGGCGTGCGCCCCAGCGCAAGGAGTAAATATTCAGCTTTGAGAGTGTCTGTGCTTTCATTTACGGCAGGGGGGGGATGGGTGTTGGCCTTTTTCTTTATCTCTACGCTCACACCATCTTCAATCTTGACCTTTTCTAAGGAGGTCTCTGTTAAAATATCAACGCCTCTTTTCGTAAGGATTTTTCGCACCGTGGCGCTAACTTCCCTGTCTTCTGCCGGAAGGACGTCGTTCAGGAGCTCTATGATGGTGACCTTTGCTCCGAGGATATTAAAAAGATATGCGAACTCAACGCCTACAGCGCCGCCGCCGGCAATAATGATGGATGTTGGGATTTCCTCCAGCGCAAGGACGTCGTTGCTGGTAAGTACGTATTTCCCGTCACAGGAAATTGCGGGGGGGATGAGCGGAACAGAACCGGTAGCCAGGATAACCTTTTGCGCGGTTATCCTGCCCGTGTCTGTCCCATTTTTTTTTATTAAAACGGTGTTTGCGGAGGCGAGTTGCCCTTCGCCTTCAATGACATCAACACCGTTTTTTTTAAGGAGGAATTGCGTTCCCTGGTAGAGTCGTTTTACAACGGACTCTTTGCGCCGGTGAAACTTCGGATAATTAACCCCTAATTTATCAAACGTAATACCATAGTCCTGCGCCTTGAGAAACTTACGGTAGACGTCCGCCGAATGCAGAAGCACCTTGGTCGGGATACAGCCCTGATGCAGGCACGTTCCACCGACTTTGTCTTTTTCGACAAGCGCGGTTTTTATTCCAAGCTGGGCGGCCTTTATCGCCGCTACGTAACCGCCGGGCCCGCCGCCAATGATTATCAGGTCATAGGCGGCGTTACTTTCAGACAACTACCCCTCCCTTTTCCAGGTGAATAGGATAACGAATATGAGCGCTATGGCGATGACCATGATTGCCTTTGGGCTGATATCGGGGATGATTGACTTTTCCATTGACAGTGATAATAATTTACCGATCATAATTACACCTCCTTCTTATTTTATCTTTTGTTTTAATGTGGCCACATAAAAAGAAGGCACATCAATAAATGAGAAATTGATGTGCCTTTATAAATTCAGTCAAGACTCATAATACCGCGCACCGAACCTTAGGTTGTTACAGCTTCCATGACCGGCTTCGAAACAGGCACTGTGTTTGATTTGTACCAGTCGCTGTAATAATCTCCCGAATCGTACAGTTCCTTCAGGTTCTGCAATACCTGTTCAAACACCTGTTTCCAGTCGGAGCCCACCCTGAATGCAAACATAGAGTTCCTCGGATTCTTTGTGGTTTTAATCGAGTTTCTAAAGCGCGTCCTTAAATTATCGCCGGCATAGATATGGTCATAAACATACTGCATACCTTCAATGAAGTCTTCCAATGTCATGTCTACGAGGCGATGAACCACGTGCGCCGTGTCATAGTATTGCCAGTCTTCCGGATAGTTCTTCCTGAAAATCCTCTTTTCGGAATCCAGTCTCGCGTAGAGCTGCGTCTTGGGGAACGGGCAGTTAATGCCAAAGGTAAGGATGTCAATGTTATTTGACAGGATAAAATCAGTCATCCGTTTAAAGGAATCCTTGTCATCACCGTCTGCGCCAAATACCACGGAGCCCCAGACAACCAGGCCTGCGTTGTGAATCTTCTGGATACAATCAAAGTAACTATCGGTGCCCAATTTCAGGTTCACACGTTTATTCATTTTTTGCAACACAGCTTCGTTCGTGGATTCTATACCGATGAGCATGCCAAAGTTGCCGCTCTTTGCCATGTAATCCAACGTTTCAGGATCCTGGGAGATGTTTAACGCCGTAAATCCCAACCAATCCTTGTGTATGCCACGATCCACCATTCCCTTGAAAAGATTCCGCGCCCGCTCGTTTGACTGTTTGCCGTGGCCGTAGAAGTTGTCCTCTGCCAGCATTAACCCCTTGTAATCGGTTGCGGCCATTTCATCAAGGACATCCTCAAAAGGCCTTTCTCTGAACTTTCTGCCCTGGAATGTGGGCACGCTACAAAAATCACAGTAGTTCGGGCATCCTTTTGTTGTTACGATGGATGAAAATTTATAGTTGTACTTCTTTTTCAAGAGCTCGCGGTTTGGATACACCTTCTTCATCAGGTTCAGGGGAGGCAATCCGCCCTGGTAGACTTTTTTCAGTTTTCCAGCCTCAAAATCTTTTATGACCTGCGGCCATACTTCTTCTGCCTCGCCCACAAAAACAGCGTCTACATAATTTGCTGCTTCTTCCGGCATGACAGAAGCGTGTATTCCACCCATGATTACCGTCATCCCTTTCTTTTTGCAGGCAGTTGCAATCTTGTATGCCCTGGGAGACTGGTAGGTAACCGAGGTAATACACACGAGGTCTACCGGTTTAAAAGTGAGTTCATCATTATCGTTTATTGCCAATTCAATATTTTCGTCTATAACGTCAAATTCCCAATCGCCGGGAGTGAGAGCGGCTACGTAGGCAAGGTTTAACGGCATCTGTACGATTACCGTGATACTCTCTTCACCGTGCCTGCCCGGTTTGTGTGGATTAATTAACATCATTTTTCTACTCATATTTTATTTACCTCCAATTCTCCATTATTAAATTAGCGACACCCCATCCCGAAGCGACAACGGCACAAACCCCAGGACCTGGTTTTGTCCAATGGCCGGTCAAATATAAATTTTCAATTGGCGTCTTGGGGGAAAGCCTGTTATCCCACATTTGATCCACAGCAACCTCCCAGCCGTAAGCTGCCCCGTTTGTGTTTGACGTGTAACGCTCAAGGGTTTTTGGCGTAGCAGACTCTTTTACTTCGATATGTTTTTTTAAATCAGGGATATATGCTTCTAAACGATTTATCGTATCCGACGTCATGCTTTCCTTAAATGATTTCCAATCGTTAATATTTTTGTATATAGCTTTGTTTAGTGAGACAACCACCGAAACTATTTGTTTATTTTCAGGCGCAAGGCCGGGGCATATTTTTGTTGGAACAGAGATATACAACCATTCATTGCCAATGGTATCTATATCTGTAGAGGTATGATAAAACCCTCTTTTTAATTTGCTTAAATCGAGATCGCCGCCAATGCCCAAATATAAAAGAAAAAAAGAGCAGCTTTCCCTCATCTCATCAATTTTTTCAAGAAATGATGAATCTGTTTTACCATCTAACAGATTAAAGAAGGTTTGCCGTGCGTCAATGTTTGAAATAACCAACCGTGACGCAATCTCTTTGCCGTCCTGTAGTTTAACGCCTTTCGCAGAAAGACCATTTAACAGGATTTTTTTGACTGCGGATGATAACATAACATGGCCGCCAAAATCAATAAATTTCTTAAAAATTGCATTGGCAAACTCTTGAGTACCGCCCACAGGGAAATATGCGCCATCCTTAAGATAGTTGACCATCATTTGGCACATGGCAATAGCGGACGCCTGAGCAGGGGGGAGCCCTATGTATCCCCATTGACCAGCAAGTATCATCTTGAGTTCATCGTTCTTAAAAAAGGCATCCAGCATCTCGCCGTAAGTTTGGTCTTTATATTTGTCAATGATCTGGCTTTTCTCATTATTAAATGTGGCGCGATAAAGTTTTACAAAATCCTGGAAAAAGGTTTTAAGGTTGTCTTTTTCTGACGGATAGCGTTCCTGCAAACGGGTGATATACGTGTCTAAATCAGCGGGGATTTCAATGCTAAAACCAGGGAAAATCAGGTGATCCATTGGGTCTAGCGGATAGAAATCCATTTCAATTCCGAGCGTCTTAAGGCATCGGCCGACAACGCTCCACTTTCCGCATCCCCCAATGTGATGCACTGCCGCATCGAAGGTGAAACCCTTCCTCTTAAAAGAGGTGCAATAACCCCCTGGGATGAAATGTTGTTCGATCAGGAGCGTCTTCTTTCCAGACTTAGCAAGGAATGCAGCGCATACCAAACCGGCAATGCCAGCGCCAATCACAACCGCATCGTAACAAGGATACAGCTGATCCTTTTTTGTGGATTGAATATACGTGTCGGCAGGGGGCATGAATTACTGTTTGTATTTGGAGATAATTAAAGACGAATTGTTTCCCAGTCGAGAGAGTGAATTTATCAGGACATTCTTGACCGGTACGACCCTGCTTTCATTGGGGACATAATCCAAATCGCAGTTGGCGTCCGGTTCCTTGTAGTTAATTGTGGGGGGAATTGTGTGGGTTTTGATAGACATTAACGCCGCGATGGTTTGCAACGCCCCGGAGGCGTCAAAACACTCGCCCGTCATGGATTTGATTGCTGAAACAGGGATGAGCTTTGCGCGCATACCAAAGACCTCTTTGATTGCGCTTGTTTCAAGCATATCGCCGTAAACACCGGAGTACGCGTTGGCGGATATGTATGAAATGTCGTGTAGTGTTAAATTGGCGTCATTCAGGGCATTCATAATTGATCTTTTATTGCCATCTATCTGACATTCCTTGCTTACGGCCATTCTCGGTTCAAATGCAGTTCCATAGCCCTTAATTTCGGCATAGATGTTTGCATTTCTTTTTAGCGCATCTTCCAGCGTTTCCATAATAACCAACGCTGACGCCTCACCGATAACCATTCCATTGCGTCTTTTGTCGAATGGGGCAGAGATTTCCAGCGTCCCGTGTCTACTGCCTGCCAGTATCTTAGAGTTATGAGAACCCCAGAATATGTCATGGGTTAACCCATGTACACCGCCAACAACGACTGCTTTTACACGTCCCATCCGAAGGAAATCTGATGCGTAAATGATAGCGTCAATACTGCTTGTTACGCCGTTCGAAATGGTGGTGTTAAGTCCTGTGGCCTTACAAAAAATAGAAGCGCGGCTTGCAGGCGCATTCAATACGGTGTTGGGAAAGTCCATCGGGTTCACATAGCTAGGACCTTCGCGCAACGACTGAAAATCAAACGAACTGATGCTGTCAATACTTCCATACGTAGAGCCAACGACAATACCTAGCTCATCGCCGCTATATACGTTGTTGTTTTCAAGGTTTGCGTCCTTTATCGCAAGCACCGTTCCGGACGATACGAGGAGCGACGTCCTGTCTATGTGCCGGATTCCTTTTTGTCCAAGATATATCTTGGCGTCAAAATCAGAAATCTCTCCCGCCTGCTTGCTGTTAAATTTGCTGACGTCAAACAGGGTGATGGGTTTAATCCCTGATACACCATTGGTTAAATTTTTCCAAAATGTATCCTTATCAGCCCCAAGGGGGGAGATAACTGAAGCGCCGGTAATAACGATTCTTGTTTTTTCCATGACAAACCTTCTTTTATCCTGTGTATTTTTTTACCGCCAGACAGCTATTGTTGCCGCCAAATGCGTGGGCATTATTCAGGGCAATGTCTACCCGTTGCTCCCTCATAACGTTAGGTACATAATCCAGGTCGCACTCAGGGTCCGGCGTTTCATAATTAATCGTTGGAGGAATAATGTCGTTTTGGACAACCAGCGCGCAGGTAATGGCCTCAATAGCGCTTGCCGCGCCCATGGTGTGCCCAATCATAGATTTTATGGAGCTTATTGCAAGATGTTTTGGTTTGTCTCCAAACACCTTTTTAATCGAAATCGTTTCGGCCTTGTCGTTTGCTGGCGTTCCCGTTCCGTGCGCGCTGACGTACTGTACGTCTTCTGGTTTCAGGTTTGAGCTTTTCAAAGCCTTTTTCATTGCAGAGACGACACCTTCACCGTCAGGATGGGGAATTGTAATATGATAGGCATCACAGCTCAGGCCATAGCCGATAATTTCCGCATAAATATGAGCGTTTCTTTGCATGGCATGGTCGAGCGACTCCAGGAGAAGCATTCCTGCCCCTTCACCTACCATCATGCCTTTTCTGTTTTTGTCGAAGGGCTGGCAAATATCAGGTGCAATAGCGCCCAATCTTGCAAATCCCGTGTACGCAACCTTCGAGAAAGGGTCAGAGCCGCCGGCAAACATCATGTCCACCCGCCCAAATTTAATCAAGTCATAGGCGTATCCAATCGCGTAATTACCCGCAGCGCATGCAGTGGGGATAATCGTATTGGGTCCTTTTAAACCAAATTCAATGGCGATATTCGCCGGAATGTTATTGCAGGGATGCATCAGGAACAGGTCGGGGTCTACCTTGTCTTCACCTTCCTTATGCCGGATATGATTAACCCTCTCCAGGATTTGTATTTCGCCGGCAGTTGTTCCTACGGAGACGCCTATCCTTTCTAGATTAATTTTACCCAGGTCAAGCTTTGCGTCTGTTAATGCCAGCTTGGTAGCTGCAATAGCAAATTGGGAACCCTTGCCAATCTTTTTCAGAACGCCATTATTTATGTACGTAGAATAATCAAAATTCTTTACTTCACAGCCTTTGTGAACCTTATACTCCGAAGTGTCAATGCAAGCGACATTGTCCACGCCAGAAACCCCTGCAATAAGGGCGTTCCAAAAGGCGTCTTTGCCTGACCCGATAGGGGTGATCATTCCAACGCCTGTTATAACTACTCGTTTATCCATAAACTATACCAACGCACTCTTTTCTGCGATGCCAAAAGCCAACGACGCCTTTGCCACGGTTTTTTCCTGAACTTTTACCGTTGCCTGAACGATAGCGCCTTTAGAGACAATTTTTTCCACATTAATTTCTATAATAAGCTGATCGCCGGGAAATACGGGTTTTGTAAACCGCGCATTCGTAACCGACGCCAGCAAAAAAACGGTATTTTTATCATTTTGCTGGGGGGGAAGACTCTTCCTGAACAGGATAATGGATGCCTGCGCCATAGCCTCAATGATCAAGACGCCAGGCATGATCGCAAAGTCGGGAAAATGTCCGACAAATACAGGTTCATTGCCAGATACATTTTTTACACAAACAATTTTTTTCCCCTCTTCGAACTCAGTAGCCCTGTCAATAAAGAGAAACGGATATTTTTGCGGCAGGAGCGACCTGATTTCCTCAAATAGTATCATAAGAAAGTTTTCTTTGATTTATTTATTAAATTTTAATAAAGTTTTACCCCCCTTTATCTACCATGCTTTATGGTAAGGGTAAAAAAAGGGGGGTAACTGGTTTGTGTCTCTTAAGGTTGTGCATCAAGCGTCTTATGAGGTGAGTTTACCGCTTTCTGCCAGAACTGATTTTGTTAAACCAATAGTAGCGCTCAAAGATGTAATATCAACAAGCTTTTCCTCTGGAATTTGCACCTTAAATTTCTTTTCTATGAGAGCAAGGATTTCAAGGGCTAAAAGGGAATCTATCTCAAGGTCTTTAAAGAAATTTGCATCCCGCTTATCCCATATTTCTTTTTCATCTAATTCAGTAACCTCAGCAACGATAGAGGTTACACCTTTTTCAATTTCTTCGGCGTTCAAATTATCCTCCTTTAATAAACTGCAGAAACGAGAGTCACAGTCATACATATTGAAATTTGAAAATTAACCAAAGCATGGTAGCAGACATAATTTATATTGTCAATAATATTCTTTAAATTTAAAACGTCTGATAATATATATTATGTTGTACTGACAATATGCTGTAGCAGAAACTTACGTTTCCGTACATATCTACTTAACTTTACGCAACACCCTCTTCCCGGATTTTTCCGACGACTTGCTATGCCGTCTGAGTTTATCCAGTTCATGTAATGCCCTGTAAATTTGCCTTTCTAAAAGCGTCTCATATCTGGATAATTCATCCAGTCTGCCTTCGTCCTCCGTTATTTTCAGCGCTTTTAATTGAGATAGTTCTTTTGTTGTTCTTTTCCGCACCCTGAAAAAGCCTTGTTCGTATTCCTGAATACAAGACGCACCAAATTCTATTATTTGGCTTTCCAGCTTCACGCACCGCCTTAATCGCCACGTTGCGGCAATTATCCGATCCACGAGTATTGATTCAATTTCACTGGATGGTTTTAATTCCCCGGTAAGGCTGTTTCTGAGTTCGTCAAGTTCGGTCGCATTTTCACCGTCAATTAATATTTCGTTGCTAAAAAAATTTCGTCGTGCAATATTTTCCTTTTCCGCTGACTTTGCAGTTTCTACGGCTGGCCTGCCTTCTTTTTCTCCTGATTTTGTAAGGTTTGCGTGCACGAGCGGCTCGACTATCGTGTTCATTATCTTGTCAACCTTATCTCTGCTGCTGGTTTCCTTGTTTTTTCTGCGCAAAATATCTTCTTTCAAAATTGCCGCCATAATCCGTCCCCTTTCTTAAATATCGAAAATATCCGCGAGTTAAATTTTCCATGTCAATATTTTACGCAATACTATCTCATAATTTTTCACATTATTCAATAGATATTTTATTGCAGACTGACTTGCTGCAAGCGGATAATTAATGGATTAAAGCGGTAATGCAGTTGCGGCTTGCTTTGCTCCATGATATGTAATAAAATTATCCTTGTGATTTTTGTTAGGGTTTTACCGTGAGTTCCTATCATGAAAATTAACGAAATTTTTAAGAGTATACAGGGTGAAACCTCTTACGTGGGACTGCCGTGCGCATTCATTCGCATAACGGGCTGCAATCTCCGCTGCCATTACTGTGATACTGCCTATGCGTATGATGAAGGAAAGGAAATGACAATCGGGGACATTCTTGCAGCAATCGCAGGTTTCAAAACAAAGCTTGTCTGCGTGACAGGCGGAGAGCCGTTGTCAAACGAAGACACCCCCCCGCTCATCAGAGAATTACTGGATAAAAATTACACGGTTTTGGTTGAAACCAACGGAAGTTATGATATCCGTGTGATACCGCAAAATGCTGTGAAAATCATGGATATCAAGTGTCCCGATAGCAATATGAGTCATCTCATGAACTGGCAAAATATTGATTATTTGACAAGGCGTGACGAGGTAAAATTTGTTTTGAATTCGCGAAGCGACTACGAGTGGACAAAAGACGTGATATACAAGTATCGTTTATCTGAAAAAACAAAGGTACTCGTGGGTACCGTCTTTGGCGCAATCTCTCCGAAAATAACAGTACAGTGGATTTTGGAGGATGATCTCGATGTGCGGTTTCAACTCCAGATCCATAAATATATTTGGGCGCCGCACACAAGAGGAGTTTAAAATAAATATTTCCTATGAAAGATTTAGCCATTGTACTGGTTAGCGGCGGCATGGATAGCTGCGTGACTGCTGCTATCGCACGGACACAATGCCGGCTTGCGCTGTTGCACGTTAATTACGGACAGCGTACGGAAACAAGGGAACTCAAGGCATTCAGGGACATTGTCGCGTATTATCATGTTCCAGAAAACAACATCCTCATTTCTCATATAGATTATCTGCGCAAGATAGGCGGTTCGAGTTTAACAGATGCAAGCATGGACGTTCAGGATGCGCAGTTAGACAGCAAAGAAATCCCTACTTCTTATGTTCCCTTTCGGAACACGCTTTTTCTGACCATTGCCGTATCGTGGGGTGAGGTCATCGGGGCAAAGAAGGTATTTATCGGCGCCGTGGAACAGGACAGCCCCGGCTATCCCGATTGCAAGCCCGCCTATTACGAAGCCTTTAATAAGCTTATCAACGTGGGGACAAAGCCAACAACAATCATCGAGGTGGAAACCCCCCTCATTAGCAAGAGCAAGACAGAGATTGTGAAAATGGGCGTTTCATTAAGCGCCCCCCTGCATCTCAGTTGGTCGTGTTACAAAAACATGGATAAGGCATGCGGCGTGTGTCATAGCTGTTTCCTGAGATTAAAGGCGTTCAGTGAAGCCGGCGTGAAAGATCCGATTGCGTATGTTTAATCATTTACAAAAATTTCAGCAAACACTGTCAACGAGAATCCTTTTTGTGCTAAATCATTTTTGTGATAAAATTGCGTCGTGCGCACATTCCGTAATGCCATGTTCATCTGTCTTTTCACCTTCTCCTGGCTTGCACCTCTCTATCCTGAACCCTTTTTGTCAGATTCAGATAAGGTACAGTCCATTATCAATTCCAGTACATTCACCAGGATTCAGAAACCCATCGCAATACACACAGATAGAAAGACCCTGGAATACTTTATAGAACACGTCGAAGAACTCACAAAGCATGGGAGGGATTTTAACCGAAAGGAGTTGATACTTGAGGTACGGGGTAATGGCAAGTACGGCATACAGATGCCGTCAAAACACGTCACAGGGGAGTTTGCGCTTGTAGAACGGCAGCCGAACAGGGCAATCTATGCGGGACACGGTAATGCCCGTGTGTTTTTCAGCTTCTCAGGCGCAATTGTACTGGAGATTGCCTACGACACCAAACAAGATAAAAAGGGATATTACGAAGAAGTACAGACCACCGTCTACTTGAAGTTCGACAATGCCTTTCTTGGATTCCTTGCAAAGGCGACAAGCCCTGTAATTATTCCCAAACTGGACAAACTCATCTCCAAATTTTCCACAAAGACCAAAAATGTGGTAGAGGCGACTTATGCAAAAAAGAAAAACAGAAAATAAATGGGCATTAAACTTATACCAGTTTCTCATAGACAGCTTTACTCATTGCATTATTTATATATTCGATAAGCATAAAGGCGTTCTTTCATGGTACCTGGTTTTGCCAAATATTTGATACCGTACCAACACGAGCTATCGCTGAAAAACATCGTCTTTTCTTCTTTTCAAAAAGATGTCTATCGGTGACTATTCTAAACCCTAACAACCTCTTCCTTTTCCACTTTATCCAGCCCAAATGCCGTATGGACAGCCCGTAGGGCGCGGTCGGCGTGCGCCTCGTCAACGACGCAGGAGATTTTGATTTCAGAGGTGCTGATCATCTGGATGTTGATTTTTTCTTCGGCCAATACGCTGAACATCTTTTCAGCAACGCCACAATGACTCCGCATGCCAATGCCCACAACCGAGAGCTTGGCAATTTTGCTGTCATGGAGGACTTCCTTCGCGCCGAGGTCGTTCTTAATCTTTTCAGCGGTTTCCAGCGCCGCCCGCAAGTCTCCCCTGGGCACGGTAAAGGTCACATCCGCACGGTTTTCAATGCTGGCGTTCTGGATGATCATGTCCACGTTGATATTCTTTCGCGCAATTTCATGAAATATCTTTGCCGCCTGGCCTGGCACGTCGGGCACTGCCCTGATCGTGATTTTTGCATCGTCTTTGCTCACCGCCACACCGCTCACCACAATGTCTTCCATCTCTTTTGCCTCCTTACAAATCAATGTCCCTTCCCGGTCATTGAAACTCGACCTGACCTGGAGGGGGACGTTATATTTTTTTGCAAATTCAATCGAGCGGGAGTGCATCACCTGTGCGCCCAGACTCGCAAGCTCGAGGATTTCGTCATACGAAACCTTATTGAGTTTTCGCGCAAGAGGCACCTTTCTCGGATCTGCCGTATAGATGCCGTCCACGTCGGTAAATATGTCACACCGGTCTGCCTTCATGATCGCGGCCAGCGCCACAGCGGTCGTATCCGAACCTCCGCGTCCCAGGGTGGTGATGTTTTCATTCGCATCAATGCCCTGAAACCCTGCGACAATCACGATTGTGCCGTTATCCAGTTCCTTCTGAACGCGCTGGGTGTTGATATTCCGTATGCGCGCCTTGGTGTGGTAACTATCGGTGACGATACCGACCTGTCCTCCCGTAAAGGAAACCGCCGGATAGCCCAGCGCATGGATAGCCATAGCCACCAGGGAGATGGAAATCTGTTCCCCGGTAGACATGAGCATGTCCATCTCGCGCGTCGAGGGATTGTCCGTTAGTTCGTACGCAAGGTCTATGAGTTCGTCAGTCGTTTGACCTCGTGCAGAAACTACCACGATGACCTTGTTCCCTGCTTTATATGTCTCCACTATCCGTTTAGCAGCCGCCTTGATGCGCTCCGCATTTGCAACGGAAGTGCCTCCAAATTTCTGTACAATCAGTCCCATATTCCGTCCTTACCTGCGTTATTTTATGCGATAGATACTCAAATACACTGGCCGTCCACGGCAATGGCTCTTATGCCGGCGCTGGTTTGTGGCCTGAACCGAAACATTTTGGTTCAATCGAGTGCGATTGAACCTGCAAAAGCGCCTTCGGCGGCTTCCCTTGTTACGCAACCAGAAAAGCTACGCCGCCTTATTAGGAATGTTAAACACTAACGTAGCTAATTAGATTATTAAATGTACTCGTTAAAGTCAATCTTTTTCTCGCCTGATATGGATGCGGGATTTTTTGTAATTGACAAGGTATCCGAATGTCTATAAAATACCCCGAAACAAGGCCGGAGACCCAACAACTTTAACGACGTCAAACACGGGAGGTATTGAAATGAAAGGCAATCCAAAGGTAATTGAGGCATTAAACGAGGCGCTCAAGGCAGAAATAACCGCCATTAACCAGTATTTTATACACGCCAAGATGTGTGAAAACTGGGGCTACTATGCCCTCTATGAATTTAACGAAGAAAACTCGATTGAGGAAATGAAGCACGCCGAAAAACTACTTGAACGCATGCTGTTCCTGGAAGGCATCCCGAAAATGGAAAAAGACAAACTCAATATCGGGAAAACCGTGAAGGAACAACTGGAAAACGACTATGAATTAGAGAAGGCCGCTATTGAGAGACTCCAAAAGGCTATCACCCTGTGCGACAGCTTGGGTGACGCTGGTTCAAGCGACCTCCTTGAACACATCCTGCTGGACGAAGAAAGGCACGCCAACGACCAGGAGGCATACCTGCAGGGAATTAAGGATATGGGCATTGAGAATTTCCTGACCACACAGCTTCAGAAAAAAGAAAAATCGTAAGCAACCCACCATCACACAAGTCTCTCTTTCCTTATGCGGTGGGAAGGGAGAAAGAGACATAACGCGTATGAATTTCAAAGCTGTGCTTGTAGAGCGAAGGGTCTCTTCGCTCTACATTGACACAGTAGCGGAATGCACATTTAAGGCTAACGTCTCTCTTCCCATATCGTCTTGTGCCGTCCTTCCTCTTCCATCTTTTTCAGGGTTTCTTGCAGCTTCCGTTTTTCTTGCTCTACATGTTCCTCGGTTTGCACGGTATCCTTGTATTTTAAGTATTTCTGCGCCTTTTCCTGTTCTACTTCATCCAACGACATTTCTAACATCTTTTCCACACCCTCTTTCACCACCTCGTCTCTTTCAAGGTCTCTTGGTTCATAATAAGAAGGATTATAGTGGAAAAATGCGTACTCTGCGCATCCGGTAAATCGTGTTGCAGCATAAGCAATAATCGCAGCGCCTAACAGGATAAAGAACAACCGTCTTACCCGCGTTTTTTTTCTCCGATGCTTCCTCCGTTTGATTTTTATTTTCATACTGCCCGACATGAATGACTTTTCGTGTAAAAATTAAACTTATAGTTTGAAAGAGCGCAAAAGACTTGCCATAGATACGGAGAGAAATACTATTATGCAGCCAGACCTAGGAAAATAGGGCGTCTTGCCGTGGGTTGTAAAAATAATTGGGTGTGAATACAGTGTTTTTATGCCACTATATTTGTAAAAATTACAGACTCAGTTTGTAATTTTTACAAGATGCTGAACCGTTGCAGATGGTTGAAAGTTTAAAATATCAGGCGCCACAGGATTTTTGGACACGCCGATGCAGGTAATACATTGAATTACCGCATTTGTCGCATAGCGAAATTTCCTCGCGCTTTTTCATGTATCGTATCAATGTTGTCACAAATGCCGCGTGACTCCAGGTCAACGGCGACACCGATAGCGGTTCGTTGGTGTAAGGGTCAATCTGTTCCGCAAGGACGCCTGATGTCAGCGCCCTATCCACCACCCATTCGAGGACAGGCAATGCGTTATTCAATTCCGTCAGATTCTTTGCCCGCATGATGTCGTACTCCGCCAGCCACATCGTGCAAATAAACCACGGATTTCCCGGCGCACGCTCCGAATCATTGCCGACGCGATGATACAAATCATTCGTATACCTGGCAATCCCGCCCACAGACGTCTTCACCCGCAGATGTTCCTTCACCGCATTCATTGTCGCTTGTATCATTGACAATTCCGGACTGAACGTTCCGAAGCCAATAAGCCCGTAAAGACTCGCATCCACCGTCATATCCAGCTCATACCCTTTTGCAGTCCTTTTCCCCATCCTTGCGAATCTTCCCTCGTCCTTATGATAAAAATACGCTATCAATGCTTCTTTCATTTTTTCCGCAATTTCATAATATCTTGCGCCACATTCCTGTTCACCAAAAGCGCAGGCAAAGTTGCCAGCCGCCCGCAATCCGGCTATAACAGCCGATACCGTAAAAGTATGCACGCCGTACCGCTCTTCCCACAAATCGTAGGAATCTAAAGGCAATCCGGTCTCTTCGTCCCTGAATTTAACCATAAACTCCGCGGCATTGATGATTAAACACCGGTACAAAGGCTTCACAAATTCGATATCCCTGAACTCATCATAATGATTCCATAATGCCCAAACAACCAGTGCCGTACCATCTTCCTGAATGGGAAGACTCTTTTTGTCATCCTTCATCCACGGATGCCACGAACTGGCAAGAGACCTGTCTGGGTTATATTTGTGGAGCAAATAGCCGTCTTTGGAAATGACGTCCGCGCAAAATTGAAAAAATCGTCTCGTTGCGTCCATATATCCTGATTTGATGAGGGCGTATGCAACCAGGGCGCCGTCTCTTGGCCACATATAAGAATAGGTGTCTCTGCTGCCCACCTGGACTATATCTGAATCATTCGCCGCAATGATGGCGCCATTGCTGTCAATCTGCGTTCGGATAATCAGTAAGCTCCTTTTAAAAAAGGATACCAGCCTTTGCGGAAGATCGTGGAAATTAAAGACCTCTTTATTCACCCACATTTTCCAGTAATTTTCAGTACGCCGGATCAATTCCTTAGGCGTTTTCTCCCAAATAACCTTGTTCAGCTTTACCACTTCATTGTGATTCATCCCCGCGGCAATCCAATAGTGGGCTGTATTTTCACCATGAGCTTTTATCTGAAGATTAATTCCCAAAGTCGAGTCAACAGAACCCTGAGCAATGGGACTCCCGCTTAACGCCCCATCCTCGGCATCCCTCCACGTCCCCTCAGCGCCGCGTAACTCCTTGATCCCGGTGGCAAAATGGTCTACCCCGCATTTGGTCGGATCGCAACAATTAATCAGAAAATACCTCTGGGATTTATAATGAACAATTGCCCTCGTATCCGGGTCGTAATAGGCCGTGTCGCCTATCTCGTTTTCATAGATGTGAAAATCGTGATTGAAAAACAGCCGTATTTCCCGGTCTCTTCCCTCCAGGTTTCTGACGATAATTTCCTTTACAAAAATATTTAAGTGGAAATCAACCGTGTCATACATCTGGAGTTCAATTTTTAAACGATCATTCCTTGCCTTCACATCGGTCACCAGGGTGTCTTCTTTGTATTTCATCGTCTTTTGCCATTCCCCGCCCATCCAGCTAAACTGGCCGTCAACCCAGATACCCATCCTGCATGGATGCCCAATGGTGTGGTTCTCCTTCCCTACGTAGGGATAATAAATATCCCTGAGCTGATACTCCCGATCAAAGGTGACCAGCATCGAACCATTTCCTACCGGTATGTCTCTGGGCATATATCTTCCTTCCTTGCGATTAATTTAACGTTACGCGACGCACCAGGTAGGAGCCAACTCCCGTTGGCGACTGTGGCTCTTGTTCCCCATCGGAACGACGGTCGCCGCCGGGAGACGGCTCCTACCCAACACTGTCAGCGTGCCTGCGGCGCGCCTAGTGTTTACATTTCCGCCATTCCCGTCCATCCCTTGCCATCAGGTCGTCTGCTTCCTGCGGTCCCCACGTGCCTGCCGCGTAGTTGGGAAATTTTCTATCCGGCAATGCTTGCCACACGTCCTGTATTGTTGATACAACATTCCAACTGGTTTCGACCATATCAGCGCGTTGAAATAGAGTGGCGTCTCCTACCATACAGTCATAGAGCAACCTCTCGTGCCCGGTGCTCGGAGTGCTGCCAAAATAATCCTCATATTTAAAATCCATATCAACCGTCCCAAGCCGTACAAGCGGACCGGGGATTTTGGCGCCAAAGTTCAACGAGATACCCTCGTCTGGCTGGATATGAAGTACCAGCAGGTTCGGTTTCAAATGTCCGACAGAGGTTTTACGGAATAAGACAAAGGGGGCGCTCTTGAATTGAATGGCAACCTCGGTAACGCGGCAGGGAAGCCGTTTCCCCGTCCTCAGGTAAAAGGGCACATTTGCCCATCGCCAATTATCAATGTACAACTTCAGCGCTACAAAGGTCTCAGTATTAGAGTCTCCGGCAACGCTTGGTTCAGACCGGTAAGCAGGCGCCCGCTGATCGCCGGCAGCGCCTTCGGAATATTGTCCCCGTACGGTTGACCTGAGAACCTCTTCGTGAGACAAGGTTTGAATTGCCCGTAAAATCTTGACCTGTTCATCACGTACTGCATCGGCGTCAAATGAAATCGGCGGTTCCATTGCCGTTAGAGTAACCAACTGAAAAATATGGTTTGGCACCATGTCCCGTAATGCACCTGCTTTGTCGTAATAGACGCCGCGTTGCCCCACGCCAATATCCTCAGCAACCGTTATTTGCACATGATCAATGTATCGCCGGTTCCAGATGGGTTCGAAGATACCGTTTGAAAAGCGAAAAATCATGATATTTTGAACGGTTTCCTTGCCCAGGTAATGATCAATGCGATAAATCTGGCTCTCACTCAATACTTTCCTGATTTCCTGGTTAAGGGCGCAAGCGGATTCGAAATCACGCCCGAAGGGTTTCTCGATAATGACCCGTCTCCAGCAACCATTTTCCTCACGTGCAAGCCCCGATGCGCCAATTTGCTGAATAATGTGTGAAAACAAATCAGGCTCTGTAGCAAGGTAGTAAAGATAGTTCCCCAATGTGCCGTGTTTTTTGTCTGCTTCTAATAACTGATGTTGAAGCCGTTGGTATGCATTTTGGTCATGCACATCACCCGATACGTAATGGAGTCGCTGGACAAACCACTCCCACAGGTCTGGATCTACCGCGCCTGTGGCAAACTCTTTTATATCCTGACTACACTTATCGCGAAACTCTTCGTGGCTCATTTCGCGGCGACCAAATCCAATAACGGCAAACGCCTTAGATAATAAACGCTCCTTTGCCAGGTTGTAAAGGGCAGGGATGAGCTTGCGTTTGGCGAGGTCACCGGATGCTCCAAATATTACCATGATGCAGGGGTCGCCAATATGCCCCAAAGGTTCGCTCTTTCTGCTCTTTTCACCAGCGCTGTCCATTCATAGTCCTCCTCTGCGATTTCTCTCGATTAATTGAATTGTTTTTGGTAGGAGCCAACTCCTGTTGGCGACCGGACGCAGGTGTGCTGTCACGCACCCTCAATCGCCGTCGGGAGACGGCCCCTACCAATCGGGCGGGTTCAGGTTTGCAACCTGAACCGTGTAGTTTGAACAAGCGATACCCAGTTGAACAGTCACAACGCCCAGAAATACATAAACCTCCAGGTTCAAGTTACAAACTTGAACCCGCAAAGTTGTGATGTAGAACGAAGCGATTGCTTCGTTCTACATCAACGAAAAAGTGGCCGAAGGCCTAATTAAATTGTATAGGAATTTCATTTTAATTAAACGGGTTTGCGGTAGGGTGGATTAAGCGATAGCGAATCCACCTTTCCCGGAAACATTATTGGTGGATTCGGCGTAAAAACCAACGCCTTAATCCACCCTACACATAACTTAAACTCTCATCTTTACCATGCAGAATAACAACAACCGAATCCATGCTACCCTTCCTGCTTCTGTTCCGTATGGCCACCAAATTTTTGCCGCATAGCCGATAACAACTTTTCAGCATACGTATTCCCCTGGCGTGAGCGGAAACGTGCAAATAGCGATGCAGAGAGCACGTCAACCGGCACGGATTCCTCAATAGCCGCCATAATTGTCCAGCGACCTTCGCCCGAGTCCTGCACATACCCGGAGTAATTTGATAAGGTTGGGTTCTCAATGAGGGCCATTGCCGTAAGATCGAGAAGCCACGACCCGATAACGCTCCCCCGACGCCAAACCTCGGCAATGTCGGCGACATTGAGATCGTAGCGATGGTCTTCGGGTAATTCGTTGGTGTTGGCATTTCGTAAAATATCGAAACCCTCCGCGTAAGCCTGCATCAGGCCATATTCAATGCCATTGTGGATCATCTTCACAAAATGTCCGGCGCCATTCGGACCGCAGTGAAGGTATCCGTATTCTGCGGTGCAATCAGCGTCATCGCGTCCGGGAGTACGCGATATACCTCCCCGCCCCGGCGCAAGGGTCTTAAAAATCGGAGTCAGATGTTTAACGGTATCAGATTCTCCGCCAATCATGAGGCAATAGCCCCGCTCCAGTCCCCAGATGCCGCCGCTTGTGCCTACATCGAGATAGTGAATACCCTTTCCCTCCAAAACTTTTGCGCGGCGCACGTCGTCTTTGTAATAGGAGTTGCCGCCGTCAATGATGATATCTCCTGTTTCCATACGTTCGGCCAACGCCAACACCGTCTGTTCGGTTGCCTCACCAGCCGGCACCATAACCCACGCCACGCGGGGTTTGCTTAATTTGTCAACAAAGTCATCGAGGGACGCCGTTCCGGTAGCCCCCTCGCTTGCCAGTTGTTTCACCGTATCGGGATTCCGGGTAAACACAACGCACTGATGTCCACCTCGCATCAGGCGCCGTACTATGTTCGCTCCCATCCTTCCCAAACCAATCATACCCAACTGCATACTCTTTCTCCTTTCAAAAATAGTCATGTGTGGCGAATGGCGGATGATGTATAAACGTTATTCGTCATAAATCACTTGCCTTCACTGTTGTTTGCCGTACCGTAGTTCCAACGTGCGAATCTTTTCCAACCGTCTCCTGTGACGCTCTGCACCGTCAAATTTGGCCTCCACAAATGCCCGGACAAGTTCTTTGGCCAGTTCAACCCCAACCACGCACGCCCCCAACACCAGGATATTCATGTCATCATGTTCTACCCCCTGGTGAGCCGAGTATGTGTCGTGGCAAAGCCCTGCGCGAACACCTGGCAATTTGGTTGCCGCAACTGATGCGCCGACGCCGCTACAACAAATGAGAATCCCACGGTCTGCCTGATTCTTTAGTAGTGCAAGCCCCACTGCTTCAGCAAAATCGGGGTAGTCTACCGCCTCCGTACTAAATGTACCAACGTCCACGACCTGTAATCCTATTTCCCGAAGAAAGGTGGCCAGATGCCCTTTCAATTCGAATCCCGCATGATCTGCACCAATGGCAATCCGCATATTTACCTCCCTGTCAACTGCATGTGGCTCCCGCAAGATTGTCAATAATTTTCAAATCCATACACATGCTCAAAATATGACCGCAGTATTTCTGCCACGCTCCATGCCTGCGAGATGCACCCACGCGGCGTGTGGGGCGGGTCGCCGTCGAATACCTCGGAAATTGTCCCCAATCCAGCGTCAAATAAGTGGTCGTAAAACGGCGCAAAAAGTCCTTTGATATATTGCAAGGTATCCTTTTGACCACCATACGCCCTGGTATATGCAGAAATATACGGGCCAATCAGCCATGCCCATACCGTACCCTGATGATACGACCTGTCCCGCTCGTAAACGTTTCCGCAGTGCCGTCCCATATAATCCTTATCCTTGGGGGAAAGACTACGCAAGCCGTACGGCGTCAGGAGGTGTTCTTTTACAATCGCAACTATGTTTCTCTTCCTCTGTAACGACAACATGGAATACGGCAGGCTCACGGCGAATATCTGATTGGGACGTATGGCGCTGCTTCTTGTAGCGCCGTCAATATAGTCATAGAGATACTGCCCTTCGTCAAACCAAAAGGCGTCATTGAATGACTTGCTTACTTTTTTTGCTAAAACAGCATAGTCCTTGCCCTCGTTGTGCAAACCCATTTCACGCGCAAGGAACGACATGATTTTCAAGGCATTATACCAGAGGGCGTTGATTTCCACCGCCTTTCCCATGCGGGGCGTTACCACCCAATCGCCCACCTTCGCATCCATCCACGTCAGTTGCACGCCGGCAGCGCCTGCATAAATCAGTCCATCATCATCCGCATGGATATTGTATCGCGTCCCCTTCCGGTAATGCTCAACAATCTCTTTCAGCACGCCGAATAAATCTTTCCGAAGGGTATTTATATCCTTCGCGAAACGGAGATACTGGTACACCGCCTGAATGTACCACAACGATGCGTCAACGGTATTGTATTCCGGCGTCTCGTCGTAATCGGGGAATCTGTTGGGTATCATTCCCTTGCTTACATATTGGGCAAAGGAAAGCAGTATGTCCCGCGCGTCTTCAAATCCGCCCTGAACGAGGGTAAGCCCGGGCAGCGAAATCATCGTGTCGCGCCCCCAGTCCCCAAACCAGTGGTAGCCTGCAATAATGCTCTTCTTATCGTTTTCCCGCTTTACAATAAAACTGTCTGAAACAGAGAGCAACGCATCCCTTAATTGTAATAGCTTCCCCCCCTGCCCCAAGCCCCCTGATTCCCTGTCCCCATGTTCCGCCTGGCTATCTTTTTCACGCAAGGCAATTTCTTTCTTTAATAATTCAGAAACGTCTATGGCGTCGAATTCATGTGTGGAGGCAATGACATAGCAGTCGGACTCATTCTTCAGGTCGAAGCACAGGGCAAAAGGGCTGAAGTGGTCTTCGTGCGCATCGAGGCCGCGTTCGAGCTCCTTTGGATATTCCATGTTTTTGTACCAGAATGAAACCTTGTCTGTTGAGTGTGCATTATGGTAAAGATACAAGGCGGGAAGCCCTTCGTAGGGTTTTAAACATATCCTGTTAGTAAGATGCTTATCATCGGCGTTAAAACCCGGATTCTCATGGGTAAGCCAGTGATAGTCCCGAAATGCAACCATGACCCTTACCTTCAATGTGGGGGCGTGCGGACGTTCGCCTCCGCAGCGCGCCTGATACAAGGTTACGGTGGTATTTTCACCATGCACCATAAATACCATTTTCTTTATGGATATGCCATTTAGGGAATATTCGAAGGTAGGAAATGGATTTAAAGAAAACCGGACAAGGTTTTTATACCCCTCCGGATGGACTGCGTTAGGATAGATGTTTGTGGATAGCGGAAATTCCTTGCCGTTAATACACAGAAATTCTTCCAGTTTGGAGAGCAACAGGGTACGCCCAAGCGGCGGCCTTGTTGCAGCCATAAGCAGTCCGTGATAGCGCCTTGTATTCGCCCCGATTATTGTGGAAGAGGCGTAACCTCCAATTCCGTTGGTCTCCAGCCATTCTTTTTCTGTGGCCAGAGAAAGGTCATGACAGATATCTTTATTGAATACTATCGTCATATCTAAATACCTTTTAGCGTGGTTAGGTTCCGTAGTATAATTTTTCTTATTTTATCAGTATTTTAAAGGGTTTCAAATTGATTATTTTTTACTTTCCTACCGTTGGATGTTCCTTTATACTTAAATCACCGACAGCAACGCTGAATTTTCTGAACATCGAAATACTCGTAATTATGGGGAATACTCAACCATGAAATGTCCGCACTGCATGGAATCATTTCACGATTTCTATGAGGTAATATCCGTTGGCAATGATGCAGACGGCAATTGGGGTGTTGTCAGCAGGAAGTGTCCGGCCTGTGAGCGCGTGGTGCTTGTTCTGGTGAACGGCAAAATCGGCAGCATGGGAGGCAGGGCCATGCTGGAATCCGTCAGGAGCGAGCGTTTGATTTATCCGAGAACTCCAAGCCGCGTACCGTTGCCAAAAGAAGTGCCTGAAGAATTTGCGGAAACCTACCGGGAGGCATGCGTTGTTCTTTCTGACAGCCCGAAGGCGAGCGCCGCCCTCAGTCGCTGCTGTCTCCAGAATTTATTGCGGGCGAAGGCGCACATTAAGCACAGCAATCTTGACCGGGAAATCCAGGACGTAATAGACAACGGCAGCCTGCCGCCCTATATCGTGGAAGCCATTGACGCCATTCGTAAGGTAGGCAACTACACAGCCCATCCGATAAAGAGCGAACGGCCCGGCGAGGTTGTGGGCGTTGAACCGGGCGAGGCGGACTGGAATCTCGACGTGCTGGAGGCGCTCTTTGATTATTATTTTGTTCAACCGGCGACCATAAAAAAGAAGCGTGACATCCTTAATCTCAGACTCAGGGAAGCCGACAAAAAGGGCGCGAAAAAGGTTTAGCAAGATTCCCGCCGCATCAAACGCTCCATCACTACCCTTGCATCGTTCTCAAATATATCAACGCACTCCGCAATCTCACCTGCGCAGGCATATAGCAACCCCGTTCATAACCGTCAATTAATTTTGCCTAATAATAAAAACGAGTATTTGATTAATGACTAAAAAATAGTATATTGTTTATGCTAAAATTTATTGCTGTCGGGAAAAACTCCTGGCTGCTCATCCATCTGAAGCCGTAGCGTGGGTAGCTCATCCCCCGCTTGAGTATTTATGACAAACAAAACGTGCGTTTCTATCGTTCGCTGTGAAAACTATGGCAGGGATAAGGTCTTTGCCGCTGTTGACCAGACCTTTGCCTTTTTCGGCGGTATTCACAGCGTCCTGAAAAAAGGGACAAGGGTGCTTGTAAAACCTAACTTCATCAGGGAAAGCGACCCTGAAGATTGCACCATTACCCATCCTATGCTCATTGAGGCGGTCGCCAGAAGGGTGCTGGAAGCGGGCGCAACGCCCATTATTGGCGACAGCCCTGCCTTTGGTTCCATATCAAAGATTGCCAGACGCGCGGGCATTGACCGTTTTGCTGAAGAGCACGGCGTCGAAATTATCGAGCTTGACTCGCCGCGCCGCGTGAAAACACGGTGCGGGACAAAACCGTTCACGCTCACCGTATCCGGCCGGGCGCTCGACGTTGATGTAATCATTAACATCCCCAAACTCAAGGCGCATGGACAACTGTTGTTTACTGCCGGGGTGAAGAATATGTACGGGTGCGTCAGCGGCAAGAGGAAGGCGTGGCGGCATTTTCAATCAAAAGACGATATTGACTGGTATGCGGAAATGCTCCTGGCCAATTACGAGGCCGTGAAGCCTGCATTTACTATCGTTGACGCCGTTATGGCAATGGAAAAACACGGCCCTTCGGGCGGCGTACCAAAACAGGTTTCCTTGATCTTCGGGGGTATAGATTGTATTGCACTTGACAGGGTTATCGCTGAGGTCATACATGCGCAATCTGCTCAGTCTCCTCTCTTAAAGTCAGCAAAAACTCATAACATAGGAGAGCAAAACTTGAATAACATAGAAATATTGGGGGAATCTTTGACCACAGCCAGTGTGCCTGACTTTATCCTGCCCAAGCTGGTTCCCATTGGATTTAACACATACCGGGTTATGAAAAGTATTGCAAAACACCTCTGGATGAAAAACTTTGGCAAGGCGATGCTGTTTCTTTTAACATTTTGTTTTTTACTACCTATGAATGCCTTTTCAGATTCTGTTGAAGACTCAGATTTAGCAATGGAAGCAAGCCGACTGGACAACTTCCCGGCGCAGGTCTCACTCGACGATATTATTCATGTCCCGACCGGCGAGAAGATTCAGTTTTCGGACCTGACCCATTTTTTTAACAGCGCCAGTATCCTCTACGTTGGCGAAAGCCACGCGAACAAGGCCGCCCACCAGGCGCAGTTAAAGGTGCTTAAGGCGTGCTATGAAAGATTTGGAAACAGTATCGCCATTGGCATGGAAATGTTCACAAGGCCGTATCAGCCTTTTCTGGATCAGTGGGTTGCAGGCGAAATAGACGAAAAAAAATTCCTGGATGACACCCATTGGAACGCCGAATGGGGATATGATTACTATCTGTACAAAGACATACTGGATTTCGCCCGCGAAAAGAAAATCCCCGTAATTGCCTTAAATGCGCCAAAGACACTGGTAAAGATGGTAAGCAAAAAAGGGCTGAAAAACCTGACCGAAGAAGAAAAGAAGCAATTGCCGGAGATTGATACGACCGACTATTTTCACAGATTTTACATAGAAAGGGCCGTCCGGGAGCACATGAAAGACCATACGGCTGACCTTGATAAATACAATGAGGTGCAATCATTGTGGGAAGAGTATATGGCGCAATCGGCAGCCGAGTATTTATCGTCGTGGGAAGGCAAAGGAAAAAAATTACTGGTTTTTGCCGGGAACGGCCATATAATTTACGATTTTGGTATTCCCAAAAGGGTCTTCCGGCGCACCCGCTTGCCCTATTACACGATATATCCGGTGGAATTCCACGGCACCACACCGTCAATAGAGCAGGACATGTTTTTACCGGAAATACCCTTGGAACCGGCGGACTTCGCATGGATTATCCCCCCTACCGTCGAGCAAAAAAGGATATATCTGGGTGTTCAGTTAAAACGAACAAACGACAACAAGCTGGTTATTGAGGAGATAACCCCGGGCAGTCCCGCTCAAAAGGCAGGATTCATATCGGGCGATACCATCCTGTCAATTGATGGGAAATCAGTAAAAGAGGTGTATGAGCTTGTCAGTCATCTCCAGACAAAGCAATTTGGAGACACCTGTACGGTGGAAATTTTACGGGATGGCACGACCATTCCTTTTCCGGTCACCCTATTTGAAACAAAAACGGAGTAATCATTAACCGCTGAGGCGAGCTACAAAAACTATGCAGACAACACTATCATCACAATATAACCCAAAAGAAATAGAAGAAAAATGGTACCGTTTCTGGGAGGAAAAAGGCGTTTTCCACAGCGAACCGGATGCTACCCTGAAACCTTACACCATTGTCATCCCGCCGCCAAACGTTACGGGGGTGCTCCACATGGGGCATGCCCTGAACAACATTATTCAGGATATCCTGATCCGATGGAGACGTATGCAGGGATACAACACCCTTTGGATGCCCGGCACCGACCACGCAGGGATTGCCACCCAGAACGTAGTCGAGCGGGAACTCGCCACAAAACACATCAAGCGTGAACACCTGGGTCGCGAGCGATTTGTTGAAGAGGTCTGGAAATGGAAGCACCAGTACGGCTCTACCATTATTAACCAGTTGAAAAAATTGGGCAGTTCCTGTGACTGGGCGCGGGAACGATTCACCATGGATGATGGACTTTCGGCTGCGGTGAAGGAAACCTTTGTCCGTCTCTATGAGAAGGGATTGATTTACAAGGGCAAATACATGATCAACTGGTGTCCGCGCTGCTGCACCGCCCTTGCGGATGATGAGGTTGAGCACGAGGAACACGAAGGTCACCTGTGGCATATCAAATATCCGTTCAGGGACGCCCCGCATCTCTATATTGTGGTGGCCACAACCCGCCCGGAAACCATGCTGGGCGACGTTGCGGTGGCCGTCAACCCGAACGACGAGCGTTACAAAGACATGATCGGCGAGACGCTCACCCTCCCCATCGTTGGCCGAGAAATGCCCATAGTTGCAGATAGTTTTGTAGATGCGTCTTTTGGAACGGGGGCGGTCAAGATTACCCCCGCTCATGACCCCAACGATTTCGAAATGGGCAAACGTCACAATTTGACGCCGGTTGTCATCATGCAGGAAAACGGGACGATGAACGAGCAGGCGGGAGAATACGCGGGGTTTGACCGTTTTGAATGCAGGAACGCCCTGGTGGAAGAACTGAAACTGAAGAAATTTATCGAAATGGTCGTACCGCACAAACACTCTGTCGGACACTGTTACCGGTGTCACACCGTTATTGAGCCGTATATTTCAGACCAGTGGTTTGTGAAAATGCGTCCCCTTGCAGACGCGGCTATCCAGGCGTCCAAAAACAAATCCGTAACATTCTTCCCGGAACGCTGGGAAAAGGTTTACTTAAGCTGGCTGGAAAACGTGCGCGACTGGTGCATCTCAAGGCAGATATGGTGGGGACACCGCATCCCCGCCTGGTGTTGCCAGGATTGCGGGGCAATTACGGTTTCATCTGGTACGCCTCAAACGTGTTCAAAATGCGGCAGCGCAAAACTGAAACAGGACGAGGACGTGCTCGATACGTGGTTCAGTTCCGCCCTGTGGCCATTTTCCACGATGGGCTGGCCGAAAGAGACGCCGGAATTAAAACACTTCTATCCCACGTCCACCCTTGTCACCGACCGGGGGATCATCTATTTCTGGGTGGCGCGCATGGTCATGATGGGGCTTGAGGTTATGCGAAACGTCCCCTTCTCTCACGTCTATATTCACGGCACCATTCTCGATGAAATCGGCAGGAAAATGAGCAAGTCTCTGGGTAACGGCATTGACCCGCTTGTCATGATTGACCAGTACGGCGCCGACGCCGTGCGATTTTCGATTACGGTGCTTACCACGGAAGGTCAGGATTTAAAACTGTCCGAAAGCAAATTCGAGATGGGACGCAACTTTACCAACAAGTTGTGGAACGCGGCGAGGTTTATCATGATGAACCTGAAGGATGAAAATCCGGAAGGAATAGAGATTACGCCGGCGGATTACCAATTTGACGACCGTTGGATACTCAGCAGATTAAACTCCACAGTCAGATCATGCACAGTATATCTGGAACAATTCAAGTTTAACGACGCGGCCATGAACGTCTATGAATTTATGTGGCATGCCTTCTGCGACTGGTACCTGGAAATCGTGAAGGCGCGTTTGTACGAGCCGGTGAGTTCCCGTGATAAAAAAACAACGCAGACAATCCTTGCGCAGGTATTTGATCAAATATTACACCTCCTGCATCCCTTTGTGCCTTTTATTACGGAGGAATTATGGCAAAATCTCATGCAAACCGTTTCTGACAATAAGATTAATCTCAGGAATGACGGACGAAGCGAGATTCTTGTCTGCGATGCCTGGCCTGTGGTTAACAAACAGTACGAGAACCAGGCAGCGGAAGATACCATGTCTATCCTTCAGAACATTATTCGCGCCGTCCGGAACATCCGCAGTAAGATGAATATCAAGGAAAAGCAGACATTAAATGCCGTTATTTCCCTTTCAGGCGATGGCGAGTATAATTTAGAAGAACACGCCGGTTTGCTCAAACGTATGGCAAATCTCGAACGGCTGGAAATCGGTATGAATCTGCCAAAACCCAACAATGCCGCTTCGGAGGTTATTGGGCAGATACAGGCGTTTATACCCCTTGAGGGTATTATTGACCCTGCTGCGGAAAAAGATCGCCAGTTGAAACATCTGAACCAGATTGAAAACCATTTGTTAATCGTAAAACGGAAGCTGGACAATAAAGATTTTGTCGCACGGGCGCCTGCCCATGTAGTAACAATGGAACAAAACCGTGAAAAGGAATTGTTAGAACAGATACAAAAAATAAAACTTATTCTGAACGATCTTGGGTAAAATTTATGAAAAAAACATCTTGTATTTCTTTGTTTTGTTTAATTCTATCGTATTTTATTGTAATTTCAGCTCTTCACGCTGAAGCTCCTGCTGTAAAAGTTATAGAAAAAAAATGTCCGACTTGTAATAAAGCATACACAGAGGACACAAAGTTTTGCGCCGAAGACGGGACAAAGCTGGCTGAAATATCCGCAAAAACGGTCTGCCCTGAGTGTAAGAAAGAAGGCGCTAAGGGGGAAAAGTTCTGTAAGGAACACGGAAAAAAACTCGTGCCCCTTACAGACGCAACTCCCGCCCAGCAACAGGAAACCGACGCTGTAAAACAGAAGATGGAGCTTGCGAAAAAATACTACAAGGAGGGCAGCGCTTACTGTGACGCTGAATCGTATGATCTGGCGCTGGAGTCTTACAAAAAGGCGGAAGAGGCTTTCCCGGATTTCCCTGCCCTTCACTATAACATGGGTTGGTTGTACGGTAAACTGGGGGACGCCCAGCAGGCCATCAATCATTTGCAAAAATACATTGTCCTGGCGCCGAACGCCAGTGATCTTACGGAAACGCAGAGTTACGTCATTATCCTGAAAGAGGCGCTCGAAAAACAGCAAAAAGTCAAGAACACCTTTCAGACCCGCGACGACGTTATGAGGAAGGCTGCCGCAGAACAAAGAAAAAAGCATAAGAGCGTCATCGTGCCGGCGGGTGAATTCATCATGGGAACCGACCAGGCGCGTGAGGACGAGTATCCCGAACACAAGGTGTACCTTGACGCATTTGAAATTGATTGTTACGAGGTAACAAACGCCCAGTATTGGGAGTTTCTGGATTATATGAAAAAAACAAACGATCACAGCAAATGTTTTAAAGGTGAACCCAGTAATAAGGATCACACGCCAAGGTTCTGGGACAACGAATACTACAATGTGCCCGATTATCCGATATCAAGGGTTGACTGGTATGACGCCTATGCGTACGCCGCCTGGGCCGGCAAACGACTGCCTACAGAGGCTGAATGGGAAAAGACGGCGCGCGGACAGGACGGGAGAATTTTTCCGTGGGGGAATGGGTGGGATACCACCCGATGCAACCTCAGCGGCGAGCCAAAACCCGTAGGCAGCGTGGAAAGCGGAAAGAGTGTCTATGGCTGTTATGACCTGTCGGGCAGCGTGTATGAATGGTGCGCGGACTGGTATCTCGATACCTATTATGAAGAGGCCCCGTACAAAAACCCCAAAGGCCCTGAGACAGGGCTCAGACGCTCAATCAGGGGCGGTTCCAGGTTTTCAAAGCCATTTCAGGTGCGGGCTAACATAAGGAAATCGGAACAACCAAACCTGTTCAATCTGGCGCTGGGTATCCGATGTGTGAAGGATGTAAAAGAGAAGCAGGGGGATTTGAAATGATTTTCAAAGAATTCGGACATCCATAACCTGAACAGTTTCAGGGGAATTATTTACCATCAGAAAATTACGAAACTTTTCGCGGGTATTTTTTGTTTAATAAATTAAAGGGTCATCGTGTAGTCGTATGGGTAAAAAAGAGTGCAAATTAGTATAAGATGGCTTTAGATAAAGGGAGAAGAGCTTTTAAAGGGGTCGCAAAATCTGTATGATTACCCTATGGGAAAGAAGAGACG
>Ga0209514_10002004_pt1 | contig 32829 bp, 32 predicted proteins | sample Subgrocontami58m_FD_187452 | JGI IMG/M metagenome (GOLD analysis project Ga0209514, IMG submission 187452) | Subsurface groundwater microbial communities from S. Glens Falls, New York, USA - GMW37 contaminated, 5.8 m (SPAdes) (version 3) | ecosystem: Environmental > Aquatic > Deep subsurface >...
GCTGCCGGCGGGTGGTCGCCGGTGGCTACCGCTTGAAAGTCCGTTGAGCGTTATATCATGCCCGCTTCCCCTCGTCAATGTTTTAATGAATAATGCCGTCAGGGCAACTTTCAGGCAACTCCTGTAGCGCAAATGTGCCAGACCAATAACATCCGGTGTTGCCTCGATGAGTTTCCATCCCGCTGATGATTGGGGTCTGGCACGAAAGTCATAATTGCCAGGACGGGTTTTACCCTTCGGGTCACTGCTACCGTGGCCGGGTCAGCAGCCAATTTCTCCGGAAGCTTTGTCAGCTCCCGCCGGGCATCTACCGTGGTGAGTTCTCTGGTTTCTCCAGTCATGGTCATATCCATTCCTCCTGTATCAACCCCCGCCGTATGACATGTGAGAGCCCCGGGATAGTTACCAGGGCTTTTTATTGGGACAGCTTGGCACTGACAAGGCGGTTGAGGCTGACGTTGGATTCTGCAGCCTGTATCTGCAGTTTCCTATGCACATCTGGTGGGACACGGACCGTAAATTTGCCGGAATAACGTCTGGTTGCCAGTGGCTGTGGTATAGGCTCTCCAGTAGATTGCATGTCCTGGATAACCTGCTTGACAATATCCCGGATGCCGGCTAGAGCTGCTTCCTGAGTATCCGCCAGCCAGCTAAGGCTAGAAAACTCGGCACACAATCCAACATATTGACCATCTTCTTCCGACCATGTAACCCGATATGTATACTTGTCCATCCCTAACCTCCTAATTTCTCTATCGCCTGTAATACCTGCCGCACCTGGTAGGCTTTGGTTTTGCCGTTATCGTCCTGGATATTTATTCTCGGGTCGCCCTGCCAGGGTGTCCTGTATATTCGATGGCTTCCCTTTTGGCGGGGTTCCCCGAAGTAATAGTCGCAAACTTTGCAAAGGTCTCTGAATTTTGCATCTTTAGGGTGTACCCTCATCTGCTCGACCAACTTCTCTATCGTTTTCATAGTTTAATGGTATCACTATTGACACCAATTGTCTAGACAACATTGGCAGGATATTGGATGTAAGCAGTGGATGACGAGAGAGTCAGGGACGTTGGTGAAAGTAGTTCGTTATTAAACCAAATGCCTTTTTCCTTTAATAAGGAGCGGAGCTATTAAAGAAGAGTTTAATAGCAGAGTTCGCTTTTTGTTCGGAAGGCGTTCCGAAAGAATTCGCAACAAGTAAAATGGGCCGTACTTGGTTCGAACCAGCGGTCCAGGACGCAATCGGTAAGTCGTATCTTCCGCCTCTCAATCAACATCCCGTGATCAGGTTCATCCCTACCGGGAAGTTTCAGAATATGAGAAGATGGGTAGGGAAATGGGGTTTGCCGAATAAGGAGGCCTATGGACACGCGTCATCACGAAGGTGAAACCACCTTCTATACATCCTGTATCGGAAGCTGTGGCAGCGGAGGCTTGTGCATTCTCAAGGCCCATATCAAGGATGGGGTCGTGACTGCTGTGGAACCGGATGACCGTTACAACAAGAATATAGGCAGGGAAGACGCAGTCATATCCGAGCAGGACCTCGCTAAGTCACGCGTGCAGGCAAGGGTTTGCGCCAAAGGGATTGTTGCCTATAAGTACATGTACCATCCGGACCGGATTCTCTATCCGCTCAAGCGTGTTCCAGGCACCAGGAGAGGGGAAGGGAAATACACCCGGATATCATGGGAAGAAGCTCTGGACACCGTGGCAGGCAAGATGAAGGAAACGAGGGAAAAGTACGGCCCGTATTCGATCATAAACCCGTACTTCCAGATGTCAGGCGCCGACGGTCTTGGGAGGCTCCTCTCTTTCTGGGGGGCAGGCGTCGATGGTTGGGGCATGGCCTCAGTTGATGCCATTATGCTGATGTCCCATATCGCTGCCGGATCGCCCTCGACGGAACGTGCCAAACATACTTCGAGCTCAGCGGCGGACATGCTGCAAAACTCCAAGCTGATTGTCCTGTGGGGCCACGACCCGACTATGGGCAGCTTGGGCCCGGGACATCAGTTTGCCTGGTACCTGAAGCTGGCCAGGGAACGAGGCACGCGAGTGATCATCATCGATCCTCGATACACTGTTGCGGCCGAGGTGCTGGCCGATCAGTGGATACCAATAAAGCCGGGAACCGACCTCGCCATGTTCCTGGCCATGGCTCATGTCCTGTTGAAGGAAGACTTATGGGACAAGGATTTCGTCAACAAGCACGTCGACCTGAACGGCCTTGAAAAATGGAAAAGGTACATATTCGGCATCGACGACGGCGTGGAAAAAAACCCGGAGTGGGCGGAAAAGAAATGCGCCGTACCCGCCGAGACGATTAGAGACCTGACCAGGCTTGTCGCGGCCAACAAGCCAAGCTGGCTTTGGTCTAACTGGGGAGTCAGCCGCAAGAGCGGCGGTGAACAGGTGGTACAGGCGTTCATCGCCCTTCAGGCGCTTCTCGGTTACTGGGGCATCCCCGGGGCCGGCCCGGCAGTGAACCTCGGCCCAACTCCGGACATTGCCATACACGTGCCCTGGGGACCGAACGGAAGCTACAACATCCCTAGGATGTACAGAGGACAATACTGGGCGCAAGCTGTTCTTCTTCTCGACAAAGTTAAGAGCGGAGAACTCAGCCCGAAGGAATACATGAGGATGGTGGGCTGGCGAGCCGACCCTTCTCTGCTCAGCCAATTCAACCCGAAGATGGTATTCGGCACTTCGTACGGGCCCTTTTCCAGGAATTTCATCGTCTCTGTGACAGATTCGCCCAACTACCAGATAGAGGCGTTAAACAGGATGGAATTCATCACCTTGGTGCACAATACGATGACCCCGACTGTCAGGTACGCTGATATCATCCTTCCTTCCCGCGATTGGACCTGGGAAGAAAAGAGAGTCTGTCGGCCCGACAGCGGGCACGGATTTGCCAGCATAACCTACTGTCCCGGCGTCGTGAAACCGCCCGGAGAGACTAAGTCATGGATATGGATCTACCTCAAACTGGCTGAAAGGCTCGGCATAAGCCCCCGGGATTACTTCAGCTACTACACGTCTGACGAAAATTGGGAAAACGACTATGACCGATACGTAAAGGCGTCATACGACAAGGTCATTGAACACTACAAGAAGAGAAACATAGAAGTGCCCTCGTGGGAGGAATTCACCCGGGGAAAGTTCATCAACTGTGACGATTTAGAGGAGAAGCCCATTGTTGGATGGGAAGATCAAATGGCCCGGGGCAAACCATTCGGCACAGAATCGGGCAAGATCGAAGTATACTCCAACTACATCGGCAACGAGGCCAACCGGGGAAAGGGTGAGCACACAGATTCCTTTGGGCGCTTGTACAATCTCCTTCCAAGCGATTGGGGCGAGGTGCCGCCCATGCCGGTCTACAAGACTGCGGTCAGAGGCATGGATGACCCTCTGTCCAGGCAATATCCGCTGATGCTGCTGTCACCGCATCCCAGGTATCGCGCTCATTCCACTTTCTGGGACCACCCGTGGCTCAAAGACCATATCTATCGCCACAGGGTCTGGATAAGCACGTCCGATGCCAGTACCAGGAACATAAAAGACGATGACCTCGTGCAAGTCTTCAACGACCGTGGCAAGGTTGTCATGCGGGCCTACGTGACCTCCAGGCTGATGCCGGGCAATATCGTCCTGCATCATGGGGGCTGGTACACGCCTGACGAATCGGGTGTCGACTTCGGCGCATCTCCGTCAACCCTGCTGGGCGGTGATTTCAGAAGCGGCACGACTCCGTTTAAGACCACAGGCCTTGTCCAGGTTGAAAAATACCAGGGAGAAAGCTAATGGCACAGTATGGTTTCTTGTATGATCAGAGCCGGTGTATTGGCTGCAACGCCTGTGTCATCGCCTGCAAGCAATGGCACAATGTTCCCCCGGGGCCAAACAAATGGATGCGCGTCCACCAATGGGAGATGGGGTCTTTCCCCAACGTGCGCATTTACCACCTGGCAATATCCTGCTATCACTGTGAGAATCCGCTCTGCGTGAAGGCGTGTCCCAACAAGGCCGTTCGCAAAGAAGAGAAGTACGGCGCCGTGTTGATAGACCCGGACAAATGCAGGGGTAACCGCAAATGCTGGTTGGCCTGTCCTTATGGTGCAGTGCAGTTTGATGGAGATGAACCCGGCCAGAAGGCTTCAAAGTGCAACATGTGTGTGGACCGTCTGGACCAGGGATCGGCGCCGATCTGCGTGTTGAGTTGCTCGATGAGAGCGCTGGAATTCGGCCCAATCGATGAACTGAGGAACAAATACGGCGATCTGAAAAGACTTGACGGCCTGCCGAAAGATTCGATCACCAACCCGTCTGTAGTCTTCATTCCTGCTGAGGCCACCAGGAGGCAGGTGATACCATGGGATGCAGGCAAGGCACTCCAACTATGGCGGACGAGGCAGCCTGACAACGTGGACGAACCTCTGCCTGATGTCTTCCAGGAGATGTCTGATGTGACCGGGGCGCCCGGTAATATCGTGGGGCGGAACCGGCTTGTATTGAAACCGAAGAACGGCAAAGAGATGCTGTATTACACCACGGATGACGAGTAGCCATCGGCTGAACGTGACATCCTGCGCATCCGTAGATTACTGCTGCCTTCGTCGCAGTCGTTCTGGTTTTCTGTGCAAGACTATTTTAATCTGCGGGGACCTGCCGCAGCGCGCATTCCACGCCAGCGACCATGGTCGTCTGGCCTGTGTTGATGGGCGCCCTATGCTTTCCGGGGAAAGGTGAGTCGTGCCATCAGGCGCCCCACGTCGTTCAGCTTTTCCAGGTCGTAAATGGTCCCGATGAGTCCCCGAACGGTTTCATCGTCGAAGTATGCAGATGCCATGCCACGGAACTTCTCCTGCAGTTCTTCGTCTTTCATCGGGTTTTTGTAATGGCCCTTGAAGTAGTCGACCTGGCGTGTGTACACAGCTCCCCCGGCAATGGTAATCTCAGCCCTGCCTCCGACCACGGTATGCTCCAACGACGGGTCAACGGCGATGGTGACCCTGTCGATCAGTTGCCGTACCATTGGATCCTCCAATTTTTCTTTGGTGAACTGGCCAGGCCCTACGACCTTGTCGATTATGCCGATCGCCGTCAGGTAATAGGAGCTGTGATCGGCGGTTTCTTTGTTGGTGGGATATTTCTTGGCCGGGTCTCCCGTGTGCTCCAGGCTCCTGGACGGTACCCACAACCTTATTCGGGCTATGTCCTCCGGTTTTATGTTGTGTTCTTTGACAAGGTCTATGGTTGCAGTTATGTGCCCCTGAGTCTCATTGTCGGCGCAATATGGTTTCACCTGGACCTTGAGTATGTTGAATTCCTTTCCTCCTCCCACAAGCTTGTCCACGTCGTACTCGCGCTGAAACAACTGCTGAAGCAGGCCCCGGTTCCCCTCGAACATGCGCCGCGGACCGGTGAAACCCTTCCCGGCCATGAGCGCCGCCATTATCCCCTCTGAGGCAGGGATGGGGAACCTCAGGTTCTTGGCCATAGTGTATTCCTCGCCAGGCGCATCCAGGATGCCCAGCACCGGGCTCTGGCTTCCCGAGATGCCGACGGCGTTTTCCATCTGCTCCGCTGTCAGCCCGAGCAGCTTTCCGGCCACCAGGGGCATTACCATGCCCGCCCTGGTATCGACGTTCCACCCCCGCTGCTCCATGTTCTTGTTCTTCTCGCCGAGGGCAAAGCGGCAGCCTATCTCGTATCCGGCTACAACCGCGGCAATAAAGTCTTTTCCGTTCGAGTGCTGCTTCTCGGCAACTGCCAGCGCGCCCGGTATCACTTCACATTGGTGGCCGCCGCTATGGTTGCCTGGCGGGACGCCGCCGGGTATTTCCATTACGAACGTGTCCATGTAGTCGAGGTAGCGCAGCATGACCCCGTTCACCAGGGTCGCATGGACGCAAGACGTCTTCTTGCCGCTCCCGATTATTGTTGACTCGCCTCTGCACCCCAGGTCATCAACGACTTCCTGGACCATCAGGCTTGCCGGAGAACTGTAACCTCCGATAGAGCAACCCAGGCTATCCAGAATCTGCTGTTTCACCTTAAGTACCACTTCCTCTGGCAGGCTATTGTAATTCATCTCCAGAGCGTATCGGGCCAGTTCATGTGCTACCGTCATTCCTTCAGTTCCTTCTCGCAGCGCAAAGATGCCGCATAATGTCGGCAACGGACTATACTATTCTACAACGGGTTCAAAAAGGCTCTCCCGTGTAACTCAGGTAGTCCACTGGCGGCCAGTAGTCGGCGTGCTGCCTGCTTCGATTGTATGGCCGCTAGGCCCCCAGGACTTGAAAGGGAGGCGTTGCCTGACATAAAATCCAAAGCAGGCAGGGTTAGGCACAGCCTATCTGCTGGCAGTGAAACACTGCAGCGACCTGACACGCCCGCTATTTTGAGGGATCAAGATGGAAGCTACAGGAACTGGCTCATTCAACGAAACGGCCGGCGATCTCGCCGTGAAGGCCGGGGAATTGGATTGCCTTTACCGCGTATCGAAAGTGATTGCGGCCTCAGAGTGTTCCTTCGATGACATTCTTCAGAGCGTAGTCCAATTGATCTCGGACGGTCGGTTGGGGTGTGTCGGCGCGCGGATATTCCTGGAAGGCAAGGAGTTCAGAAGCAGAGAGTGGGCAGAGACCATCTCGAAAGAGTACCGCGCCATCGTGCTTGGCGGCGACCAGGTCGGCAGCATCGAGGTCTGCCACCCTGATAACGGCCGCGTCAGGCATAGCAGAAGCCTGCTTGAAACCATCGCCTTGATGCTTGCGGAAGTCCTGGGCCGCCGGAGAATGGAAGAATCACTGCGCAAGAACGAGGAGCGGTTCCGGCAAACGGTTGAAAACGCGCCCTCAGCCTATTTCCGCGCAGGCAAGAACGGCCTCTGGGAATATGTCAACAAAGAGTGGGAGCGCACGCACGGCCTGCCCCGGGAGGCGGTTGTGGGTACGTCAACGAGGCTTGCTGGAATCCATAGAGACAGGCGGAGGTTGAGAGAGTATCGCCTCAGGACGCTTTCGGGCGAAACGGTCAGATCACAGTTTGAGCAGCTCATAGACGGGAACCAGCGGACCTTCACGGTCTACATGCAGCCAGTCCAGGGTGAAGGTGGTATCGTAGGCGTTGAAGGGTTCATCGATGACATTACCGACCAGAAACTTGCGGCAGAGGCCCGTGCCGAACAGGCGGCCGGGGCAGCCCGCGCCGACGAACTTAGACGTTCAAGGCAACGGGTAGTAAACATGGAAGAATCGCTGCGAAAGGATATTGCGCAGCGGTTGCATGGTACTGTCCAGAACAGGTTGATAGTGGTGCTTCATGGGTTGAGGGAACTTCGCCAGGCGCCACTGCCGGAAGACGTTTCGACGGAAGTAGACCGTCTTGGCGCGATATTGAAAGAACTGTTGGATAAACACGTAAGACCGATAAGTCATCAACTATATCCTTCGGTCTTGCGTCAGGGGCTAGTGCCGGCCCTCAAATCCCTGGCGGACCATTTTGTGCCGTTACTCGTGGTTGAAACTGATTTCGGAGAAGACCTCGATCAGGAGGAAAGAGCCGACCGTAATTTGATACCGGAGCAGACAAGGCTTGCTGTCTACCGCATAGCGGAGGAGGCCTTCGCCAACGTGCTCAAGCACGCCAATGCCTCCCTGGTAAAACTGAAGGTGGACCTGACCCCCGACCGGTCTTTGAGAATGTCATTGCGGGACGACGGTTGTGGATTCGATACACATGCCCACAGCGGCGGCCTGGGGACATCCCTGATGAGTGACTACGCCGGGGTAGTTGATGGCAGTTGTGAGATCATCAGTTCTCCGGGCAGCGGGACTGAGGTCGTAGCTACATTCAGTGGCATACGACATCCTGCACAGGGGACGAGCGCCTCGACTTCGACCTGAAAGGCGTGCCTCCAAATCAGATTTTGGACTGTTTATCCGCTTCTTCCCTCGTAGCCCGCACGTTGCCTATGATGGAATAACTCTTTGCCTCAAGCCGACACCGGATAAAATGAGCGTGGAAGGCATGCCCGTTTATCCCAGGCTGGCGGCCATCCTATCGCGACAATCGTTCCAGAAACCGGGCCATTTGACTCCTTGAAGTGGCGCATAGTAGAATCAATATCAGAATATTACAAGGCTCTAATATACTAATCAGATAGCGATATCGGCTATGCTTCTCCTGGAGCAATCTTGCGGCTGGTGGACGGTAATCGTCTGATCTGGAGGCAGTCATGGAAGACAGGCTATACAACTACCACGCGGACATGTGTAAAGTCTTTTCCCATCCCAAGAGGTTGGAACTCATCAACGTGCTTCGGAATGGGGAGATGAGCGTAAACGACCTGTCTGAGAGGCTGTGCATGGAGGGGTCCAACCTGTCGCAGCACCTGGCGATGATGCGCGAGCGGCGCATCCTGGTCACCAGGAAGGAAGGCAATGTCGTGTACTACCGGATAGCCAACCACAGGCTGCTCACGATATTCGACATGATGCGAGAGATGCTTTTCGAGCAGATCGAGAGCGATGCTGAGCTGGTTCAGGCGAGGTCGAGCAAGGCACAAGGAGGTTAGACTGGCATGAAACTGGGCATTGTGCTCAATACCAACGACGCCGAGACGGCATGGAACGGGCTGCGACTGGGCAACGAGACGCTCCGGCGTGGCAACGAGGTTAGCCTGTTTCTCCTGGGCAAAGGCGTCGAGATAGAATGCGTGCAGCATGACGTGTTCGATGTGGCTGGTGAACTTAACAAGTTTGTATCGGGTGGAGGAAGGACGCTGGCCTGCGGAAGTTGCCTCAAAGTGAGACAGCAGCAAGCCGGTATCTGCCCCGTTTCCACCATGCCGGAACTGACCAGCCTTGTGCTGGAGTCAGACAGGGTCGTGACCCTGGGCTAGGCGAGGGCCAGGCGGTGCAATGTCTTGCCCTGCCGAACGAACGGTAAGCTCGCGAGGCGTTCACACCACCTTCACATACTGTTGGTACAATGTTCTGGAGACGGTTGATCGACATCTGGAGGTGACATGTGAACAAGAATCTTAAGACGTCCCTGATCATAGGAGGGATCGTCCTTCTCGCGCTGGTGGTGCTCCCGTTACTCAGTGGGGGCTATGGATGGCAGGGCGGAGGCTGGGGCATGATGGGTCCCGGCATGATGGGAGGTTTCGGTGGCGGCTGGTGGATGCTGATACCAATGTTGCTCATCCCGGTGCTGGTCACCTGGGGCATCGTAGCACTCGTCCGGGGCGACTTCTCGAACAGCGGCCACGGCGGTGCCGAGCACGCCGAGTCTGCCCTGGAGTTGTTGAGAAAGCGCTATGCGCGTGGCGACATCAACAAGCAGGAGTTCGAGGAGAAGAGGAGAGACCTGGAGTAGCGATGGGGATATTCATGATACTTGTCCCAATTCTGGTTATCTGGGCCATCGTGGCGCTGGCGCGCGGCGATAGCTGGTCCTGGGGGCAGCGCCATCCGGGCCACACCCAATCTGCCATCGAGCTACTGAAGAAAAGGTATGCCCGTGGCGAAATCAGCAAAGAGGAATTCGAAGAAAAGAAAAGGACGCTGGCCTGATCCAGGCCAGGCTTTCTGGGAGAGCCCGGTGAAAAGATTAGTAATGCTGGTGGTATCGACAGCGGCGCTGCTGGTTGTGCTGACGGTGGCTGCGTGCTCTTCAGGCTACGGACAGCCTTCCCAAAACGGCTTCTACGGCCCGGGTGGAGGGGGAGGCATGATGGGCGGCCAAGGAGGAGGAATGATGAGTGGTGGCGGTATGATGGGCGGTCAGGGTAACTACAACTCCTCGGTTAATCCAATCGGCATTGACCAGGCGGCCAATGCTGCGCGGAGCTACCTGAATGGTTACGGCCCAGGCCTTCGCATTGCCGAGGTCATGGAGTTCGCCAGGAACTACTACGTCGAAGTCGAGGAGACGGACACCGGCATCCATGCCATGGAACTGTTGGTGGACAAATACAACGGAGCCGTTTCCCCGGAGCCTGGTCCCAACATGATGTGGAACGCCAGGTACAGCATGATGTCCGGCATGATGGGAGGTTACGGGAGGGGACAGGGGACGGCAGATGCCATGCCGGTAAGCCCTGAGCGGGCAATGGAACTCGCGCAGCAATACCTGGACAGCAAAATGCGCGGGCTGGTCGTGGCCGAGGCCGATCCTTTCTACGGCTACTACACTCTGCACACCGTGAAGAACGGCAAGATAGGGGGAATGCTAAGTGTCAACGGCTATACCGGGGCCGTATGGTACCACGGTTGGCATGGGCCTTTTATCGAGGCGGGAGGAATATGACTGATGTTCGCGGGCTTCGGTCTGGCGCAAAGGATTTCCTGAACGGGCCGACCTATCTGGACTACAACGCGACCACGCCCATCGATCCATTGGTCAAGGAAGCTATGCTTCCTTACCTCGGAGAGCGCTTCGGCAACCCATCCAGCGGGCATGTCTACGGCAGGCTGGTGAAGGATGCACTGGCTCGCGCCAGGCTAGAAGTGGCGGCGCTCATCGGTGCAAAGCCGGAAGAAATCGTCTTCACCAGCGGCGGTAGTGAGAGTGACAACCACGCCATCATGGGAGCCGCGCTGGCCAACGCAGACAGGGGCAAGCACATCATCACATCCCGCATCGAGCACCCCGCCGTGCTGAACACCTGCCGTTACCTGGAGCAACGGCTCGGTTTCAGAGTCACGTATCTTCCCGTTGATGAGAACTGCCTGGTCAATCCTGACGACGTGAGGCGCGCCATAGTCCCGGACACGATACTTATCACCGTAATGCATGCCAACAACGAGGTGGGTACGATCGAGCCCATTGCCGAGATCGGCGAGATTGCCAGGGAGCGCAGTATCCTGTTCCACACCGACGCTGCCCAGTCCTGCGGCAAAGTGCCCCTTGACGTCGAGCGACTGAACGTAGACTTGCTCACTATGGCCGGACACAAGCTGTATGCACCTAAGGGCATCGGTGCTTTGTTCATGAAGACAGGGACCAGGCTGGACCCATTCATCCATGGGGCCGGCCAGGAGGGGGGCCGCAGAGCAGGGACGGAGAACGTGCCCCACATCGTCGGCCTGGGCACGGCGGCTGACCTGGCGCGGAAAGACCTGTCGGGACATATGTCGAAGAGACAGGACCTCAGGGATATGCTTCACGCCACAGTTGAGCGCGGCCTGGGGACAGGACGGGTGCGGCTCAACGGGCATCCCGTGAGAAGGCTGCCCAATACCTTGAACATCAGCATACGGGGCATCATCGGCGACGAACTCCTTTCGAGGATTCCGGAGATAGCGGCATCGACCGGCGCCGCCTGCCACGCAGGCTCAAGCGAGCCTTCCAGCGTGCTCACAGAGATGGGTATTGAGCGCGATACAGCCCTGGGCGCTCTGCGCCTTACGCTGGGCAGGTGGAGCACAAGAGATGAAATCGATGCTGCAGGGCGGCTCATTGTGGACCGGGCAAAGTCTCTATTACAGGGATGATTCGCGGACATAGCAGAAAGGCGGAAGACATGGCAGGCAAGACCATCGCGGTACTGGGAGGCGGCATGGGGGGGCTGGCAGCAGCGCAACATTTTCGAACTTTGCTGCCGGCTGAGAACCACGTCATAGTGGTGGAGAAGGAAAGCTCGTTTTACATGTGCACCTTCAATATGAGGCTCTTGGCAGGGGAGTTGAAAACACGGACGGAGCGCGAACGGCCGCTCTCTGGCCTGGCGCGCAAGGGCATCGAATGGGTGCAGGGTGAGGTGTTGGAACTGGACCCGAAAACGCGAAGGGTGCGCACCTCCAACGGGACGCTGGAGCCAGACATCATTGTGATCGCCCTGGGTGCAGAAAAGAGCGGGAGCGCAATACCCGGTTTCGCCGAATCGGCCCATAACCTGTATGAATCCGACGGGGCGCTTCGGCTTCACAAAGCAGTGGGAGAGTTCGATAAGGGACGAGCCGTTGTCCTGGTCAGCCGTCTCCCCTTTTCCTGCCCGGCTGCGCCCTGTGAGGCGGCCTTTCTGATGGACGCTGCTTTTCGTAAGAGGGGTATCCGGGAGAAAGTGGAAGTAGCCATCTATACCCCCGAGCCGAGACCTTTTCCATCCGCCGGCCCGGAGATGAGCAGCAGCGTCCTGCGTATGCTGAAAGAGCGGGACATCCAGTTCTTTCCGCAGCACAAGGTCCAGAAGATAGACATCGGGTCACGCAAGGTTGTATTCGAAGGGGATGAGGCTTCTTTCGATTTGCTGGCAGGCATACCGTGCCACGCCGTTCCCAGGGTCGTGCGGGAAGCAGGCCTGACTGACGAAACAGGCTGGATACCCGTTGACCTGACCACGCTTGAGACCCGCTACCCCGGCGTCTATGCTCTCGGTGACGTGACATCCATTCGCCAGCCCAACCCGACCGGTATGTTCCTGCCCAAGGCATGGGTATTCGCTGATGAACAGGCTCGCGTCATCGCGAAGAATGTGGCGGCACGGGTGAAAGGTGAAGAAGCCACTGCCAGGTTCGACGGCAAGGGCTTTTGCTACCTTGAAATCGGCGATGGCCAGGCCGCCTATGGCTCCGGGAACTTCTTCGCCTATCCGGCTCCCACCGTGTATTTGGAACCGCCCTCCCGCCGCCTGCACGAAGAGAGGAAGAGGAGTGAAGTGGAACAGTGGGAAAGCCTGGTCTAGCCATTCACTCCAGGCGCAGGTCGCGCTTGGCGTCAGCCGAGAATATGGCAGCACCATAAAGAGGAGCAACTGCTGTCGTCCATAGCGCCATTGACAGACGCCTTCAACGCGGATAAACTATAAGCGCTCATGCGCTTATACGGTTGGAGTCGATCATGATGCGTGAACTGGCGAGGATTTTCAAGGCGTTGTCGGACGAGACAAGGCTGCGTATCCTGGGCCTGCTCCTGGATAGGGAGTGCTGTGTCTGCGAGGTGATGCAGGCTTTGGACATCTCTCAGACCAGGGCCTCGCGCAACCTCAATATCCTTTATGACGCCGGCCTGCTACGGCAGAGAAAGGACGGTCTATGGTCTCTTTACTCGATAGACCAGGAAGGGATGGGGGAGGATTTCACCGGTCTGGTGAAGGCCGTGGAGAAGGCGTTGAAGGGCAATCCGGCAGTTGCTCTGGACAGGGAGAAGCTTAAGAATGCCCAAAAGCTCGGCCCGGGGTGCGTCCCGCAAACGAGTAAGATGTCTTCTAAACCCTGTGACTGTGGAGACAGTAACTAACAAGCCCGGAAGCTCAGACAAGGTTGACCCCTCTTGTGTTCTCTCCCACAACGGGGGGAGAGGTGGCTTTCCCTTTCCCTTGACGGGAGGGGCGCAGGTGAGGGTGATCCCGCCGGATGCGGACGCCAACTGGCTGTGTTGCGACTGGCAGTTGCTAAGTGAAATACGTAACCCGGATGTAAAGAAATGCGCAACGTCCGAATCACCTATTGTTCGGAATGAGGCTACCTCTCTCCGGCCACCAGTTTGGCGGCCGCGATCAAGGACAAGCTTGGCATCGAGTCTGACCTGAGGGAGGGTCATGGCGGGCTCTTCGAGGTGTCAGTCGACAACAAGGTGTTGTTCACCAACAACAAGAAGTGCGGCAACCTTCCCCGGAACGAAGACATCGTGGGCTTGATCCAGGGTGCAGGGACTATCTGAACTGTCGCTCCCTTTTGAATACGAAGGTTTTTTCTGAGTGATCGAAACAGGAATGAGAACGATGTGTGCTCCGCGGACTCAGTGACCAGTCCGAAACGGCTATCCACGCTGGACCGCTTCCTCACCCTGTGGATATTCCTGGCCATGGCTATAGGGGTTGGCCTGGGCTACTTCGTTCCCCGGACGGCTGATTTCATCACCCTGTTCCAGGTTGGCACCACCTCCATACCTATAGCTGTGGGACTCATACTGATGATGTACCCGCCGCTGGCTAAGGTGCGCTACGAGGAGATGGGACGTGTGTTCCGGGACTGGAAGGTGCTGGGCCTGTCCCTGTTGCAGAACTGGGTCATTGGGCCTCTGTTGATGTTCTCCTTGGCCATCGTCTTCCTGGGATTCCTGTGGGATCTTCCGGCGTACATGCAGGGCTTGATCATGATCGGCCTTGCCCGTTGCATCGCCATGGTCATCGTGTGGAACGAACTGGCCAGGGGCGATAGCGAGTACGCCGCCGGGCTGGTGGCCTTCAACTCAGTGTTCCAGATAGTGTTCTACTCCGTTTATGCCTACGTCTTCATCACAGTGCTGCCCGGCTGGTTTGGCCTGAAGGGTACAGATGTGAATGTGACCATCTGGCAGATCGCGAAAAGCGTTCTCGTTTACCTGGGAATCCCCTTCTTCGGGGGTATGCTCACACGCCTGGTGTTGATAAAGGCCAGGGGACGTCCATGGTACGAGAGCAGATTTATCCCAAAGATAAGCCCCATAACTCTGATAGCCCTGCTGTTTACCATACTGGTCATGTTCTCGCTCAAGGGAGAGTTCATCGTTCAATTGCCGCTCGACGTGGTGCGCATTGCCATTCCGCTGCTCATCTATTTCGTTGTCATGTTCCTGGTCGCGTTCTACATGGGCAAGAAGATCGGGGCAGACTATTCCAAGACGGCCACCATCGGCTTCACCGCAGCGAGCAATAATTTCGAGCTTGCGATTGCCGTCGCGGTGGCGGTGTTCGGCATCGGCTCGGGACAGGCATTTGCCGCCGTAATCGGACCGCTTATCGAGGTGCCGGTGATGATCGGCCTGGTGAACGTAGCGCTGTACTTCCAGCGACGTTACTTCCAGCAGGAAGTCGCCGTGCCCCAGATACCCGGATGCCGTTGAAGCTGGCCAGGGGACACATTGCTTCTTAGAAGTTTCAGGATTGTCCAGGTCATGCCCTGTCTTGCCGACCCGGCCAGGATCAGAATGGTGGCATCGCTTTCCGACCCGATCGACGGGGTGTTTCCTTACTTGAACGCTACCCTGAAGAACATCGGATACGTCCATGAAGCCAGGACGATAACCATGAAAAAGGAGCACAGGCTCATTACAGTTTACCCTCACAGGGTCAGCATGGCGAAGGCCGACGATGAAGAAGACGCGGAAGCTACTATGCGCTGGCTGCAGGAGTTGGTCAACCGTACCTGGGAAGACCGTGAGAAGATAACTCCCTCATACCAGTCGCACCAGGTCCTGAGACCGCTTGATGTGTACAGCCTCCTGCCGAAGAAGAACTGCGGCCTGTGCGGTGACATGACCTGCCTCGCCTTTGCAGTGGAATTGCTCGAGGGAAACCGGTCTATCGTCGATTGTCCCTTGTTGAAAGAAACCCAATGGTCCACAGCCGGGGACCGGCTGGTTGAGATGATTGCTGCAGAAGGCATCTTTAAGGCAAGTGCCTAGGGACGTTCTTGATGGAGAACACTTTCAAGGCCTGCCTCACTGTATACTGAGCTTAGCGATACCGTGGAGGCGTGAAATGGCTAACAGAGTCAGAATCCTGGGTTTCGCGGGAAGCCTGCGAAAAGGTTCATACAACAAGTCCCTTCTTCGTGCCGCGGCCGAGTTGTCACCAGGTGATGCAACTGTAGAGACCTTCGATATCGAGGGAATCCCGGCATTCAACCAGGACCTTGAAACTTCTCCTCCTGATAAGGTGGCGGAGTTCAAGGCGAAAATAAGGGCGGCAGATGCAATACTGATGGTGACCCCGGAAAACAATTACTCAGTACCGGGCGTATTGAAGAACGCCATCGATTGGGCCTCGCGGCCTTATGGTGACAACGCGTTCGACGGGAAACCTGCAGCTATCATGAGCGCTTCCATAGGCTCTCTGGGTGGGGCCAGGGCGCAGTACCATCTACGCCAGGTATTCATCTTCTTGAACATGTACCCTATTAATGGCCCCGAAATAATGGTGTCGAACGCGGCGCAAAAGTTCGATGCGAACGGCAGGCTGACCGATGATAAGGTAAAGGAACTGATAAAAGTGCAACTGAGGATGCTTGTGGACTGGACCAACAGGATCGGAAAGAAATAGGCCAGCCGCGTATCTCTATACAAACAAGAGGAGCATCCCTTTGTGGGATGCTCCTCTCTCAGACCTATTCGGTTTTGCCTTCTGACAGGTTGCTAGTTGTTCAGCGCACCCTGGTCGATCCAGTCCGCAATGAGTTGGACGTTGGCTGAGGACGTGTAACCCTGCATCGTACCCCCGGAGATGAGGGCGTTGTACAATCGACTGGCTGCCGCATTCCCTGCCGTTACCGTAGCCCTGGTGCCGGAGTAGCTGCTCAGCGTCACCCCTGCCGTGCCACCATGGCAACCGGTGCATGAATTCAGGATGGGCTGAATGGTTGCTGTGTAGCTGACCGGAGCCACCGTCGGAGGGGGTGGAGGAGGTGTGGTTGTGGGCGGTGGCGGTATAGTAGTCGTCGGAGGTGGCGGTGGCGGTATAGTAGTCGTCGGAGGTGGCGGTGGCGGTATAGTAGTCGTCGGAGGTGGAGGTAGCGGTATAGTAGTCGTCGGAACGGGCGGTGTCGTAGTTACCGGCGGTCGTGTGGTCGTACTCTTGCCCTTCCGTTCGATCTCCCTGGCTACTGCACGGTTGCCTGATGTATAGTATTCAACTTTCACGCGAGAACCCACGGACGGTCTACCCTCTATTTCAGTTCCCGAATTCACCTGGAAAGTCTGGCCGCCGATCACCCATTGGGTGGTGCTGATTGAACTGACGATGCCGGTGAGTTCCTGTTCGCTGCCATCGTCACCGTCACGGTCATCGTCTCCATCATCGTAGCGTTGGCTTGATGAGGTGTCTTCTCTTGAGGACCTGCCTCCATCTGAAGCCACGGCTGTTCCCGCGAGAAGCACAACCGCTGTCAGCGGGATGGCCAGCTTGAAGAGAAACTTGAGAAACCTGTGTCCTCTCATAATGAACCTCCTTGAATGGACTCCACTGTTAATTATCCGTGCATAATGGGGTTACGGGCCATACTCATGGGGGTAGTCTTTGGCTACCCTTTCAGGTAGGTTGACATAAACCTGGTATCCCTTTAGCATTGATGTATGGTTGGCAGAGGCAGAACTATCCCCGGTCAGGTTGAGAAGACGTTGGCGTCCGGCCCGGGCAGCGTCATGCACAGAATACCTTTCTTTGCGTTAGCCTTTCTGCTGTTCCTCCAGGTCGCTGCTGGCGTCCCATCCAGTCATTCCCTGGCATACGCCGCTGCAGGGCGGACAATATACGTCGACCCCGTCAATGGCTTTGACGCCAACCCGGGCTCTTCAGCAAACCCTTACAAGACTTTGCAGAAAGCACTGGACGTGGCTACCCCCGGAACAACAATCAAGCTTGCCTCAGGCATCTATCAGGAAAGAAACGAGACCGTTCATGATGGGACTGCCGATGCCCCGATTGTAATTGAACCTATGGACGGTGCAAGGCCGGTCCTGGATGGGGACGGGAACACTTTGAACGCCATCCGGCTGGTCAATGACTACTATGTTGTCCGCGGTCTGGAGATACGAAACGTCTTTCAGGGAGTGCGCGTTGAGGGCGCGACCGGGGTGATCTTTGAGAACAACGTGGTCCACAATACCAGCCATGAAGCTGTCCGGTTGCGCAATTTCGCGGTCAAGAATGCTGTAAGGAACAACACGATTTATTCGGCCGGCATGGCGTACCAGGGAACAGGTAATGGGGAGGGGATATACGTTGGGACGGCACCGGAACACCGGTTTCAGAATGGAGGCCAGCCTGACATCACTACCGGCAACGTGATAACCGGGAACGAAATCTACTCGGTGGTCGAAGGCATAGACATCAAGGAAGACGCCTCGTTCAACTATGTCGCCGACAACAGAGTCTACAGATGCACAGACCCCAATTCCGGAGGCATAAACGTACGCGCCGATGAGAACTACATTTTGCGCAACGTGTCCTATGACAATGCCGGCGCCGGCTTTCGCTTCGGCGGCGACATTACCGACAGCCCTGGATATGGTGCAGGCTATCATTATGGCGTGAACAACGTGCTGCGTGACAATGTGTCACAGAATAACGCCGGACACGCCTATAAGTTCATGTACGGGCCTCAGGACGCAGACCTAAGCAACATGGGTTCAGGGAATGCCGGACAGACGTACTACTACGGCAGCGGCGTGGCTCCCTTCGTGTACAACGGGACTCGCCCGGTCATCATACCGGTGCCCGTAATCGGGGCGCCGGTCGCGCCTCCAGCAATCAGCCCGCCGCCCGTTCCCACCCCACCGGTATCGCCGCCGCCTGCGATTGTGCCTCTGCCGCCGCCACCGACGACCGCTCCTCCGCAGCCCTCGCTGAAGCCTGCCCTGGCCCCGCGGGTTCTGGGTCCCCGTGGCATCACGCTGGACCTGGTACCCTTGCTGTTGTGGGCCGGAACGGCAGGCGTGCAATATGATGTGCAGCTTTCGAGAGACCGCCTGTTTACGGGTGCGGGGATGGCTGCTGGCGCCAACGGTCTATCCTCAACTTCCTTCCGAGTTCCTGCAGGCTCCCTCCAGGGTTCTACGCTTTATTTCTGGAGAGTGAGAGCCACCAACGACCTGGGCCCCTCGCGGTGGACGTTGGGCGCCTTCCGCACGCCGTTCGGGCCGAGGGTTCCTCCGTTGCCGGTAATGTTTCCTGGAGGACTCAGCGCCAGCACTTCACCCGAACTCGTCTGGCGGATACTGCGGAACGAGGCCACCTCATTCGACATCCAGGTGTCCACCAGTCCGCTATTTGGCCCGGGCGCCATTGTATTCGAGCAGGCAGGCCTGGCTGCGCCTGCTTTCAATCCCGCAGGCACTACAGGCAGCCTGAGCCTGCCTGTGGCGCTGGAGACACCCAGGCGGTATTACTGGCGCGTCAGGGGCGTGAACGAATTCGGAGTTTCAGCCTGGCGCATGGGTACGTTCCTGACCGTGTGAAACGAACCCAACGAAAATGTTGTGAATTATTGACATTTGCTTGCGGCACTTTATGAGCTTGAAAGATGATTCCGGATATCATGAGTCAAGAGGTCAAGTCCAGGAAGACGGACAGAGCAAGACAGGAGGGAGACCATGCCAAAACTAGGGCCAACCGAGCTGATCATCATTCTGGTGATTGTTCTCGTTATTTTCGGGGTAGGTAAGTTACCCCAGATCGGCGGGGCAATCGGCAAAAGCCTGAGGGAGTTCCGCAAGACCAAGGACGAGGTCGCTGAGGTCAAGGTAACGGTGGAGCCTTCGGCGTCCGACATCAAGAGGTAAGGGTTCAGCCGTCTATGTCAGCTCTCTGCGCGAACCCCGCGCAGAGCGGGCTTCTTCTTCTGCAATTCAGCGCGATTCTGCGCTGGACCCATTGTCGCCCGCCCGGGCAGCCCGCGTTCAGCCCGCCGAAGTTGGCGCTACCTGCTCTCCGCCCGTTCTTCCCATAAACGCAACACTATCCGGCGCGAAAGTTCGTAGCCGTACCCCCGTCGCTGCAAGAACGTTCCCAGACGCTGGATGAAGTCCTTCTCTCCGACTTCTCCCATGGTTCTCGCCTTCTTTGCCGCTGCCGTGTACGCTCCAGATTCTTCATCGACACTGGAGACCACCCGGGCAACGACATCACCCGGGATACCCTTACGCCGCAGTTCCATTCCCATCATCCTGCGGCTTCGGGGTCGGGACGCCTCCCGTCCGTCCTTCCAGGAAGTGGCAAACGCGGTGTCATTGATTAGAGACAATTCCTTGAGCTTCTCTAGCTCAGGCTCGACGATTTCTTTCTTGAACCCGGCCCTCCTCAGTCTATCTTTCACCTCTTTTTCGGACCGTGGACGATAGCTGAGGTAACGTAATGCGGCCTCGTGCGCCCGGTAACGCCTGTCCGCCGAATTCAGTTCAAGTACTTCTTCGGGAGTGAGTTCGGAACCTACTTTGAGGTCCGTGGCGAGAGCTATTTCTTTTGCCAGAGTGAGCGTTGTGGAGGCATCAAGCAAGACAGTGAAGATGCCTTTCTTCAACACTTCTATTGAGGTGACCCGCATTCGCAACAGCCTTTCGAGCGCGCCCGGCACGTCCCAATTACTGCCAGCGTAGTATTTCCTGCATTTCTCCTGCCAGCTTTTCGCTTTCTTCTTGAGAAAGGCCAATATTGCCTTCAAGCTTCTGCAGGTACTGGTCAATATCGGGATGATGCCCCCTGGCTTCAGCAATCCGGCGGTCAAGGCTCTCGGCTCTGGTTGATAACTCCGATATGTCCAACTTGATCCCGAGCATGTCTCTCAACAGGGGAAGCACTTGCAGCCAGGCCGAGGGGTCGTCTGCGGTTGCCAGATAAAAAGGAACACCAACCCAGAGACTGGCGCCCGGAATGCCCCTCCTTTGGGCAGCCCAGAGCAGATATGAACTCATCGAAGGTCGCTGCCCTGTTTGGGTCTGGTGGTCGATGCCCTCGACGCTGTACTTGCCAAGATTCCGTAGAGTATTTGGAGAATTGCCAACGGCGAAAAGCTGCCGGGGCGAGGTGTGGGCCGCTATGGAGAGAATGCCTCCAACTGTAAGCACCTGCCTCACCTGGCAGCGTTGCTGTGCAACGTCCAAAACAGTGTTCAGGAAAGCGTGCCACTCCCAGGCCGGCCCGTTGCTCTTGAACAAAGTAACGTTCCCCTCTCCCGAATAGAATTCGCTCCGCGGGAATTGGGCCACATCGTTCTCAATACGGACGCCGTTCAGCGGGAAAAATGGCGCGGGTTCGATTTCAGCAAACAAAGCGCACTTGAGTTGACGGACCAGATAGTTGTGCAAACCAGTACCGATCCCACCGGCATCATCGGCCCAGGACACTACCAATGTCGAGTCCTTCAACTGCGGCGTACCGTGCAGAGTCACCAGTCCTTCGCCCAATTCAGTCTCCCTTGGGTTCTTTCTTGAACATCTTGTCTATGTCTTCCATTATTCGTTTCTTGTCTTCTTCAGTAATAGGGCCGGAAGATGGGACTGGCGCTCCTGGCTCAGGCCGAGTCACATGCTTCAGTTTATCGAGTTGTTCCTTTATCTGTGCAGGAAGGCTGTCGTAAATCGTTTCGATTTGCCTGTCTGTATGCTCGATCAATGTTTCAAGAACGGCCGTATCTATGTCTATGTCCAGTGCCTTACCGAGGACCTGCAGTACTGCCCTGGAAGCCTTCGGGTACGGGACGGGAAAGCCCTGGAGATAGGCCGGCACTTCTCCCATGAGGCAGGTGGCGTCAAGGCCTCTCTTTCTCGCTACGCCAAGCAGCAACCCGTTCAACCCTGTTATTGCCCCTCCGCCTGATCGCCCTTCCATATTCGACATCAACACGGTGTTCTTGTAGCCCCTGGCTTGCTCCAGCAAACGCTCGCTATTGGGCACGGCCCAGACCTGCGGAAGAAGAGTGTGATGTAACGGCGCCACGGCGGCCCCGGATGTATATATCATAGAACAGCCGAATTTGACCGCTACATCAAGGACCATGTTCGCCATCTGGTATGCCTTCGGCCCATCAGCATATCGCCGGCCGCCTTCGGCGGGCTGCTCATCCCCGATGAATATGATGATGCTTCTCCCGTTGAAATTGCTGTAATAGAACTTGCTGGCAGGGAACTCCATGTCCTTCAGTTCGCCGTTTCTGATGTACACACGTTTGGGGTAGAAGAACTCGTAGGGCTCGATCTCGGCGAATTCCTCGGCTCCCACCAGCCGCCTCAATGTCCCGACGGCTATTACTCCGATGTCGCCTATCCCCGGCCATGAAGCTATTAATGCCGGGCTGTTCAGTTTGGGCTCACTATGATATATGACGGCCATTGCGATGTTCCTGCTGAGGTATCGTTCCTACCCAATAATATCATTTTTGGGGAACTCTATTTGGCGAAGCCGAGGCAATCTGGCTTGCCTCCGTTTAGAGACTTAGGTCGTATTGTCAATCTCTCAGCAGTGGGACAATATAGTTGCTCGGGGGAGGAAGGGTAGGGATCGGCGGACTGGGCAGGTTCCGGTGGTAAACCGGGGCCGGGAAGCTTGGGTTTGGACCCGCTGAGGTTCTCAATGCAATGTCCCGCCCGAAGGGGGCGGGCAAACCGCAAGCGGCTAGCTGAAGGGCCCATTCAAGCGAGCTCTTGAATCCACCGCAACGGGTTGCCGGACCGATTGGTCCAGCAGTCTGTTCAGGTTTCTACCCGTCTTCCTCCGCTTTGTTTTTTCTTTGAGCCAGGTTACGTATTAGTATATAGGAGGCTTCCCTTTACGGGGAAGCCTCCTTTGTATTCTGGTTAGCGAGTGCGGACACAGCCCGGGCATGAGACAAAACGGTTCAGCAGAATCTTCTTCGCCAAGCGGGGCAGTTATCTTCTTGAAGCTGCTTCGCTTCCTGCGCCTCTACCGCTGGAAAATGGCCGGCGCTCTTGTCTGTTTACTGGCGTCAACCGGGTTTTCGCTCATCATTCCTCGGATTGCGGGCAAAGCAATAGATATCGGGGTGGGAGAGGGGGACCACCGCTTTCTTCTCCTGGCGGGACTGACAGTCGTTGGCGCCGCCGTGCTGAGAGGAGGTTTCACCTATCTGCAAAGCTACCTGGGAGAGTCTGTCGCAGCCCGCGCCTCATTCGACGTCAAGAACGCCATCTACGACAAGATCCAGAGATTGAGCTTCGATTATCATGACAAAGCCGACACCGGACAGCTAATGTCCCGAGCTACCGTCGATGTGGAAGCAATACGCTGGTTCCTTTCTTTTGGCATGCTGCGCAGTGCGCAATTGGGGATAATGCTGGTTGCAATCGCGGTAATTCTGTTTTCTACCAACAGGACCCTGGCACTGGTCAGTTTCGCCTGCCTCCCTGTCGTGGCTCTACGGGCGTTAAGCGTCGGTTCCCGCACGCGGGCAATGTGGCTGCGCGTCCAACAGGGAATCGGGGCCCTGGGAACAATACTTCACGAGAACCTGTCGGGGATTCGCCTGGTGAAGGCTTTCCACCGCGAGGACTACGAAAGCGAAAGGTTTAGCCACGGTGCGAGAGAGGTCTATCGAGGGAATATCGAAGCCAACCGTGTATATTCCATAAACACACCGTTCATGGCTTTTCTGCTCGTGGTTACCAGTGGTCTTATATTGTGGCGTGGCGGCCACGAGGTCGTAGCGGGAAGGCTTACGCAGGGCGAGTTGGCCCAGTTCCTGCTGTACGCGGTCATGCTTGCCGGGCCTGTGAGGCTGATCGGCTATCTGGGGGGATTGGCTTCAAGGGCGGTCTCGGGAGGCGAACGTATATTCGAAGTATTGGAAACAGAGGTCGCCGTGAAGGAATCGTCCCAGCCAAGAAGCTTGCCCGGGGCAAAAGGAATGCTCAAATTAGATCATGTTTCCTTTTCCTACGACTCCCGCGTGCCGACTCTCAGTGATATCAGTTTCGAAGTCATGCCGGGAAAGGTTGTCGCACTGGTGGGCGCCACAGGAAGCGGAAAAACCACAATAGTCAACCTGATACCCAGGTTCTATGATGTAAGCGGCGGCAGCATCACCATCGATGGCATCGATATCCGCGAGCTTTCCTTTTCGGCTTTGCGCCGGAGCGTAGGAATGGTGCAGCAGGATGTTTTCCTATTCTCGGCTTCGGTTCACGACAATATTGCTTACGGAGTGCCCGAGGCAACTCGCCCGGAGGTGATTGCCGCTGCCCGGTCGGCCCAGCTTCACGATTTCATCGAATCCCTTCCGCGAGGATACGATACGTGGGTAGGTGAGCGAGGCATCACACTTTCGGGCGGGCAACGGCAGCGAATGGCGATCGCCCGCACGCTGCTGACCAATCCGCCGATACTTATCCTGGACGATGCGACTTCGAGCGTCGACACCGGGACGGAGCACCTCATACAGAAGGCACTGGCGACCTTGATGCATGGGCGCGCCACACTGATAATCGCGCAAAGGCTCTCATCGGTGAAGCGGGCAGACCTCATTCTGGTGATCGATAACGGAAGAATTGTGGAGAGAGGCACGCACGAAGAGCTACTATCAAGCGGAAGACACTACCAGCGCATTTACGACCTGCAACTCAGAGCCGGGAGTGCTCTGCCGTCCGACAGGCCGACCAGGGCAGAGCAATGAAAGCCGATACCGTGAGAGCATCGAGTCACGTTGCCCGGGTAAGGCTGTCCAGTGCCCTGGACGACGAAAGCAACCGGGCGGTTGCCCTGCCCCACCGCTCGATGAGGCGCCTCCTGAGCTACCTGTCACCCCATCGAGTACACGTTACCCTCGCGCTGGCGGGAGTACTACTTGGAACAGTTGCATCCGCCGCCGGCCCATGGCTCATCGGTGTCGCTATCAATCGCTACATTTCAACTGGCAATCTGTCCGGGCTAGACCTGACCGCGCTCGCTTTTGTAGCTGTGGGAGCGGTGGGCTGGGGGGCAAATTACCTGGAATTAATGAATACCACCTACTTTACCCAGCGAGCCCTCCTCGCAATACGCCAGGACCTTTTCCGTCACCTGCAGCGTCTATCTCTTTCTTTCTTTGACGTCAATGAAGCGGGCCGCATAATGTCGCGGGTCCAGAATGATGTCGAACAGGTTGAAGACCTTCTGGACGGGGGATTGCTGGGCATAGTTACGGATGTACTGACGCTGACTGTTGTTGCCCTTGTCCTTGTTCTTATGAATGCGCCTCTGGGATTACTGACGCTGGCGACCGTGCCACTGCTCGCATTATCAGTCGGCTCCTGGCATGTCAAGGCCACCCGGTCGGCCATGCGGGTAAGGCAAACAACGGCCGCCGTGAACTCTGCTCTTCAGGAAAACATCTCAGGAGTGAGGGTCATCCAGAGCCTCAACCGGGAAGAACGTAACTTGAAGGAATTCATGCAGGTCAATGAAGCCGATCTCGATGCGCATGTGAAGGCAGGAAGAATACGGGCGACAGTTTTCCCTGTCGTGGAAGTCTTGATCGCGATTGCTACTGCGGTGATTATTGTCTACGGGGGAAACATGGTATTGGGTGCCAGGCTCCAGGTTGGTACCCTGGTCGCCTTCGCACTATACGTGCAGCGTTTCTTTGATCCCGTTCGTGACCTGACGATGCAGTGGACGCTTCTGCAGAAAACAATTGCATCGCTGGTCCGCATTACGGAAGTGCTCGAAACGGAACCGCAGATTGAAGATGCCCCTGATGCTGTTTACCTGCCCGACATCGAAGGCCGGATTTGCTTCGAGGGTGTCTCCTTCAGTTACGTCGAAGGCATAGAAGTATTGCGTGACATCAATCTTGAGATAAGACCCGGTGAGATTGTGGCACTGGTTGGTCCGACGGGGGCAGGCAAAAGCACCATGGCCAGCCTGATTTGCCGCTTCTACCAGCCGACCAAAGGGTCGATACTCATTGACGGTCATGATCTTTGCCACGTATCCCACAAGTCCTTTGCGGGCCGAATCGGGCTCGTCCTGCAGGAGCCGTTCCTGTTCGGAGGAACTATTGCGGACAACATCAGGTATGGCAGGCTCGAAGCCAATGACGGCGAGTTGATGGCCGCTGCCAGAGCTGTGGGTGCGAACGAGTTCATCGAACGGCTCGAACATGGTTACAATTCGCTTGTCCAGGAACGGGGTAATAATCTGAGCGCGGGGCAGCGGCAGCTTATCAGCCTGGCCCGAGTCCTGCTTGCTGATCCCCGCATTCTCATCCTGGACGAGGCGACGGCCAACATTGATACCGAGACTGAGGTGGTAATTCAGCAGGCGCTGCGGCGGCTTCTGAGCGGCAGGACGGCTGTAATTATCGCCCACCGCCTTTCGACTGTGCAAGACGCTCACAGAATAATAGTCATGAAAGAAGGGAGAATCGTCGAAACCGGCAGTCATGATGAGCTGCTGAAGCAGGGGGGGCTGTATGCAGACCTGCATTCCATGGCTTACGACAGGGGCTGAACGGCTCAACAGGAGTCACAAAAACTTGATAAAAAGGGCCCCTGATTTTGTGATATGTTCACGACTGCTGTCGTAGAATGATGTACGGCCCGGAGATGACCGGAGGACGAAAGACCAAGGCCATTTACCCCGAGTGAGGTCGTTTGAGACTCTGGACAGGTGTTCCAGGCAGGTGCTGAAACGACACGGCGGGATACATTATGGTCTTGCTCTTCACCTCAGAAAGAGCTGGCCACCCGGCCACGTGCTGATGGACCAGCTACCTGTAGTCGTGAATGCGCCGCAGCAAAGACTACCGGTGGGGATGAATAAGGTTCGGGTAGAGCTACTTCGCCGAGACAGGGTTGGGGTTTCCGGAGCCAGCCCTTGCGAAGACGGACCCAAAAGTGGTTCTTAGCCACAGTACCCGGCCAAGAGGATACCCCATCAGGAAAGCGGTTCGCGATGGCACAGGATAAGAGGTGTCTGATATCGGCATCTCACGGGCCGTGTCTTCATTAAGCTCGCAGTACCGGCCCTTCTCCTTGAAGATGTGGCCAGCCCCAAGTTCGATCAGCATTCCTCCAAGATGTGCCTGCCAGGCAACATTGGGGAGCTTGGGACAGGCTACTTGCCGGTCCCGCTGAGGTAGCGCTCCACAGCCAGTGCTGCCAGGCAGCCATCAGCGGCTGCGAGCACTGCCTGCCTGAATCTGCGGCAGGTCACGTCTCCGATGGCGTACACACCTTCGATTGAGGTTGACATGTCATCGCGGTTTACCAATATGCAGCCGTCCGGATCAAGTGTCAAAGAGCCTTGAAGGAAATCTACGATGGGCAATCTGCCAAACAGGTAAAGGAAGACGCCGGACACATCCAACAGGCTTTTCTTGCCATCAAGGCCCTGGATTTCAATCTTCTCAACAGAATCTTTTCCGATTATCTGGGCCAGCCTGTATCCATGCAGCACTTCCACTTTGTCGATGTTAGCCTGCAAATGCCGGCGGTGCTGTTCTTCAATGTCACCGGCAACCGTCACCAGATATATCTTGCGCGCAAAACGGGCCACCTGGTCAAACTCCTCCATGGCCCGGTCGAGGTCACCGACCATCGCGACATCCCTGCCATCGAAGAAAGCTGCATCACATGCGGCACAGTAGCCCACACCACGCCCTACTAATGCAGCCTCCCCTTCTATCGAAGGCTTGCGCCCCATGGAACCTGTAGCCGCTATCACAGCCTTCACATGGTATTCGCCGCCGAGCGTAGAAATCCTCTTTGGCTTGCTCTGGAGGTCGACACCGACTACCTCATCCTGCACCGTCTCGGCGCCAAATTTCTGTGCCTGTTTGCGAAAGACTGACAGGAGTTCGGGGCCGGAGGTGACGTGTAATTGACCGGGGAAACTCTCGATCCTGCGGGCCATTCCCATTGCTCCCGCTGAGGGACTTTTGTCCAGGACGAGCGTCTTGAGCTTTGCCCTGGCCGAATATACTGCGGCCGTAAGTCCTGCGGGCCCTCCGCCTATGATGGCGACGTCATACACTTGTTCCTGTCCCATTCGTTCTATTCCTCGAAGCCGACACCTCAAAGGTGAGAGCGTCACTCTGCAATTGAGTTTTCTTAACCCAATTGTAGCATGATAGAATTCGCAGTAGTTCTATGAGGGAAGCCTATGAAGAGTGCAGACAAGTACGCGGAACGCCGTTTCGACAGAAGCACTGAAGAGGATATCGATACGCGCGTCCTGGAGACTATTCCTTTCGAGTATGCCGGGTCGCCCACAGACGTCGCCTATGAAACGGAAGAATTCACCTGCGTTTGCCCGTGGACTGGCCTGCCTGATTTCGGTCGCGTGACGATAAAGTACAGGCCGGACAGAAACCTGATCGAACTGAAGTCGCTCAAATACTACCTCATGTCGTTCCGGAACGTGGGCATAATCCAGGAGCATGCGGTAAACCGCGTTTTACGGGACCTGGTGAACCTCATCGACCCGCTTTCGATGACGGTGGAGGCAGACTACAGAGAGAGGGGAGGCATAAAGGGAAGGGCATCGGCCGGCTACACCAGGCCGTTAGGGGACTGACCCGGAAACCTCTGCCTGCAAGGCAGTTTGAGTGATTTGACGGGCCGAGAGCGTTCCTGATATACATAGGAAGAATACGTTTCCCGCTGTCCGCAGGCCTCCCTGAACGCACTACGCCCTGTGCGGGATTTGAGGGCGCATGGAAAGACAGCGCCGACCTCTGTGATTTTATGAATGTGATCAGGGAAATATTCAAGGAATGCCATACGGTCGCCGTGGTGGGGCTTTCATCGAGCCCTGAACGCGCGAGCTACCAGGTGGCCGCCTATCTGAAATCAGTGGGGTATCGGGTGATACCTGTAAACCCCAAGGAAGAAGAGGTCCTGGGCGAAAAAACCTATCCCAGCCTGTCCGCTATTCCCGAGAAGATCGATGTAGTTGACGTATTTCGCCGAGCAGAGTATGCACCACAGATTGTCGATGAGGCCATCAGGATCGGAGCCCGGGCAGTTTGGATGCAGATGGGAATCGTAAACGAAGAAGCAGCCGATAAAGCCAGACAAGCGGGGCTTTCGGTAGTTATGGATGCCTGTATGATGCGCGAGCACCATGCCCTGAATTGCCAATGAGAGCCCCCGTACAGTGAAGACCGTTGTCGTTTTGCCGACCTACAATGAAGCGCAAAACCTGCCGCGCATGATCAGGGCATTGCTCTCGCTGCGCCTGGATGGTCTGGAAGTGCTGGTAGTCGATGACGGCTCTCCCGATGGCACAGGCGAAATCGCCGATAACCTTTCGAAGGAATACCCTGGGAGAGTGCACGCTCTGCACCGTAAAGGGAAGATGGGCCTGGGCTCTGCCTACAAGGTCGGTTTCGAATGGTCGCTGCAGCGCGGAGCAGATTACGTGGTCCAGATGGACTGTGATTTTTCTCACCCCCTGGAAAAGATTCCTGAGATGGTAAGGTTGGCGGCCGAAAACGAAGTGGTCATCGGCTCCCGGTACGTTCCCGGAGGCGGAGTTGACAAGAAATGGAATGCCAGGCGGAAGGCCCTGAGCAGTTGGGGCAACCGATATGCGCGTTTCGTTACAGGGATAAAGGTCAAGGACGTGACTGGCGGGTTTAAGTGCTGGTCGAGAAAGGCCCTGGAAGGAATTCCTCTTTCGCGTATCGGGGCCGGGGGGTTCACGTTTCAAATCGAGATGAACTACGTGGCGCGGCTCAAAGGCTACCGCATGGCTGAAGTGCCGATCCAATTTGTGGAACGTGAACGCGGTCAATCCAAAATGTCGATGGGCATAATCGTCGAGGGGTTGTGGAGAGTCTGGCAGATGAGGTTCAAGAAGTACCTTCAGGCTTTTGTCTGAAGAGCCCCATTCCCATTGGATGCTGGTTCCTGGAGGAATATGTCATATCACAAGGCAGAAGGAATGGCGCCAAAAAGGCGCCTTGAAAAAGAAGCCGTCGGCCTGGCCATGGGGAGTCATTGGGCTGAAGCGGCAGAGAAGAACCGTACCATTCTGGCTGCTTTCCCAAACGATGTGGATGCCTATAACCGGTTAGGCCGCGCTCTCGTGGAGATGGGGAGCTATGCCGAGGGCAGGGATGCTTATAATAAGGCCCTTGAACTGGACCCGCACAACAGCATAGCCAGGAAGAATCTGAGCCGCATGGACGCGCTAGGTGCAGCCAGGTCGGGTCCGGCCCACATGGCGGCTGCAGGCAAGGTCGCGCCCGAGATTTTCGTCGGCGAAGTGGGCAAGGTGGGTGTGGTCAGATTGTTGACTGCTGCGCCGAAAGAGGTGCTTGCCCGGCTGGCGACCGGGGACGAAGTTGTGTTGAGGATAAAGGGGCACATATTGGTCGGCGAGACATCGGAAGGGATATACCTTGGCGAAATCGAACCCCCTTATGGCCTCCGCCTGGCCAAGCTCATGCAGGGTGGGAACAAGTACACCGCCGCCATATCGAGCCTGCGTGTCGGCGAAGTGAAGGTGGTGATCAAAGAGACATTCCAGGACCCCAGCCTGGAGGGCAGACTATCTTTTCCAGCCAAGGCCATGGAAGGTTTTCGGCCCCACGTCAGGGAGGGCCTGCTCCGTCCAGAGAATGAAGAAGCAGAGGAAGTAGAACCGGAACCGGAATGGGAAGAAGAAGACGAGCCCCGGGAGACTCTGCCGCAAGGCTTCTCTTTTGTTGGCGGAGCCGTACCCGAAGAGGAGGAATAGAACAGTGGTAATGACCCAGGAAAGCAATAAGCGACGGGTCAACATAGAGACCGAATTGCGCACATCGTATCTTGACTACGCGATGAGCGTAATCGTCTCACGCGCGCTGCCAGATGTTCGCGACGGGCTAAAGCCGGTGCAACGCCGCATCCTGTATGCGATGGATGGGATGGGTGTGCACTACAACACGGCTTACAAGAAGAGCGCCCGTATCGTCGGGGAAGTAATGGGCAAATACCACCCTCACGGCGATGCGCCTGTATATGAGGCCATGGTGCGCATGGCCCAGGATTTCTCTTTGCGTTATATGCTGGTAGACGGCCAGGGGAACTTCGGGAGCATAGACAACGACCCACCGGCCGCAATGCGGTACACTGAAGCCAGGCTCTCACAGATAGCCGGCGAAGTCCTGGCTGACATCGACAAAGACACAGTCGATTTCACCCCGAACTTCGACGAAAGTCTCAAGGAGCCTCTGGTACTTCCCTCCAGCATGCCTAATCTGTTGCTCAATGGCGCTTCCGGCATCGCTGTCGGAATGGCCACGAACATACCGCCGCACAACCTGAGCGAGATATGCGACGCCATTGTTCATTTGATAGACAACCCCGATGCTACAGCAGACGACCTGCTGCGAATTGTTCCCGGCCCGGATTTTCCCACTGGCGGCATAATACTCGGCATCGAAGGCATCCGCAACGCCTACACAATGGGCCAGGGGAGAGTCGTCGTTCAAGCCAGGGCCGACGTGGAGGAATCGTCCAAAGGACGTAGCACCATCATTATCACCGAGTTGCCGTACCAGGTAAACAAGGCGGCCCTCGTTGAACGCATTGCCGAATTGGCGCATAACAAGAACATCGAGGGCATCTCTGAGGTCAGGGACGAATCCGACAGGCATGGGATGAGGGTGGTTGTGGAACTGAAGCGCGAGGTACAGCCGCAGATAGTGCTGCAGAACCTGTACAAACATACGGCTATGCGGTCGGCTTTCCACGCCAATATGCTCGCCCTGGTGGATGGACAGCCATTGACTCTTTCTTTGCGGCGGGCGCTGCAATGCTACATCGAGTTCCGCCAGGTCGTGATAACCAGGCGCTCTCGGTTTGATCTGAACAAGGCCCGTGAACGAGCCCACATACTGGAGGGTTTGCGCATTGCGCTGGACAACCTGGACAAAGCGATCGCCATCATACGTGGATCAGGCACTCCGGAAGAGGCCCGCAGTGGACTGGTGGCGCAATTGGGAGTCTCCGAGATTCAGGCACAGGCAATACTCGACATGCAGTTGCGGCGACTGGCCAGTCTGGAACGCCAGAAGATTAATGATGAATATGCCGGGCTGCTTAAGACGATCGCTTATCTTGAAGACCTGCTGGCTAACCCTCGCAAGATTCTATTCCTGGTGAAAGAGGAAGCAACGCATCTCAAGGCCAAGTACGGCGATGCCCGGCGCACCGAGATACGCGCCCAGGAGGCGGAGGATTTTTGCGCCGAAGACCTGATACCGCACCAGGATGTCGTCTTGACTCTCAGCTATAGAGGCTATCTGAAGCGGCTGCCCTGCGACGCGTACCGGCTGCAGAGGAGAGGCGGCAGAGGGGCCACGGGTATGGTAACCCGCGAGGCCGATGCGGTATATACCTTACAGGTAGCTGATACTCACGCCAAATTGCTCTTCTTCACCAACCGCGGCCGGGTGTTCTCCCTTCGTTGTTACGAACTCCCTCAAGACATGACAAAGACGGCCAAGGGGACTCCGCTGGTAAGCCTTCTGCCCATGGACCCCAAGGAACGAGTAACGACTATGCTGGCAGTGAATGATTTTGCCGAAGACCGCTTTTTGATAATGGCCACCGCAAATGGGGAGGTTAAGAAGACGGCTCTAAGAAACTTCGCGTACGTGCGCTCCAGCGGCATAATTGCCACAGGACTGGACAAAGGCGATGAGCTGGTGGCCACCGCAATGGTCGGCGAAGGTGATGACGTCATGCTTGTAAGCCGGCGCGGCCAGGCGGTGCGGTTCTGCACCGACATACTTCGCCTCGCTTCAAGGACAAGCGGCGGCGTTCGTGGCATGAGACTTGTGCCGGGGGACAACATGGTGAGCATGGATGTGGCGGTGACTGATGCCTTCCTGCTTACAGTAACCTCCAACGGGTTCGGCAAGCTGACCAAAGTAGCCAGCTTCCCATGCCACTCCCGTGGCACATCGGGCGTAAGGGCCCATCTGGTGACCCCGAAGACGGGTGAAGTCACCGCGGCCCGCGTGGTACAACCAGACCAGGAGTTGATGATAATGTCGGCTGCCGGGGTGGTCATTCGGACAAGCGTGGAGGGTATCCGGATCGTCGGCAGGAGTTCTCAAGGCGTGTCCCTGATGAAGCCGGACGCCGAGGATAAAGTCATCTCCATTACCGCGTTCGAGCCCGGCGGCTCAGTATCCGGAGAGGGCAAGGCAGGGCCGGAGCAAGAAGCGAAGAAATAGGGGAGCGGACAGATAGTCCGGGTGGGGCAGGGACGCCAGTGCCACCGGTCTGTGAAGGCGTCCCTGTTTGACTGGCAGCTATCCTCCCACCCTTATACTACTTCCCTCTCTTGACCTCCGCCGCCGCTCGCTGTTGTATCATTCGCATGGATATGAAGCCGGGGAG
>Ga0209514_10002018_pt1 | contig 32618 bp, 30 predicted proteins | sample Subgrocontami58m_FD_187452 | JGI IMG/M metagenome (GOLD analysis project Ga0209514, IMG submission 187452) | Subsurface groundwater microbial communities from S. Glens Falls, New York, USA - GMW37 contaminated, 5.8 m (SPAdes) (version 3) | ecosystem: Environmental > Aquatic > Deep subsurface >...
ATGCCGTCAGGGCCGAACTGCAAAATCAGCTTTGCCGGTGCGTTCACTGGCAAAAATCCGTAGAATTTATGCGTGACGAGGGGGTCAGCACCTTCGTGGAGCTAGGACCGGGGGACGTGCTCACCGGACTTATCCAGCGTATCTGCCCCGATGCAAAGGCATTTAAGCTGAATGATATAATCGCCCTCGAGGGAGCTCGCTCCTGACCTCAGACCTTACCTCAAAAGTTGCTGTCATAACAGGCAGTTCCCGCGGAATTGGCCGGGCGGTAGCATTAAAACTAGCGGAGCAAGGGGCATCCGTTGTGGTAAACGGGTCTAAAGACCCGGCTTTAGTGCAATCGCTGGCTGAAGAAATCCAGGTTAAAGGCGGCCAGGCCCTAGGCGTTGTAGCTGATATATGCCAGGCCCAGGGATGTTCTCAGCTAATCCAGTCCACTCTATCCAAATTCGGCAGGCTCGATATCATGGTCAACAATGCCGGCATCGTACGGGACCAGCTTTTAGTCCGGATGAGTGACGATGAATGGGACCAGGTCATAAACACCAATCTCCGGGGCGCTTTCCTCTGCACCCGTGCCGCTATCCGGCCAATGTTGAAGCAACGCTGGGGACGGATTATTAACATCGCCAGTATCGCCGGAATAGTAGGGAATTCGGGACAGGCAAACTACGCCGCTGCCAAAGCGGGGCTGATAGCCTTTACCAAGAGTCTGGCCCGAGAGGTAGCCTCCCGTGGTATTACAGCGAATTCCATCGCTCCTGGATTTATCCAGACCGATATGACTCAGCGTCTCAGCGCCTCTGCACAGGAAGAGATTATCAAACGGATTCCTCTGGGTTTCGTCGGTTCTCCCGAAGATGTCGCCGAAGCCGTTGCCTTCCTGGCCTCCGAAAAGGCCCGCTACATCACCGGCCAGGTGCTGGTGGTGGATGGCGGGTTGACTATGGTGTGATATTGAACCTCACCCCCGGTACCACTCTACTTTATGGTCATTGACTAAGTAAGTTAGTTATTGAACCTGTCCGATGATGATAGCGTATCCCAGACCTCAGATTTAAACCTGGGGTATAATCAGATTTACCAAGACCGCAGGTATCATTGTAAAGATAAATTGTTAATTGCCATTTAGGAGAGGGGATTTAAGAGAAATCAATGCCGATTCATCGGCCTGGATCCCCCTTCAAGAATGTACCCCCGAACCTTCCTGTCTTTTGCTCCCTAATCCGTGAGTTCAGATTGGAAACGCTCATCTTCAACGTTGGCTGCGAATGATGAAAAGTAGCTGGGCATATAACTCTCCTCGCCCCTTGAGGGAGAGGACTAAGGTGAGGGGACACAATCAGTTCCTCTATAGAAATATTTTCCTGCTATGGCACATAAACCTTTCGCACATTGGATACACCCTCACTCTAACTCTCTCCCCTCGAGGGAGAGAAGACTGCTTAGCTGCCTTTTCTATCTGCAAAAGAACCCACGGATTACGGTTGCTTCTGGCCTCTTGCCTCTTGAAATAAATATGCTATCATAGAGGGCATCGGAAGATTGCCCTCTCTTTCATTCAACACTTACCATCAGGAGGTTATTATGGGATTAGATATATTCTCGCTTAAGGACCGGGTAGCTATAGTTACCGGAGCGGGGCGGGGTATCGGCCAGGCTACAGCTCTGGGCCTTTCCCAGGCCGGAGCTAAAGTAGTTGTAGCTGCCAGGACCGAATCGGAGATAGAGGAGACAGCCTCGCAAATCCGCGCCCAGGGAGGCCAGGCCCTGGCTGTGTCCACCGACGTGGTAAACGAGGCATCCATAGACAACCTGGTTAAGAAAACCCTGGAAAAGTTTGGACAGATAGATATACTGGTCAACAATGCCGGCGGGGTAATGGAACCGGGTGGCGCTCTCACAGGCTTCACTATGACTACCAGCGGCGAGGCGTGGGATAGCGTGCTGCGTAAAAACCTCAAGAGCGCTTTCCTGTGCAGCAAAGCGGTGGCTAAAAATATGATAGAGCGACGCCGGGGAAGCATTATCAATATCGGCTCCATGTCGGGGTTACATGCCGACCCGCCCATGACCGCCTACGGTATCGCCAAAGCAGGGGTTATACATCTGACTAAAAACCTCTCCAAAGAATTGGGCGGCTATCAGATACGGGTGAACTGCATCTGCCCTGGGTTGATGGGCACCTCCCGTGTGAAGCACCGCGTCCAGCTAATCGAGGAAAAAGACCCTGGTTTTATGCAGAAGGCTATAACTCTGGGCAGGCTGGGGGCCATCAGCGACCTGGTCGGGGCTATGATATTCTTCGCCTCCGATGCCTCGTCATACGTTACCGGTGAAATACTCGGTATAAACGGCGGCTTTTCGGGATACACACCACCCCAGGGGCCGGGGAATTGGTAATAATAAAACATACACGTCGGAGGTAACCCATGAGTTTGAGTCTGGAAATAGCCAATAAAATGATTGCAGCCAGCATCCGCAAAGCGCAGGAGCAGGGCATCCGAGTCAGCGCCGCTGTCGTAGATGAAGCTGGAAACCTGGTGGCCTTTTCCCGGATGGATGGAGCCTCCTGGGTAACGATAAAGATTTCCCAGGGGAAAGCCTACACCGCCGCCGGTTTCCGGACCAGCACTGCTGCCCTGACTGAGCGCAGCCGCTCGGAGCCTATATGGGCAAATATGGTGAGCTTTTTCGAGGGGAAGCTGATGTTGGGAGGTGGCGGTATGCCGGTTAAGGCCGGGGGCCACTTCGCCGGCGCCATTGGCGTGAGCGGCGGCAAGGAAGAGCAGGATGTGGAGTGCGCTAAAGCGGCGGTAGAGGCGGCGGCTTAGTTGCAGACCATAGCCACGTAGTTAGCTCGACACACGCCGAATGTTTCTTCATGTCATTCTGGAGTCCCGATGCATCGGGACGAAGGATCTCAGGGTGGGGTAGGTGGGGGGATAGATTCTTATTCTAAATTGTAATTAAAATCGCGGAATAGTGGGTGGTGAATGCACAGGCAGGGACGTCTATGCCACCACTTTCTTGACCCATCATGATAGCTAATGCTAATTATCAGATTATAGCGGCTTTGTTCCCTGGTTCAGGATATCTATGTACTCCCGGTATCCAAAAAGCCGGTCCCGCCGCTGACCGGTCAGTTCGCGGGCAATACCCAGCTTCATCAGTATATTGAGTGAGGCGGTTACAGTGGGGATGGAGAGGCCGGTCATCCGGGATGCCTGGCTAACAGAGATCACCGGCTTCTCCTGAAGAGCGTGGTGCACACGCTGGACTGACCCGGCCATCCTGCCAATGGTTCCAATCAGCCGTCTATCTTTCTCGAAGATATTGGTCAAGGTGTTGGCCGTCTGAACGGCTGAATCTGCTGTTTCCTTTACCCCATCCATGAAAAAGCTAAGCCAGCTCTCCCAGTCACCCTCCATGCGGACCCGCTGCAGCATATCATAGTATTCCGAACGGTGCATCTTAAAATAAAGGCTGAGATAAAGCAAAGGTTTGGCGAGCTCTCCTTCGGCGCAGAGAATAAAGGTGATAAGCAACCTTCCTAATCTGCCATTGCCATCCAGGAACGGGTGGATGGTCTCAAATTGGACATGGGCCAGCGCTGCTTTGATGAGGAATGGCGTCTTTGAAGGCTGATCGTGAAGAAACGCTTCCAGTTGGCCCATACATTCCGTAACACAGTCTGGAGGGGGCGGCACGAAGGTCGCATTCCCGGGTCTGGAACCACCTATCCAGTTTTGCGTCCGTCTGAACTCACCGGGTTCCTTTGCGCTACCCCGTCCCTTGCTGAGCAGGATTTGATGTATTTCCCGAATCAACCGCAGGGAAAGCGGAAATCCATCTCTAAGACGCTCAAGGCCGTGGTCCATGGCGGCAACGTAATTAGAGACCTCCCGGACGTCTTCCAGAGGGACACTCGGAGCGCCTGCGCTCTCGAAAAGTAGCAAATCGGAGAGCGATGATTGGGTGCCCTCGATTTGAGAGGAGAGCACTGCTTCCTTCCTTACATACATGTAAAGGAAAAGCTCTGTGTCCGGCAACAAAGCAGACACGCTGTCCAGACGACCCAGAGCAAGGAGCGCACGGTCAATTTGTTCCCGCAACCTGTCGTCTATTTGGAGCGGTGGATCAGGTGGGAGGGGATGTGGAACGAACGAGCGGTAGCGCTCGCCGCCAATAGACGGACTGCTCAGATACGTTCCCGTTGGGTCTCGTTTCAAAGAATGAATCCTTATTAAAAGAATTTTAATTACGGAGGTTGTTATTAAAACTTTACGCCAAAACGTTTAATAACGCAAGGGGGAAGGCTTCGACTAAAAAATCTGAGAGAAGATGAAGCCCATGGTGAAGGGTCGGAGGGCATTTCGTACGGACTGAGCGGGATGGTCGGCGGTGTAAGCAGCAGGGGACAGCAGAACCTATAATAATAAACTAACCGTAAAGTGTCCTTGACAAGAAATATATTCATCTGCAATACTTGTGTAACGAACGAATAAACATAGTTAGCTTGTTTAGGATTAACTAGGCAACGAGTGGTTTCACCTAAGAAATGAGGTTTCCGGTTACTTGGTGGTACATCCCCACTTGTGTAATAAGGAGGAACAATGACACAGCGAAGACGGCAAGAGTCACCGATAGAGCCGGATCCCGAAAAACAAATGGATGTGCCGGAACAGGTCCTTGATTTCTATGCAGACTCCTTACAAATTAATACGGGACTTTATAGTTCAACTTTGTATTTTGGGGAAATAAGACCAGGGAGGAAACCCCTGCTTAGGGCCAGGATTAAGGTTAGTCCCCAGATGCTAAGGGCCATAAGCCTGCTTACAGCAAAGCACGTGCGGGACCTTGAACGGGCCGTTGGCCCAATTGGATTACCCAATGAACTAGTTCACTCCTGGGGATTAGAGGAGGAAATAAAATGACGACGCAGCATAGAGTTGTATTGGAAGGTATGAATATACCTGACACTTTTTTACTACCTCGGATAACGGGTAGCATACAAGCGAATATCTTGGTGAATGATCTGAGTACATTTGCTGTATGCGTTCGTGCCGTTACCAGCCAACCAGCAGCAGATCTACTTTTGACACAACTCGCGAAGGTTCTTCCAAAGCCAATGTCAAAAACTCGTATAAAGCACCTCCGGTCTAAATATCAACAACTGCCAGCGACTGAGGATCCATCTACCTATGAGTTTGAATCGCGATAAGGGCAAAAATAGTGCCTTTTCCTAATGTTCCTCTCAAGAGCGGCCACCATGATCGAAAGTTAGTTTGGGGAGATGTTTACTGGTTCGACTTCGGCAGGCCTCACTCGAATCAATTTACAATGGCCGGTAGCCATTTGTGCCTAATCGTATCTGATATGAGTACTTTGGTTGGCAAGACTGTAGTAGTTTGCCCAGGGAGTGGAGCGGAACACGCTTGGGCGGGTTATGTTTATCACGTGGAAATCAAGCGGGTAGAATTCAGCAAACTCGAAAAAGATACGATATTCAAAGTTGACCATCTTTACAATTTAGATCAAAGTAGTTTGATTGATGAACACTATATTGGCACTCTACCCCAACATCTCATGAAACGTATTTATCTCCAGCTACTTAACGCCCTCAGCGTACAGCGCATTTTACGTTAAAGCCACAGTCAATTGAGAAATTATGGATATCGATTCGCCCCCAACATTCTGTGCTTTCAATCTCTCACATCACAATCGTCGCCCTGGTAACCTTCCCCTGGGCGGATAGCTCGAAGGCGGTGTTGATTTCCTCCAGCTTGAAGGGCTGAGACAGGATATTGCCAAAGGGGTATTTATCCCTGTTGCGACTCAGGAAGCCCAGAGCACTGGCGAGCGCCCAGGGCTCGTAGGTGCATACGCCAACGATAGTGCGGTTGCCCAGTATGACCGCCGAGGGGTCTATCTCTACATTCTGTCCGCCTCTGATATTGCCTATCCACAGGTATTGCCCTCCCATCCGCACCATACCTATTCCCTCGCGGGCTACCACCGGGATGCCGGTAAGCTCGGCGACTGCGTCAGCCCCCCTGCCTTTGGTGAGCTTTCTCACCTGGCTAATCCGGTCCCGTGGGGTCGGGTTCTGGTTTATATCTATAATGTGGTCAGCGCCAAAGGCCTTGGCCAGTTTTATACGGTCGGGGTGCTGCTCGATTACAATAATTGAACCTGCCCCCATCTCGCGGGCCACGGCGATGGCGTTGATACCCAGCCCCCCCGCCCCCTGGATGACCACCACATCCCCCACATTGATGCCTGTCTTGTGGAAGCCATATAGCACCTGGGACAGGGCGCAGTTGGCGGGGGCCGCCATGTCATCGGGGATTTCATCGGGGACTTTGTATATATACTGGTTGGGCTGGACATAGTAATACTCGGCGAAGGCGCCTATGAAGTGGGGTGGAGGAGTCGAGGTCTGCCCCAGCCGGGCCATTGTGTTCGGGCAGGCCTGGGGCTGGCCGTGAAGGCAGGCATAGCAGCGGCCGCAGGGGAAGAAATATAAATAAGTAACGCGGTCGCCGACCTTCAGTGGCTCGCCGGCGGAATCGGTGGTGACACCGGCGCCAAGCTCATAGACTGTGCCAACCATCTCGTGGCCTATAATGCGGGGCTGGTCGGCGCCGCCCCAGGGAAACTCGCCCTTCCAGACATGGACATCGGAGCCGCAGATGTTGGCGCGGTTGACACGGACTAGAATCGAGCCAGGCCCCACGGGTGTCAGGGGATACTCGACGATCTCCATAGGTATGCCTTTTTTGACGAAGATGGCTGCTTTGCCTTTCATTGGGTTTATCCTTTCAGTCCCGAAATGTGGGGATGTTCGTTAGATTGGTATCATTATAGGAGAGGGATAAGCCGATTTCAATGGGGAAACGAGACCTCACCCCCTGTATACCCCTCTCCGATTTCGGAGCGGGGGAACTTATTTTTTAAGGCCACGCCTTGCTTTGGCGGGTGCAAGGCGTGGCCTTTCGAAGGTTAAATTACAAAATTGCTCAATAAAAATAAGGTGCTATAATAAGCCCAGAAAACGAACTCCCCGGAGGTGACTCGTGGAAAACGAAGAAATTATTGCTCAGAAGAAGCGCCAGTGGACGGAGAAACATCTTATTAATCAGGTGCCTAAAGCCAAAAGCGAGATAGGCTGCGATATCGAGCCTCTCTACACGCCGGATGATGTGCGCCCGGATAAATATCTGGAGAACCTGGGTTTCCCCGGCGAATATCCCTTCACCCGCGGTTTCTATCCCACAATGTACCGCACGAACCTGTGGCAAATGCGCCCCTACTCCGGCTTCGGGACGGCTGAGGCTACTAATAAGCGCTGGAAGTATCTTTTGTCTCACGGCAGCAGCGGGATTATCTGGGCTTTCGACCTGCCGACTCACCTGGGGATGGACTCGGATGCTCCGGATGCCCGGCGCGAGGTTGGACGCGTGGGAGTGGCCATAGATACCCTCAGGGATGTAGAGATACTTTTCGACGGCATCCCCCTGGAGAAGGCGGCCACTACCCTCCAGCTTATTTCCCTGGCGCCGGTTATGCTGGCCATGTATATCGCTGTGGCTGAAAAACATGGTGTGCCCCTTACCAAACTTTATGGCAATATCCCCAACGACCCCCTTATCGAGTATGTAAGCCGGGGCACCTGGATTTTCCCGCCCGGGCCAGCCGTCCGCTTTGCTGTTGATGCGATGGAGTATTGTATCCAGAATCTGCCGAAGTTCAGCCCCATGGCGGTCCGTGGGGGCGTGCTCAGGGAGGGTGGGGCGGATATGGTGCAGGAGATTGCTTACGCCTTTGCTGTAGCCACGGTCTATATGGATGCTTTGATTAAACGGGGCTATAGCCCGGATGAGGTAGCTTCCAGGGTTACTTACTATTTTGGGGTAGGGACGGAGTTCATGGAGGAGGCGGCCTGCTTCCGGGGCGCCCGGCGGCTATGGGCGAAAATGATGAAGGAAAGGTACGGGGTCAAAAGCGCATCGGGCCAGGCCCTGAAGTTCAGCGGCTCGGTCTATGCCAGCAGTTTCCGTGGACGGGAGCCTGAGATAAACCTGACGCGGGGGGCTTTTGGGCTGCTGGGGCTGGTGTTCGGGGGCACTCAAGGGGCTTTCCTGCCAGCCCTGGACGAGTCCTTCGCCTTACCTACAGAAAAGACGGCCCGCCTGGCCCTGCGCACCATGCAGGTCTGCGCCTATGAGACCGGCGTCACCAAGACGATTGACCCACTGGCAGGTTCGTATTATGTAGAGGCTCTCACCGACAAAGCGGAGGCGCAGATAGCGAAACTGCTCGAAGAGGTGGAAAAAACGGGCGGCGTCGTTCACTGGATAGAGAAGGGTTACCTTCAGAGGAAATGCACGGATAATGCCTACCGCCTGGTCAAGGATGAGGAGTCAGGGGAGAAGGTGGTAGTGGCTGTCAATAAATTCCAGGGCGAGGAAGAAGGGCGGCAGTTCGAAATCCACAAGGCCGACCCGGAGACGGTGCGCCGTCAGATTGAACGGCTGAATCAGGTCAGGGCGGAACGGGATGGGGAAGAAGTGAAAAAGTGCCTGGAGGATTTGCGCCGGGCGGCTCAAGGTACGGAGAACATGATGCCCTACCTGATTTCCGCCGTCAAAGCCTATGCCAGCGTGGGTGAGATAATAGATGTGCTGAAGCAGGAATTCGGCCTCTTCCGCGAGCCGGCGGGGGCATTTTAAATCAGGTAGCAATCTCCAACAGGATAGAACGTATATAAGTCATTACCTCCTGGCCAGATTGGTTGAAGGTAGTCTCCTTTATCCTGACCACTGCCCGTTTGGGGTCTTTGCTGGTGGGGTGGACATCCATAATTTCGCTATGAACAGTGATCGTATCGCCGGGCTTTACTGGAGCAGTGAATCTCACTTCCTCTAGGCCAAGCGCCGCAATCCTTCTCACTTTGTCGTTATCAATTACTTCAGCAATCCCACTGCGGTTGGCCAGGCCGATTGCACAGGCCAGTACACATGCCCCGGCCAATATGCGCTCCCCAAATGGGGTTTGCTTCATATACTCCCGGTCAGTGTGAATTCGGTCGGTAGTCCATGTCAGATTAGTGAGCATGGTGAAATCACTTTCGCTGATAGTTCTACCGGCGCTGATGAATTTCTTTCCTGCGGGGATGAGTTTCCCGAAATTGTTCATTCCTGACCCTATTTTATTTAGCTTTCAATTATTTTTGCATCTGGTGATCCCGGAAATTTCTCCCTGTCGGGTGTAAGAACGCAAATCAGGATAGGCATTTAGTGCCTTTTTGTCAAATCGGCGTGCTCGTCTACCAGATTTATCTCTGGGGTTAGAGGACGGAAACGTTGAAAGTGGTTGTCGTTCCGGAATCCCAGTTATCCCATAGGAACGCATTCTCTTTTCTGTCGGCTATCAGGCGGAGGGCATAGCGCACCTGCTCCTCGTACAAGGCACAAAAGGCTCCGGTGCTGTGTAAGCTACCATTCAATTCGCTGGCCTCTGCGGGGCAGGGCGCACCACAGAAATGGCGGACTGCGCAATGGCGGCATGGTTCTATATCCTCTATCTTACGCCCGGTTACCATGTTGAAAGCCTTGCCGGAAAGGGCGTCTTCAATATCACCGGTAAATATATTTCCACCCTTGAAATTGGCCAGACCGATGAATTCACTGCAAGGGAATATATCGCCATTTGCTGAAAGGGCGAAAAAACATCGTCCGCCACCGCAAGGGGAGATATCACACATAAGCCGCCGGGCAGTAGGCGCTATAATGCCAACCAGCGCATTCGCGAAGTTGGCGACTACCAGCTTCCGGCCGGACTTTCGGTAGAGTTCATATGTGCGGTCCAGCGCTGCAAAGTAATATTTCCCTAACATGGCATCAGTCGGTTTGATATTCCGGGCGTTTTGGCGGGTGCAGCGGACCGGGTTTAACATGCAGACAGGCACCTCTTGGGAATGAAAGAAGTCTACAATATCGTTTAACGAACTCATATTTTGATTCGTGACAGTGCAAATGACATTGTAGTTCGGATAACCCTTAAGGAGATCCATGGCGGTAAGTACCTTTTTGAAAGCCCCCTCTCCAGCCCAATTGCGGCGTGTTCTATCGGCAACTTCAGCAATGTGCCCGTCGAGAGATAGACCGATACCAACGTTATGCAAGTTAAGAAATTCGATCGCTGTCTTATCCATAAGGGTACCGTTCGTCTGCACACCAAAATGGAAATCGTCATGATATTTTTCAATGCCGGCAAACACTGCATCGCGGTTGAGCATAGGCTCGGAACCGTGGAATACGACTTGCGGCATCGAAGCGTCCGGTATTGTCTTTTTAAAGTACTGCTTGAGAATAGCCAGGGCGTCTAAGAGTTCTGATTCCGACATGTGCTTACCGCTCTGTCGCATTTCTTCAGGTATATAGCAGTAACTACAGTTAAGGTTGCATCTGTCGGTGGGATTGAAATAGACGGCTGATGGTTTGAGGCCGAAGCGAAGCATCTCCATTTCGCGAGTGAACTCGGACTGCTTTTTAATAAATTTAGACAGTAGCTCACCATCGGCTATAGCTTCGTTCAGCCTTTCCTTTTTTACCAGCGACCAGAAAGCCGTATCAGCCTCCACAACCGCACTGTAAACATTGTGGTGGATGTCTATGATTTGAAGTATTGGGCCGTTCCCTGTGTTTGCGTAGCGGCCCCGCATCGGGGCCGCTACCGTCGCCGATTTTCTGGACATTTTACTTACCCTTCTTATTCATGAGAATGTAGTGAGAAAGCCCGGTGCCATTGACCTTGCACTTCTTGCGGTAGGCAATGATAGCCTTTTGAGACTTGTTGATACCCTTTTCCATTTTTAGCCTCCTTTCTGTATATTTAACCCAAATAAAAAAGGCCCTGGCACATCTCGAAAGATGGCCGGAGCCCTTTACCATCAGGTTCCCAGCAAAGCTCTATTTAACCCCAACAGGTCTTCTGGCTCTCGGATCGCCCCTCAGTCTGCAAGCCTTCCCGCCATAATAATCCTATGGCAGTGACTACGCATATTCTGCGTTATAGCAGACTTCAGTCCCCGATTACAGCGGTGGGTCCGCCACGGCTTTTACCGTATTCCGGGCTGTTGAAGTGATTACTTAATGCAATTCTAGCAAGCTCATGACCTTTCGTCAACAGGTTGTAAGCAAAAGAAGGTATAAGATCCCTATGTATATACCCCCACCACTACCGTATCCCCCGGATTGGTCTCGTCGAAAAAGATAACGGCGCAGCGGCGGCCCGCTACCATATCGGAAGCAGGGATGTTCCGGGCAACTGCTACCTCGCTCAGCCAGACTGAAAGGCTGCCGGCTATTTGCACAGTGGCTTTAACCTTGTCCGAATTATCTCCGGTTAAATCACCCCCTTTCTTCGCATTTTGCTGGTGGTCCGAAATGTAATTACACCGCTACTATCGTTGGACAATGAATAGTTGTATATCACATCTAAAAACAGGGCTTGAGCAACAAAGTTTCATTATATGTCATATGTCCATTCAGCCGTATAAAGTTAGAGAGCATGTCCACCATTCCCTCGAAAATTGCCAAATTCCCTGCGTAGTTGCCCGATTTATCGGGCCAAACCTGCCTGATTCATCAGGCAACTACACTCACCATCAGCGGCAATTTTCATCCCTCGTGGCGCCCTGTGCAACCGGGCACGGGGGATTCCCTCTAGCACACTGATTCTGAACTTATTAAATACGGTGTCTGGCCTCTTGCTGTCTCAGTTTGGCTTGTAGCGGCGGATTATGTCTTCGGTGGTAAGCCGTCCGCTCTTGACAGCCGCAGAGGAACCCCACCAGCCCGAGGGCGCCGAGCTATCTCCGGTGAGATACAAGCCCATAATGGGTGAGTGTATGGGCAGCGAGTAACCCGCCCACGTTCGCATCAGCCCCCAGGGGCCGTGGTACCAGTTAATCCTCATTATGGTGGCTTTCCTGTCAAAATCGGGGATGTTGTCCCGCAGGTCCTGCAATCCCAGCCCCATCTCCTTCTGGTAATCATAGGGGGGAGTGGAGTTTCCCACGAAGGCTGCCGCCTCGATGAGGTATTTTCCTTTGGGGGACATCTCGGGGCAGAAATCTGTATATTGCATGATACAAAAAATGCGGCGCCCTTCTGGCAAGCAAATCATGGATTTATCTTCCATAAGGGGCTTATCGCTGGTAATGAAATAGATAACCTGTGGCGACCCCTTAAGTCCGGCAACATCCTTTAGACAGCCGGAATCGAAATTCTCTTTGCCGGCTAGCTCAAGGGCCACTTTAGGGTGGGCATTACATACCACCGACTGGGCATTGACCTCTATCTCTTCATTGTCTTTACGTATCACTACCCCTGTAGCTACTCCATCTTTAGTTTTTATCTGCAACGCCCGGCACCTTGTCCAGACATCGCCTCCCAGACGCTTAATAGCCCTGACGAGTTTATCTGTTACATAGCCGCCCCCGTAGGGCGCAAAGCCCATTTGCTTAACAAAGGAGGTCTCTTTGATAAAACGAAAGAATTCCCCCGCTGGCAGTTCAAAATGGTTTAAGGCGGTATCCATTTCCACAAAGATCTGGAATACTCCCAGGAGAGCGGGGTTATCGGTGTATAGCTTGAGCCAATCATACAGGCTGATGGAGCGGGATGGCTCAGACCAGGTGACAGCTTTTTTGAAGGCGCTATACATGTGCCTGGCCTCATTCTCATCCTTGGCCGCCCGGGCAATCATCGAGTTGAAAAGGCCTGCAACGGGAGCGGAGTAGTCCTTACCCCCGATGCGAAAATAATATTGAACCTGGGGTATGCGCACCTCAAAATCCTCCCCCACCTCTCTGCATACCGAACCATGTATCTCCTCGGAGACCCACGCTGTTCCAGTAGGCAGCTTATAGCCGTGATGGCTAATAGTGGCACAACGCCCTCCTGTGAAAGGTAGCTTCTCGGCCACCAGAACTTTGAAACCCGCTTTGGACAGCAGCGCCCCGGTAGTCAGTCCCCCTAATCCACTACCTATGATGGCTATATCGTATTTAAGCTGCTTCACGGCTTCACCTCCAGGGCGTCCATGGGGCAGGTTTCAACGCAGTCCAGACAATCGTTGCAAATATTTTTGTCCAGTTTAATGACCCCGAATCCACCCAGGGCCTCTACCGGGCAAAAGGTAGTGCATATGCCGCAGCCCACGCATTTCTGTTCATTTACTTCCACAGTAGACATTTCGGCCTCCATTTCCGGAAGGACTAACTTATGACAAGGAAACGGTATGAATCTACAACCCTGTCACCTGAAATATGGGTGGTATTGTATAACAAAATCGGTGGACATGCAAATAAAAAAACAAAGTAGAACCACCCTGACCCGTATAATCCGCGACAGGTTGGGCCAAGCCTGAACCAAAAAATGGGATTAACTTAAAAGGTATAAGTCAAAACTCAAAACCATAGCGAATAATTTAAAATTTTCCAGGCTACCTCTCTTAATTTAGTTTTAAGTTTTACATTGTGTTTTTGATTTTTAAGCTTTGAGCTTTGATTTAGGATTAGAATATTTTGCCATTATTCGTACAATAATATTTTTTTCTACTATGTATAAATCCCCACCACTACCGCATCCCCCGGGTTGGTCTCGTCGAAAAAGATAACGGCGCAGCGGCACCCTATTACCATCTCGGTAGCGGGGATGTTCCGGGCTACGGCCACCTCGCTCAACCAGACTGAAAGGCTGCCGGCTATTTGCACGGTAGCTTTATAAGTTCCCGAATCGAAACCTTTGATTATGCCTCTTTTGATATCCATATTACCCCTTCAAATCCTAATTACTAAGCACTAAATCTTAAACAATACCAAAATACTAATACTAACGCATTTAACACTGCACGCCTCTCAAGAGGCGCATCACGTCATTGCGAGCGAAGCGAAACAATCTCATGACTTTCAGGTGAAACCCTATATTTAGAAGCAGAGATTGCTTTGTCGCTACGCTCCTCGCAATGACGAATTATGCAGCATTATTTAATGCGTTGTATTAATCACCAAAATTTCTTGTTGTCATTTGGTTCTTAGAAAATTTGAATTTGTTTAGTATTTAGAAATTAGTTCTTGGAATTTCTGTCTTAGGCTCCTCCCAGGCGAAGCCTGTGCTGGTAATGAGGATTACGACTGCTCGCTGAATAGCTCAAGCTAAGGCCCAGGACCCTCCGTTTGGCCTGATTTAACCCAACCTGGGAATCGGTTATATCAATAACATCATAAAGCTCCTGGCCGCAGTTGGCCGGCACAATCATCTCGCCGCCAACCGACATTATCTCAAGGTGTCTCAGTTCGCGGGCTACTCGCTCTTGGGCTTTGGCTGCTGTATCCAGGTTGAGGTCGTGCACCTGGTGTAGCTGGTCATAGACCCGGGCTAGCCCTACCCATGAAAAGCCCTCGCTGACTACGCCATTGCCGTAGACCTGCACCCGGTTTACGCCGCTCATCTGGTTATATCGTCCGCTAATGATCGCATGATTGGGGCCGTAGCTATAGGCGCTGGCGTCGGAGCTTTGAGGGTTGATAGAATAACTTGTATTCCCCCGGAAGAAAAGCACATCGGGAACCATTGCCAGCAGGCGGCTCACTGCCTGAGCGCCACTCTCCTGCGGATTTATAGTAAACGAAGGGTACAGGTTGGTGATGGTGCCGCTATATGATAGAGCTGAATACTCTAAGCCGGCCCTGGACAGGACAAAGGAAAGAAGCTGAAAGATGTTTTTACTGCCCCCCGGCCAGCTAAATTGCCGCCGCGCCCGCCACTTTTCCAGCAGCCCCCAACCATCGCTGGCATGAAGGATAAAGATAGCCTGGTCGTTCTTTGAGACATGCTCCCAGCCCTCTACCCAGTAGGTAGGGCCAAAGGAGAACTCCTGCCCATCTGATGTCATATATCCGGGGCTTATCTGAAGCTCCGAACCTGGTTGTAGGGCAGCATAAGGGCTAGACCCGGGACTGTTATAGCGGCCGTCATCATTGCGCAGCTCTACTCGTGCCTGTCCGGAGAATGGCGAAGAATCTGTTTCCAGAGACAGCACATCAGCCGTAAGCTCCACCGAGGCCGGTGTGAGGGAAGCCCGCCACACGCCGGAAGGACAGGAAAGCCATGCATAGTTGCCATGATAGGCTATAGACAGGCCGTAAGTAGAGGACATGTCGAAGGGGACTGGCTCGCGCCACAGATTGGAGACAAATTCAGCGGTGGGTAGGGAGTATGACCAGAATGGCCGGCTATATGCTTCGCTACCAGTGTATTTTTCCACGAAAAACAGGCGGAAGACGTCAGGGTAGGCCACCGATGGGCACCGGAATTCAACACTGGAATTGGGGCTGGCTCCGGTTAGCTCCATAAGCGAAGACCAGTCGCCAACGCCGTAGGAATAGCCGTCGCCGTAGATACAGCTCCACACCTTGAAGCTGCCCGAGGAGTCCTGCCCGCAAAGGGCGAGATTCCAGTCTCCGGCATAGGTGCAGCCCAAACCCGTAGTCGCCGAAAGGCTATTTGTCCATGAGGCAGTCGTTCCCCAGCTTCCGCCAGTCCGCTTTACAGCGTAGATTGTGCCGCCTACCGAATAGAACAGGGCTACTGCGCCGCTGCTATTGAAGTCTGCTGCCAGCCAGCCCACTGCCCCGGGAGCAGTCAGGATAGATGCCGGGCTGCCGAAGCTGGCGCCGTAATTATTGCTTTCGGCGTATTTTATAGTTTGGTTATCAGTATCTACAAAGAAGAGAAGGACGTTGGCTCCCTGCATGGCCACAGCGATTCCTGAACTGCCTGATACCTGAACAAAGCTGGACCACTGACTGAAGTCGCTGCCCGGTCCGGGGCTGGCAATCCGCTGGATATAAAGCCAGAATGGGCTGGAGCTGCTTACCCTGGCCCGAACCAGAGAACCATCCCCGGGAAGCGTGGCCGCGTGATAGTAATCGGGTTCGCTCCCGGTATAGAGACGGCTCCAGTTTAATCGGGTGACACCCCCTATCCGCTCGGCTACCAGTAACTTTACATAAGGTTGTGAAGAAGCGCTTTTCTGGGCAGCCAGAAGTGTGCTGGAAAGGGTTCTCACGCTACGGCCCCCAGTCTGTGGACTGAGAAGGCTTGGGTTCGTAAGGGCGGTAAAGTTGGCGCACCCTCAATGTAGCATTCCGTCCTAGTGTCGATAGCCCTTCGTGGAAAGCAACCAGACGTTCCCGTCCCCAGGCGAGGTAGTTTTTGCTTACCGCACCTCCACCCACATTGACGCGATTAGTAGCAAAACCGGCCCATTCAATAGCTGCATAGGCTTCAGCGCCTATCGCCACCAGGTCTTCTAAGGGCGGTGGCAATGTGGAGGTTGTAGCATCCAACGTATGGAGTTTGCCGTAATAGACATTTACATTCTCGACCCCCGGTGGCGCTTTATCTATCAGCAAACTCAGGGTGATACCCCACAGGCTATAAGGAACGTAGATAGAGGGATAATGGCCTACCGGATACTCCACAGCCTCGATAACGACCAGGTTGGACAGGGCGGCGATGGATATGTCCCGGCTACCGGCGGTTGTGGTTAGAGTAGCTTTGACCTGAAGAGGCGACACCTGGCTGAGGTCCCGCAGGGCGTGGTCAATATGCCGGTCAATTTCATTGTCGCTCCAGCGGTAGCTAGCAGAATCTTCGTCCTTCAGGTCGCGTCGGACGCGGGTACGCATGTCACTCAGGTTCATTAATCACCTCCTGCATAATTACTCTCTCGTCATTGCCAAGCGATCCCTCTGAGTCCCCCTTATCAAGGGGGATATAGGGGGATTAAATAGATTCCGATGTCTTTATCAGAGCCAGTATAGTGTCCCAGGCGTTTTCCAGGTCGAGGGTAGTTGCTGGAGACAGAGACAGGCTTACATCTCTGGTCTCCGTTTTGTATGTCTCCGCTCCGGCCATGAGGGAGTAATTAACCTCCACCCGCAACTTGCCAGCCTCGCGGAAGATACTCAACCCTTTGAGCGCCAGGCTATCCAGTGTAACCTGTTTAGGCATATTTCATCTCCTTTTATGGCAGATACCCTTCGACAGGCTCAGGGTAAACTCAGGTCTGCCTTACTATTTTGGGCCGACACAGAGGTCGGCCCCTACTTTATGAGTGCAACTACGGTACCTTCTGAGCCAGCCCCTTTTGCGGTAAGGGCGATGCCCAGTATCTTGCGAATATCGGTCATCGTATTATCCACAGCCGCTTTCAACGCTGTGCCGCTGGTTACCAGCAGGTCTCCCCGGTTGACGGCCCCTGTATCGCAGTTAACGACGCAGATTCCCCCTACGGCCACCGTGCAATCGGTATCCGGGGCAGCCCCATCCACAACAATGAAGGGATTCAGTTCGGCGGCTCCAGAGGTATCGATTACCGATTGGTCGTTGGCTGTATCCAGTTTAACCACTTCGCCAGCCAGAATAGTCCGGGATGAATTCCGGTTAGTCATGGGGCGCAATATAGCGGAGTAGTTTCCCGTAACTCCGCCCAGCTTAAGGTTGCTGAGAACCCCCAGGGCGTCATCAATGAAAACTGCGCCACCATCGCCTGTCCCGGGGTTTTTAAGACGGCGGACATAAAGGTAGCGCCAGGCATGAGTAAGACTGCCCATGTCAAAACTGTCGTTGGTATCCGGAGAGATGACTCCACCCACGGTTAATGAGTTTGTGCATTGAATATCCCTTACTGTCAGGATGTACCATCTTTTGCCAGCGCTTCCTAACATACGGAGGGCATCGGAGTCTGGCATCAGATCTTTCGTAAGCGCCAGCCAGCCCAGTTCATCCAGCCCTTGAACAACGGGGAACTCTTCCCCGGCTAATCGTAAAGGCATGTTTTACCTCCTTTTGTTTAGAACTTGTCATTGCGATCCCGATTTGTCGGGAGAAGCAATCCGTTCTTTATGGTAAAATGTAGCGGATTGCCACGTCCCGATGTACCGAGACTCGCAAAGACAATGTGGGGTTAACTTATTTTGTTAGTTACCAATTTAATGATGGGTGTGGGGGATCCCACCTCTCACTTCCCATTTCCCGCCTCTCATTCATCGCCTCTCAACCGAGCCTGTAATCCGCCGACAGGTTAAACGACGTGCCCGAAAAGGCGGTTACTTTCAGAAAAATCATAGCCCCCCGTGCCTCTACTACCAGGGCATGTTGTCCTGTAACGGTAAACTGTCGTGAGGCCCCGCCAAACCACTTTGATTGGCGCGGGTTCCAGAACAGTACCTGTACAGTCAGGCTTGTCAGCCCCGTCCCGGTAATGGATATGTCAAAACGGCATTGTTCATATCCAGCGCAGTTCACCGCCCCACTGGTATCGGATGGGTCGGTTGTATCTACTGCTGTGATACTGCTCCGGTGTAATACAGGTGTGGTAGATTCATAAACCGGCCCTTTGGGGATGCCATTATTGTCCAGGAGAACATTTGCCATAAACACCCACCCTCTTCTTTGACGGTATTTCTATTGTAATCTTCCTGTAATCTTATACTTACATGTGCGGAAAGTTTGATGCCGGAAGTGGGAGATGGGGGAATGTGAGGACGTTCCCACTTCCCACCTCTCACTTAGTCTCTCACTCCAGTCAGTTTGGCCAGCTTCAGCGAATTAAAGACGGCCAGGGAGACATACCATTTTACCCTGGTGCGGGTAGCGTCCTTAGTTTCCAGGTTGCCCACACGTTCCACCTGTAACCCGCCCGGACTGGTCAATCCTGACACAGCGCCCTCGCCGACCTGCACGCCGTATATTGTAGAGCAGTCGGTAGAGGATCCCACTGTCTTATTGTCGGGGATCCAGTCATTCACACCGATGGGTATCCCGCTATAAAACTGCACCATCTGGCCGAACTGGTTGCGGTTGGTCTCCAGGATGCCGCTGCCTGTGCCCCGGCTAAGAGAGTTGAGCTTGCGCCGGCTGCGGCGGCTCATTAATAATATAGACGGTTTACCTGCCTTCACCCTGTCTATAAGCTTATCTAACTTGTCCAGTGTCAGGGTGGCCCCGTTAGTCCCCATGCTGACAGTCTGGCCCGATACGCTTAGCTTATCTATGCCATCGAATGCCTTGGCATCCGATGAGGTATCCCCTGAGATGAAAATGTCGTCGAACTTCTGCTGGACAGCCTTGGCCTTAAGCTGTACGATGGCTGCCTCCAGGTCCTGGATGTTGCTACGTGTCTTGGCCAGGAAATTATCCACATCGGCATCGCCGCCCAGGATTTTGAGGTTGGCAGTAAGCTGGGTAAAGGTCGGGGTGGACTCGGCCCATGTGTCGCCCACATCGTAGAAGGCGGCAGTGGCAGCAACGTTCTCTTGATTGTAGGTCAGCCCGTTGCCCACGATTTCGATGAAGGGCAGCGCCTGGAGTACAGGGCTTTCGTAGATGATGGTTTCGATTACCCCCTGTAACAGTGTGTCGTTGGATAGTTTGGCGGCTTCCGCCTGGGTTAGCGCCATATAAAACCTCCTTTGCTTATTCTGTTCTTTACTTATACTTAAACTATGCTTGACTTATTCTGTTCTTTGGCTTACTATCTGGGTAGAGGTGCAAAAATGCCGACGATTAAAGATGTGCTCGCCCCCGCCGAGGGGCTGTCCCCCCTCCAGCGCAAAATCCGTGATTACCTGAACAGCCACCCTGAGGAGGTGTTCTCTTACGCCGACGTTGCCGAACTGGCTAAGTGCATCGGACACAATAACCCCAATGGTGTCAGGATGGCCTTGTGGTCGTTGGATAAGGCCGGTACTGTTGCTAAGATTAAGGTTCCCGCCAGAAAACGGACCTACTTTGGCAGCCCGCAGGCTGTCAACAAGTTGAAAGCACACCTGAGTTATCCGCCCTTCCTCAAGGCATAAACTATCTTCTCCTGCGGAGACATAGCCGATACATCCAGGGGCGATCGGGGCGGCGCTCCGGTGGGAACCCTTTCCCTCTGTTGTTTGCCCTCCAAACCCTGCTTCACCCTTTCTACCACCTGCCGGGCATTAGCAAAGCTGGCCTCTACCTCCTCGACAGTTTCACCCTTGACCAGCTCTTCGGGAACCTCAGGTGAACCGGATAAAATGAGCTGCCGATATTTAGTCGCCGCTCCCCCCAGCTTCACCCTTAACCCGGCTATCTCCTTATCCCGATTGGCCAACTCAGCAGTATGCGTCTTGAACCCTACATTAGCGTTTTCTATCTCTGTCTCTAACTGTTTCAACCTGTTTTCCTTCTCGGCAAGGGCCTGGCGTAGGGTTACCAGTTCATCACTAGGGGTTTGCGTTGAGTCTGTCGAAGGGGCCTGTTCAATTTTTGTTTCCTCAGCCAAATTTGGTCACCTCCTTGCATGTTTATTGTCCAAATAATAGAACAATAGTTCTTTTTCTGTCAATGGGGAAATGGCACAACTAAGAAGCCAGAGGCAGGAAAGTGAAGACTCCGCGCACTCTGTCGAGGACTCTTTGTTTATTGGATTGGCCTCCGCCAGTTAATTTGCCATTGACAGCCAACTGCGAAAAGCTGATAATTTGGCAAAGAAAGAAAAAATGATGGACTTAGACCAGTTCGCCAAAATCTGGAAAGAATATCTGGGTGGGCTTGCCGCCTGCGGTAGCCATATGGCCATAGAGGTGGAATTCCTCAAGTTTATAGAGGATGCCTTTGGCATAAAACTGAGTAGCGCGGAATATCAGTTCGAAAAAAGAGTATATAAAGGGCGGATTGATGCCTTATTAGGCAACCTTGTTCTGGAGTTCAAGAAGGATTTTTTCAGGGAGAGAGAAGATGCTGAGGAAGAACTGGACAAGTACTTCAAGGACTTGAAAAGCAAGCACCCCAGCGCTATCTTCACAGGGGTTGTCACCGATGGGGCAAGGTTTCAGGTCTATGACCAGAATGTTAAACCTCTAGGAGATGTGAAAGACTTGAGACGGGCTAAACCTGATGAAGTGCTTTCCTTCCTGGATTCGCTGTTTTTTATCTTCCGTTCTCTGCAAACCCCCACTACTGCCAATATTGTGGCTTCGTTTGGTCCTCACAGCCCGACCTTTATCACTTCGCAACAAAACCTTGCAGTTTTGTTTACCCAAGTCCAGAATGAGCCTGCCGTACAGGTGCGGTTCAATTCGTGGAAAAGGTATCTTCAACGCGTATATGGAGAGGATGTGGGCGACGAGGCTTTATTTATCAAGCATACCTATTTGTCCACCTTAGCTAAATTTATTGCCTTCTTTTTCCGCTATGGAGCGAATCTGCCAGGGCCGCGCGATGTACAAGAAGTGCTTAACGGAACTAAATTCAACTGGGAAGGCATACACAACTTTATTGATGATGACTTTTTTACATGGCCATTAAACGAAAAGATGAAATCACAAGGAACGAGGCTGGTGCAAAAGCTGGTAGCCAGCCTGATGGCCTATGACTTTTCGTCTGCCAAACAGGATATACTTAAAGAGTTGTACGAGGAAATTCTGGGTGAAGAGGCCCGCCATAGCCTCGGGGAGTATTACACCCCGGACTGGCTGGCCGAGTATATGCTCAGAGAGATGGCCAAGCTAACGGAAAACCCCGATTGGCGGGTGCTGGACCCTTCTTGCGGCTCTGGCACATTCTTGTTTATCGCAATAAGATTACTGCGCGACACCTTGGAGAACTTGGGACGCCAAGATATACTTAAAAAGCTCCTGCACCAGGTAGTGGGTATGGATGTGCATCCGGTGGCGGTAACCATTGCCCGCACTAACTATCTGTTAGCCTTGGGTGATCTTATAAAGCCCCTGCCACACCCCATATCCTTACCTATATACTTGGCTGATTCCCTGAGGCCACCAAAACTAACCCAAGCCCTTCATGGGAATGGAGACATCATTTATGAACTGGAGGTGGACAAGAGTACCTCCTTTTCCATCCCGGCGAGCATTGGCCCCCGACTGGACGACCTGGTAGAGGCTATGCGCGGTTTTCTGAATACCCCTATTGCTCAAGCTAAATCTGGCTATCAAAAGAAAATAGACGAGTTACAACCAGAGATTGGTATAGTAGCCCGGCAAGCTCTCCTGGATAACCTGGAAACATTACTCAAGCTATATACTGAGGGCAAGGACACCGTGTGGCTATTTATACTGAAGAATATGCCCCGTCCCCGTTTTGTGGAGAATAGCTTTGACCTGCTGGCAGGTAACCCTCCATGGCTCTCCTTACGGTATATCGCCGATGCCCAATACAGCAAGGAGGTCAAACAGCTTGTCCTCAGGACCTATCGCATTATGGGTCCTAAAAAAGCACACTTGTTTACTCATATTGACCTGGCACCACTTTTCTTCGTCCATGCAGCGTTTCTGTATTTGAAAAAGGGCGGGCATATAGCGTTTGTTATGCCCCGGGGAGTCCTGTCCGCTGACCAGTATGCTGATTTCACCTCTTTCCAGTTTATAGGTGACCAAGCTGTTTGGTTTGCTCTGGAACAGGTAGTGGACATGGCCCCCGTGCCCAAAGAACGCGAGGTGACACCTTTGTTTCGTCAGGCCTCCTGTGCATTGTTGGCTGAGAAGGGCGCAGACACGAAGTGGCCAGTCGCCGCCGTCCAGATGGAGGGAAGGCTAAGTGCCAAGAACCTGAGCTGGGCTGAGGCGCAGCAACAGTTAAAGCTAATAGAGGCCAAGTTGAACCGCGTGGGTGGTCGACTGCTAACTGAAGGTAAGCCCCAGAGGCCCCAGACCAAAAGCTATTACTACGATAGAGTCTTTAATGGCGCAACGCTGGCACCCCGCAATCTGTTTTTCGTACGGGCTACTACGGAACCAGGTCCACTCATCAAACCTAGCCTGATTACAGATGAGGTGGAAGCTCGCCATGCCAAAGCGCCTTGGAAGGATATAAGGATAAGGGGCGCGGTCGAGGCACAATTCATTTACGCCACTCTCCTGGGTGGAGATATTTTGCCCTTCGGCCACGCTTCCCTGCGCCCAGTATTACTACCATTGACACTTCAAAACGGGAAACCCATGTTGGTAAACTACGGTACCGCGGTAGAGCAGGGCTATACTGGTCTTGCCGATTGGCTGAGGATAGCAGAGGCCCATTGGCAGCAAAATGCTACAAAAGATATAAAAGGGGAAGCCAAGATTGCGACGCTGCTAGGCCAGATAAACTATCGCAATAAGGTCACTTCACAAATGGCGAACCAAAGTTATAAGATGATATATAACAAATCGGGGACTCACCTTGCTGCTTGTGTGCTTGACTTATCTGGTTTACCTAGTGTTCATCTGGCAAGCAATATTAATGTCAAACCTGCCGGATTCATAACTGATATGACCACTTATCATTATGAATCCACTTCTCTTGATGAGGTGGAGTATCTGGTGGCCATTGTTAATTCGGCTATCTTGGATATAGCAATCAAGCCCCTACAATCCAGAGGACTATTTGGCGAAAGAGATATCCACAGAAGGCCCTTTCTTTTCCCCATTCCCCAGTACAATCCAAAAATTGCCAGCCACCGCAAGCTAGCGGAGCTATCGCGGCAATGCCACGATAAGCTGGAAAAACTATTGCCTGAGCTTTTTCCTAAATATAAAGGCAGCGGCCCGTTGCGCACGGAGATACGCAAGCTGCTGGCAGAGGAACTGAAGACCATAGACTGGCATGTTACGCGACTCCTCAAAGCCCCTCCTGTCTAGTTCTATCCTTGATAAGGGCGAGAGGATTTATCCATTATATGTTTACCAGTTCCCCCGGCCCCTGTGGCGGCGTATCGCCCGAAAACCGCCGTTTATGCCCGGGATTTCACCGGTGACATATGTTGAGGCATCGGAGACAAAGAAGATTAGCCCCCTGGTTCCAGTTTGTCCAAGCAGAGGCTTTTACAGCAACTGTCTGGTGCCGAAGGTCGGGGTCGAACCGACACGTCCGTTGCGGGACAACGGTTTTTGAGACCGTCGCGTCTGCCTGTTCCGCCACTTCGGCAAAAAAAACCTCTCGGAAACTCAAAGGGGACTACACCAGGATGGATCGTGAAACCCCAACTTGTTCAGATAAATCGCGATAAATTAGGATGACGCTTTCTTTATCTATACCTATCTGTAAAAAGCCCCCGGACAAGCCGGGGGCAAATAAATACAAGCGGGAGACGAGATTCGAACTCGCGACCCTCTCCTTGGCAAGGAGATGCTCTACCACTGAGCTACTCCCGCATAAACCATCCCGACATATCGGGACAAACCCCTTGTGGTGCCGAGGCCCAGAATCGAACTGGGGACACCGCGATTTTCAGTCGCGTGCTCTACCGGCTGAGCTACCTCGGCTCACAGGATTTTCTGCAAATGTATTTTAATCTCTTTAAAATTGGCTGTCAACAATTACAGACAACTATGCAGGGTCTTTGCATTATTAGAGAATCCTGCGTGGAAAAGGCCACACCATTTGTCATGCTGGAGCATAGCGAAGCATCTCAGGGTGGGGCAAGTCAACTGCAAAAAACTCCCTGCGCCCTGAGATCCTTCGTCGTCCCGATAACTCGTGACGCCTCCAGGATGACATGAGAGCGGCTATTTTAGAGGAATGATAATGCATAGACCCTGGACATCTATGGCATCGGGCTTGCCTCATTCCAGTTGGGTAATAAATAATGCCATATTTTGAATAGGGACGGTAATTGAGAGGGTGTATAATATATACTTGATATACGTATGAAAAAACACTTCCTGATACTTGCGGCAATTATCGTTGTTATCTCATCGGGCCTCGTGCTTTTATTGCTGAATGTTAATTATACCCCTGTAAAAGCCTCAGAAGAAGCCTATCTAATAGATAACCTTCTTACCCGCCTTCTCATCGTCGCTATCCCTATCTTCACATTATGCATGGTGGCCATAATTTATAGTTGTATTGTTTTCCGTCGTAAGCGCGGAGACGATGAAGATGGTCCCCCCTGGCGCGGACACGCCCCGACAGAGATCGTATGGACGCTCATCCCTCTGTCTATTGTCCTTTTTTTTGCTATTTATGGGTCTGCTGTTCTGGGAGATATCATGCGGACCTCCCCCGGAGGCAAAGAGTTGGAAGTCAAGGTTATTACCTCCCAGTGGAACTGGCGTTTTGAATACCCTGAATATAACGTTACCAGTTCAGAGCTGAGGCTCCCGGTCAATCGTCCGGTAATGCTGCACCTCTACGCTACCGATGTGATTCATGCCTTCTGGGTGCCGGAGTTCAGGGTAAAACAGGATGCTGTGCCCGGGTTGGAAACGATGTTGCGGATAACTCCAACCCGGCTTGGCGAATACACCGCTTATTGTAACCAGCTTTGTGGCATGGCCCATGCGTATATGACTACTGCAGTCAAAGTTGTGGAGACATCGGCGTTTGACCAGTGGGTGATGGAACAGAGGCGATAGAAAGAGCAAATGAAGTTTTTTTCTTTAGGAATTATCCGCGGGCTGATCTTTGGTGGTATCGGCGCCACCATTGCTATGGGTGTCACCATTCTGGTCCGGGCTGCCCTGGGGTTTACTGCCTGGAATCCTGCTATGGTTACAGTAATCGGCACTGTTGTAGGAATCCTCTTTTACCTCGTGGGTCTGGGGGCATTCAATTATTGGCTCGGTTGGGCTATGGACTGGCCAGACACCAGTCCAGCTAAGCAACCTCGGTGGGTGCGCTACTTTAACTTTGATACCAACCACAAAACCATAGGTGTCCAGTATATGGTGACATCGCTTCTCGTCATGGCCGTGGCGGGTATTTACAAGATGATAGACCGCCTGGAAACCGCCCGGCCGGGGCTGCAATTTATTACCCCCGGCACCTATGATTCCCTGATGAGCCTGCATGGTATTATGATGCTGGGGGCAGTCCTGATAGGCATTTCCGGTTTGATGAATTACCTGATTCCGTTAATGATAGGCGCTAAGGATATGGCCTTCCCCCGTCTTAATGCCCTCTCCTTCTGGATTATTCCCGCGGCGGTTATACTTTTGCTTATCAGTCTACCGGCAGGAGGTTTTGACACCGGGTGGACAGCGTACCCTCCGTTAAGCGTCAAGGCGGCGTTAGGGATGCAGTTTATGCTGCTGGCATTCTACATTGTAGGTTTGTCCTCCATATTAGGAGGCATCAACTTTATTACCACCATTTTCAAGATGCGGGCCCCCGGTATGAGGGTGTTTCGGATGCCGGTTTTTGTTTGGGTCAGCCTGGCTACGGCCTTACTTCAGATAATCTTTACCCAATTCGTAGGTATAGCATTCCTGATGGTGCTCCTGGAACGATTGTTAGGGTTGGGCTTTTTTAATCCCGATACAGGCAAAGTGTTACTGTTCCAGCACCTGTTCTGGTTCTATTCCCATCCGGCGGTCTATATCTTTGTTCTACCGGGTCTGGGAGTAATCAGCGAGGTGCTCCCGGTATTTTCTCGTAAGCCCTTATTTGGCTACAAGGCTGTAGCTATATCCAGTCTGGGAATCGCGGGCGGAGGCGCACTGGTGTGGGGACATCATATGTTTGCCGCCGGTATGGAGGGCTGGCTAAAGATACCATTCATGATAACCACCTTGCTTGTAGCTGTGCCCACTGGAATAAAGATTTTTTCATGGCTGGCTACGATGTGGATGGGCAAAATCCAGTTGCAGACGCCTATGCTCTTCGCCGTTACCTCTATCGTCGCCTTTCTGATAGGAGGTATAACTGGTGTGCCCCAGGGAATTGTTCCCGTGGACATGTATATTCACGATACATACTGGCTGGTCGGACACTTCCATGCAGTCCTCTTCGGTGGTTTTTTATTCCCGGCTATGGCGGCTATTTATTTCTGGTTCCCCAAGTTAACCGGACGGCTTATGAACGAGAGACTAGGGAAAGTCCACTGGGGCTTGATGACAGCAGGGTTCTTAGTTACTTACATGCCGATGTTCTGGATGGGCCTCAACGGGATGCGCAGACGTATTGTGGATTATAGCCCGGCCCTGGGGATGGAAACAACGAATATAGTGGTGACCATCGGAGGCTATATCATAGCGCTGGCTATGCTCTTTTTCTTCATTAATTTAGTCGTAAGCTTACGGCGGGGAACTGCTGCGCCGGCGAATCCCTGGCGGTCTAAGACTATGGAGTGGCAGGTTTCCTCACCACCCCCGGAGGAGAATTTTGTCGCAACACCCCGGGTAGTTGGATCGCCATACGGGTATGGAATCGGAGGTTCAGTGCATGTCATTTTATCACCGGAGGATAAAGCTGGCCATAATGGGGGCCAAAGATAAAAGGATGCAAATAAAGGCCGTTTCCAGAAATTTGAGGTTGCATTATGAATAAAAAACCGAACCTGAAATTCAAACTACGGTTGGGATTTATTGTTTTTGGGGCGCTAATGGTTATAGAAATTGCTGAGTATGTATTAGGGACAAGGATGAAGACTGGAAACTGGCCTTACCTTGGTCTACTAGCAATAATCGGAGCCTGGCCTATCTTGCAATACTTTATGCATATTTTTGACCTCCGGCGACACAAGGAGTAACCAGACATGGAAGTAAAAGAGGAAAGCCACCGGGAAGACCGGCTGTCTATCAATCGTCTTGGCCTCTGGCTGTTCATTCTTTCGGACGGGTTTCTTTTTATCGCACTTCTCACTACCCGTTTCTACATACAGGGTGTCCAGCGCCCTCCGGAGTTAAACCAGCCTCTTGGGTTGGTTATCTCCATCGTTTTGCTTCTTAGCAGTCTCTGTGCTTATCGGGGTGAGACAGCCGCTGCCTTTGGCGATATTAAGCGCTTCCGTAGGAATATCTTGTTTACCATAGGTCTTGGCTGCTTGTTCCTTGCCGGCGTGGCGATAGAATGGACCGAGGGGTTCCGCTTCTTCCCCCCATCCACAAGCTATGGAATGGTGTTTTTTACATTGACCGGATTCCACGCCTTCCACGTGCTTACCGGTATCCTTGCATTAGTTATTGTCTTGTTACCGGGGCAGCAGAAACGCCTTCAAGCGGGTAATCACTGGGGTGTGGAAGCCATGGTCAAATACTGGCACTTTGTTGATGTAGCCTGGGTATTCATTTTCCCGACCCTCTATCTTGTGAGTTGAATCTCAAGCCCAAAACACTAATATTTCGAGACTTGTGCACAGTCTCTACCACCCCTTCCAGCACCAGGAAGGGGTTTGGGGTTAGGTCATATGCTATTTTCATCCTTCGCGGTGCCCAGTTCAACCGGGCACGGGGTATTCCCTCGAAAATAGACTTACCATCAGATAAGCGTTATAATTATTTGGAATCGATAGGGGAGACTGATGCGCTTCTTACGTGAATTACTGGAAACCTTAATACTGGCTGTTCTTATCTTTTTGGTGGTTCAGACCACACTTCAAAGCTTTCAAATACAATTTGAGAGTATGAAACCCAACTTGCAACCCGGCCAGCGCCTTGTTGTAAATAAGATTCTATATTTCAATTTTAGCTGGGGGAAGGCGACTAAATATATCCCGTTTTTACATAAGGAAAATAATGCCGCCTTCCTGTTTCACCCTCCTCAGCGAGGTGATGTGATAGTGTTTGAACCCCCTTTACCCTCTGCCAGCGATTATATTAAACGGATTATCGGCTTGCCTGGTGAGAAGATAGAGATAAAGGGGGGCAAAGTTTACGCTGATGGCGAGCCTCTAAATGAACCATATATTGCGGATGTTCCCAACTATAATTACGGGCCTGAGGTAGTACCACCCGGATACTATTTTGTTCTGGGTGATAACCGCAACAACAGCAGCGATTCTCACTCGTGGGGTTTCGTCCCATTAAAAAATTTTGTGGGTAAAGCCTGGGTGTCTTTCTGGCCTCTCGACCGATGGGGATGGGCGCCTAATTATTCATTCGCTCAGGTGGAAAGATAAAAAGTGGGAGGCACACTTACCGCCGAGGAAATCTTTCGCCGTGTGGGGGCTGTGCTCGATGGGCATTTCCTGCTAACCTCCGGCCTTCATTCGCCTACGTACTGGGAGAAGGCGCAGGTTCTCCAGCATCCAAACTATACTGAGTTGCTTTGCCATTTTATCGTTGACCACTTCAGCGATAAAGGGGTCCAGGTCGTAGCCGGCCCTACCATTGGCGGCGTGATCCTGGCCTACGAAGTTGCTAAACAGTTGGGCACCCGGGCTATATTTGCCGAGCGTGAGGGAGAGACCAGAGTTTTCCGCAGGGGGTTTTCTATCTCGCCTGGCGAACGGGTGCTTATAGTTGACGATATCCTGACCACTGGCGGCTCATTGCAACAGATGGTGGATGCCGTTATTGCGATGGGTGGGAATGCTGTGGGGATCGGCATCCTTGTGGACCGCTCGGCGCTAAAAATTGACATAAACATACCGCTGTTCAGTTGCCATAAGGCTGTGGTGCCCACATATAAACCCGGGGCGGAAACTTGTCCTCAGTGCCTGGCAGGGATTCCATTGACCAAACGGGGCAGCAGCGGCACAGCATAAGGAGTAGAGGCATGGAACCAGACAGTACGGTCACGTACCGATTTGATCGGGATGACCCTGTAACGAATGCCCTCTATTACGGCGATAACCTGGAGATACTCCGCAAGTATATCCCCGATAAATCTATTGACCTCGTCTATCTTGACCCCCCTTTCAACAGTCAGCGAAGCTATAACATCCTTTATAAAGAGTCCGAGCACTGGTCCGAAGCCCAGGTGAGAGCTTTCGGCGACACCTGGCACTGGACGGAAGCTACAGAGAAGACTTACATGGAGCTGGTGCAGAAAAGCCCTATCAAAATAGCACAATTAATAGATACTTTACATAAAGCTATCGGCGAAAACGATGTCATGGCCTACCTGGTGATGATGGCGATACGGCTTGTAGAATTACACCGGGTGTTGAAGGACACTGGCTCCTTGTGGCTGCACTGCGATCCCACGGCCAGCCACTATTTGAAGCTGGTGCTCGACCAAGTGTTCGGGCCGGCAACCTTCCAGAACGAGATCGTATGGAAACGGTCATCGGCCCACAGCGATGTAGGACAGGGCGCTAAACACATGGGACGAATCCACGATACCATCTTTTTTTATAGTAAGGGCGAGAATCTGGAAATAAATGTTCAATTCTTGGCTCATGATAAAGAATACGTGGATGACTTTTACAAAAATACAGAGCCAAACACCGGAAGACAATATGGACTCTGGGATCTTACTGCGCCTGGCGGAGAAGCGAAAGGGAATCCGCATTATGAATTTTTAGGCATAACCAGATATTGGAGATATTCGAAGGAACGGATGGAAGAACTCCATAAGCAAGGTAGAATTATCCAACTTAAGCCCGGGGCAGTGCCACGCTATAAACGCTATTTGGACGAAATGTCTGGGGTGCCTCTGCAAGATGTGTGGGATGACATTCACCCTATAGGGTCTCAAGCTAAAGAGCGGCTTGGGTACCCTACTCAAAAACCTTTAGCTCTCCTGGAGCGCATAATCTCCTACGGCTCTGATGAGGGCGATATCGTTTTAGACCCCTTCTGCGGCTGCGGCACAGCGGTAGTGGCTGCTCAGAAGCTAAACCGCAAATGGATTGGTATTGACGTAACTCACCTGGCCATCGCCGTTATGAAAAAACGCCTGGAGGATAGCTTCCCCGGAATCAAATATGAGGTTATCGGCGAACCAAAGGATGTAGAAGGCGCGAAGGCTCTGGCCCGTCAGGACCGCTACCAGTTCCAGTGGTGGGCGCTGAGTCTGGTCAAGGCCCAGCCTGTAGGCGAGAAAAAGAAGGGCGCAGACAAGGGGATAGACGGCATAATCCGCTTCATGGACGACCACGGCAAGACCACCAGGCGAGCCATAGTCCAGGTGAAGAGTGGTGCGGTGCATGTGAAGGATATAAGGGAGCTGGAAACAGTAGCTGCCGATGATGCTATGGGAGTATTCATAACGTTATTACCACCGACGGAAGAGATGAAGGTGGAGGCGGTTAGGTCTGGCTCATATCACTCTCAATTATGGGACAGAGACTTCCCCAAAATCCAGATAATCACCATCGAGGAACTTTTCCAGGGCAAGATGCTGAATATGCCTCCCGTTACCTCGCCATATGCCAAAGCGCCCAAAGTCATTAAGAATGGCGGGCAGGAATACCTGTTTAATACCAACCCTCCGACCGCGGTTTTGGCGGATTCTGAATAAAGCGTGTACCCCATAATCTCCTCTCCTCAATGTGGGAGAGGATTAAAGTTGAGGGGGAATTGGTGCTTGGGCTTTCCCGCTCAGGCCGGCGGCTGCTTCCAGCGTTTCATCTCGATAATATTGCTCGGTAAGCAATAGAATTCTCCACCCATCCGGCCTACTAACCTGGCTTTTTGCGGGTCTATCTCATTATTTTTCCACCAGTCATCCTTTACATGGGCCAGGAGCACCTCGCCTATCACAAGTCCATTCCCGTTACGGGCTTCTCCTATCTGGATTACTTGAAGAAGACGGCACTCCAGAGCAGCCGGGGCTTCCCCAATCCGGGGTGGCCGCACCACATCGCTGGGCACCATAGTGAGTCCCACTTTTTCCATCTCATTGACTCCCGGTGGGTATTCGAAGCCGGTTTTATTCATGGCCACCGAAACACTTTCATCCACCATATTAACCACGAATTCCCCGGTCTCCTCAATATTGCGTTGGGTATCTTTCTTTTCCCCGCCCCTCCTGACGCCGACTGAGAAGGCCACCGTCGGCGGGTTCAAAGAGATAGGGGTGAAAAAACTATAAGGGGCGGCATTGGGTACCCCATCCTTTCCAATAGTTGACACCCAGGCGATGGGACGGGGATTCACCAGGGACACCAGCACCTCATGTCTTTCCCATGACTTTAGTTTAGCTAGCTCTATTTTCATGCTCATCCCCTTTTATTTAGTGGCCTATATTTTGCCAGCAAAAGTTATAAATTTCAACCCCCATAGAAACTTTATATGTAGATTGTACCCCCCGATATATCGGGGGGCCTAGGGTTTTTATATCTATACCCCAGACTTCAGCCTGGGGTACCGTCTTCGTTCAAAAACATCGAGATTCCGAGGTTAGTCGTCCTGATAAATAGGGACTCCTCACAACGGCTAAATTTTAACCCCTATAGGAACTCATCCAGTAAAGGTTCAAACTGCAAGGGGTTGAGCAGTGGTTGCTTGACTAGCGGCGTCTCTTCTAAAGCGTGAAGCCCCGATTCATAGGTGGGTCTATCTTTTTTATAGATAACCCCGATAGGTACGCGGTCGCCCCACTCCAGGGATTTCTGGAAGGCGGCTACTCTATCATTGGGGTTATAAGTAGCATCCTCTTCCAGCTTATAGACCCGCTCCCGGTACCACCTGAAGGTGTTCCTGGTGTTAAACGAGACGCATGGTTGAAGCACGTCAATTAAAGCGAAGCCTTTGTGCTGGATCCCCAGGCTGATTAAATTTGCCAGATGCTCGATGTCACCGGCAAAACCTCTGGCTACAAAACTGGCATCAGAAGCTACTGCCAGGGTAATGGGGTTCACCTGCGCCCAGGCTCCCTCAGGGGTAGTTTTGGTAACATAACCAA
>Ga0209514_10002021_pt1 | contig 32576 bp, 32 predicted proteins | sample Subgrocontami58m_FD_187452 | JGI IMG/M metagenome (GOLD analysis project Ga0209514, IMG submission 187452) | Subsurface groundwater microbial communities from S. Glens Falls, New York, USA - GMW37 contaminated, 5.8 m (SPAdes) (version 3) | ecosystem: Environmental > Aquatic > Deep subsurface >...
TCAAGCCTCACCACCCTGACCGGTGAGGGCGCCAACCAGAGCGTCACCGGCGCGGTCGCCGACAAGGCGGGCAACACCGCCTCCGCCACGGTGGGCAACATCAACATCGACAAAACGCCGCCCACCCTGTCCTGTGCCGTAACCCCAGGAGCCATCTGGCCTCCCAACCACAAGTTGGTGGACGTCATCGCCTCCGTGACGGTGACTGGCGGGCTTTCCGGCTCGGCAGGCTTTGTCCTGGTCTCTGTGAGCAGCAACGAGCCTGATAACGGCCTGGGCGATGGTGATACAGCCAACGACATTCAGGGATTCACCCTGGGCACGCCCGACACCACGGGCCAGGTGCGGGCCGAGCGCTCGGGCACGGGCACCGGCAGGGTGTACACCATCACCTATCAGGGCGCGGACTTGGCGGGGAACACTGCGAACTGTAGCGTGACCGTGTCTGTGCCCCACGACCGGGGGTAACCACGCAACGGGCCAAAGGAAAAGAGGGGCAGCCCCCACGGGCTGCCCCTCTTGCTGTCGCCGCCTACCGCAGGCTGCCCGGCCGGTTACGGGAGCGCGGCCTGAAAGGCACCGGCTGGAAGGGCGCATTCCGGGCCCCCTGAAAGCAGGGGTGAGGCGTTGCGCAAGCCCCGTCGAAGGCCCGGGGTGGTGACGCGCATTGCCGAAACTAGGCGCTAGCTCGCTGGCTCCTCCGTGACATGTGGGATAAAGCGATATCCTTTTCCGGGGATTGTGGCGATGAAACGGGGGTGGCGCCAGTTATTCTGCAGCCGTATCCGCAGATTCCGGATGTGCCGGTCGACGATGTTGCTGTCCGCCACAAAATCGGAACCCCACAGGGCATCCAGGATTTCGTTCCGGGTAATGATGCGTCCGGCGTTGGCCGCGAGCAGATACAGCAACGACAGCTCAAGGCCGCTGAGGTGCAACTCGTGGTCATCCACCTGCACTGAGCGGTTGACGATGTCGATCTCCAAATCGCCCACCCGGAGCACCGGGGCGAAGGGCAGCGCTGCGCCGTACGCTCGGCGGGCAATGACCAACGTGCGGGCCAGCAGTTCTTCGGGCGAGAAGGGGATGGTCATGATGTCGTCCACACCCTGGTCGAAGGCATCCAGCTTGGTGGGGAGATCACCTCTGCGGGTCAGGGCCAACACTGGCGGTTGCAGCCTCCGGGTGTCCGCGGCGCGCGTGCAGTGGTGCAGGAACTGGCCGTTTGCGACATCCATGTCGACAATGGCCAGGTGGGGCTGCCACTGCTGCAACAGCAACACAGCCTGGTTTACGTCAGCGGTGTCCCGCGCCAGGAATGAGCCGTGGTTGAGCGTCAGCTTGATCATCTCACTCACGAGTTGTTGATCGGTGAGCAGGAGCACGCGCGCCGGCCCGGGTTGTGGTAAAGAGCGAATCTGTGTCATTGGACACCTTCCTCAACGTCGCCAATAGCTATTACACATTGTTCTATATAGGTAGAACGTAGGAGGCGCCAAAAGGTGTAGCCCTGAAGGCAAAGATAATTGTCGGAGCACCTTCCTCGACGCTGCCTAATGCTAGAGGTCTGCCGGACTCGCATTCGCCAAACCTTGCGTTCTAAATTTACGAGATGAGGAAAACTCATGACAAGTCCCTCAACAAGTGGGAAAGTGAGTCGTGTAAAGGTGGGCGTTCTTCGGAACGTCCGCCAACACCAATAAGGCCAGATGGTTCCCGGATGCGGGCCGCGGTATCCGCTGATCAGGTTAGCGGACAGAAAGGAATCATAGATGACTATCAAAACCATTGACCCGCAGGGTGAAGACCAGCACTCCTCCTCCTTACGACAGGAGACGGTGGTGACCCATGGGCCGAGTCAGGACATCACCGAACAACGGTCGGTTGGCGGACCCACACCCGCGGCGGCCACCCAGGCCGCGGCGCCGGGCATTGCCAGCAGCCGCACGGTGGTGCGGGACGAGGTGGGAGGGCGGCACCGCAGGGTGGCCCAAATCACCCAGATAATCTGGTTCGGGGTGGGGTTGTTGGAGGTAATGCTGGCCCTCCGGTTAGTGCTCAAGCTCACCGCGGCCGGCCAGACTGACTTTACCCAGGTGGTCCTCGGTGTTACCCGGCCCTTCGTCATGCCGTTCCTCGGCATGTTCCCTAACGCGGCCGCCGATGGCTTCGAGTTCGAGCCAGCATCGGTAGTCGCGATGATTGTTTACTTCCTCATCGGCCTGGGCTTGGTTCAGTTGGCCCGGATTCTTTATGGAGAGACTCGCGAGACAGCCTAGAGAACTCACGACGCGACCATAACTCTTTACACAGACAGCAGCCTGGCGGCATAAGAACCGCCGGCCACATGGAGCCCGTAGGTCCGCGCAAGGATGCCTGGCTCCGTGTGGCAGCGATCGCACTCGAATAAAAGGGAGGCGTAAACATGCTTTGGACAGTAATGGTAGTTCTTCTGGTCCTTTGGGCCCTGGGCCTGGTGAGCTTGCCCGCCGTGGGCGGCCTTATTCACCTGCTGCTGGTTCTTGCAGTCATCGTGCTGGTGTTCAACCTGATGGGCGGGCGCAGGGGAAGAGGAACAAATTAGCGGACTTCCGTGCGCCGGGTTTGACACTAAGACCGGGCCGGTGGCGTGCAACGGACTCACGTGAGCCCGTTGCACGATTCGAGGATGGGCGATGAGTCGCCCAAGAGGAGACAGGAAGAGAGAAATGGCACAGTCACCTGAGCGCACCGTAGTGATCAATGGGTCGGGAGGAGGCGGTGGAGGCATGGGTATGGGCATCATGCTGGGAGCGATCCTGGTAGTGGTCCTGGGTATGGCCGTCGTCTGGTTTGTTATGTCTGGGAGGATGTCGGCTTCCGGGACGGACTCGCCCATCGCGAATAGCCCGACGATTAATATCACGACGCCCGACATTAAGGTACCGGACACCATTACCATCAATCCGCCGGCGAACGCGCCGGCTCCGTAGCCCGGCTGTGGGGAAGCGGAAACCTGGCCTGATACGCGGGAGCGTCCCCAGTCCCTGGCAATCAAAACAGAAGGGAAGAAATGAGACATGCTCCATACTGAACTCACTATCCCTGGCGCTCGCGGCATCGCAGAGGGCTTGCGCGAGCGCTTGGTCACAGATCTCAACCAGAATTTAGCTACTCTGAGTGATCTGGCTGCGGCGTATAAGCAAGCCCATTGGAATGTCACTGGCGCCCATTTTGGCCAGCTACACGCATTGTTCGACCAGTTCCATGGTCAAATTGGAGATTACGTGGACACCATCGCCGAACGTGCGAGGGCGCTGGGCGGAATCGTCCACGGCACCATCCAGGCTGCGGTCGAACACAGTGCCCTCCCCCCTTTTCCGTTGGACGAGTGCGACCAGCAACGCCTCGTGGAGGAATTGGTGCTCCGAACCGATCGAACGGTGTCGGGATTGCGGCAGGCGATGGATGCAAGCGCCACAGAGCCGGCAACTCAGGATGTCTACATCGAGGTGGTGCGCGGTATTGAAAAGCAGCGCTGGATGCTCCAGTCCCATCTAGCGGTCACCTCATAGGGACGTTGGCTGGTGCGCCCGCTTTCTGACTAAGCAGGCGGGATCGTTGTTTCATTAGGAGGAGGAGTGTATGGCAAAGACACAGGAGCGTCCGTTGGTGATGAATGAATCGAGGAAGAGCACAGGAGACAAGGGGCATGGCGGCCTTAAGGTGATACTGGCGATGGCGCTGGGGGCCGGGATGATCGGGTTTGTCATGAAGGAGAAGCTGGCGCGCGTGCTCCGGTCTGTCCACCTGAGCTACGACGATGCCCCGCCGCAAGAACGAGATCGCAAGGCCGGAGTTGCAGAGAGTCGCAAAGAGGTCAGAATGAATAAAGACCAGGTGACGGGGAAGTTGCATGAGATCAAAGGTAAGATCAAGGAGAAATGGGGGGATCTGACCGATGACGAGATAACCCAGGGTGAAGGAAAGATCGAGGAACTGGCTGGCAAGATCCAGCAGAAGTATGGCGGGATCAAAGAAGAAATCCTCGCCCATCTGCGTTCGATCTATCCCGATCCGGCGCAAAATGGCAATGAAGTGAGCGCCAAAAAGAGGTAGGCGTGAGCGCTCTTTCCCCCGCCACGAGTTGGTTAATGTCCTCGCCTCGTTTGACGCTGTTCGCGGTCTTGCTCGGCTTGAGCTGGGCCGCCGTCGACCAGCGAGTGCGGGCCGAAAACGTAACGCAGGCCTCCGCACTCGCGCCGACCAGGATGGAGCAACTGGAGAGCGTGGTGATGAGCTCTTTGCTCCAGGCGGACCCTCTTGCCGATCCCTTCGTTACCCTGGAGAACGGTGTGGAGGTGAAGTCCAGCAACGTCAACGGCATCGAAATAGAGGGAGACCGTTACTACTACCGTCCGCGGTTCGAGTTTAGCGGTGACCCTGTGTCGCGGGGTGTTACCCGCGATTACCGGGTGGTCATTGTCCTCAACGCGGGCACTGACTACGAGACCGAGGTCTATCAACTCATCCGGTAAGGGCTAACAAAGGAGCGCGACCAATGATGTTCTGCCAACACTGCAACGGGCAGATGCTCCGCCAGCAGGAGCTGGGCGAGGAACCATATTTCAAGTGCCTGCAATGTGCAAGAGTGGTCTACGGGAGCGTGCCCCAACCGGCGCTGTCGGTGAGAGGTCTGCTGCCCCGTTTGGCCGGGACGGGCTCCATAGCCATCTCTGGTAGTACGCTCAACACATCAATGGGTAGGAGGCGAAGCGCGTAGCGCCCTTCCGCCGTAGCAAGCCCGTCCGTAGCAAACAGGCAATTCCCCGTAGTAACTATCTCAAAACGGGTGTAAGGCGGTGGTTATTCGCATGATTGCCCCCTCTCCTCAATCCTCTGGTACGCATGTCGTTCAGACTCTGAAGAGTCCTCAGACTCGATGAGCTCACCACCTTCGGTCCCACCAGGGGAGAGGAAGCTCCTTCGTCCCCTCTCCCTCGATGGGCTTTGCCTCAAATGTCATTCTGAGGAGCGATGAGCGACGAAGAATCTGGGGAGCAGGGCCGGCAGGTGAAGGTCTTTAGCCTCGATTAGACATTTTGCTGACCGACCAGTCCTCCCCGCCAGACGCCGTCCTGAGATGCCGAAGGATGCTTCGTGCCCTCAACATGACAAGCCGCTTACTTTTGGGGCAACGCTCCCTCGATGGGAGAGGGTGACAAGCGTCCTCGAACGAACCAATGCCCTCGGCGCTTTTTGAGATAGTTTCTTAGGCCCCGCCGGCAGCGCGTCGCCTGCGGCGCTAATGGGAGACTCTTGAGAGAAAGGAATGAACGACATGCAGATGCAGTTGATATTAGGGTTGTTCTTCGCGGTTGTGATAGCCCTATTTGCGCTCCAAAACAGCGCGCCTGTCACCGTGAGGTTTTTGGTCTTCGCTCTTGAGGGCGTGGCCCTACCTGTTATCATCCTGCTCACGGCCGCCCTTGCCGCTGCCGCGACCATGCTGCTCGGTGTCAGCAAGAGTCTTGGGCAGAGGGCCCAGGTGGAAGAACTGCGCCGTAAGCTGGCGGAGCGGGAAGCACAAATTGCCCGGCTCCAGGCGCAGGGAGCCGCTGCGGCCACAGCCAGGGCGGAGAGCGCCGGCGCCGAAGCGCCCAGTGTTGAAGTGAAATGAAAAAACTTCATGACATTTCAGCGCTGGCGTACTAGCGTATATAGAAATCAGTATTGTGCGGAACCATAGGCATCGTGCCGGCTTGCGCGGAGAATACTCGAGTTCTGACGTGGGTGAAAAATAGCTTATGTGGGGAGAATATTTATGCTACCTCGATGGATGAAGCCGGCGGCGCTTGCAGGACTCGCTATTGGTGTGGCGCTCCTTTTCAGCGCGTATCCTGACATCTGGAAGGCCGGGCGCGTGCAAGCTGCGGCGACTGCGCCGCCGCTGGGCGCGGCGGGGAGCTTTGCAGTGCTGGCTGCCGCCGGCGTCACCAACACCGGCGCTACTGTGCTGACCGGCGACCTTGGGACGCATCCAACTGCTGCGATCACGGGATTTTTTGGGACTACTGCGAATGAAGGACCGGGCGTGGTGAATCTCCCTGGGGAGATACATCAGGCCGACCCTACCGCATTCACGGCCAGAGGCGACTTGAACACCGCGTACCTCAACGCGGCCGGGCAGGCAGTGGATTTTACCGTGGCCACGGAGCTCGGCGGGCAAAACCTGGCGCCCGGCGTCTACAACTCCGCATCGGGTACGTTCACGATAACAGGAACGGTCACGCTCACCGGCAACGCGACGGACGTGTGGGTCTTCAAGACCGCGTCCACGCTCATCACGGCAGGGAGTAGTGTCGTCACCCTCGCCGGCACCGCCCAGGCCCGCAACGTTTACTGGCAGGTTGGCAGCTCCGCAACCCTGGGAGCGATCTCAACCTTCAGAGGAACCATCCTGGCGAATACGACAATCTCACTCGGCAACAGCGCTTCGGTGGTGGGCCGGCTGCTGGCAGGAGCGGTGGCCGACAGCGGCGCAGTGACCTTAATCGCCAACTCTATTACCGCGCCGTTCGTCCCTCCCACGCTGGCAAAAGGTTTCATCCCAGTTAGCATCACAGCAGGCGGGACCTCAGTACTGACCATCACCCTGAGCAACCCCAACACGAATATCGCGCGGCTGGCCGCGCCCCTGGTCGACACCCTGCCGGCCGGCGTGGTGATCGCTCCCGTCCCCGCCGCCAGCACGACCTGCGGCGGCAGTGGCGCAGTGGTGGCCGTAGCCGGCGCAGGATCGGTGACCCTGCCGGCGACGCGCACGATTCCGGGGGGCCTTGGCGGTGTGGCAGGGAGTTGCACTGTGACGGTGAGCGTCACTGCCGCGCTGGCAGGCGTCTACCCCAACACGCTGGCCGCAGGCGCCCTGCAGACCAGCAACGGGAATAATGCCACCGCGGTTACCGCGACCTTGACCGCTGTCGCGCCGCCCGCCGCTCCCACCCTCGCCAAAGGCTTCATCCCGTTTAGCATTACTGTAGGTGGGGTCTCCACCCTTACCATTGTTTTGAGCAACCCCAACCTCGTGGCCGCCACCCTGACCGTAGCGCTCACGGACACCCTGCCCGCGGGCGTGGTGGTCGCCGCCCCTCCCAACGCCAGCACGACCTGTGGCGGCGTTGGCGCGGTGGCTGCGGCGGTGGGAGGAACCACGGTGATCCTGCCTGCGACGCGCATCATTCCGGCCGGCATCATCGGCACGCCGGGGACCTGTACCGTGATTGTGGACGTGACCGCACCCCTCGCGGGCGTCTACCTCAATACGCTGCCCGCTGGCGCGTTGCAGACCAGCAACGGGAATAATGCCGCCGCGGCGGCCGCCACCTTGACCGTCGTCCCGGTGGTCGGCCCGCCCACAGCGGCCAAAGGTTTCATCCCGGTTAGCATCACTGCGGGCGGGGTCTCCACCCTTACCATTGTTTTGAGCAACCCCAACCTGGTGGCTGCCACCCTGACCGCAGCCCTCACGGACAGCCTGCCTGCGGGCGTGGTGGTCGCCGCCACCCCCAACGCCAGCACCACCTGCGGCGTCGGCGTGGTGACCGCCCTCGCCGGCGGCGCCACGGTAACCTTGACCGGCGGCGCGATTCCGGCAGGCATCATCGGTACGCCGGGGACATGCACGGTGACAGTGAGCGTGACAAGTCACGTGGGGGGCAGCTACGTGAACACGCTGTCCGCTGGCGCGTTGCAGACCAGCAATGGAAATAACGCCGCCGCGGCCCTGGCGACCCTGACCGCGGTCCCGCCGCCAAGCGGCGGTGGTGGCGGAAACGCTCCCACCCCGACCCCGATCCCGACCCCGACGGTTACTTCCGGCTATGCACTCATGTCGCCCGCGTTTTGCCTTGTTGAGGTTTGTCCATTTGGACCGGAAGCATTGCAACCCGGGCAATCGATGTATGCAACCTTCAGGCTAAACAAAGCGCCTGTCGGTCTTGTTCGAGCGGAGGCTTACTGGAATGGTGATAACTACACAAGTTTTTCATGGCCGGAACCCTATGCGGGTGTCGGGCCTTTCACCTCTGCTACCATGCTTGGCACTGCGCCCGCTGCTGGAAACGTTGAACTCCGAGTCTGGGTTGGCCCAACGTATGTTGGAGCGTTTAGCGCCACGGTCGTGAACCCGTTCGTGAGGGGAACGTGCCTTGGCAACGGCGCTGATTGTCCTCAAATCGTCGGGCCACCCTCAGGCGTTAGGTTGTCGACCCTGGGGACCAAGCTATTCTGGTGGAACCCCCCTGGAACGGCTCAAGTACAGCTTCGAGTCACACCTGCAAACAATGACGGCCCCGCAATCAACCTCATTTTTGGGAGCGCAATCACGAGCTTCACGGTCACAGAACCGAACTTTGGAGCAGGGCCTTACGTGATCCTTCCGGGAATCACCTACACGTGGCAGGCTAGGGTCACGTCTAAGACTAGCCCTGCGACGGAGACCGACGGAACCTGGGGCGCATGGTCAGACCCCCACATGTTCCAGACACGCACCACGTCAAGTGACGGGATTTCACTTCTGCTCCCACCGAATCGTGGCAGCGTGAATACACTCACTCCCACGCTGCAATGGAGCAACAGCGATGTAGGCGTCTTTTACTACGAAGTGCAGGTGAGCAAAGACCCGGACTTTGGGGCCAACGGAGCCATTGCGGCGGTGTATTGGGAGCTGCGGCACGGCGGCAGCACACACCCTCCAAATAGCTATTCCGTCGCACCAGCTTTCCAGCTTAGTCCAGACAGTATATACTACTGGCGAGTTCGACCGCGAATTCAGGGAGACGGGGTTCCTGTATCTTGGTCTCAGGCATCGAGCTTCAGGACGCCGTAGGAGTGCTACGCTGATTAAGAGCAAAGGCAGCTCGCTTACAATGAAGAGGAGTTCAAGAAAGAATGGGATGGCCAATATGTTTAAGTTAAGCAAACGGTCCATACGGACAGGGGTTGTGGGACTCGCCGCAAGCCTGGGACTCGCAGTGAGCGTCATGGTCCTCGCTGGCGGTTACCCCGGCGGCGGGGAGGCCAGCAACCTGCAGGCAACGGCGCCCGGATTAGGCGCTGTGCAGAGCTTCGCAGTGCTGGCTGCCGCCGGCATCACCAATACGGGCCCCACCACGGTTACCGGGGATCTTGGGACGCATCCAACTGCCGCGGTGACGGGATTTTTTGGGACCACGGCGAATGACGGACCAGGAACAGTGACCGGACAGATACACCAAGCAAACGGTACTGCGCTTTCAGCCAGAACCGCCCTGACTGGAGCGTACAACAACGCCGCAGGACAGGTGCCGGTTACCACCGTGGGCACGGAACTGGGCGGCCAAACCCTCGCGCCGGGCACCTATACCTCTGCGTCGGGCACCTTCGGGATAACAGGAACGCTGACGCTCAATGGCGGCGCCAACGACGTCTGGGTCTTCAAGACTGCGTCCACACTGATCACGGCAGGCAGCAGCACGGTGAGCCTCATTGGCGGCGCGCAGGCTTGCAACGTCTTTTGGCAGGTTGGCAGCTCCGCGACGCTCGGAGGGAGCTCGACCTTCCAAGGAAGCATCCTGGCGAATACCTCTATTTCGGCGGGGAACAGCGCAACGGTGGCGGGCCGGCTGCTGGCAGGAGCGGTGGCCCCTAGCGGCGCGGTTACCCTGGACACCAACAACATTGGCGTCGCCGTATGCGCCGTCGCCCCGGCGACCGCGACCGCGGTCCCGGCCACGCCCACGCCTACCGCGACGGCTACCGCGGTCCCGGCCACGCCCACGGCGACCGCGACGTTGGCCCCGGCGACCGCTACCGCGGTAGCCGCAACCGAGACGGCCGTGGCAGCAACCGCGACCGCGATCCCGGCCACGCCCACGCCTACCGCGACGTTGGCCCCGGCGACCGCCACCGCGGTAGCCGCAACCGAGACGGCCGTGGCAGCAACCGCGACCTCTGTCGCAGCGACCGCAACCGCCGTTGCGCCGACTGCGGTGGCCGCGACCGCGACCTCTATCGCAGCGACCGCAACCGCCATTGCTGCGACACCAACGGCAACGTTGGCTCCGGCGACCGCCACCGCTACCCCGGTGGCGCCGACAGCCCTCCCGAAGACCGGCGACGACGGTCTACCCTGGGCCGGGCCGTTCGCCCTGCTCCTCGGTGCGCTGCTGCTGGCGGCAGGCTTGGCGTTCAGGCGAACGCGGGCGTAGCTCTCACCAATATCACGAAGCGGCGGAAGCCGGGGGAACCCCCCGACTCCGTCGCTTCGCACTTGGGCGAGTGCTGCCGGAAGGACAAGGTGTGCGTGACGGTAGAGCGACGCCAGGGTGGTTCACAGCAAAGCCGCTCCCTGAGGCCGCGGTAGCCGTCAGCCCCCCCGAGTGCAGACCGAGCACGCAGCGCAGGACTCCCACACTCGCGCCGACCCTGTGTCGCGGGGTGTTACCCGCGATTACTGGGCGGTCCTTGTCCACAACGCGGGCACTGACTGCGTGACCGAGGCCTAACAACTAATCCGGTAAGGGCTTGTAAAGGAGCGGGACCGATGATGCTCCGCCAGCAGAGCTGGGCGAGGAGCCATATATTAAGTGCCTGCAATGTGCAAGAGTGGTCTACGCCAAAGTGACTGAACCGCCGCTGACGGGAGGCCCGCTGCCCAGGTTGTCGGGACGGTCTTTATCTTCATCTGCGCGAGCGCGCCGCCAATCGCGTAACCCATCAAGGGGTAGGCGCAGCGCGTCACGTTCTTCCGCGTAGGAAGCCCGCCCTGGAGCAAATAGGCAATTCCCTTAGGTTCCGCCAATCGCGTGTCGCCAGTGTGGAGTGTGGGAGATCCTTGAGAGAAAGGAATGAACGACATGCAAATGCAGCTGAGATTAACAATGGGGCTGTTCCTCGAAAAGACACGCAACTCCCTTTCTCCCAATAACCCTAACACCCACGTTGACACCCACGTAGTTGACAGCTATGATGCGTGCGTCGGGTGGCTCCCGGGCATTCGTCCAGCAGCGGTATTTTGAAGTTCCATTCGACATTCACCCTCTGCATGAAATCTCGCATCGTAATTGCGGCACTGCTGTGTGCTGTCCTGTTCACCAGCGCCTACCCTCTCCAGGCGGCGCATCTCTCCCCATTTCACCAGGGCCCTCAGGGGGAGCCGGTGGCGTCACAGCAAGGAGCGTTGCAACACGACCTTAACGATGCGCTTGGCCGGCCCGCCGCTGAGGCCGCCCCATCATGGGGAGCAACCTCAGAGGAACACGTCCCCCTGGGCGCTATTCCTGCGAAAAGTGGTGTTCCCGGCCTGGACTCAGGGCTGAGCAAGCTGTCAACGCTGTCCGCGCAAGGAGAACTCCGCACCCTCGCAAGCATTGAAGAGGCTGGGAAAGCTCAGGGGCTGACGGTGAAGGACGGTCGGGTGAGAGTCGCCATTGCCGTTGAAGACGGCGCTCTTGATACGATACGCAGCCTGGCAGCCTCATTGGGTGGGACTATAGAAGCAAGCTACGAGTCGACGTTGCAGTCCGTTGTCCCTCCCAGCGCCCTGGCTCTTTTGTCGGATGCTCCCGGGGTCCGTTTCATCTACTCGCCGCCAGCGCCCATCACCCTGGGACCACCGCAAGCCGGCCAGGTGAGCGAGGGTGTCCAGTGGATGGGCCTGGAGCCTTGGCAGCGGGCTGGGATGCAGGGGCAAGGCATCAAGATAGCCATTACCGATACCGGATTTGACGCATATTGGAACCTGTTGGGTACGGAGCTCCCTCGTGACGTCATCATCAAATCGTTTCGGGCGGATGGGGACATCACCGGGAATGGGGATGCGCACGGCACGGCGGTGGCTGAGATAGTCTATGACGTCGCGCCGGAGGCCATCTTCTACCTGGTCAATTTCAGCACCGAGGTTGAGCTGGGCAACGCCGTCGATTATCTGATACAGCAGAATGTGCATGTCATCTCATCCTCCGTGGGATGGCCGGGCACTGCATATGGGGACGGTCGCGGGTCTGTCAGTGACATTGTGCAAAAAGCCGAGGCAGCCGGCATAGTCTGGGTGCAGGCAGCGGGCAACTTTGGCAACACCCACTGGACTGGGTATTTCAATGACCCTGACGGCAACGGCTTTCACAGTTATACCGCAACGGACGAGGGGAACACCATTTTCCTGCGGCGGCTCACCCCGAACGACGAGAGGGTATTCAGGGTGGATGTCTTCCTCACGTGGGATGACTGGACCACTTTTTCCGAGGACTTTGACCTCTTCCTCTTCCGCGGTGAGAGCGTGGTAGCGCAATCAACGGCGTTCCAGAACGGAAAATTTCCGCCGGTTGAGCATATTGTCTACACCACCGCGGCTCAGGGTGATTACTGGATTGCCATCCAGCGGTTCAGAGCAACTCGCCGAGTGAAACTGGACATTCTCGTCACGGTGGACTACAACCTTGAGCACAAAGTGCCCGGAGAAAGCATTGTCATCCCGGGAGATGCGCCTGCGGCTCTGACGGTGGGCGCGGTGGAGGACGGCACCCTGAATCCGCGGATCTATAGCTCCCAGGGGCCAACAAAGGCCGGCGTCATTAAACCAGACATGGTGGCGCCTGACCAAGTGACGACGTTCACCTATGGGCCGCAGGGTTTTACTGGGACGTCAGCCTCCGCCCCGTATGTGGCAGGTGCCGCTGCGCTTCTCAAACAAGCCAAGCCAAGCCTCAAGCCGGCCGAAATTCGCGCGGCCCTGGCCATGAATGCGCAGGGACCGGGTTTCTCTCAGCGCAACAACGCTGTGGGAGCTGGGCGGGTGTTCATGGGCGATGTGCCCGGAAGAGTGTTCTTCCCCATGGTCCCCAAGCAAGCGCAATTGATCGCCGAGCCATAGACTGCTGCAGGCCACCGGCTACCCGACGATCTTCAGCCCGCCATTCTCCATTTTGTACACCTGGACCAGGGCGCTCGCTCGGTCTCCGTTGCCGTCAAAGTCGGCCCGACCGGTGATGCCCTGGTAGGGTTGACTTCGCACTGACCCTGCTAAGAGTCCGCGGCCCACCTCCAGACTGCCGTCGGCCTTGGCTTTGGCAGCCGCGTCCACCGCCTGCACGAGAATCTTTGTGGCGTCAAACGCCTCGGGCGCATAAGGCTGCACCGGCCCAACGGCTTTCTCATAAGTCTCTTTCCAGAAGGGGTAGCCTTCTGTCCGGGGCGTCTGCACAGAGGTGACATAGACACCTTCAACAGGGTCTCCGGCATTGAGGAACTCCGGGGCGGTTTCTGCGGCATCGGTCACCATGAACTGTCCGCTGTAGCCTCCCTTCTTAAGAGCGGCGACAAGCGCAGCGGCGGTCTTTCCGGAGCCGGCGAAATAGACCAGATCCGGTTCGAGGGTGATCGAGTCTTTTTGGAGTACATCCCAGCCCTGACCGGATGGATCGATGGCGCGCAAGTCTGCAACCTGTCCGGCCTGTGCTCGAAACTGACCACGGAAGTCCTCCACGATGCTCTGTATCCCCGATGCGCCATCATGCAGCAGCAGGACGCGGCTAGCCTTCAACGTCTGGCGGGCAAACAGGGCGCCCAGCAGACCCTGGCGCTTTGCGTTGCCCTGCATGCGGAACGTGACGAGTGTAATCGGCTGGGTAAGTTCCGGAGCCGAGACGGAGACATTGAAATAAGGAAGTTTCACATCTTCATAGACTTCTTTGGCCGCCAGCGCGCTCGTGAGACAGGCCTCCGTGATGACGCCGACCACCTGGCGGTTTGCCGCGATCTCTGTGGCCTTTGCCCGCGCGGCATCCGCATCACAGGTGTCCTGAACCACCTGCAGCTCGATGGAGACATCGTGGACCGTGTCCCGGTCTTTCAGGGCCAGCTTAACGCCTCGCAGTGTGGCGGTCGGCTCGCTCGTCGTGCCCTTGGAGGCGTCGGTCACCATCACAATCTGCATGGGCTGGTTTCTGGGCACGTTGATGTAACCCCAGGCATCGGGAATCGGCGGACGCTTGCCAAGGTCAAAAGGCAATGACAGGCGGAGGATGCCCTGAACCAGCACCACAATGACGATGAACACACTGAGGCCGATGATGCCCTCCCAACTGGTGATGAACTGGAGGACACGAATGGGAAGGCTCTGGGGCGGTGGAGTGATGCCGCGGTTCCGGCGGCGTTCGCGTCGAGGTAGCATAGGAATCCAGTCTAACTTTCCTGAAGGATTTTTGAGAAACGCGTCACAAAGGGCTATGACGACATTTTCAGGCCAAAGCCGCGCGCTGTCAACGGAGGGATGTGGGGAGACTTGCGGGGAGTGCCCCTCCGGACTAACATGCGAACAATTGGGCTAAGCCTTGCCTGCTGTGCGCCGATTGAGAACGGTGATAGGATTCCTCCTGATACGCCGCGCCTCCCTCCTCTCGTTGACTACCCCTTGCCCCGTCGCGCACACCGGCAGAGTGAGGGAGAGTCTGTACATAATCGGCCGTAAACCGGCCCCTCGCCATACCTCTAGCGTATTCTGTCACCACGCATATCGGCGTAGTTTTTTCATTGGGGACGAGGAAGCGTAGCGTCAAAGGCGGGCAACTCCTTCACTTTGGGAATGGCTCTCACCTTCCTCAACGCGGCGTCCTTCCCTTTCTTTCAGTTCCTCCCACCATTTATGAAACGGTTACGGCCCCCCACACAAGGCGATTGCAAAGTCCAGACAGCACGCAAAGCCCGTTCGTGGTGAGCCGTGTCGAACCATGAACGGGCGGTTCCGCTCGTCCTTGCTGAGCTAGGTCGAAGCAACTGTCTTGATTGTCAAGATACAATTGCCGTAGCAACTTCCCAAGACGTTTTATGTTTGACCATTGCGTTCAGGATGGTCAGGAGTTTGCGCATGCAGGCGGTGAGGCCGACCTTCTTGGGCTTGCCTGCCGCACAGAGGCGAAGGTAAAAGGTGCGGATGACGGGATTGTAGCGGGTTGCCACCAAGGCCCCCATGTACAAAGCCGCCCGCACGGCAGCACGACCGCCCCACACCGTCCGTTTGCCGCGCCGCGTGCCACTGTCGCGGTTGAAGGGGGCCACGCCGGCCAAGGCAGCGATCTGGCGTCGGGAAAGGGCGCCCAGTTCCGGCAGGCGCGCGAGCAGCACACTGGCCAAGTTAGGCCCGACGCCCGGCACGCTCCGCAGCAACTCCTCGCGCTCCCGCCACAGCGGACTGGCGCGCAGGAAGTCCCGCAGTTCTCGGTCCAGGTCCTCCAGCTCATGTTGGAGCCAGGCAATGGTCCGCTCGATGCGGCCCTTGGCCTGGGGTGAGTGGGCGGGGATGGACTGAATACCCAGTTCTGCCAGGGCCCGCCCCACCTGGGTAGGTATCCGCTCCCCGGCCAACTCTTCCGTCAGGGTCCAGGGATCCGGTGCCCGCCGCTCAAAGATGCCGTGGCGGTCCCGGTAGATGGCCACCGGCACGCCCTTGGTGGTGAGGATGGTGCGCAGCACCAGCAGATACCCCTGGGCGTCCTCCTGTGCCCGAAAGGTCGCCGCGACCACGTCGCCCCCCCCGTGGCATCGTCGATGGCCCCCACCAAGGTCAGCCGCGGCCCCCGCTCCTGGAGCCAGGCGTGGGGACTGGCGTCCCACTGCAGCAACCGCCCTGCCTGGGGCATCCGTTCCCGCCGGCTCCGGTGCGTGGGGGACCGACGCTTGCGCGGGCTCGTGAGTCCCGCCGTCTGCCGCCAGCAGCTCCACCAGATGGCTATCATTGCAGCCCCGATAGGTGGGGTCTGGGCCAAGGTCAGCGCCTGCTCCCTCAGCCCCGCCGACAGCGTGTGGGCCGGTGGACGACCACGATTGCCGTGGGCTACGGCGGCAACGCCCTCCCGACGATACGCCGCCAGCACACGCCACCCTTGCCGTTCACTCACGCCCATGAGGAGGGCCGCATTACCTATCCTCAGCGTCCCCACCAGTACTTCGTTCAACACCTGTATCCGTCCTTGCTCTTTGGGGGTCACCATCAGTCCTTTCATAGACTGACATTTTCACAGAGCAGTTACCCCCTGACAATATCACTGAGCAACAACACCCCCACACAAGCGTGTTGACATCGCCATATTTTATAGATTATAGTCGCCGAAAACGATTACCTTATACGAGGTACGAGCGTCTCAGACAGGTGGTTCCAAGCCTTGCTTGCGGATCGTGAAAAAGGAAGATCAAGCTTATGACACTGACCGGTGCTGCTCAGTCTCCGAAGGCTCTGGACGACTTGGTGGTGTTGGACATTGCTGATGGCAAGGGCGTGTATTGTACTCGCCTGCTGGCTGGCCTTGGCGCACAGGTCATCAAGATCGAGCCGCCCAGTGGCGATCCCACCAGGCGGATTGGACCCTTTTATCACGACAGCGGCGACCCCGAGCAGAGCCTGTACTTCTGGCATTACAACATCAACAAAAAGGGCATCACGCTCTCTCTGGAGCATCCTGAAGGAGCAGCTATCTTCCGCCGCCTCGCCGCACGGGCTGACGTGGTCATAGAAACCTTTTTGCCCGGTTATCTGCAGGAGCATGGTCTTTCATTTCCAGAGCTGCATCAGGTTAATCCACGCCTCATTCTCACATCTATCACCGGCTTCGGACAGACGGGCCCGCACAGCGGCTACAAGACCGCTGACATTGTCGGTTTGGCCATGGGGACGCAACTCAATTTGTGCGGCTTCCCAGACCGTGCTCCGGTGCGGACAGGAGCGTCTCAGGGGCACCATCAAGCGTCCCTCCACGCGGCTGCGGCAACCCTTCGTGGCGTTGCTGTGGCGGGATATGACGGGAGAGGGTCAGCATGTGGATGTTTCTATGCAGGAGGCTGTTGCTGCCGACCTTCAATGGACGATGGCCCACTATGACCTGAAAGGCGTTATCCGAGAACGGGAAGGCTCAAAGCTGTTTGCGTGTAAGGATGGTTACGTGCGGTACAGCGCAGGCAGAGGCTGGGACGAGATGGTGGACTGGATGGCCAGTGACGGCATGGCCAGCGACCTGCAGGAGCCCCGCTGGCAGAATGTCCTGGAGCGGCGCGCCGGAGAGGCCCACATCAACGATGTGCTGGCCGCTTTTCTCATGACCCTCACCAAGGCGGAGATTTATCGCGAAGCGGTGAAAAGGCGACTTGCCTTTGGACCGTCCAACACAGCCGAGGAACTGGTCAATGACCCGCATCTCAATGCGCGCCACTTCTTTGTGGATGTGGAGCACCCTGAGTTGGGCGAGAGCTTTCATTATCCCGGCCCACCAATGCGGCTCACCGAAACGCCGTGGACCATCGAGCAACGCGCCCCCTTTCTGGGTGAGCATAGCAGTGAGGTCTATGCGCAGTTGCTCGGCCTCACGACGGCAGAGCTTTCAAGACTGCAGCAGCAGGGCGTCATCTAGCTTCAACATGCATCGGGGACAGGAGCAATTGATGAGTCCACTCCCACTGGCTAAGGTACGTGTCGCTGACTTTACCTGGATCGGCGCCGGGCCCACCTGCACGCGCTTCCTAGCGTTGTTCGGCGCAGAGGTCATCATCGTGGAGTCAGCCACACGGGGTGGAATCCGGATGGGCCAGCCTCAGGCCAAGGGCCCAGAGGGAAGCCCCAACCTGAGTGGGTTTTTCAACAATCTCAATAGCTGCAAAAAAAGCATCACGTTGAACATGCGCACGCCGGAAGGGGTTGAAGTAGCTCGCCAGCTCATCGCGGTGAGCGACGTGGTCGTTAACAACTTCGCGCCTGGCGTCATGGACCGTTGGGGTCTTGGATACGAGGAGCTGAAGAAGATCAACCCCGCCATCATCATGGCAGAGATGCCGGTGGCCGGACGTTCGGGGCCGTATAAGAGCATGATTGGTTACGGGGCGACGGTGGAGGCCTTTGCCGGCATCAATGAAATGACCGGCTACGCGGACCGCCCACCCACGGGAACAGAGATCAACTACCCCGACTATGCAAGCAACCCGTACCACATGGCAACTGCGCTCCTCAGCGCGCTCCACTACAGAATGCGCACGGGTACGGGCCAATATATTGAGGTCGCGCAGTGGGAATCCACGGCTTCCGTCATGGAGACGTATGTCCTGGATTTCACCGTCAACGGCCGCAATCAGACGCGCACGGGCAACCACGTGGCCTATGCCAGCCCCCACAGCGTCTACCGAAGTTTGGGAAATAACCGCTGGGTGGCGGTAGCAGTGACAAATGAGGAAGAGTGGGCGGGATTCAGAGAAGCGCTGGGCCGGCCGACCCTGCTGGAAGAACCACGCTTCTCCACCTTTGAAGGTCGTAAGGCGCACGAAGACGAGTTGGATGGCTTTGTTGAAGCGTGGACATCCCAGCGCTCACCGGAAGAGGCCATGGTCTGCCTTCAGAAAGTGAGAGTGCCTGCAGGCGTGGTTCAGAATATGGAAGACGCCATGATACGAGACAAGCATCTGGCAGAGCGAGGCTTCTATGTCAGCCTGCAGCACCCGGAAGCAGGACTGACGACCTATGATGGGCTTGTGGCAAGACTCTCCTCTACCCCGGGAAGCCTGAGGGCGCCCGCTCCCTGTTTGGGTGAACATAACGACTACGTGTATCGGGAGCTACTTGGCCTGTCCGAGGACACGGTGAACCAGTATGTGATTGAAGAGATATTTCACTAATCGGTGCGTGGTCCGCGGTTGAGGGCGGGTGAATGCGGCTTGCTCCGCCCGGTTCTATCTGAAATATATGGCGAGTACCGCGGAGGGCGGACGCTGCAAGCCGGAGGAGGCAATGATGAAGGAGGCAACGATGAAATTGTTTAGGGCACTAATTGCTGTGGCGGCCTTGGTGTTGGTGACATCGGCCATCGCGTGCGGGAGCGCAGGCCCGGCGGTTGAGATTCCTCCGACACCTACGGCGGAAGTCGCCGACCGGACCGCGGGTGTGGCAAAAGGCCCAGAGGTGACGAAGGCTGCGACTCTCGGAGGCGCTCTCAATATTCGAAGACAGCGCGAGATGGTGAGCTTCGATCCTCACTACGCTATCTCGACGAACGACAATCAGAACAACATGCACTTTTACAGCATGCTGGTCAAACAGCAGGACAAAGGGGCCATCAAGCCCGACTTGGCAGAGCGCTGGGAGCTCCAGAACAACGGCCTAAAGTACACTTTTAATCTTCGCAAAGACGTCAAGTTCCATGATGGCACTGCGCTCACGGCCAAGGATGTGGTCTACAGCCTCAATCGGGCGATGGGCCGCACTGAGGAGAAGAAGAAGTCCGACCGGACCGGCATCCTCGATTCATACATTAAAAGCATCACAGCCACCAACGATGCTACTGTGGAAATGGAGTTGGTCCGGCCTGCAGTGGTGCTGTTGGAGATGCTCACTTCCGGCTTTGGCGCCATCCTCCCGGCGGGCACGGTGGCAAACGATCTGCGGAGCGCTCCCAGGGGCAGTGGCCCCTGGATGATGGATGAGTGGGTGAAGGGGAGCCATCTCCAGTACAAGAAGAACACAAAGTTTTATCTGCAGGGCGTGCCCTACATCGACTCTTTGAAGCACTGGATGATCAATGATGAGGCCGCGTTTGAGGCCGCATTCTTAACCAAGAAGGTGGACGTGGGCGCCTGCCAATCCCTTGACTGCCACAAGCGCACGGATGAGATGGAGGCCAGGGGAGAGCTGTTGAAGAACCGCACCATTGGTTACAGCCTCACAGGGCTGGGCATCAATATCCGGCCCAATGCAAAAGGCCCGTGGACAGACAAACGGGTGCGTAAGGCCATGCAGTTAGTCTATGACCATCAGGCCCATATTGCGGCCATTCTCGACGGCAAAGGCATCCTCACATCCTATCTTTCCTCAGGCACGCCATGGGGTCGCCCTGAGGATTACTGGAAGAACAAACCAGGATATCGCCAGCCCAAGGACCAGGATATCGCCGAGGCAAAGAAGCTCATGCAGGAGGCAGGATTCCCCAACGGCTTTGAGGTGGAGATGCAGGTCCGCAACGATCAGCCGGACCGTTCTAAAGAGGCAGAGCTGTGGGCCAACCAGCTCGGCCTCATCAGCATTAAACCCAAAATTATCCTGAGGGACTCTGCGGATATCTTTGAACGAGGGTCTGACGGCCGGTACGAGGTCTGGCAGCATGCCTGGGCGTTTTTCACCACAGACCCTGATGAGCTGCTGGGTATCCACTTCCTGAAGGGAGCGACGCGGAACTACTTTGGCTATGATAGAGCGGATTTCAACGCGCTCTTCGAGCAAATGTCAAGAGAGACTGACCCAAAGAAGCGTCAGGAGATGGTCACTAAGCTGGAGGACATGGTCTCTGAGGACCTGCCGGTTATTGTGGAGCCGCAGTCTCTGGCCTCGACAATGTGGTGGCCCTATGTCGAAAACTGGAATCCGGGCTGGAACGCTTATGTGGACAGCAGGAAAGACGAAGTATGGATCAATACGGCCAAAAAGAAGTAAAAGGATCTTAAATAGCTGATCTGCCATGAGAGAATTCCTGATCCGACGCTCCATCCTGGCAATACCAACCGTCATTGGGGTAACGCTCCTGGTTTTCATCGTGATGCGCATCGCGCCAGGTGACGTTGCCATCATGATCCTGACAGGAGGCGGGACCACTGATTCTCTGGACGCTGCACAGCTTGCCAGGGTCAGGGCGGAACTGGGGTTGGATAAGCCGCTCCACCTACAGTACGTGGAGTGGGTGTGGGGCATGATGCGGCTGGACTTTGGACGCTCGCTCTGGAATAACCTCTCCATCTGGGACATGGTGGTGCAGCGAGCGCCTCTTAGCATGCAACTCTCGCTCATGAGCATCTTTTTTGCAGTCATGCTTGGCGTGCCGGTCGGAGTGACGGCAGCGCTGCGCCAGGATACCTTGTGGGACTACGTTGGACGCAGTATCTCCATTGGCGCATTGGCTATGCCGAACTTCTGGCTGGCGCTGCTGCTCATGATGCTGCTGGTGCACGTTTTCAAGTGGAGTCCGCCACTGGGCTACAATCCGCTCTGGGAACGTCCTTTTGATAACCTGAGCCAATTTATATGGCCCGCACTTATCACAGGGTTCTCCGGCAGCGCCATCATCGCGCGGATGGCGCGCTCTGCCACCCTGGAAGTGATGCGTGAAGACTATGTCCGCACTGCCCGAGCCAAGGGCCTGGCTGAACGGATCGTCGTGATGCGTCACGTGCTTCGCAATGCCATGATCCCAGTGATTACCATTGTAAGTCTCTCCCTGGCGGGAGTAATCACCGGCTCAGTCATTATGGAGACGATCTTCACCATCCCAGGGCTCGGCCTGCTGCTCATAGACTCGCTCAGACTGAGGGATTTTCCGGTGGTGATGTTCATGGTAACGCTGGTAGCGTTAAGTTTCATCGTTATCAATCTGCTCACCGACGTCTTGTACACCGTGGTCGATCCTCGCATGCGCCTGCAGTAGACGAGTTAGGTCACGGCCGGGAGAGGAGCATCGCAGATGGCGCAACATTCGGCAGCAGCGGCATTAGCTGGTTCGTTACGAATAAGGCAGGAGCGAAAAACCCTCGCTGCGTTCGTTGACTTTCTCCGCGCCAAGCCTTTAGGAAGCGTGGGGCTTTTTCTCATTGTGATCACATTGGTGGTAGCTGTTTTGGGGGACCTGATAACACCATATCCCGCGGAACAGATGCATGTCATAGATCGGCTTCAGGGTCCCAGCTCCAGGTACTGGCTGGGAACCGACGAGTTTGGCCGTGACCTGCTGAGCCGTATCATTGGCGGCGCACGCGTCTCTGTCATCGTCGGCGTCTGCGTCGTATCCATTGGTGGTGGGCTGGGACTCGTGGTGGGTGTGCTCAGCGGCTACTTTGGCGGACGCTTTGACACGATCGTTCAACGCATCATTGAAGTCAAGCTGGCCTTCCCAGACCTCCTGCTGGCGCTTGCCCTGATTGCTGCCCTGGGGCAGGGGCTGGACAAAGTTATCATCGCCCTTTCTATCGGGTTCTTTGCCCGCCCGACACGCCTTATGCGAGGCGTCGTGCTCTCTACCAAGGAAAACATGTATGTGGAGGCGGCCAGAGCAATGGGCGCCACCTCGTTCCGCATCATGTTCGTGCATATCCTGCCGAACGTGTTCGCGCCGTGGTTGATCCTGGCGAGCGCGGGATTGGGCGGCGCGATTCTGGCCGAGGCTAGTCTAAGCTTTCTGGGGTTGGGTATACCCCCGCCCACCCCGTCCTGGGGACGGATGCTCAGCGGCGCGGCAAGCCGCTACATTCAGACCGCGCCGCTCCTTGTCATCTTCCCCGGCGTAGCCCTCTCACTTGTTGTTTTTGCGTACAATGTCTTCGGTGATGCCCTGCGCGACGTGTGGGACCCGCGACTCAGGGGTTCTCGATCGGAGAAGAGAGGATAGCGTGCATGCAAGACAGCCTGTATAAAAAGGCAGCTATTGTTGGCATTGGGGAGACCAATTTCTCCCGAGATTCCGGACGCAGTGAGATTGTCCTTGCTCTTGAGGCAATAATGGCAGCAATCCATGACGCCGGTCTTACTCCGAAGGATATCGACGGCCTTCTCAAGTTTCAGGTGGACAGCAATTCGGAAGCCGAGATAGCAAGCTGCCTGGGGCTGGAGCGCGTCCGATTCTATGGTGAAGTGGGCGGAGCAGGAACCGCAGGCTGTGCGGCCTGATAGCCCATGCTGCGGCTGCGGTCACCGCCGGGTTGGCCAACTATGTGGTGGTCTATCGCGCAATGAACGGGAGGTCCGGCAGGCGCTACGGCCGCGGCGAGGTCACGATGCGAGGCGGCGTAGGCCCGGGCGCGTTCACGGAACCCTTCGGGCAATTGGTGCCGCAGCAGTCGTTGGGGATGGTGGCCCGACGCCACATGCACGAATACGGCACCACCAGCCGGCAGTTCGGCGCGGTTGCGACGGCTCTGCGCGCCCATGCAAACCGCAATCCCAGAGCTATCTTTTACGACACGCCGCTCACCCTGGAGGACCATCAGAACTCACGATATGTTGTTGAGCCTTTCCGCCTGTTCGATTGCTGCCTTGAAACTGACGGCGCGTGTGCGGTGGTGGTGACCTCTGCAGAGCGGGCAAGGGACTTGCCCCATCCTCCCGCGTTCATCCTTTCTGCACGCCAGTGTCAGTCCGGCGCGCGCAGCGCTCAGATGTCTTACACCGATGTGACGGCCAAGCTGATAGCGCCCGAGCTCTTTGGCGCTGCAGGCGTCACCCCGAACGACATCGATGTCGCGGAGATCTACGATCATTTCTCCGCAATGGTCATTCTTGCCCTGGAGGGTTACGGTTTCTGCGGCAAGGGTGAGGGAGGGCCTTTTGTTGAGGCAGGGAACATACTCTGGCCCAACGGCAAGATCCCTGTGAATACTGCCGGGGGCCACCTCTCGGAGGCGTATCTACATATAATGAACCACTTGAATGACGGCGTACGGCAGCTCCGCGGCACAGCCACGGCTCAGGTGGCAAATGCTGAGCTTGTCCTGGTTGATAGCGGCAACGGCGCAGGCTCGCTCATTTTGGGGAGGTGACCGTGGCAGAGTTTCCTACTCCTCTCGTCACACCTGATACGAGGCCCTTCTGGGATGGCTGCAAAGAAGGCAAATTGCTCCTGCAACGCTGTCTCAGTTGCCGGTCTTTGAGGTACCCCCCGCGACCGATGTGCCCACAGTGCAATAGCCTGGAATCCGAGTGGGTTCCCGCTTCTGGGCGAGGGACGCTCTTCAGTTTTACGGTGACCCATCAAGCCCTCAACCCCTCCCTCAATGACAAGCTTCCCCACGTGATCATACTGGTGGAGCTGGCAGAAGGGATGCGGATGACCAGCAACCTTCTGGACTGCCCACCAGAGGATGTCCGCATTGGCATGCCATTAGAAGTCGTCTTTGCTAAAGTGAATGACGAGCTAACCCTCCCAAAATTTCGGCCAGCCCCTGGTTCGTGGCAGGCGGCGCAACTTCCATAATCCGTGCTTCAGGTGTGGTGATCACGGTCATTTGGGTCGGGAGGTGACACGTGGAACTCACACACGACACTAAGGCGGATGCTCTTTACATTCGTCTCAGCGATAAGCACTTCGCTTTAACCAAAAGCCTTGATGATCGGCGCCATGTGAACTACGCTCAGGACGGATCACCCATTGGCATTGAGGTCCTTTACCCCAGCTTAGGTGTCAACGTTGACGAGTTGCCCTTTGAGGCCGCGATCGGCCGCCTGTTGGAGGAGCACGGTTTCAAGGTGGTTTCAGCGCTTATGACTGGGTACGGTGCGGTAAAGCCAGTCTCCGCACCAGAGGACTTTAAAAAGATCCGGGATGAGATAGAGCAGACAATTGCAGAGGAAGTGGATGCAGAGGCGTAGCCGTCGGTTCCTGGACACCAACATCCTGCTCCACTACCTGACACGAGACGATGAGGTCAAGGCGAGCGCATGTCTTGACCTGCTCTTCAGAGTCGAACAGGGAGAAGAGCAAATCGTCACATCGCCGATGATTATCTTCGAGACGGTCTTCACGCTCCAACGAAGATATCGGCAATCACGGGAACGCGTTGCCGAGTTAATCCTGCCCATTATCCAGTTGCGCGGACTCAGGCTCAGAGAAAAACACATCTACGAACGGGCATTAGCCATCTATGCCAGCGTTGGCGTGAGCTTTGCTGATGCTTTCAATGCCGCATATATGGAAGCTCAAGGAATCTCTGAGATATATAGTTATGACCATGATTTTGACCATCTACCTAATACAACGCGGCTTGAGCCTCTTTACTCCTCATAAGGAAGAGTGTTTCCCCTCCCCAAGCAGACCATACGAGGAACAAGAAAGGCTCCCTTTCGGGAGCCCTCGCTGTCGTAAAGAATCAGCGTCTTAGGTAGCGTACTAATTTTGCTGAGCCATTAGGAGCACACCGCTCACCCTGAGCCTGTCGAAGGGCGAGCCGCTGTGGTTCGACAAGTCGTTCGACTCTGAGAGTCTCAGACTCGATGAGCTCACCATGAGCGACTGACACGTTGCAATTCCAAACTGATTCACTACCCGTTTTACCGCCCCTTCCACTCCGGCTTGCGTTTCTCCGCAAAGGCCTTTGGCCCTTCCCTGGAGTCCTCCGTGGTGCGGTTGAAGCGCTGCAGGGAGAATCCGATGTTCAGGCTCTCCTGCATGGTGGTTTCCCGGCCGCGAATAACCGCCTCCTTGCTGAGCCGCACCGCGATGGGCGAGTTCTGCAGGATCTTCTCGGCGTACTCCTCGCAGGCCGGAATGAGCTGGTCAAAGGGCACCACTTTGTTGACAAGGCCAATGCGATGCGCCTCCTGTGCGGAGATGCGCTCTGCGGTCAGAATCATCTCCATGGCGTGGCACCAGGCGATGGAGCGGGGCAACTGCGACGCGCCTGTGGAGGCCATGACGCCCCAACGGGTCATGGTCATGCCAAAAGTTGCGTTTTCAGCCGCAACTCGGATGTCGGCAGGGAGCATCATATCCATGCCGGCGGCCAGACAAAAACCGTTTACCCCGGCAATGACCGGCTTGAATATGTCTATGCCGTGGCCAAGGCTGTGCACCGGACGATGGCTAGGGGCGTTGCTGCCGCTTGCCATCTGGCGCAGGTCCGCGCCGGAGCAAAATGAGCGGTCCCCTGCGCCGGTGAGAATGGCCACCCAGGCATCTTCATCGGCGTCAAACTTGTACCAGGAGTCCTCCAGCCCCTCGCTCATCTCCCGATTCACGGCATTCAGCGCCTCAGGGCGGTTCAGGGTAATGTAAACGATATGTCCCTTTTTCTCGTAGAGCACCGCGGGCATGATGTCAGCCTCCTTCTCATCAAAAACTCAGCAGCATGAAACCGGTATAACGAGGTATTACGCAGCTTCGTGCGGCGGCTGAAGTGTACTGCGCGTCTCATGGGGTGTCAAATTCGGTCCACCTGCCCCAACACCGTAGTTTGCGTTGTCATGAGCGGAAAAACGCCTCGTTTGGCTGTCGTAACAATAGTTATCGTGCAAGAATATGTCTCACAACGGTCACTTGCTAAACACACCTGCTAGGCAAGCATTGGCCTGAAGCTAGCTCTCGCGTACAATAGCAGAGTTTAAGGAGGCTGCCTTTGCGTTCGAATGTCACCCAGATGGTCAAGTGGCCCGGCAAACTCTACTACGGTTGGCGTATCATAGGCCTGAGCATGATTGTCAACGCGGTAGGCGGCGGCATTTACCTCTATGGGTTCGCTATCTTTTTCTTGCCCATCACCAGAGATTTGAACCTGAGCCGCGCCGCCACTTCGCTGGTCTTTTCCCTGTCTCGGGCAGAAGGCGCGCTGGAAGGCCCACTTGCCGGGTGGCTGGTGGACAGGTTCGGGCCGAAGTATCTCCTGTTCGTCGGCGCCTTTTTCACCGGCCTGGGTTACATTCTCCTGTCCCAGATAGATAGCTTCGCTGGTTTCATCATCGTGTACCTAGGCATCATTTCCCTCGCGTTCAATGGCGGCTTTAGCCATACCATTTTAGCTGCCGTGAACACCTGGTTCATCCGCCGGCGGGGACTCGCCATGTCAACCGTCATCTCGGCATTCAGCCTGGGCGGCGCTATCCTTGCGCCGCTCCTCTCCTTCCTGATTCTTGAGTTCGGGTGGCGGACTACGAGCATCATCGCCGGGGTTGCCATCTGGGCTTTTGTGCTTCCCGCTGCGCTGTATTTCAAGCGCTCACCGGAAAGCATCGGCCTCAGACCAGACGGCGACCCGGTGCTAACCGATGATCCAGCGGCTGAGGCGGCCAGGTATCCTGAAATGAAGGACTACACCATCCGTGAAGCCCTAAAGACCTACTCCTACTGGGTGCTTGCCCTGGCAACGGCCCTCCGTCTTGCAGTCATCAACCTCATCACGGTCCATTTCATCCCGATAATGGTCTGGAAAGGATCGGATGAGCCCACTGCCGCTGCGCTTCTGGGCGCTATGGCTTTTCTCAGCATCCCAGCCCGTCTCTTCCTAGGATGGGCCGGCGACAAAGCGCCCAAAAACCTGATCATCGCGGCAGGCATGGTTATGGGGGTGATGGCGTTTGTTATCCTGCTCTTTGCCGAAAGCGCGTGGCAGATATGGGTCTTCGTCATCCTCTTCGCGGTTGTTGAGGGGGTTAATCCCCTCAACTGGGCGCTCATAGGGGACTTCTTTGGACGTACCAGCTTTGCTACGCTCCGGGGTGTGATGAGTCTCATCTACACTATCGGCACGGTGGCATCGCCCGTGGCAGCAGGCCTCGTGTTCGATGAGACCAGCAGCTACACCCTGGTGATCTGGGGAATGGCGGTAACCTATGCCCTTGGCTCTCTAACCTTCGGCATCCTCCGCGCTCCGCATCAATCCGGCTCCAGAACTGTGCTGCACAGTCCCACTGATCAGCCGGGCGCTCCAAAACTGGAAGCGGAGCGGTAGCTCCCATGCCTGAGCGGGTTGCGCTCATCACCGGTGGCGCGCGTGGGATTGGGAAAGCTATTGGGATTGCGCTTGCGAAGGAAGGATGGTCCGTGGCTATCTGCTATCGCACGAGTGAAACAGCAGCCACAGCCACCGTACAGGAGATGCAGCAGCAGGGTGTATCCGCTTTCGCGGCCCAGGCAGATGTCTCGGACCCAGATGCTGCCGAGGGTCTTGTGCGGCGGGTTGAAGATGAATGGGGTAGGATAGACGCCCTCATCAACTGTGCTGGTCCATACCACCGCATCAATGTTTTTGAGGAGACCATTGAGGGATGGCACGAGATGTTCGATAACAACCTGCACCCCGTTTTTTACCTAATGCGCAAGGTTGCGCCGGGGATGCAAGAACGAAAGTGGGGTAGGATTATCAACTTCAGCATGGCCAACGCGGATCAGATGGTGGGGCAACCCTTTGTGACGGCCCACTACATCGCAAAGATCGGCGTCCTGGTGCTGACCAGAACGTTCGCAAGACTGCTTGCGCAGGATGGGATAACGGTCAACGCCATCTCGCCCGGGTTCATCAATTCTGGTAGCGCGCCGCAGGAGGAGCTTGCCCGCATGGAGCGCCAGATCCCGGCAGGGTATGTCGGGTCAACGGATGACGCAGCCTCTGTGGCACGCTACCTGCTCTCCGACGAGGCACGTTACGTCAATGGCGCAAACATCCACCTCAGCGGCGCATGGGGCGTTTAGACACCTTCGCGCGTCTGCGCCGCTCGCTGTTCAGCAAAGAGATGGTAACATTGTAGGAGAGTTCCCAAGGTCATAGGGCTTTGAGGTAACAACAACCGCGGAAGGTGAGAAAAGGCACGATAGCGCATGACTACTGCATGGACCGGCCTGATACAGGCTGTGAATTCTATCTTTGGACCAGCGCGAGACAGCAGCATCATTGGCAGGCGCAGGGAAGACCGCGACCCTCTAGGTGTTTATGTACAGCTGGGGTTCGTGCTCTTGATCATGGGGTCGGGCCTGGTAGCAGTCTCGATGTTCTTTCTGGCTTCGATCCCTGTGGTTACATTGGGGTCGGCCACCGTGATCCTGAGCGTCGTCTGTTTCGGCTTGGAGCACTCCATTCCCCGCGTGTCGGTGCCCATGGGCATACTGCTCATGGAAGCTGGGCAACACAACATTGCGGCCCTTGCAGAGGAGCTGGGCGCCACACAAAGAGCGTGGTATCTTCCATCCTCCATGACGACGTGCGGTGCACGAGCCCTCCTGCCGCTCGGCCCAGCGCCGGATTTTTCCCGAATGCGGCTCCCAGCCCATGACCGGCTTATCACCCACTATGGAGCCTCTGACCAAGATGTGGGCATTTTGGTCATCACTCCAGGCTCCGTCGTCGTGCAACGGCTGGAGAACAGACCAGGGCCAGAGCCACAACAGCTTGAGACAGCGCTCTCCAAACTCTTGGTAGGGGAATTGAATGCAGCCCGCAGCGTCACTGTCTCTGTCTCACAAGACCAACTATTGATCCACCTCACCGGCGCAACTATCGGGACTCCGCTCTATGCTTCTCACGCGCTCCTTGGCAGCCCTGTAGCCTCCATCGTTGCCTCCGTCACCGCGGAGGCCTTGGGCAAACCAATCTCTATTGATCGAGAGACGATCAGTAAGAACGACGCCCTGTTGGAGCTCAGGGTAGTCTAATGGCAGTCTACGATCGTTTTATCTTCACTCTGTGGGCAGTCTTCGCGCTGACCACCGTCGCATTGTCAGCCGGCGGAGCGAATTCTTGGGATATGTATTACGTCCTCTATCTCATCGAATATATGGTCGCGAGCGCCGTTTTCAGCGTCCTGAATGCTCAGGCCAGAAACGTTCTTGTTAGGATTGCATCAGTCTTGATACCGGGTTTTGGGGTCATCCTGGTTTTTCGGGTTGTCAGTATTCTTGGCGGAATTCGATTTTGAAGCGAAGGTTTCTGCTCTCAATCGCAATTGCACTCCCGCTGGTTCTTGCGCTGTCCTCCTGGCTCCTGCCAGAATCTCGCATTGCCGGCGCCTCATCTTTTCATCAGGACCCTCGCGTCGGTCTTTCGATTGCCGATGCTGGCCTTGCCATCCGGCTGGCCGGACTGATGCTCGGAGCCATTGCTCTCGAATCCACGGGCGAGATACAGAATCTGACGGCATCAATTCGTGAAGCAAACCTCCCCCTTCAACTGCGGTTGTTCGCATCAGCCGTAGCAAGGTTAATCCAAGAATTGCATGATATCCTGTCACAACTCAACACGACCTTCTCCGAAATTGACGGCCTTAACGACCTGCGCGACGCAAAAGCAGCGAGAGAGAAGTTAGCGACAGCGCGAGCTCTGGTGCAACGTGGACAACAGATCAACGACGACCTGGCAGCGGCGCTAACCCAACTGGTCCTCAGCGTTGCTGGTTTTAACCGCGTGCTACCAGAGGCGACAGCGGAGTTAGAACAGGCTAACCGCAAGTTGGAAGAATATTGGCAACGTTATCTGACTCGTCTTGCAGCGCTCGAAAGAACCACCGCAACCTTAGTTGCGAACAGCATACCCACGACGTTGGACTTCAGATCCGATCAAACCTCGGTGTTCGTGGGACAAGGCCTTCCAGTTTCCGGGACGCTGAACGCCAACGGGAATGGGCTCGGTAACATGCACATCGACTTCCTTTTGGATGGTGAACGGATAGGGTCGACCACCACCACGGCGGACGGAAGCTTCGCGCCACAAATCCAGATACCGCTCCGATATACGCCTGAGGCGCGCCTTGTGGCCCGCTTCGTGCCTGAACGTTTTGAGCCACCTTATTACGAAGGGGCTTCGGCTCAGGTCATCATTCGCCTGTCCTATTACGCGACTACCCTGACGTTCCAGGCTCCAACCAGCGCTTACCCCGGCCGACCATTCACGCTGAAGGTCAACACGACTCCCCTCATGCCCGGTGCTGTCAGCCATGATATGAACATCACGGTTGCTGGCTCGCCGGCAGGTAGAGGGCAATGTAACGGGACATGTGAGATAACTGTCCAAGTTCCCGACGGAGCGCCCCTGGGTGTCCAGCAGCTTGGAGTTACTGTGATGCCGTCAGACCTCTACAGCGGCGCTGTGGGATCGTCGGCCATTCCCCTCATACAGGGCCCGGTGCTCCTGCAATTCGAAGCGTCTCTGCTTGCTTTCGTCCCTGGTGGGCTGCACATCGCCGGTTCGGTGTCATCTTTGTTCGGCAACCAAGACGGCGGACAGGTCACACTCCGTCTGGGAAATCTATCTCAATCTGCACCGGTTGCGAACGGCAAGTTCACAGAGGATATGGAGCTGCCCTTCTCCTTCTTCATCGCTGGTCTACAAACCCTAGATGTCTCGTATCAGCCTGGTTCACCGTGGCTGGCTCCAACCCGGCAGTCCCGTAAAGTCCTGGTTGCCAACGTGGTGAATATTGCAGTTTTCATCATGCTGCTGGGTCTAGCAGGAATAATTATGACCACTAAAAGGTCAGCAGCGCGCGCCTTGCAGCAAGCTTCGCTCCGCGTAACGGAGATTCTGGTCAGCCCAGAGCTTCGTGAGGAGATTGGCTCTCCGATGCCTGCACGGTCAAGGACGAAGGTAGTCGAAAGTTACTGGCGGGCGGTTCGCTTCATTGAACTCGTGCTAGGTGTAGGCCACCCGAAGAGTGCAACCCTGCGAGAATTCGGGCGCGCGGTAGAGCGCCATCACAAAAGTGTTGCGGCGCCGCTCAATCGGCTCACCGCCGTCGCAGAGGAGTCTCTCTATTCACAAAGAAGCCCTTCGGCTTCCCAGGCTGAAGAGGCTAAACAGCAACTCGAGGAAGTGAAACGCTCTCTCAATGATGCGTAGCTCCGCGCTTTTTTTAGCCGTTGCAGTTGTCACTGCAGTGCTATCGATCTGTCTGATCTGGTGGTACCCGTCTTCACGTGACTTCAGCCCCAGCAATTCCTCGTGGAACGGGCTGACACAATTTGCCCGAGACTATCATGCGACAATCGTGAGTCCCGCGGCGCTGTCGGCAACTAGTGCGACCGTCTCCTTGGTTCTTATCCCCCGGCGCGTCATGACCTCAGAAGAGCTCCAACGCGTCAACGAGTTTGTCCGGCGTGGGGGAACCCTTGTACTCCTGGATGACTTCGGCTTTGGCAATCAGGTTGCAGAGGGCCTGGGACTTGAGCTGCGTTTTTCAGGGAAACCTTTGCTTGACCCGCTCATCAACCAGAAAAACCAGCATCTGCCGAAGGCTTCATTTCTTCCTCCCGGTGCCCAGAATAGAGTATTCTTGGGACTGAACCGACCCTCCAGCATAGATGGCGCTGCGCCAGGACAGGCGCTGGCTACCTCCAGTCCGTTCAGCTACCTTGATGAAAACCGCAATAATACCGTTGACCTGAATGAACCGGCGGGCCCTTTTACCGTTGGCGCCGAAACCCCCCTGGGCCTGGGGAAAATCGTCCTCATTTCCGACCCAAGTATACTTATCAATGGAACGCTGGATCTGAGCAGGAAATTCGTCGACACTTTGTTCCAATACAAGACAGTCGAAATTTTGGCGGAGACCGTGCCAGATACGACCCTAGACAGTGCCAAAAATACGTTATATTTACTTAAGGGCATACTTGCGAACCCATTTGGGTCGTTATGTGCCCTGATAGTGCTAGTGTGGTTGCCGTTTTCACTCGGACGCCATCTTCAAGGAGACTGAACTTGCAACGGGACCTAGAACTTTCCAACCCAGTCAAGCTATTGGCGGAAGTCTCCCGGATCGTCGTGGGGAAAGATGATCTGAAAGAACTGCTGCTCGTAGCGCTTCTTGCGGGCGGGCATGTTTTGGTGGAGGGACCCCCGGGCACCGCGAAGACCCTGCTTTGCAAGACTTTCGCGATGGCCATCGGTGGCGAGTTCAAGCGTGTGCAGTGCACGCCGGACATGCTGCCCGGCGATGTGACAGGGTTCTATATGTACCGACCGGACGGCACCAGTCACTTCATTCCTGGCCCCATCTTTGGGAACGTGGTCATGATCGACGAACTGAACCGCGCGACCCCTCGGACCCAGGCTGCATTCCTGGAAGGTATGCAGGA
>Ga0209514_10002022_pt1 | contig 32573 bp, 28 predicted proteins | sample Subgrocontami58m_FD_187452 | JGI IMG/M metagenome (GOLD analysis project Ga0209514, IMG submission 187452) | Subsurface groundwater microbial communities from S. Glens Falls, New York, USA - GMW37 contaminated, 5.8 m (SPAdes) (version 3) | ecosystem: Environmental > Aquatic > Deep subsurface >...
ACCGCTCGCTCTCTCACTTCCGCTGGATACTTCCCGTGTCGTTGCATGGCTCCATCCTCTCAAGGATTGTAGCCTCCACTTTTCCCGGGGCGGTTCACAGTGTTGTGACCGCGCGAGCGAATTGCGTCTTGAGGATCTGAAGGAACCTGTCTGCACCCAGTTGGCCTCGGAACGCTTCGAAGTCTATCGGTGCGCTATCGCCGCCGAAGACACGCCGAGGCTGAAGGTTTGCCTCGTCTTGAAGCAGGCCATGTAGTGCGGCCCATCCGGGCAGCGTCACAGCAGACAGGCCAGCTCCCAAGAAGGCTATGCCATCACCTACCCCAAGATCAGTGACCAGAGCGTCGAAGCTGTCCTGAGAATTCTTGTCGTAGAACATGAGTGCACACCCTGGGAAGCATTTCATATGGAAGTCCGGCACTCGCGATCAACAGTATACGGCTGCACCAGTGCGATGTCCGACTGTTTCTGGTGCGCGGAGCGCAGCGAGTCGCCCAAATGGCTCGCATTGAAAGGATGGCCATCGGGCGGTCCTTGTGCATTAGCGATAGCGCCGAATTACACTTTGGGCCACCTTGACATAAGCACATTGGTTCTGGTATTCTGAACTCTCTATGGAAAGAGGAGGAGAAGGCCCAACACAACTCGTTACCGGCATTCACCTCAACCTCGTTGAGCGCACGCTCACGTTCGACGTTGAAGGCTCACCCGCGGTCAACCTCAGGCTGGCAACTTACGGGTTGACGCTCGAAAGAGTGGGACTGTCGTCAGCACCAGTTGCAGCCCCCGAAGCCATGGACGAGGCTCAGAAGACCGTGACCATGTCCGGCCGCCTTAAGACGGCCCCGAGGCCAGGGCGGCCTGACCGCAGCGGCAACGCAACCACCTATGCACGCTTCGCTGCACACGTCGATGGCGAAGACGATGCCCACGACTACGTCGCCACCTTCCACCGGCATACCGCACCGCTGGCACTGCGTCTCCGCAAGGAAGACCAGATCACGGTCGAAGGCTATCCGCATCAAAGCAGCGGGGAACGACGACTCGATACCTTCTCGGTCGTGAACCTCGTGCGTTACCCAGGGGTGCCTGAGAGCGGGCAACCGCCACAACGCTCAGCTCGGTAGCGGATCGTCCGCTTCTTGCGAGTCCGCAGCAAATCGCTGGTTCTCGACCGATTCCACTGATGCTGCCCCTGCCAGGTTCACCGGCCCACCTTCCGAAGCACCTACTTCCGTCTCGGCTTTGCCACGTTGATACATTTCCCGATAGCGCGCTAACACCGCTGCCAACTCATGCTTATTCACCTTTCGCTCAGGCACGTGTGGCGTTCGCACCCGCACCGCCTGCTTATCCGGCAGCTTCACATAGCACGTCCGTGGCGACAGGTTCTGCAACTCCTGCGTCCACCCTTCGAACTGCTCCAGGATGCTCAGGTACTGGTTGTGCTGGGTCGGCGTGAACTGCTCTTCTTTAATACGCATAGCATCGGCGTACCCGATCTGCTTGGCCTGGATCTCCGCCGAGTCCCGCCCAAGCCCGAACACCATGGTAAGCCGGCAGTTCTCCAGTGCTCCGGTCAGCCGCGATGACGACACCTGCGACAGCGATTGTGCCGCCAGGTACAGCGTCAGGTTGAATTTTCGTGCTTGGGACAGGATGGTCCCAATCGTATCGTCCTGCGCCGCGAAGCTCGGCCACTCGTCCACCATCAGCGTGAAATGCCGCCGTTGCGAGGGTGGGATGTCGGTGCGCGATAGCGCTGCCTGCTCGATCTGCACCATGAGCATCGCACCCAACAGCTTCTTCGTCTGCTGGTCGTTCACGTTACCCAGGTTGATGATGAACGACGTGCCCTCGTCCATCCACTTGCGGAACGGCAGCCAGTTCTGCGTCTGCCCGAGCGTATAACGGGCCACCGGCGAGAAACCCAAGAGGAACGCCCGGCGCAAAGTGGAGCCCGCTTCGTGCACTTGGTCGCGGCCCAGCTTGTCGAAGCTGGCAAACACGTTCAGCACCAATTGGTCGCTGATCTTCACGAGGCAGCCCCGCCGGAACTCGGTGTCCGACAGCAGCCGGTAGATCGAGGTGATGGGGAGGTTGTTGGCAATCAGCGTCAGGATGCTGGCCAGGAACAACTCCTGGAACATCGGCGCTTCGGAGAGCGACGGCCACACCCGCAGCATTCCCTCCAGCGCGTTCAACGACCGCGAATGGGCATCGGTCCGGCCGTCATCGGCCAGGATGTTAAAAGGGACATAGGCGCCGTTGCCCCAGTCGATGTAGACCAACCGCTCGAAGCCAGTTCCTTTCCGCCGGAAGTGCCCCTGCGCCACCAATGACGTAAGGATGTCGAACGAGAGGTCATGGTGTGGCTCGACGAGGCCGACGCCGTGGCCCTTGGCGTAGTGCTGTAGAAACATGGACTGTAGCTGTTTGCTCTTGCCCTGGCCGGACTTGCCCCAGATGGTGGCGTGGTAGTGCTGTTGCTTCGGGCTCAGCGAGACCCGTGGGAAACCCAACAAGGGGATGGTCGTGCCAAGGTCGATGTGGTGCTTGCGGAAGAATGAGCTCACGCAAGCAGTCCTCCGCTTGGCACCGAAGCGCCAGTACCCAGAATGTCAGCGATGGCCACTGGGGCCAAAACACCAGGCACCTGCCAAATACGCTCATGTAGTGGATCGCCCAGCCTCACCCGTTGGTTGGTAGCGAACCACACGACCCGAGCATCCAAGCCGTCAGCCTTCCCGGCGTCAGCGGTCAGTTTGGCCAGGGCCGTCACTCGCTCTTCGGTGGTCGTCACGAATAGCACCAGCACTTGAGCCGACCGGGCGTGCCGCAGGTAACCGAGCAGGCGTGCCTTCATTCGAGGACGGTTGGTGAGGGAGCCGGTGTCCTGTTCCAGGAGAAGCTGGCTACCGCGACGGCCCGCGACCAAGAGGTTGAAGCTGCTATCGGGAACGAGCACGACGTTCGCCTTGCCAGCTTCGATGACGGTGATGACCAACTGCCGGTCACCGCACCATTCTGAGATAGCGAACAGGGGTGAGCGGTCCGCCGCCAGCTCCAACGCGATGCGCGTGTCACCGATGGCGAGGTGATGTTCAATAAACCGTGGCGAGTTTGCCCGCACGCGCGGCAGGGTGTGAACACCCAGCCCCTGGGCAGCCGCAGCAACTGAGCGGCCGCGTGGCGTCAGCGACAGGAACAGCTTGCCTGAGCCAACGCCGGTCATTGCCGGCAGCCTTCTCGACGTTAGATAGCCTTGGGCGACGAGTTCGGCAACTCGCCGGTAACAGACCCGCGGACCCCGCAGGGTAGGGAAGAGCCTTCTCGCCACTTGAGCGGCGGTGCAGCCACCGAAGGTGTGCACCATGACGAGGATCGCAATATCCCTTCGGATAAGAAATATGGGGGCAGCCATAGGAGCCGCTATTGTAGTGGACTCTTTAGTGCCGTTTCAAGATAGGAAGTGTGCTATGGGATGACTCGCGTGACGCGTTTCCAAAGGACAGCGACTGCCCCCAAAAACATACTGTCTGAGGGGCTACAAGACCTGGAAAACGACGCAACTATCTGGTGCTGACGGTTGTATTGGGACCGCCATCAATCGCGCTTATAGAGGGCGTGTGTCCCTTTTTAGACGCTTTGAACCACTTTGCGCGGGCGGCCGCCACGCCGCCGTGCGACGGCGTCCTTGGGCCAGAAGTAGATGTCCTCGCCGATCTGATTGACCGTCAATACGATTTGGGCGACCTTAGCGGCTTTCCCGAGGCGAATCTTGACTGCTCGGGTGGTCTCGCCAGCTCCCAGGGACAAGCGTCCGGCTTGGCCAGCACCCACGCTGCGGATGTAGCCCAGGTACTGGTCCACCACAGTGCTACCCTTTGCAGTCTGACGCATGGCATCCACCAAAGGTATCGTGTCGAATTTTGGCACCTTGCACCTCCCTATTCAAAAGTATGTACATATTGTGCGACATGCGAAATCTTGTGACTACCAGCAGGCACTAATGAATCACGTCGTCTCGCCACTGTGCTTGTGGCAGACGGGTGTTGAAGTCTTTCAACTCAACATGCAGCCAGGCAACCTGTCGGTCAAGCTTGACCGCCTGTAGATCATTCCATGAAACGTTGAACCACACGGTGAAGTCACGTTTCGTTCCTGTAAGGAAGTCATTGAAGGGCAACTTATCGTCTCGACCCGCATAGAACTTCCCCGTGTTCGTGCTCAAAGAGAACGCAGTCCCCAGCACCCCGAAGTTCAACGTCTGGCCCGTCTGGTTCTCTACGCTGAGGTCCATGTACGTACTCCCACCGTTATTGCTGGGTGCGTTCTTGGCCGTCACATAGAGCCGATCCCCTGCCCAAGTCTGACCGAACCGCAAGATAGTCTCGATCGGTGTCGGCGGGAGTGGAATGGCCGTAGGGGTGAACGATGGCGTCGGCGGTGGCGTTGGAGTTCCTGGCCGCGTCGTGGCAACCACCGTTACCGGAGGCACCGGAGTGACAACCACTGCAGACACGCTCGTCGCAGAGGGAGCCACAGTTGGCCCGGGCAGGGTTGGAATCGGCATCACCGTAGGCGCCTGCCCCGTCGCGCCCGGCGGAGGCGGAGTTGACCGGCAGCTATTCAGTACCAGCGCGCCCACGACCATGCTTCCCACGGCCACCAGCAAGAACGGCAGCACCCTGCGCCAGAAGCTGGTGCGAGGCTCATAGATGATTGGCGGCTCAGGGGGTTGCATGCTTACCGTCTCCACAGCCATGTCGCGTCGTGATGGGGGTGCATCTTCCTGGACAGCGACAAGCACCAACGAGCGGGGTTCGACTGGCTCCGGCTCCGGTTCCGGTTCACTGGGTGGCGCTGTGCTGGGTTCTTCCTCATTGAGATAGCTAAGCAGCGGACAGAAGCGTCCCAAGTCACGTTGCCGGTCCGCCTTTGAGAGTTCGGCCAAACCGAGCTTCTCGTAGACGTTCCCCATGTGGAACAGCACCGTGCGCTCTGAGATGAAGAGCGCAGTCCCAATCTCTTCGTAATTGCGCCCGCCCTGGCACACCAGACCCAACACGTCGCGTTCTCGCGGCGTCAGTGTTCGCAGCCGGCCGACCCTGCCATTCAACTCGTCCATGTGTTTCCTAAGCGAAACCTCGCGTTGGCCCCAGTTGTCCTGTCGCTCACCAGGGTCTTTACCGCGCACCACCCAGACTCGATTCGACGACAGTTACCCGCGTTGATCCACCAATCCCACGCTGGTTTCGATGGCGCTTTGCCATCGGACTATAGCACGAGGAGGTGTGTCTGTGACTCTCTTCAACACAGCAAAGGGCGGCGGAGCAGTTGTTTCCAACAACGTCCACCGCGCCATCGTCTCGGCACGCAAGGCCGGCTTCCCAGTCCGGGTGCTGGGACAGAGCAATGCCCGCCCGCACCCGCAGCGGGTGGGGCAATGGTGGCTGGAGCCGTTGCACGATCCGGGTAAGCTGCCGCCCAGGGCGCGGCAACGGCTGGATGCGTTTCTGGCGGCAGGGGTGCAGCCCAAGGCGCTGGTGATCTTCCATGAGATCCCCCTCACCACGGTTGCACCGGTTCGGCCAGCTACCGTGAGCCCGGTGGAACGGGCTGCGGTTTGGGTGCATCACCACGTACCGGAGTTCGCCGGCAACGTTCGGCAACGGGCCAAACAAGCCGGTCCCCACATCGGTGCTGCATTGAGCGCCACGAGTGTGGTGCTGGGATGGAGCGCTGCCGCCGCGGTTGGGCTCGCCGCACTGGCGGTGCCCATCGTCATTGCGGCAGCCACCGACCCCTGTCTGGTGGTCGTCACGGAAGACGGCTACTGGCTGGAGATCGACCGCTGGTACGACTGAGCAATTGGGGGGCCGTGTTCGGCAGCGGGCACGGCCCCCGCTCTTCCCAAGGAAGTTCCTATGCACTCACTTATTTCCATCTACGTCATCATCCGGCTCCTGGGCGACTTGCGTCGCCTGCTCGTCCCGGTGTTCCGGGTGGTCTTCTTCGCGGTCACGTTTGTCGCGGTGCAAGGTTCCGCCTTCATCCTGACCATCCTCTCCCCGCTCACGAATCTGGCGACGCCACGCTGGCCGCGCTTCCAGGCATGGGTGACGGCCATCGCCCTCGGGTTATGGTGCACCGTCCTGATTGATCTCTACCTGATGCGGTTCCTTCGGTTTCGGTTCCTGTGGTGGCTTGCTCTGGCGCTCGCGTTGCCCGTTGGTGTCGTCATCGTCCGTGAGTTGCAGCGGGTGTGCGAGGCGAGGCTCTGGGCTCGCCGGCGTGGCAGTTCAGTGATTGGTAACTGGCGAGCCGCCCCATACCACGTCAGCCGGCCCTTCACCCTATCAACGTCAGAGCGGCTGAAGCACCTGGCGGTGCAAGGTCCCACCGGCTCGGGCAAGACCACCTTACTGAAACGCCTGATCGTGGACGACCTGCGAGCCGGCAACGGTATCTGCGTCATCGACCCGAAGGACGACCTGGTCGATTCGATTCTGCCGTTCGTGCCCGCTTCCCGTATGCAGGATGTCGTGCTGCTCGACGCAACCGACACCAAGCGGCCGCTCGGCTTCAACCCGTTGAGTGGGGTGCCCCGCGAGCGCCACAGCCTTGCCACCGGCGAGATCGTGGCCGTCCTGCGCCGCCACTTTAAAACGGCCTGGGGTCCTCGTCTGGAGCACATCCTCACCAACGCCATCATGGCGCTGCTGGAGGTGCCGGGGGCCACACTCTTGGACGTCACTCCCCTGCTGCTGAATCCTGACCTGCGGCGGGCGGTTATGGAGCGCGTGTCCAACCCTGCGGTGCGGGAGTTCTTCGCCGGTGAGTTCAACGACTTCCTACAGCGGCGCGGCGATGCCCTGGAACCGATCCTGAACAAGATCGGCCCTTGGCGGGCCTACCCCGAACTGCGCGGCATCATCGGCCAGCGCCAGAGCACCTTCGACATCCGCACCATCATGGACAAGGGCCAGATCCTGCTAGTGCGCATCCCCCAGGGGGCGCTGGGCGAGGACGTTTCCTCCTTACTGGGTTCGCTGGTGGTCGCCAAGCTCCAGCAGGCCGCCCACAGCCGGGTCGCACTGCCGGCCAACCGGCGCCGCCCGTTCTATCTGTACGTGGACGAGTTCCAGAACTTCGCCACCGAGTCCTTCGACCGCATCCTTACGGAAGCGCGGGGCTTTGGCCTGGGCCTCGTCTGCGCCAACCAGTACGCCGAGCAACTCCCTCGTGACCTGCAACTCGCGGTGGCGCACAACACCGCCACCCAGGTGGCCTGTCTCCAGCTACAGGGCCGCTATGAGCTGCGGGTCCGGCGGCTGTCTGAGCCGGAGGACGCCGAACCGCTGGTGGTTCGCCCACCGCAACGTTTGTCTGCGGGCGACAGCAAATGGGCTGCGACGGTGCGTCAACAGTCCCGCATGACCTACGGCAGGCCGGTCGATGAGCTTGCGGTCCCCGAACCGGCGCCCCGCTCACGGCCAACCGGAACCCGTAACGGCGGTCCGCGAACTCGCGCCAGCGCCAGGGTCATCGACGTGGATGAGGACTAGGTGAGGGCGCGGGCATGGTTGCGGCAACCAGGGTCCGCGACCATGCGATTTAGCTTTGGAAAGGCGGGTTTTGTGATGAAAACGGCAGGCACGGACAAAACGGAACGTTTTGGATCGGGTGGGGGGCGCGTGGTTCGCATGGCTTCGCGCAGTCGGGATGTGTTGACGGAACGGGATGTGGCGATCGTGAAGTGGGTGTATGAAGCCAGGTTGGCAACGCGGGAACACGTTCAGGGAATGTTCTTTACGGATGGCGGTCGTTCGCTCTGCCAGGACCGGTTGACCGCCCTATACCGGCATCGGTATCTCGACCGGCTCCCCGGCCGGCCAGTCAACGAGCCAGCGGTCTACTACGTGTCGCGGGGAGCGAGGCGAGGGCTGGAGTTGCTTCGAGCATGGGGGGCCACAGCGTCCATTCAGCCATTTCGAGTAGCCGCGGTCCGGGTCCAGCACATCTTGGACGTCACCAGCGTGCGGGCGGCGTTCACCCAGGCTGCGCGAGCGATGGGCACCGAGTTTCGTTTCTGGCTGAACGAGGAACAGTTAATTGAACGTACCGGTGGATTCGGCATCATTCCAGATGGCTACCTACAGGTCTCACGCGCGACAACTGACGGGCTCAGGCGCTCGGCCTTCTTCATCGAGGTGGAACGCAGCGCCAAATCGAAGGCCAGTCTGGAAGAGCGGTTTCGGCGGTATGCGGACTTCTACTACGGCGGTGCCTACGAAAGGCTTTTTGGCACCAGGGCGCTCCGGCTGCTCTTCCTGGTGGGCGCTGACTACAACCTGAATCCTGTCCACCACATTGCGCTCTGCAGCCAGCTTTGCGAACGAGTAGGCCTAACCTTCGCCCGATTCGCTCGTTTGGACGCTCTAGTGGGTGCCGAACCTAACCACCTGCTGACTGGGACTGTGTGGACACGGCCCGCCAAACCAAGTCCCGTCTCTCTCTTCTGAGCACTCGATACCCCCGCAGGCGCGAAACATGACCACAAGGCAAAAGCATCACCCCCGCCAAGTGCCGCCGCAACCAAGGCGCAGCACCGCACCAGACGCCCCAACAGCATCGGTTGAAGGCATTACCAGCGATCCCCAGTGGTTACGAGGTCCCCGTACGACCGGTTGGGACAACTTTTGGCGCCGCCTTTTAAAGGAAGTTCTGGAAGAACTGGCCGCGCCGGGGCTTGATGGGGTCGCGTCCGAGGGGCGACACTGAGGGAACCAAGGTAAAGGGGCCACCCCAATGCGCGTTACCATCTACTGCCGAGTTTCGACAGATGCCCAGGAACGGGACGGTACCTCCCTGGACACTCAGGAGAGGGCGTGCATTGAGTACTGCCGTCAGCAGGGCTGGCAGGTCGCAGACATCGTGCGCGAAGCAGCCAGTGGTTATACGCTCGACCGTCCAGGGATGGAGCGGCTTCGGCAGCAGGTTCGGCATGGCGGCTCGGACGGTGTACTCGCCTATGCGGTGGACCGTCTTTCTCGTAATCAGAATCACATCGGCGTCCTCTTTGACGAAATTGCGGGCGCTGGGGCCAAACTAGACTTCGTCACCGAAAAGTTCGAGGACACGGCCATCGGCCGGTTCATTTTGGCAGCCCGTGCGTTCATCGCCGAGATTGAGCGGGAAAAGATCGCCGAGCGTACGATGCGGGGGAAGGCAGAGCGGGCTCGCTCTGGGCGTCTGCCACAAGGCAACGGGAAGGGCTGCTACGGCTATCGCTACAGTACCGAGACTGGCCGCCGTGAAATTGATGAGGCCCAAGCGTCCGTCGTCAAACGCATCTTCCAGCGCTACCTGGAGACCCGCAGCTTCTCAGCTGTGTCCAACGAACTCAACGAGGCAGCCGTGCCGTCCTTCTCCGCCGGGCGTTGGTACCCGCTCACGATACGGAGAGTGCTAACAAATGAGTCCTACACAGGCACGTTCACGTATCGGCGCAGCAAGCGGGTGTGGCGTCGCAGCGGCGTCACAGGCAAGCGCCGAAGTATCGTTGAACAACGTCCGCCGGAGGACTGGATCCTTATTGAGGGCGCGAGCCCTCGGATCATCGAGCAGCACATTTGGGATCGCGTTCACCTGGTAATCTCCGACCCGGAGCGTATCCATCACCGCATCACAGCTTCCAACTATCTGCTCAAGGGAAGGATCAAGTGTGCCGTATGCGGTTCGGGCATCGTTGGGCAGACCCTGCGAACGAAGGGGCACGACTACCGGTACTACCGATGCCGCCATGTTTACGACCGCAACACTGGACACAGTTGTTCAGCCCGTTACATCCGGGCTGACAAGCTCGAAACCGTCATCTGGAGAGAGACCATCCAGGTGCTCAGCCAGCCCGAACTAGTCCTCGATGAGTTGCGCCGCCTGAGCGCAGTCGCGGTTGATACCGGCGATGCAGACCGCATCGAACACGAGTTACAGGCCGTCATAGAGCGACAACGCCGACTGGTGCGCCTCTTCGCAGGCGGTGAGGTGGACGAATCCCTCGTTCAAGAAGAAGCCGGCAAACTACGCCGTCAACGCTATTCCCTGGAGGAGCAGTTGCGGGGTCTCACGCAACGCCCCGTACCTGTGAGTGAGGCGACAAGCCTGAAGGCCGTTTGCGAAGCTCTTCTCAAACATCTTGACGTTGCCGACGACGAGGACCGCATTGCTGCGCTGGAAGCGCTGCAAGTCACCGCCCAGGCAGCGTCCAATCGGGTTACCATCACAGGCGTCATTCCTTATGACGCGCCCGAGTTTATCACCCAGCCAAGCCGAATCCGATGTTCGTTCAATGGTAGCGCGCCCGTCGCTGCCACTCGCAACGGGCCGATGGCCTGTCTGCGGCAGCGGTCCGGCGTCCACGCCTAATGCGTCCTGCGATCGCAGCGACGGCTCAGCGTAGACACTGCCGATGGCGTGGCCTATGCTGGCGTCACCAAACGCCATGCTGCCAACCAGGGGGTGCCGCCATGCAGGGAGTCGTGTTTCTCGGGAACCGCACGCTGGAACTGCGCGAGTTTCCCGACCCCCAGCCCGGGCCGCGTGAGGTGGTGGTGGAGATCAAGGCGTCGGGCATGTGCGGCAGCGACCTGATGCACTACCGGGCCACCAGCACCCCGGCGCCGGTGGTGCGCGGCCACGAGCCGTGCGGCGTGGTGGTGGCCCGCGGCGCCTCCGTCACCGCGCAGGAGGCCCCCATTGGCCAGCGGGTGATGGTGCACCACTACAGCGGCTGTGGCGAGTGCAAGCATTGCCGGCTGGGCTATGCGCAGATGTGCCTGAAGTTCCACGACGTGTACGGCACCACCGCCAACGGCGGCCACGCCTCGCACATGCTGGTGCACCCGTACATGCTGGTGCCGCTCGCCGACGAACTCAGCTTCGAAGAGGGCGCGTCCATCTCCTGCGGCACCGGCACCGCCTACCTGGCGCTCAAGCGGTTGGACGTCTCGGGCCGCGATACCCTGGCCGTCTTCGGGCAGGGGCCGGTGGGCCTCAGCGGCACGCTGCTCGGCAAGGCCATGGGCGCCCGCGTGGTGGCGGTGGACGTGTCGCCCGAACGGCTGAAGCTGGCCAAGGAGTTCGGCGCCGACGTCACCATCGACGCCCGCAGCGAGGACCCGGTGCAGGCCATCCGCGACCTGACCCACGGCGAGGGGGCCGAGACCGCGCTCGACTGCACCGGCAACGCCGAGGCACGCGTCAATGCCGTGAAGTGCGCCGCCATCTGGGGCCGGGTGTGCTTCGTGGGCGAGGGCAACACCACCACCTTCGACATCAGCCCCGACATCATCCACAAACAGCTCACCATCTACGGGTCGTGGACCTTCAGCTCGGTGGGCCAGGCAGAATGCGCCGCCTTCATCGTGGACCGTCGCCTGCCGCTGCAGCGCCTGCTGACCCACCGCTTCAGCCTGGACCAGGCCGCCGACGCCTACCGCCTGTTCGACAGCCAGACCACCGGCAAGGGCGTGTTCGTCCGCTGACGGCGGGGACAGCCCCCGCGGGCCATCTAGCCGAAGTGGGGCATGACTTCGCGGGCGAACCAGGCGGACTGCTCCTTGAAGCGGTCGATCGGGCAGCCCTCGGGCCAGCGGATCATCACGTGCTCCAGCCCGGGGTACTCAGCCTCGTAGGCTTTGAGTTCCCGCACCACCGCAGCGGGCGGGCCGCACAACCACGCCCGCTGCGCCACGCCGTCCTCGATGCGCGGCACTCCCACCGGTGCGCCCGGCGTGCCCCAGGCCCGCCCCTCCGCGTCGGAGTAGCGCACAAACCCGAACGGTGCGAACCACTTGTACGACTCGTCATGGTACGGCCGCACCTCGTCGGTGGCCTGCTGCTGCGTGGGCGCCAGCCACATGCCGACCCCCAGGCACAGGTCCTCGCCCAACGCCACCGTCCGGCCGGCCTTCACCGCCTCGTCGCGGTACATGTGGAACATCTCGCGGGCGATCTTCTCGCCGTTCAGGCTGATCATGCCCTTGATGCCGCGCTGGGCGATGTAGGGCACCGTCCTGCCGCTGGCGATGGCCTGCCAGATCTCCACGGGCTGGTGCACCGGGCGCGGCACCAGCGTCACCTCCTGCACCTCGTGGCCCCGGAACGGCACCCGCGCCGGAATGGTGAAGTACTTGCCGTGGTGGCTGAAGGAGTCCTGGCTAAAGGCCTTGAAGATGACCTCCATCTGCTCCTCGAAGTAATCGCGGTTGGCCTGCGCATCCAGCAGCGGACCGCCCAGCGTCTCCACCTCTCGGCTCTGGTAGCCGCGGCCCACGCCGAAGATGACCCGTCCGCCGGTCAGAATGTCCGCCATTGCGTAGTCCTCCGCCAGGCGGATGGGGTGCCACGCAGGCGTCACGTTGAAAGCGCACCCCAGCTTGAGCCGCTGGGTACGGGCGGCCAGATAGGTGCCCCACAGGATGAGGTTCGGGATGCACTCGTAGCCCTCATGCTGGAAGTGGTGCTCCGCGCCCCAGAAGGCATAGAAGCCCAGCGCGTCCAGGTGCTGCGCCATCTCCAGCGACATCCGGTACACCTTGGCGATGTCGTCGTTGCTGAACCGCCGGCCGTCGGGCGGCGCGCCGTCAGCCCCCACGTTGTCCAGCTCCGTAAAGCCCGTGTACAACACCGAGAATTTTGCGATCACCTAGCGCTCCTGAGCGTGAGAGTGGGGTTCCGGGGGCCCGGCAGCGGTGCCGGAACGTCCACTAGGGTACAGCGCGGCGCGGGTTCTGCGCGAAACGTCCGTGGGTGGACAGGGCTCTCGCAGCTAAGTGCGGTGAGGTGAAAGGAAGCCGGGACCCTCTGGCGGGTGAGTGCAGAGAGGGTGCAACCCTCTTTGCCAGGGGGTTTGGGGGGTGTCCCCCCAATCTCTCAATCACTCCGAAGGAGTACCTTGAACCCCCTTGAGGGGGTTTGGGGGTGAAACCGCTAGGACAGGTCGGCTTTCAGGGTGCACTACACTCGCAAACAAGATGCGATTGCCCTGCGTGGGTGAGGTGGAAGCAGCGCACGTGCACTTCAGGGTCTTCGGGCCAACAGCGTCCAATCGTAATAGTTGCCTAATATCACTCGTTAGGTCTTGCCTGCGACGGTTTGCATTTCGCTGAGGACCCCATTAGTATCGGCGCAGAACGCGGCCCGATGGACCGGAGCCTGCAGGAGGCGTAGCGATGTATTTCGACATGCGGTTGTTCGCTCTAACGGCCGGGGTGCGGCTGCGCATTCTGGCCACGGCGCTGGTGGGCCTGTTGTCGATGGCCGCCGGCGTCGCCCGCCTGGCCATCACCGGCAGCGCCATGGCCCTGCTGTTCCAGAGCGGCGCCGTCGCCGATGTCGCCGTGCCGCTGGCGGCGGTGGCGGCCCTCATCGCGCTGCGGGGCGTGCTGGCCTACTTCCGCGAGACGCTGGCCCACGAGACGGCCAGTGCGGTCAAGATCACGCTGCGCGAGCGGCTGTACCGCCACGCCCTGCAACTCGGCCCCGGCTACTTCGACCAGCAGCGCACCGGCGGCGTCCTGCTCTCGCTGGTGGAGGGTGTGGAGCGCCTGGAGACCTTCTTCGGCCAGTACCTGCCGCAGGTGCTGGTGGCCTCGGCCACGCCGGTGCTCATCTTCGCCTTCATGGTGTTCCTCGACGTCCAAATCGCCTTCATCTTCCTAGGCTTCGCCCTGTTTACCCTCGTCGCCCCCGCCCTGTTCCACACCTGGAACCGGAACAGCAGCCAGTACCGGCGCGACGCCTACGCCGCCCTCGGCTCCGACTTCCTGGACAGCGTGCAGGGTCTCGGCACGCTGAAGTCCTTCGGGCAGAGCAAGGCCCGCGGCCTGCTGCTGGCCCAGCGGGCGCGCCACCTGTTCCGCACCACCATGTTCGTGCTGGCCGCCAACATCGGCACCGGCGCCATGAGCATGCTGGGCATCTCGGCCGGCGCCGCGGTGGCCCTGGGCGTGGGCGCGCTGCGGGTCAGCGACGGCACGCTGGAGCTGCGCACCCTGGTCATCGTGCTGATGCTCGGCGTCGAGGTGTTCCGCCCGCTGCGCGACCTCACCACGTTGTACCACCAGGGCATGATCGCCCTGTCGTCGTCTCAGGGCATCTTCGCCCTGCTCGACACCCCCATCGAGGTCACCTCGGTCCCTTCGCACGCCACGCCCACGGAGCGGCTGGCCCCCGAGATCCGGTTCGATCACGTGAGCTTCGGCTACCTGGGCGGGCAGCGCACCGCCTTGCGCGACGTCTCGTTCACCCTGGCCCCCGGCGAGCGGCTTGGCCTCGTGGGTCCCAGCGGCGCCGGCAAGTCCACCGTGGTGTGGACCCTGCTGCGCTTCTTCGACCCGCAGGAAGGCCGGGTGGTGCTGGGCGGCCGCGACCTACGGGACATTCCGCTGGCCACGCTGCGCGAGCAGATCGCGGTGGTGGCGCAGGACACCTACCTGTTCCACGGCACCGTCGCCGAGAACCTGCGGCTGGCCAAGCCCTCCGCCACCGACGCCGAGCTGGAGTCCGCCGCCCGGTCGGCCAACGCCCATGACTTCATCACCGAGTTGCCCCAGGGCTACCAGACCATGGTCGGCGAACGCGGCGTGCGGCTATCGGGCGGACAGCGGCAGCGCATCGCCATTGCCCGCGCCCTGCTTAAGGACGCCCCCGTGCTCGTGCTCGACGAGGCGCTGTCCAGCGTCGACTCCGAGAACGAGGCGGTCATTCAGCAGGCGCTGAACGTGCTGATGAAGGGCCGCACCACCCTCATCATCGCCCACCGGCTCTCCAGCGTGGTCGATGCCGACCGCATCGTGGTGCTGGACTCCGGGCAGGTGGCCGAGACCGGCACCCACCAGGAGCTGGTGGCCGCCGGCGGCGTCTACGCCAACCTGATGGCGCTCCAGCGTATCGCCGCCGACACCGTTGCGGCTACGGCCACCAACGGCCACAGTCACGCCAACGGCCATGCCCACCCGCACGATGGCCATGAGCATGACGAAGACGCTCACGACCACACGAACGGCAACGGCCATGTGCACGCGGCCGCCGCCACCGCCGACCACGCGGCGGCAGGCGGCAACGGGCACGCGCACGCCGACGGGGCCGCCGAAACGCCGCACGCCAACGGCAACGGGCACGCCCACAGCCACCCCACCCCCCAGGTGCACCAGCACCACGCCGTCGCCACGCCGGCCAAGCCCGAGCCGTCCATCATGTCGCTGCTGGTGCGGCTGGTGGCTCTGGTGCGGCCGTGGTGGGTGCAACTCACCGGCACCTTCCTGCTGGGCCTGGCCCATCACGCCTCGGTGATTGCCGTGGGCGTCGTGAGCGCGCTGGTGGTGGCGCAGGTGGCCACCCACCACGATCCTGCGCCGGTGCTGACCATGCTGGCGGTGCTGGTGCCGCTCTCTGCGTTCCTTACCTGGGCCGAGTCGTGGCAGGCGCACGACCTGGCCTACCGGCTGCTGGCCGAGATGCGCATCGACATGTACAACAAGCTGGAACCGCTGGCCCCCGCCTACCTGGTGCGCCGCCGCACGGGCGACCTGGTGAGCATCGCCGGTGGCGACGTGGAGACCATCGAACTGTTCTTCGCCCACACCATCACGCCCACCTTCGTGGCGGTGCTGGTGCCGGGTGCGGTGTTGGTGTCGCTGGCGCTACTGTCGTGGCCGCTCGCGCTGGCCCTCACCCCCTTCCTGGTGGCGGTGGGCGCCAGCCCCTTCGCCGCAGCGGCTACCAACGGTCGGCTGGGCGGCGAGTTGCGGCGCCACCTGGGCACCATGCACGCCCACATGGTCGATAGCATCCAGGGCATGCGCGAGGTGGTGGCCTTCGGTCGCGGCGACGACCGGGCGCAAGAGATCACCCGCAACGGCCGCGACTTCAGCCTGGTGCAGCTCCGCTTCCTGCAGCAGCAGGCGTTCCAGTCGGCGTTCATCGAGGCCATGACCGGCTTCGGTGGGCTGGCGGTGCTCACCGCGGGCGCCATGCAGGTGGGCGGCGGCGGTTTCCCCCGCTACCTGCTGCCCATGGTCACCCTGCTCTCGTTCTCGGCGTTCGGGCCAGTGGCCGAGATGGCCAAGCTGGCGAAGCAGCTCAGCGAGACCTTCGCCTCCGCCCGCCGGGTGTTCGAAGTGCACGACGAGCCGGTGCCGGTGACCGACGGTCCAGGCGTGGCTGCGATCACCGTGGCGCCCACCACCCCAGCCGTCGCCTTCGACGACGTGACGTTCAACTACGGCCCCGGCGAGCCGGATGCCCTGGAGCACGTGTCCTTCACCGTCATGCCGGGCCAGGTGGTGGCGCTGGTCGGCCGCTCGGGCGCCGGCAAGTCCACCTGCTCGCACCTCGTGCTGCGGTTCTGGGACCCCCAGCACGGCCAGGTGCGCCTGTTCGGGCACGACGCCCGCGAGTACGGGCTGGAGGACCTGCGGAAGCAGATCGCCATCGTGGCCCAGGACACCTACCTGTTCAATGGCACCATCCGCGATAACCTGTGCCTGGCGAACCCCGAGGCAAGCGACGCAGAACTGAGGCACGCCGCCCGCCTGGCCAACGCCCACGACTTCATCACCGCCCTACCCGACGGCTACGACACGCGGGTCGGCGAGCGGGGCGTGCAGCTCTCCGGCGGCCAGCGCCAGCGCATCGCCATCGCACGCGCGCTGCTCAAGGACTCGCCGCTGCTCATCCTGGACGAAGCGACCGCCCACCTGGACGCTGCCAACGAGCTGCAGGTGCGGCAGGCGCTGGAACGGCTCCAGAGCGGCCGCACCACCATCGTCATCGCCCACCGCCTCTCCACCGTGCGCGACGCCGACCGCATCGTGGTGCTGGACGGCGGCCACGTGGCCGAGCAGGGCACGCACGACGAGCTGCTGGCCCGCCGCGGCGTCTACGCCCACCTCGTGGCCTCACAACTGGTGGGCCTGGAGCCCGAGGACGACGAACCCGAGGCGCTGACCGTGCCGGTCGCCCTGGCCGCCGCCGACCACGGGCACGGCCACAGCCACTGAACACCGCCGCAATCAAAGGCGCACACAGCGCGGTGCGCCCCCCTGACTCTCAGTCCTCGCGCCTTGCGGAGTACACAGCAGCAGGAGAGTGCAGGGAGGGCGCAGCCCGCCTTGCCAGGGGGTTTGGGGGGTGTCCCCCCATTTTGGCCAGACTGAGGGTGGGCGGGTGGGATACGACGTGACAGGATCCATCCTGCAGCCCCCGAATCCATCGACGACCACCCTCCAAACACCCAAACGCTCGTTAGTGCTCCGCAACACCGCTAACCGAACTTCGGGTCGAGCGTGCTGAGGAACGCCAGCAGCACGGGCGACCGGCACTGGTGGCGCCGCAACAGCACGCCGTAGGTGGTGGCGGCGGCATGCTCCTCCGGAATCTCCGCCTTCTCCAGCCGGGCCTCATCCTCGTCAGTAAGGCAGACCCCCGGGGATGGCCGCGATACCGACGTTGAGCGCCACATAGCGCTTCACCGCCCTCCAACTACCCACCTGCAACGCAGTTGCTTCAGGTCCAGAACGTCGTCAGTGCGTTCATTCGGTGGAGGGGTCAACGGCCCCCGTATCGTCCGGCGGTGGGCTAGGTCTGCGAACGGCGCCGCATGCCTTCTTTGATCTGCTGGTTCAGCCGGTCGAAGAACTCCATGCCCTGCTTGTCACCGAGGTTCCCGGCGCGGGCCACGCTATTTATGTCAACTCGACGCTCGCCCCCGCTCTCCTCGGCGCTGGCCTGGATCTCGACGGCCCGCTCCGGCGCATGCTGGGTGACCATGGCCGTGGTGTCCCGCAGCTTCAGCGACACCAGGCGCGCCACTTCCATCAGAAACTCCGTAGCCAGCACCGGGTGCCGCGCCGAGAAGGCGCTGAACGACTCCGGGTCGATGCGGATGAGCGCCGATGCGCTGACCGCCCGCACCGTCAGCGCCCGGGCCCCGCCGTCCAGAAACGCCCCCTCGCCGATGACGCCGCCGGGCTGCAGCACGCCCAGCCGGCGCGGCGGGATGCCCGGTTTTGGCGGGTCGATGAACTCCAGCGTGCCCTTGGCCAGAATGTACATCGAGCGCTCGACGTCGCCCTGGCGGAACAGGAACTCCGCCGGCACCAATTCCTTATACTCGGCAAACGTCAGCAGCGCCGACCACTCGGCCTCCCGCCAGTTCGCCAGAAAGCCGGCCTTGCGCAGTTGCTCCTGCGCAGGCAATGCATGCGATTCGCTCTCAGCCATGGCCCACCCTTTTTCGCCGCTCGGCGTTCGTGACCAGGTGGCGTGCCGCCCGCCGACCCCGGCATCACACTCTGCACGCCACGCCCCTGCTGGCATACTGCGGGACGGCCGCGCGCACGTCAACCCCACACGGAGCGGGTTTGTGGCACGTGCGCTCCAAGCCGCGGGCCAGCACCGCGCAGCAGGTCCATGAGCCCTCAATCGTCAAGCCGCGCAGGCTTTGGTATAGTGGCCGCACTATCGCTTTCGGCGTTGCGGAGGTTCAGTATGCCGGCAGGTCAGAACATCGTTGTGCACAACCCGGTCGGGTACCCGCCTAAGACCACCGGCAAGCCGCTGGCGCCCCGCCTCGAAAGCCTGGACGGCAAGACCATCTACCTGGTCGATTGCCGCTTCGACGACGCCGACATCTTCATGGAGCAGGTGCAGGGATGGTTCGGCGACCACATGCCGGGCGTCAAGACCGTCATCACCCGCCTCAACAACATCTACAGCAAGGACGACCCTGCCACCTGGGAGCTGATCAAAGCCAACGGCGACGCCGCCATCCTGGGGGTGGGCCACTGAAGCACCTGTGCGCCGGCGGTCGCCGTGCACAGCATGTCGGTAGACGGTACATATGGCGTTCCCGCGGTGGCCTTCCACACCCACGCCTTCCACGCGGTGACCAAGTCGGTGGTGCGGGTGGCGGGCATGCCCGAACTGCGGCAGGTGTACGTGCCCCACCCGGTGCAGGGCAAGACCCCCGCCCAGATGCGCGCCTACATCGACGGCGCTGACCCCATCACCGGCCGCTCGGTGATGCAGGAGGTCATCGAGGGCCTGACCGGCGCGCTCAGCGAGGCGGACCTCAAGGGCTTCTCGCTCGACCGCTCCACGCCGCGCCTGTGCGAACCTGCCCCGGAGGAGGAGCTGCACCGGCTGTTCGAACAGAACCGCTGGACCGACTTCCTGCCCATTGTGCTGCCCACCGAGGAGCGGGTGGCCGAGATGCTGCGCCACACCAGCCACAAGCCCGACGAGGTGGTCGGCCATCACGCCCCCACCCACGTGCGCGAGTCCTGGGGCTCCACCGTCGAGAAGATAGCCGTGAACGCCGTGATGGCGGGGTGCCGTCCCCAGTCCTTCCCGGTGGTGCTGGCGCTGGCGGCGTCGGGCGTGAGCGCCCGCGGCAGCAGTTCCAGCTCCATGTCCACCATGGTGGTCGTCAACGGCCCCATCCGCCACGAGATCGACATGAATGCCGGCATCGGGGCGATGGGGCCCTACAACCACGCCAACGCCACCATCGGCCGGGCGTTCGGCCTGCTGTCGCAGAACATGCAGGGCGGATCGGTGCCCGGCATCACCTACATGGGCTCGCAGGGCAACGGCCTCTCCTACACCGGCCCGGCCTGCGCCGAAAACGAGGAGCGCAGCCCCTGGGAGCCGCTGCACGTGCAGTACGGCTTCCGTCCGGACGAGAGCGTGGTCTCGATCTTCCGCGGCTGCCAGACCACCGGCTACATGCTGGGCCTGCGCCGCGAGCACTGGCGCGAGCACGTGCGCTACATGCTGCGCGGCATCGACCCCAACTCGCCGCCGTGCCTGGTGCTGGACCCCACCACCGCCCAGCAGTTCATCGAGATCGCCGGCCTCACCACCAAGCGGGCCGTCATCGACTGGATGTACGAGAACGGCACTATGCCCGCCGGCGAGTACTGGGACTACCAACTGGTCCAGAACTACAAGTACCCCCGCGCCACCTTCGGCGAGGAGCCTTGGGCCTCGAAGATCGTGTCCGACCCCAACCAGATGATCCCCATCTTCAACCGCGATGAGATCAACGTGGTGATCGTCGGCGGCGAGACCAACGCCTACTGGCGGATGGTGGGCGCCAGCCTGCAGAAGCAGGTGTCGGTGGACAAGTGGCGGTAGGGCGTGTTTGACGTCGCGGTGATCGGCGGTGGGGTGGCAGGCCTCACCGCCGCCCTGTTCGCCGCCCGCCACGGCCGCTCCACACTGGCGATGGTGCAAATCCTCCCCGGCGGCCACCTGTGCACCATCGATAAGGTGGAGGACTTCCCCGGCTTCCCCAACGGCGTCGCAGGGTACGAGTTGGGCCCCGCCATGCAGGAGCAGGCGGCCAACGCCGGCGCCGAGTTCCTCATGGCCGACGCCGAGCGCATCGCCCCATTCCCCGGCGGCTGGCGCGTCGACACCACCGACGGCGAGGTGGAGGCGCGGGCGGTCATCATCGCCAGCGGCTCGCACCCCCGGCTGCTGGGGGTGCCGGGCGAAGACCGGCTGCAGGGCCGCGGCATCAGCCAGTGCGCCAGTTGCGACGGCCCACTGCTGCGCGGCAAGCCGGTCACGGTGGCCGGCGCCGGCGACTCTGCACTCCAGGAGGCGCTCACCCTGGCCGAGTTCACCGACCATGTACTGCTGGTGCACACCGGCGACCAGCCCGCGGCCCAGCACGCGTACCGCCAGCGCCTGGCCGCAACCCCCGCCATCCATCTCCGCCCCAACACCACCGTGGCCGAGGTACTGGGCGACGAGGCGGTGACCGGCCTCCGCCTGCGTGACACCGCCACCGGCGCCACCGAGGTGGTGGAGACCGCCGCACTGTTCCCCTACATCGGCCTGGAACCCAACACGGCGTTCCTGGCCGGGCTGCTCCCCATCGACCCAGACGGCCGCATCGCCACCGACATCTGGATGCGCACGGCGGTCCCCGGCCTGTTTGCCGCCGGCGACGTGCGGGCCGGCGCCCCCGGCCAGGCCATCACCGCCGCCGGCGACGGCGCCACCGCCGCCATCGCCGCCCACCGCTACCTGCTGGAGACGGATGCGCATTGAGCGCGCCACATCTAAAACCCGCTCGTGGTGAGCCTGTCGAACCACGGGCCTGGGTGGTGAGAGAGGACGATCCTATCGCCGGTAGGTCTAGGCCATCCTTCGACAAGCTCGGGACGAACGGGTTTGGGGAGTGCGGGCCGGTCTAGCCGCCGCCCCCTGCCCCCAACTGAGGCCCGCCCTGACCCTCCAACCACGCCTCCAACCCGTTCAGCAGCGCCGACACGCTGACGATCGCCTCGCCCGCCTCGTCCGCACCCACGGCGTCGCGGCGGCCCAGCAGCAGCGTCCGCTGCACCACCCGAGCGGACGCGTGCCAGCGCTGGTAGGCGGCATGCATGCCACTCGCGACATCATCCCCACCCTCCGTCACCTGGGGGAGATAGACGTGCAGCAGGTCGTCGGCCGGACGGGGCGCGCCCGTCGCGTCCGTCAAGCGGGCATCGATGTCGGCCGTCGCCAGGCCGGCATGCTCGAACCGGGCACGCAGCAGGCGCGCCAGCTTCACGTCGCACAGCGTGGCGACGGCGAGCGTCGCCTGCCAGTACTCGCCGCGCTCGTAGAGGTCGCGCACGGTGAAGGCAAGCGCCTGCACCGGGTCAGGGTCGTAGTCGCTGATGAACCGGTCGCGCAGGGCGCGGTCGATGGCGGCGCGCCGCTCAGGCTCGACCGACTGCTCCCCCGGCGGCGCATACAGGTAGCTCACCTTCCGCCCGTCCTCCAGGAACCCGACGAACGAGAACTCCGGGATGTCGGCGCGGATCGGGGTCCGCAGGCGGAAGCTGCCGGTCAGTTCACGGTACAGCCGCACGTAACGGTTCAGGACGGTGAGCGCGAGGTCGATCAGGTGGTTGGCCTGCGGGCGGTAGTCGGGGCTGCCGGTGCGGAGCTGCAGGGTGGGACCGTCGAACCACACCTGCACCCGGGTGTAGTTGGCCGAGTCCTGGGGGTGGTGCAGGTCCAGCAGGGCGCTCTTCTCGGTGCGCACCTTGCGGGCAAACCGCAGCGTCATCGGCATGTCGTGCGCGGTGAACTGAAAGTCCTCGTGCCCGTCACGGCGGAACGGGCCGAAGCCGTCCTCCACCAGCAGCATGAACGGCAAGTCGAATTCCAGCGCCACCGCGTTGAGTTGCTCTGCCATCGCACCCCCTACCGTGCTAATCCTTTGCGACGGCCCCATAATAGCCTGGGTGCCGGCGCAACCCACGCGCCGCCCCCCATTCTGGACGCACTTATTATGAGGTGCTACTCTCCTGAAAGCATTGCTGGAGCCCTCAACCAAGGGCGGAGGACTGAACCCCGTGGACCTTACCGGCAAGAAAGTTATCGCACTTGGAGAACGGGACGGCATCCCTGGGCCCGCCATCGCAGCCATCGCCGAAGCGGCGGGCGCGCAGGTGGTGTTCATGGACACCCAATGCTTTGTCTGAACGGCCGCAGGCGCACTTGACCTGGATGGTCAAGAACGGATCAAGCGGGCGGTCGACCAGCACGGCACCGAGAACATGGTGGTGCTGCTGGGCGCACCCGACTCGGACACCGCGGCCATCTACGCCGAGACGGTCACCGTTGGCGACCCCACCTACGTAGGGCCGCTGGCCGGCGTGTCGCTCAACCTCCCCGTGTTCCACATCCTGGAGCCGGAGATCAAAGACCAGGTCCCTGCCGACATCTACGAACGCGAGATCGGCGCTATGGAGTTTGCTATCGATGGCGAGGAAATCTGCACCGCCATGACCGCGTTCCGGGCGGGCACCCTCTGATGCTCACCCTCAACTACTACGACGTGCACAACCTGGAGTTCGGCGACGCCACCCGCCTGCGGGGCGGCACACTGACGGTGGACACCGGCGCGCTGCGCACCCACCTGCTGGACGCCGACCCCCGCCTGGCCGACGTGCGGTTCGACCTGGCGCACCCCGGCGAGCGCTGCCGTATCGTCGCCATCTTCGACACCGTGGAACCGCGGGCGCGCGCCGACGATGGCAGCGACTTCCCCGGCGTCATCGGCCCCATCCGCCCCGTTGGCGAGGGCGCGGTGCGAGTGCTGCGCGGCGCCGCCATCACCATGCTCAGCCCCGCGGAACGGGCGGCCAGTTCGGTGCTGGACATGGGCGGCACGCTGCCAGAGGGCTGGCGGGTGCAGGACCTGAGCGTGTACGCCACGCTGCACCACCTGGTGGTCATCCCCACCTTCGCCCCCGGCATCGCCGGCGACGAGGCCAATAACACGCTGCGCTACGCCGTGCTGCGGGCCGCGGTGTGGCTGGCCGACCAGGCAGCCATCGGCGCTCCGGACGCGCAGGAGCACTTCGAACTCAACCCGGCGCCCGGCCTGCCGCGGGTGGCCTATGTGTTCCAGGTGCACTCGCACCAGCGGCCGTCGGTGCCCGGCGAGCCCATCTTCTACGGCGACAACATGCGGCACCTCATCCCGGTGCTGGTGCACCCGAACGAGGTGCTGGGCGGTGCGGTGGTGCAGGGCTACGGCGCCCGCGGCACCTACATGCTGCAGAACCACCCGGTGATCCGGGAACTCTACAGCCGTCACGGCGTTGAACTGGACTTCGCGGGTGTGGTGATCGTGGTGGCGCACCAGACCGCCGCCGAGCGGGAGCGCGGCGTTGCCGTCACCACCCAACTGGTGAAGCACGTGCTGCGGTGCGATGGCGCCATCTTCACCAAGACCGGCGGCGGCGCTCCCCACGTCGACATGGCCGAGATGGCGCACCAGTGTGAGCAACTCGGGGTGAAGACCACGCTCATCGCCTGGGAAACGTCGTCGGGCGGCGACGAGGGCTCGGAGGACGGCTCGGCGCTGTTCAACCACGCCGACCTCACCGCCATCGTGAACGTCGGCTCCAACGGGTACAACTTCCGTTTGCCGCCGGTGGAGCGAGTGATCTCCCCGTCCAGTGACGCCGCGGTGCTGGACCGCCTGAAGGGCGCACTCACGGTCACCGCCTCGCAACCCCACGGCGTGCTCGACCAGTTCGGCGGCGGCCGCTGGACCATGGCCCTGTATTAGCAGAAGGCGGACCACCATGCCAAACCCCACTCGCATCGTCCTCTTCCTCAACCAGTTCTTCGGCCAGCTCGGTGGCGAGGAGCACGCGGGCGTGGGCCCGCAACTCATGGCCGACCCTGTCGGCCCCGGCCGTGCGCTCGTCGGCCTGCTGCGCGACGGCGAAGTGCTGGCCGGCACCCTGGTGTGCGGCGACAACTACTTCGCCGAGAACGAAGCCTCCGCCACCGAAGCGCTCATGACCATGCTGCAGGGCCTGGAGCCCGACCTGCTGCTGGCCGGCCCCGCCTTCAACGCCGGCCGCTATGGCATGGCCTGTGGCGCCCTCTGCAAGGCGGCGCAGCAGACGCTGGGCATCCCCACCGTCAGCGGCATGTACGAGGAGAACCCCGGCCGCGACATCTACCATAAGGACGTGCTGATCCTGCGCACGGCCGACAACGCCCGCCAGATGCGTGACAATCTGGGCCAGATGCTCAGCCTGGGCCGCCGGCAGGTGGCGGGCGAAACGCTGGGCAAGCCGGCCATCGAGGGCTACTTCCCCCAGGGGCGTCTGGTGCCCCAGATCGAGGCCAAGAGTTCGGCCGCCCGCGCCACCGACATGCTGCTGGCCAAGCTCAAGGGCCAGCCCTTCGCCTCCGAGGTGCAACTGCCCGTGTTCCGGCCCATCCCGGCTCCAGAGCCGGTGGCCGACATGCCCCACGCCACCATCGCCCTCATCACCGACGGCGGTCTGGTGCCGCTGGGCAACCCTGACAACATCGAAGGCCGCGCCTCCACCCGCTGGGGCGCCTACTCGGTGGAGGGCAAGGACCACCTGGACGCCAAGGACTACGAGATCTCCCACGGCGGCTACGACGCCCGCTACGTGCTGGCCGACCCGCACCGCCTGGTGGGCCTGGATGTGGCCCGCGAGCTGGAAAGCGAGGGCGCCTTCAAGCTCCACAACGCGTTCCTCAGCACCGGCGGGCTCTCCAATCCGGTGGATAACAGCCGCCGCTTAGGACGTGAAATGGCGGTCTACCTGAAGGAGAAGGGGATCGACGGCGTCATCCTCACCAGCACCTGAGGCACCTCCACTCGCTGCGGTGCAGCGATCACCACCGAACTCGAAAAGGCGGGCATCCCCACGGTGCAGGTGTGCACCATGACTCCGGTGGCCAAGATGGTGGGCTCCAATCGCATCGTCACCGGCAACGGCATTGTGCACCCGCTGGGCGATGCCGAAGGCACGCCGGAGAGCGAGCATGCCATCCGTCGCCGCATCCTCAAGGAAGCCCTCGTCATGCTCACCAAGCCGGCTGAACGGCGGTCGGAATCGGGACCGGAGTAAGCCTATGCCCAACGCTGCCCGCCGCGTCACGGCCGTTCTCGTCCTCACCGCCTGCGGCGCGCTGACCGGCTGCGCCGGATCCACCGCAGCCCCGGCCGCGCCCGCCGCCGCCCCCGAAGCCAGCGCCGGCCCGGTGCAACCCAAGGTCAACCGCTTGGTGATGGCGCTGGAGCCCACCCCCGGCGAGACCAACGAACTGCGCATGGTCAGCGGCACCAACATCACCGTGTTCCGGCCCATGTACGACTACCCCATCTCGATGGACCTCAAGACGGGGAAGCTGGCGCCCTGGCTGGCGACCGACTGGTCGCTGGAAGCCGACAACCTGAGTTACCGCGTCAAGCTGAAGCAGGGCGTGCAGTTCCACCACGGCTGGGGCGAGTTCACCGCCAAGGACCTGGTGGACATGTGGAAAGACATCGCCTCGCCGGGCGCGCTGCACGGCAACACCACCTATTGGCGCGGGGCCGTGGCCGATGTGCAGGTGGTCAACGACTACGAGGTGATCTACCGCCTCACGAAGGCCGACGGCCAGTTCCTGACTGCCCTCTCCGACACCCAGGCGGGTATGGAGGTGCGCAGCAAGGCGCAGTTCGACAAGGATGGCCGTCCCACCAAGCTGTCGCAGGCGCAGGACGGCACCGGCCCCTACCAGTTTGTGGCCCGCGAGCAGGCCGCCTACATGCGGTTCGAGCGCACCGCCAGCCCGCACTGGACCGGCATCCGGCCCGACTTCCCGGAATTCGAGTTCCGGTTCATGAAGGAGCCGTCCACGCGGCTGGCGGCGTTGCTGACCGGCGAGGCCCACATGGCGGCCCTGCCCGAGGACCTGATGCAGCAGGCCAACACCCGCGCCATGAAGACGCTGCGGGGCGTCTTCCCCGGCACCCGTGCCTACGTGACGCCCTACTGCTGTTACCAGAAGGACGACGCCAACGCCGCGGCCGGCTGGGTCTACCCCGACAGCCCGTTGCTCGACCCGAAAGTGCGTCAGGCGCTCAACAAGGCCATCAACCGCGACGAGATGAACAAGGCGTTCTTCGGCGGCAAGGGCGAGTTGATGTACAACAATCACTTCCACCCCAGCCGCGACGGGTGGAACCCCGAGTGGCAGGCCAAGTTCCCGGCCAACTACGGCTACGACCTGCCCGCCGCCAAGAAGCTGCTGGAAGAGGCCGGTTACGGCCCCGGCAAGCCGCTGCGCACCACCATCGACCTACAGCCCGTAGCGGGCATCGCCGCCGGCAACGACATCGCTGAGGCCATTGCCGGGTACTGGCGGGCCGCCGGCGTGACGGTGGACCTGGTGACCATTGAGGCCGCGGAGTTCACCCGGCTGGCCCGAGAACTCAAGTATCAGAACGACTGGGTGGTGCGCGGCACCGGTTCTAACCCGTGGGTGGGCGTCACGCTGCACACCTCCAATCTGTACAACAAGAACGGCGGCGCCGGGGCGGCCGGCCTCAACGACGCGCTGCTGAAGCTGACCGCCGCCATGGACCCCACTAAGCGCGACGACCTCTGGCGCAACCTCGGCAACGTGCTGTTCGACAACTACCTGTACGTCAACCTGTTCTGGCTGCCCGCCGAGGTGGAGGTCAATCCCGCCATCGTGGCCGGCTGGTCGTTCCCCGGCTCGCTCACCGGCACCTGGTCGCACTTCCAGAACATCAAGGCGGCGCAGTAGAACTAGCGGTCCACCGCATCTATTCTGACTCTAGGCATAACTTCCGGCGGGGAGTGCAGAGGGGCAGCCGCCCCTCTGCCAGGGGGTTCGGGGGGTGTCCCCCCGATTCTTTCAAATTCATCCCGAAGGGATACCTTGAACCCCCTTGAGGGGGTTTGGGGGTGAGACCAACTGGATCCTGACTCCTGCGTGCAACGCGAACCTGTGCCCGCATTTGAGATGCGCAGCCTCGGGTAGACCGCCATCTGCCTTACATCTGCCCGAACAGAAAGCACCCCATGCCCCAGTCCATGCCCTCCGTCGCCGGTGTTGCCTGCATGCTGTTTCACGTGCCGGGCCTGGTAGCCCACGGCTCGAAGCCGGTGCGCGAGATCGGCAAGGACCCGGCGGTGTGGGACAGCATCCGGGCCAACCTGCGCACCTATGACCAGGCCCTGGGCTATGCCCCGCACCAGGTGTTCATCGGCAATCTCACTCCCGAGGCGCTGTGGGATGTGCCGCGCCCCTGGCCCAACCACCTGGTGGCGGGCGGCCAGCGCAACGGCCCCTTCGGCGAGATCATGACCGAGACCGAGTTCCTGGGACTGTTGAAGATCTGGGACGAGTTCGACCTGGTGCGCCTCGAAGCGGACTTCGCCCAGCAGTCCGCCGAACAGCTCTCCGCCCACCCCCTGATGGGCTCGGCCGACCTTGCGCGGCTGGGCGCAGGCGTCCCCCTCGCCAAGATCGAGGCAGACCTCGCCGCCACGCCGGACTCTGTGGCCTTCCGGCTACCCGACGGCCGGCTGGTGGGCTGCCTGCTGCGCGGCCACGAGGAGGACATCAGTCTCACCGGCCCCATTCTGCTGGAGAACATGGCCACCAAGGTCTCCGGCATCATGGCCATGCGCCAGCTCTTCAAGCTGACCGGCGTGGCCCCTACCGAGGTCAACTACGTGTTCGGGTTCGGCGAAGAGGCCTCGGGCGATCGCTACCAGCGGGGCGGCGGCAGCATGGCCAAGGCGATGGCCGCCTGGGCCGGTTGCGACCAGGCCACCGGCGGCGACCTGAAGGCCTATTGCTGTGCCCCCATCCACGCCATGACCCTGGCGGGCGCAACGCTGCAGGCGGGACTGTACGACAACGTGGTGACCGTCGGCGGCGGCTCGCTGGCCAAGCTGGGCATGAAGTACCAGGGCCACCTGCGGGCGGGCCTGCCGGTCATGGAGGACGTGCTGGCCGCCATCGCCGTGCTGCTCACCGGCGACGACGGCGTGAACCCGGTGCTGCGCATGGACGTGGTGGGCCGGCAGCCCATCGGCGCGGCGGCAGGCCCGCAGGCAATGGCTGAGAACATGGTGGTGGCGCCGCTGACCCGCGCCGGCTTCAAGCTGACCGATGTCGACCGCTACGCCATGGAACTGCACGATCCCGACGTCACCGAGACGGCAGGCAGCGGCAACGTGCCCCGCAACAACTACCGCATTGTGGGCGCGCTAGCGGCGATCCGCGGCGAGATCGAGAAGTCGGAGGTGGGCCAGTTCGAGCGGTCCCACGGCATGCCGGGCTTCTCGCCAACCCAGGGGCACATCGCGGCAGGCATCCCCTACCTGGCGCACGCCCGCCAGGCCATCCTCGACTCGAAGATCCAGCGGGCCATGTTCGTTGCCAAGGGCAGCGTATTCCTGGGCCGTATGACCCAACTGTCCGACGGCATGTCGGTGCTGCTGGAGCGCAACCCCACCGCCCACTGAGCCACCTTCCGGGAGAGTAAGAAAACAGGCTGCCGGATGGCAGCCTGGTGTTCATTTCTCGATGCTGGACTAACCGATGCCCAACGCCTCTTTCAACTGCTCGGGCTCGAAGCCCTGCAGGTGCTTGTCGCCAATGATAGTGACCGGGATACTGAGGTAGCCCATCCCCAACAGTTCGGCTCGGGCCACCTTATCCTTATGGACATTCTTCTCCACAAAGGGCACATCGTGCTCTTTCAGATACGCTTTCACCGACTCGCACGGCATGCAGCGAATACCGGTATAGACGACGATCTCCTGGTCCATCGGGCCTCCAATGGGTACGCAGCACGATGCTTCCAACGTCAAGATTCTTGTTGAACTATACCACTGGGTAGCGTGTGGCGGCACTCCACTCCCCCACCTAGAACCGTGTCATGCTGAGGGGACCGACGACGAAGCGCCGTCCTGAGCCTGGCGAAGGGCATCCCTCTCGAACCCCGACAGGATACCCACCCGAGCGGGCGAAGGGATGCTTCGCCTCGGAGGCTCAGCATGACATTCCGGGCGGTGGGACCTACCACTTCACCACGAACGGGATCTCAGGTCTCTGCAAGAATACGATAGCCCTGGTACTCCACTCAAGGACACCCCCATGAAGTTCGGCATCGTCCCCATCAACATCACCCGCTCGCCCGAACGGATGGTGGAACTGGCCCGCAAGGCCGAGGCAGCGGGCGTCGAGTCAGTGTGGACCTTCGAGCACGTGGTGATGCCGGTGGACTACGCCTCGCGCTACCCCTACGCCAGCGAGGGCAAGATGCCGGGTACGCCACCCGAAACGCCGTTCCTCGACCCGTTCGTGGCGCTCACCTACGTCGCCGCGCACACCACCACGCTGCGGCTTGGCACCGGCGTCAGCATCCTGCCGCAGGCGAACCCGCTCTACTTCGCCAAGCAGGCCGCCAGCCTGGACGTGCTGTCGGGCGGGAGGCTGCTGCTGGGCCTGGGCGCGGGCTGGCTAAGGGAGGAATACGCGGCCCTCGGCGTACCGTTCGACCGCCGCGGCGCCCGCTTCGACGACTACCTGGCGGCCCTGAAGCAGGTGTGGTCGGGTGAGGTGGTCGAGCACCACAGCAACTTCCTGGACTGGTCGGGCTTCAAGAGCTACCCACTGCCGTTGCAACAGCCACACCTGCCGCTCATCATCGGCGGCGACGCCGACGCGGCGCTTGCCCGCGTGGCGGCCTACGGCGATGGCTGGTTCGCGCCTTCCAACGACCTCGGTCAACTGGCGGCGCGGCTCGACCGCCTGCGGGCACTGGCTGCGTTGGCCAGCCGCGATCCCTCCACCATCGAGATCACCGTGCTGTGGCCGTTCGTGCACGAGGGCGCAGCGGGCGTCATCGCTCGCTACGAGGCGCTGGGTGTGACTCGCCTCATCTGCCCGCTGGCCACACTGGGCGAGCGCAACCCGCTGAACGGCGTCGACCGGCTGGCGGAGGTCATCGCCGCGTCCTAGCGCCGTGTTCACCACCGGCGGGCCGCGCCTCGGTGAGTTCGCGTCGGGGGTGGTGGCGCAGGTGTGGGGCGCCGAGATGTCGGCGCTGACCGGCGGGCTGGCGACGCTGGCGCTGGTGGCGGGCATCGCGCTCATTCCCAGCGCACGCCGGTTCCGGCTGGACCTGCCCGCGACGCAGGCCGAGCGAGAGCGGCGGTCAGAACCGGCCGGCCGTCGCTAAAATGACTAGCTCGGAACTCTCTTGTTGCTCAACCCTGCGCAGGGCTCACCCCCAAACCCCCTCTAGGGGTTCAAGGGACCCCTTCGGGGTGAGTGAAATTGGGGGGACACCCCTCAAACCCCCTGCCAGAGGGGACAGCCGTCCCCTCTGGACTCCCCCGCCGGCCCTCTACCGCAGCGCTATACCGTTCTGACATGGCTGTTAGGGGCGCTCGCCCATGCGGGCCTTCGCCCGGTTGATGGCCACTTGGGCACGCGGGCTCATGAACCGCTGGAGCGCCACGTCGACCACGGCAGCCTGGCCCCGCTCGGTGGCCGCCAGCGCCCGCTCGAACGCGGGCCGCAACGCCGCGGAGGTGGCCACATGCTCGCCGTGCGCGCCCATCGCCACCGCAAGCTGGTCATAGCGCAGGCCGGGCGTCAGGTCCACCGCCATCGGGCGACCGTACAACCCCACCTGCAGGTGGTAGTCGATGCCCCACGTGCCGTCGTTGCCCACCACCACCATCACCGGAATGCGCTCCCGCAGCGCCGTCTCCAGTTCGAACCCGTTGAAGCCGAAGCCCCCATCGCCACTGAAGGCGATGACCCGCCGCTCCGGGTGCGCCAGCTTCGCCCCCAGCGCGCCCGGCAGCGCAGCGCCCAGCAGGCCCATGCCGCAGATATAAAAGAATCGGCCCGGCAGCTCGGCGGGGTAGCTGGCCCGCCCCAGGTCGCCGAAATCGCCGCCATCGAACAGCACCACGTCGTCGGGCGTGAGCAGGCCCGCCAGGGTACGGTGCACGTGCAGCGCCTGCAATGGCTCGCTCACGGCGCCCCGCTCGGCGTACCACGCCTCACCCTCCTTGAGCGCTGCCCGCAACCGGTCCAGCCACGGTTGCCGCGGCCGCCACTGGCGCGCGGCGGCGGCTTCGGCCAGTTGCGCCATGATGGTGGGCACGTCGCCGGCCAGGCCCACGTCCACACCACGGTTCACGGCAATGGCATCGGCGTCGGGCGTCACCTGCACCACACGGGCATCGGCGGCCACCGCGGGCGGTTGTAAGTAGCTGATGGTGTAGTCCTGCTTGCGGCCGAGCAGCACCACCAGATCGGCCTCCGCCAGCAGCCGCGCCGCATAGTTGAGGCCGCGCTCGAAGTAGCCGAACACCTGCGGGTGAGCGTCCGGCACGGCACCGCGGGCCCAGTCCTCCGTGAACAGCGGCAGGTGCGCCGTCTCGATGAGGCGCCGGAGTGCATCGCCACCCTCGGCGGTGTAACCGGCCGGCCCCTGGGCGATCACGAAGGGGCGCTGCGACGCCTGCATAAGGTCGAGCACCCGCCCGATGTCCGCCGGTGTGGCGCCCGCGGTCTCGCTGGGCACGTACTGCGACCGCGGAAAGGCCACCACCTCAGCCTCGTCCACCACCTGCTCCTGCACGTCGATGGGGATGGTGAGGTGCACCGGTCCTCGCCGGCCGCTGAAGGCCAGCCGTATGGCCCGGGCGAAGTACTCCGGTATGCGGCGGGCATCGGGCACCAACCACGCACCCTTGGTGAAGGGCTTGGCGGCGCCCACCTGGTCGATCTCCTGCATGGCGCCGCGGCCCAGCTCGCTGCTGGGCGCACACCCGCTGATGGACAGCACCGGCGCCTCGCTGTACTGGGCGTACGCCAACCCGGACAGCGCGTTGAGGAAGCCGGCCGTGGTGTACATGGCCACGCCGAGACCGCCGCGGCTGCGGGCGAACACGTCGGCCGTGTGCACCGCCGCCGCCTCATGCCGGCAGCCCACGAACCGCACCGGCTGATCGGCCAGCACGTCGAGCACCGCCAGAATGTGGTCGCCGGCGATGCCGAACACGTGGTCGACGCCCTCGCGCTGCAACGCCTGTACGATCAGATCTGCACCGGTCACTCGAGCCATGAAAACCACCTGCCTGGGAGTTTGTTCGTGCCGAGTATGC
>Ga0209514_10002027_pt1 | contig 32520 bp, 30 predicted proteins | sample Subgrocontami58m_FD_187452 | JGI IMG/M metagenome (GOLD analysis project Ga0209514, IMG submission 187452) | Subsurface groundwater microbial communities from S. Glens Falls, New York, USA - GMW37 contaminated, 5.8 m (SPAdes) (version 3) | ecosystem: Environmental > Aquatic > Deep subsurface >...
CAAATTGCAGGCGGCTTTGAAAAAGCATGGCATAGCAGTTTGCCTCGTAACGAAAAATGACACGATACGTTATGTGACGGGAACCAAAGGCGGCGCTTTCATGCCCCAACTGAGGTACGCGCTGGTATTCCAGGACCAGGACCCGGTCCTTTTTGAATATGGTCCTTCCCTGGTCCAGAACAAGGTGAATTGTTCCTGGTTGACACCGGAGAATCTCCGGTTTTCCTATCCCTACCTCGGGGGAATAGGGGGGCGCGCCGGGGCGGAGGTTACGGCCAGGAAGTTTGCCGCCGGCATTGTCGAAGCGCTCAAGGAAAAAGGGCTGGAAAAAGAGCAACTGGGCATAGACGCCGTGGACGAAATCGGCCGCGAGGCCCTTGCAGCAGCGGGCGTGCAGCTTGTTTCAGCCAACAAGGCGGTGAATGAGGCCCGCCGTACGAAGACCAAGGATGAAATCCTCTGTATAAAGATGGCGGTCGCCCTTGTAGAAACTGCTTTTTCGCGTGCCCACCAGGTGATGAGGGTGGGAATCAAAGAAACCGAGGTGCTGGCGGAAGCCGTAATTGCCTCTGTCAGGGCCGGTGGCGAAGTGACCAAATGGCCCAACTTCCGGTCGGGTCCCAACAGTTTCGAGGACTATTCAGGGGCTTCTACGGACAGGATCCTCCAAGTGGGGGACATGGGATTTATCAACTTTTGCGGTTCGATAAGTTTTATGGGCTACCTGACCTGCTATTACCGCCAGTTTATCGTGGGCCGGAAACCCACTCCCAAGGAAAAGGACTGGCACAAGCAGATTTACGACCGGCTGCAGGCCGTCATTTCGGAGATCAGGCCGGGGGCGACAACTGCCGACGCGGCTAAACACTTTCCCTCCTGCACTAAATGGGACTATGCGGAGGAGGAACATATCCTTTGCAAAGAAATCGGTCACGGGATCGGGTTATCACTTTATGAGGAACCCACGATCACTCGCCTGTGGTCGCCGGAAAATCCGGAAACCTTCGAGGAAGGTATGGTAATCGCCGTCGAGGGCAGGGAAGGGGAACATCTGGTGGGAGGCAGCCGTCTCGAGGAGATGGTGGTGGTTACGGCGGAGGGCACCGAATTGCTCACCAGGATTCCGGCTGAAGAGATGCTCGTGGCCGGCGACATGTTCGCATAGAAGGAGACGATCGCCCATGGTTCCGGCAAAGCGTGCAGGAGAAATACTCAATCTCAAGGAAAAGGCGGCCTTTGGCTGCCGCATCCTGGCAAAACTCGGGCTGGCTGACTGGCTCGGGCATGTGAGCGCCCGCGTTCCCGGAGAGGATTGCATGGTAATCAAGGGATTGGGTATAGACCTTGGCGATCTCCAAAAAACGACGGCGGACAAGATCATAACTGTGGGATTCGACGGTAAGAAGATTGAAGGCGTTCACCGCTTGCCGGGAGAAACTCCGCTCCATGCGGAGATTTATCGGGCGCATCCCGACGTGGGCGGGATCGTGCACACCCATCAGCGCCTTACCCTCGCCTTTGGAACGACCGGCCGGAAAATACTTCCCCTGCAGGGCATCATGGCCTGGATGGTGGAAAAAGATTTGCCTGTTTTCCAATCCTCCCTGATGGTCAGTACCGTCGATGCCGCCCGGGAGGTGGCCCGTTTGCTGGGCGATCACCAGGCTTGCCACCTGAAAAACCACGGGGTTGTTGTGGTTGGTAAGACCGTTGAAGAGGCGGTGATCTCCTGCATCGACCTGGAGGACCTGGCCCATCTTACCATGACCGCCGAATCTTTGGGCAAGCCGGATGTCATGTCCACCGAGGAGATAGCCTTAAAAAAGGCGCGGCTGCAAATACATGTCGACGCCTCGTGGCGTTATTACAACAGCCTTTTTGAAACGACTGAGTAGAAAGCCGGACCAGGCGATGTTTGCCTGTCCGGCTAGAGATACACCGGAATACATTAATTAATATATTGGGGGGGGAGTCATGGAAAGCAGCATAAAAATATTCGGCTTATCAATTATAATGGCATTGTTTATTCAATTAGGAATGAATCCTGCCGATGCAGTGGCTGCGCCACAGGCGAAGATGCCTACTTCGGTGATGATGGGGGCGGGACAACAGGGCTCTTCCACATACGCGATTGCCGTCGCCATCGCTGACGTTCTGCAAAAACGGATGGCTATTCCCTACTCTGTCTCCCCGGCGCCGGGTTTGAGCGGGGTAGTGGAACTGCTGCGTAGCAAAGAAGTTCAGCTCGGGATTATCAATACCTCTCATGCCGCGCTGGCTTATACGGGGGCCAAGGGGGTTCAGGATCTGTATAAAGGTTACGCGGCAATGGGGCCGGTGACTTCACTCCGCTTACTCGTTGCCGGAGACCGCGCTCCGCTTGGCATTTTGGCAACCGGTGATATTTACACCCCGAAAGACTTGAAGGGTAAGAAAGTCTATGCCATCGACCTGGGCAGTGAAGGCACCTATGCCAGTGTATTGGGGATTCTGAAAGCCTCAAACATCTCCGTTAATGATGTCAATCTGTTGCAATACCCGGACTCGACCCAGGGAATCAAGTGGGTTGCCGGGGGCAAAGGCGACGCCGTTCATACGAGTGCCAGCGGGGCAAAGATCAAGGAATTCGAGATGACGGTGGGCGCGGGCAAAGGGCGTTTTGTCAGTATTCCGATTACCCCGGAGGCGATGAAAATTTATCAATTCTATTACCCGGGTGTTGTTCCTTATACGGAGACGGTGGGCGCCTCGTGCCTGCCTAAGGGCACAACGATGTACGCCATGGTCAACGCCCTGACAACACGCGATGACGTGAGCGACGATCTTGCCTATACGGTTACGAAGTTAATCATGGAAAATACCCAGACCTTGTCGGCTTCGCGCAAGGAGTTGGCATTCTGGGATCTTAAAACCACCCTTTCCAATCTGCCCGCAATTCCGTTTCACGCCGGCGCCGTCAGATATTTTAGGGAAAAAGGCGCCTGGACCGAGGCCCTGGATAAAAAGCAGCAGGAGCTCCTGAAAAAATAGCCTGTCGGAATTCATTTAAAGCTCACGTTACCAACCAGGAGTCTTTTTAATGGCTGCAAGAATCCTCGAGGGCAGCACAAAGGCGGCAGCGAATATTCTCGCTATCGCAACGATGTGTTTTGCCCTGTTGTATGTGTTTGGTGTGTTTAATTTCTTAGGTCTGACCATTATGCCGGTGGCTTACAATGGCGTGATGAGCGGTTTGCTCCTGACGCTCACACTGTGGTTGTTGCCCGCGGCCGGGAAGGCCAAAGATAAAATTCCCTGGTACGATTGGGTTTTGACGGCGTTTGCCTTATTGCCGGTAATTTACGTCTTTCTGTTCTACAAAACGCGGGTAGTGGGGAGCATGCTGGCCTCGCCGTTCGAGATCGTCCTCACTGTGCTGATGATAATCGCCGTCTTGGAGACGATCAGGCGGACTGTGGGTATGGGAGTGGTCTATATGACGCTGGTTTTTCCCCTCTACGCCCTCTTTGCCAAGTACCTGCCCTGGCTGCTGCACGGACCATCCAGTTCAGTGGCACGCACTGCCGGTTACCTGTTTCTCTTTAATGACGGTATGTTTGGTTCGACCGTGGAAGCTATTGCCACTACTGTAGTGGCCTACATGCTCTTCGGGCAACTCCTCTTCATGAGTGGCGCCGGCAAGTTCTACATGGATATCGCCCTATCCATTTTTGGCCGCTTTACAGGGGGAGCGGCGAAAAGCGCCATCGTAGCAAGCGGTTTGTTTGGCGCGATCTCCAGCAGCGCGATGAGCAATGTGGCGACGGTGGGAATAGTTACGATTCCGCTTATGAAAAGCGTAGGTTACAAACCTAACTTTGCGGCGGCCGTCGAGGCGGTGGCTTCCACCGGCGACCTCGTCATGCCTCCGGTGATGGGCACTGTCGCCTTTATTATGGCCGACTACCTGGGTGTTCCCTACGCTACCGTAGCGATAGCCGCTGCTGTGCCGGCCATTCTTTATTACCTGGCCGTTTTTTTACAGGTACATATGGAAGCGAAGAAGATGGGAATTGCCGTGATCCCCAAGTCCAGTTTGCCATCTTTGAGAGAGACCTTGGTTAATGGCTGGTATTCGCTGATTCCGATGGTTGTCCTTATCTTTTTACTCATGGTCAGACGTATGGATGCACTGGATGCGGTCGGTTATGCCATGTTGTGTACCTTGCTCGTGGCGTCCTTCAAGAAAGAAACAAGGTTTACCCTGCAAAAATTAGTTGCGGCGCTGAAAAACACCTCCGAATCGCTGATTTATGTTTTTCCCATTTGTGTCGGGGCTGGTCTGCTGATCGGCAGCGTCGGACTCACCGGTCTGGGGATAAGGATCTCCCAAATGCTGATCAGCTTATCGGGTAACAGTGTTGTGTTGCTCGTCTTGCTCGCCGCGCTGGTCTGCTTCATCATGGGAACGGGGTTGGCAATGATTCCGACTTACATCCTTATGGCCGTCCTGGTTGCGCCATCCATGATTTCCATGGGGCTGAACCCCATCGCCGTCCATCTTTTCATCTTGTACTGGTCGGTTCTGGCCATTATCACGCCGCCGGTGGCCGGCGCCGCGTTCGCTGCCGCGGCCATAGCCGATTCCGACCCCATGGCAACCGGCTGGATAGCCTGCCGTCTGGGCATCATCGCTTTTGTGATCCCCTTTATGTTTGTGTTCAATCCGGCTGTTATCCTGCAAGGACCGTTGACGGAAATCTTGATCGGCGTTGTGCTGAGCATCATTTTTACCTTTGCCCTCGCCGCCGGTTTGGAAGGATTCCTGTTTTTACGAACAAACCTGGTCCAGCGGGCCATGCTGGTGGCCGGCGGCATCTGCCTGGTTGCCACCAGTTGGTACGCCCGGTGGCCCGGCCTCGGGCTAATTGCCGCAGCAATCCTTTGGCAATGGCTGCAAAAGCGGCAACACGATGTTGCCGTCAAATGGTGAGGTCTTTGCGGGGTGCAGGCTTTATATTACGGCCGCGGGCGATAGACTTTGCTTTCAGGTCGCGAATCTTGATGCCCTGCAGCAGGCTCAGGGGGACCTCGACACCGGCCTTGCCGAGAGACCATATCTTACGGTAAAAATCGGCCAGGCCACCCACTTCCTGGCCTGCCACCGCGAGAATTATATCGCCCTTCTTTACACCCGCCTTTTCAGCCGGACCGCCTGCCGTAACTTTGGTAATGAAGATGCGGCCGTAGGACTCGGCCGCATTTATTCCCAACCAGGGCCTTGGCTCTTTCCGAGAGCGCCCCGTGTTCTTCAGGTCCGCGAGCAGGGGAGGCAGAAGGTCGATGGGAATAAAAACATTACAGGGCAACTGTCCCAAATCCGGTATCTGCAATTGCGTGTAAAGGAAGCCAATGCCTACCAGTTTGCCTTCTCTGTTTATCAGCGCGGCGCCACTGAAATTAGTGAAGGGTGGCACGGTATAGATGGCATCTTCCAGGAGGTACTCCCAGTAGCCGGCAAATTCGTTGCGACTGGCAACGCGGGCGGCCTGGACGGCCTCTTCGCCGTAGCCGATGGCAATTACCGGGTCTCCGATATTGACTGTCGCTGACTGCCCAATCAGGACCGGCGACAGATCGAGAGCGGCATCGGTGCGCAAGAGACCAAAACCAGTGTCGTAATCGTAAGCTATGAGCTTAGCGCTGACGGTTTTGCCCGACTGGTCGGTCACGTCGATGGCCTCTGCTTCCCTGACGAGATAACCGACCGTGAGGATCGTCCCCTCCGCGTCGATGGTTATGCCGTTGCCTTCCCGTTGCGGGCCAAGGGTGGCAGCCGAGTCGGCATCTTTCGGAATGGTGGCCTTTATCCTGACGACTGCCTTAAAGATATCATCTGTTGCGGGCTCAGCGCTGCCATAGCCGTTAGAGCAAACAAAAAGGATAAAGATAATCAGCAAGCAGGTTTTTTTCATTCCGTACCTCCATCGTTGGCAGTGCTTCAGGAATCCATTGCCACCCCATGCCGCAACTTACCTAATAGTTTAGGCATTGCTATCCGTGCAGGCAAAGGAATAATCATTTGGGCATGGCCGCTTTGATTATCGGTTGAAACCGCATCCGGATTTCGAGGTTCTCCTCGGTGGAATAATCGAAATAGTTTTCCAAATGCGCCGGGTCGACAGCCAATTCCTTCACGACTACGGGCACATCGAGGCGGCGGCTGTTGAGCCGCACATTCTTGCAGAGCCTCGCCTGCGTGCTTTGCGACAATAACCAGTTAATATAAACTCTTGCCGCATTGGGATGGGGTGCGTCTTTAAAGAGGCTGAGGCTGCCGAGCGAGGTGGATAGCGGGATGACTTTATCTTCCAGTGTTGTAATGTTTTTTCCCAGGCCCTGTTTGACGAAGGGAATAAGTTGGGTTTCATTAAAACCTATAGTAATCGGATATTTTCCGCGCACTATCCATTCTGCCTGCTGGCGTTTGTCATCCGTAATAACGATATTTTGCTTGGACAAAAGTTCTTGAATGAATTTTTCCCCGTACATGAAACCCAGATTGCTTAAGGCACTGAAGGAAGCGCCGGCGGTGGGACTTTGCATGGAGATCTTGCCTTTAAATTTTGCATCGAGCAGTTGCGCCGACGTCTTGATTTCCGCGTCCTTCAGGAAATCGCGATTGACGGACGTGGTTCGCTGGATGAACATGGTGTAGGTGGGAATATACTTGTTTTCTTTATCGGTAAAGAGACTTTTCAGGCCGCCGATCCATTTGCTTTCATCGGCGTTTTCCGGGAGCAAGAGGGGGCGGATAGGGACGGTAAAACCAAATTTTTTCACTTCCAGGGCCGTAGACGTACCGCCGGACAATAAATCCCAGAGGTGCTGTCCCAGTTCACGCTCGCGGCGAATGCGCGGGGAAAAATCGCGCCCGTTCATACCGATATATTCGACTTTAATGTCCGGGTATTCCTGCTGAAACATGTCCACCAGGGATTTTCTCCATTCCTCGCTGGGGTCGCCGGACATCACCAGCTTGCCTTCTTTTTTGGCCGCTTCCAGGACCTTCTTCCAATCTCCCGGGTCCGTTTTTACCTCCCGCACGGCAGTTGTCTGCTTAGAGGTTTTAGGCGCCGTCTCGGCGCAATAGGCGCTCAGGACATAAAAAAGAGTAACGATGGTCAGAAAAAAAACGATCCTGGGCATTTGTCCGTGCCTGCTTGTGCTGCCGGAAATCATAATCTTGCCTCCTTAATAAGGGCTGGTTCCGGAAGAAATCCGCCTGATCTTATTGAACTGTCGGTTCCGGACGTTTCGGATTAACACACTGCTTTCTAATTTATATCACCGTGAAATGAAATCCCTGTCAAGGAAATAAATGGATTTCGGGAGGTAATCCGCAAAATACTTGACAATAACGATCACGTATGACTATGAAAGGCGTGTGTCAGGACAAGAAATTATACCGATTACAGAGTATCAGCTCGACAATTATGTAAGCTAAACTGCCGCGAAGAAGATACATTTTGCCTATAACGCCAACAAGATAAATAAAGAAAACCTCTTGACGAAAGGTTGCTTATCATGGAACACTTCACTCCATGTCTCGTCACCCGGAGCAGCGCCTTAGCCCCGGTGCTAAAGAAGCCAGCCCAGGGCTTTTTACTTCCTGGCGATAATTGATTGGTTGCCGGCACTGGAGTGGATCACATAATTCCCGGAAGTCATGGATTTAATGGCGAAATATGGGAAAAGTCGGCCAGTAGATTTGGAGATCTTTGTGAACCGTAGTTAATATTTCATCGTTATGCCGGGGAAGGAGGAAAGAGATGAAGAAGTGTGGAGGCAGTTTATTGTTGTTTTTGCTGTTTATGGTGTTTTGGTGGGCGCCGTCGCCGGGTCATGCCGCTGCGCCTTTCTATCAAGGAAAAACCATCGAAATTCTGGGTGAATCGCGGGTGGGGGGTGGTACGGACACCATGGCACGCATTATCGCGACCTTCCTTCCCAAGTACATACCCGGAAATCCGTCGATTGTCGTACGTGCCATGCCGGGCGGCGCCGGCGCCATCGCGAACAATATTTTTTATGCCAAGGGTAAACCGGACGGGCTGCACTTGATGATGAATTCCTCATCTCCTATCAGCCTCCAGTTGAGAAGCCGTGATATTGCCAAATACGATCTGACCAAGTATTCGCATGTCGGCCACATCAACCGCGGGACCAACCTGCTTTTGGTCCGGAAAGACGCCCTTAAGCGTTTGACTGACCCCAAAGCCGAGCCGGTAGTTTGCGGTACCAAGGAAGGCGAGGAGACCTGGATGGCCATGGGGCTCTGGGGAAGAGAATTCCTCGGCTGGAATATCCGCTGGATCCCCGGCTATAGCGGTACCAGCGATATAGAAATGGCGTTTCAACGTCGGGAAATCGACATGTTCGGTACGACCAATGCGTTCATCATCAAGCGTTTGCAGGAGGAAGGCTCGATCACCCCAATCTCTCAAGGCGGGATTTATAAAAATGGCAAATTCATCCGCCGTAAAGATTTTCCCGATGTCCCGACTTTTGTTGAAGTGCTCGGGAAGAAAAAACCGACTGGCCTGCCATGGCAGGCTTATATGGCGTGGGTAGGTGCGGGCGATGTGGATAAATTCCTGGTGGCGCCGCGCAATACGCCGAAACAGTATATGTCCATCCTCACCAGCGCCCTGGAAAAGGTGAGCAAGGATCCGAAGTTTGACGAAATGGTGAAACGGATGGTCTCTGAAATATACGATGTGGGCATCGGAGAGGAAACAACCAACTTGCTCAAAGAAGTACTGACCGTGCCGCCGGAGGCCCTGGATTACGGACGGAACCTGCAGACAAAGTTCGGTCTCATCGCGGATAAGAAAAAATGATTTTGTCTGAATTTATTGCTTTTCTTAGGAGGATACCAATGAAAAAAATGTCTCTGATTGCGCTCGTTGGATTGGTGTTTTACTTATCTACGTCTTTAATCCCGGTTTACGCCGCTCCAGCTGCGGCGGTGCGGCCGACTATCAGCGTCAGCCCCTCAGTCATCGCCTTGGAGAAAAATGCCAAACTGGTGATCATGGGTTCCGGTTATCGACCGGGCCAGGAAGTCCTGATCCTTTTTCATGATGCCCTGGGGGTCCTCACTGCCCTGCCCGATGCCGCAGTTGCCAACGACCGGGGCAGCTGGGCCGCTGTTTGGGACATGGCGGACTATGTAGGCCGGAAAATCGTTACCGATGGGGTCTATGCAATCATGTCGGCTGATGCCAAATACAACGTAATTGCGACGACAACAGCTGGCTTTGTCGACGTCAGCAAGGATCTAAAAGACTGGCCCGATTGGGCAACGGCCGCCGGCATCAAGAAGCCCGAGGCAAAACAGACAGAGGGTAAACAGAAGGAAGGAAAGAAGAAAAAGGAATAACCGGCAAGAGGTTCTAAAGGCAGGCAAAAAAGCAAAGGGGCAAGTATCTTAAGGTACTTGCCCCTTTGCTTTTTTGCAAAAAGTCTTAGGCCATTGGCTTGGCCCTGCCGCTCATTTGCTGCATCCTGTCACCCTCTGATCCATTCTTCGATGGGGAAGACGGCATCGACAATAGGCACATGCAGTATATAGTCAAAAAACCCCCACAGGAAGCCCACACAGACGAGGGCCAGTATCAGAGCCAACCACCACCGAGCGCCGTGCAAGAAAGAATAGAAGAAGGTCCAGATCGGGATTGTGACGTATAGGCCGAAGAGTTTGATGGCTATGATACAGCCGATCATCCAGAGCCAAATATCGAGCGCCTGCAGCGGGTTTCTGGCCAGCTCCTGGTCTTCAGCCAACTCAATATCCATACCAGAGGAAACGGCCTCGTGATGTGGTTTGAGCTCCAGAAACAGCTGGACGACGGCCAGGAGCCAGCAGAGAGACCCGATTGTGAGCACCAGAATTGATGCCCGCAAAGGCCAGCTCGCTGCTGTCAGGAGGCCAAAACCAAGAATAACGATAAGCAACAGTGTAAAGATGGACCGCGGTTTGAGTCTCATTTTATTCTACCTCCTCATCCACTCCGGCCTCTCTCAGCGCTATTTTTTCCGCCTTCTTTTGCCGGGCCTGGAACATGGGTAGTAAGATGGCGGTACTGACTATGAAAAGCAAAAGAATGAGAACGCCCGGGCGGTACATCCATGTCCATCCATACCTTGCCGTGGATAGCCAGAGGTACTTCTCCATGGGTTCGCCTAACACCAGGCCGAGCAGGAGCGGCGCCCTGGGCCATTTGAGCTGCTTCATGAAGAAGCCCAGACAGGTGAAGATCATGAGCAAATAAAGATCTGTCATGGCGTAGTTGGCCGTGTAAGCGCCCAGGATGCAGAGGACGGCGATCACCGGCACGATGACGCGGGCCGGCCAGTAAGTCATTTTGGCAATTGGGTCGGCCAGAGCCAGGGCGCCTACGCCGCCGATGACGTTGGCGATGGTTAATGTCCAGATAACGGAGAAGGTCAGAGGGAGGTCCGTCGTCAGCATGGCAGGTCCCGGCTGAATGCCTACAGCGGTGAGAGCCACAAGGATGAGGGCGACGGTGGTACTGCCCGGAATGCCGAAGCCGAGGGCGGTTATGTACTGGCCGGCGTCCACCGAGTTATTGCCGGCCTCCGGAGCTATGACTCCCCGGATATCGCCTTTGCCGAAATTGCCGTTTTTCTCCGTCTGAACGGCATGGCCGTAACATATCCAGGCTACTGTAGGTCCACCCAGGCCCGGAATTATGCCGAATATAGTTCCCACCGCGGAAGTGCGTATTAGCAGCCACCAGTGTATGAAGCAGTCTTTCACGCCGTCCATCATCCCCTTGCCCATTTTTGGCGCTTCTCCGGCAATGCTGGTTCCTGACATTGCCAGGGCGATAATCTCCGGCATGGCGTAGACGCCCATCGAGACCAGGATCAGGTCAATCCCTTCCCAAAGGAAAGTTTGGCCAAAAACCCATCTTTCCGTGCCGGACTTGGCATCCATGCCGACCATCATCAGCATGATGCCGATGCCGGCGGCAATCAATCCCTTGAGTTTGGCCTTGCCACTGAGGATGGCCACCATGCTTACGCCCCAGAGGGTGAGCATAAAGAATTCCGGCGAACCCATGGCAAGGACAATGGGACGGAGAAGAGGCAGCACCGCTGTCAAAAGAACTGCGCCAAAAACCCCGCCCAGAACTGAACTCCACACCGCAGCACCGGTAGCTCTGGCACCTTGCCCCATCTTAGCCAGGGGAAAGCCATCGAGTATCGTGGCAACGGAGGCGCTGCTGCCGGGAATACCGATAAGTGATGAAGTCAGGCCGCTAGCGGTGTTGGCGACAGCGTGTATGCTGATCATTAGCGCAATGGCCGCGGGGGGAGACATGGTCATCGCGAAGGGCAGGCACAGAGCGATGAGGGCCGAACTGCCAATACCCGGCAAAATTGCAACGACCGTTGACAGTACGATCCCCACTACCATGACCATCATGGGCACGGGTTCTAAGACCATGAGCAAGCCCTGTAAAGATGCTTCCCACATTTCTCTTATCCTCCTTAAGTTTTAGATAAAGATCAGTGAATGAGTAGTGGTTGAGGAAAACCCGCTTTCCGCAGGATTGGCTTGGTTGCTTCTTTCGGCTGCGGAGCAGCGCCGCGAACCGAGACCCTGGTTACTTAGAGGTTAATAATCGCTGTTTCAGATGACATACAGCGCACCTATATAAGATGTCCACTATACTGTCAATTCCAATTTTCATCATCAGGAGTTCCTGAATCTCGCCAAGTTATCGTAAAATAGGCAGCGCTGATTATTGCCTCCACTTCTTCCTTTTCATTGTTTTTCCTCCTTATCTTAAGGGCTAATCAAGCAGCTTCGCTTTCGCCAGATTGAACGAAACTTTCCTCCCTAGTGGAAGGTAATTAGTGTGTAAAAGAGTGGCTGCTTAATATCACCTAAACCACGTACTTTACAAGCTCTTTTTATGCCCCCCAATACAATAATAGGGTATAGAAGGTAAGAAAGTTGAAATAAAAAGAGATAAAGGAGAATAGCGAGCTACTCCGCATTACGAGTCATAATAATACGGGATATAGCCAGGCTTGTTGTATTGTGCAGCGGTTGAAAGGGCAGGAGAGGAGGTTAGGGCGCCCGTCTCTCATGGCACTCAGGAAAACTTCATGCCGGCGGGGACGCAGTCGTCTAACCAAAGGCACTTCGGTTTGCAATCGTGAAGCCAAAGGCATTCTTTTTCTTTGCAGGCGTCTTGCCTGCGAAAGCAAGCCGTATAACCCTCTCGCATTTGAATGGCTTGAATCAGCTCAGCCTTCGACATGCCAAATTTATACGGAATGTTCTTCTCTTTGGCGATCGTTATGACATCTTGCATCTTCATGGCAGGGCCTCCCTTCGTAAAATTGATGACTTTAGCGTAACTTATAACGCACAGAGGGAGAAGAAAGGCAATATGAAAAAAATGGCAGAGAAATGATAGGTAAAAGCTACGATTAGGTGTCTCGGAATATGAAAACTGGGGAATCAACGGTTAACAACCCCGGCAGAGACTAAAGACCAAGTTCTTCATCAATAATAAAGACGTTTATTCTGTCTTTGCTGAACATTTGGCCCCGAATAATTACCTGGGAACAACAGATCGTTAGCGGAGGTTTACAATCGACGCAACGACCGGTAGTTGCGCAAGGGGGGCGACGGTCTTCAGGGTATTCGTGACGCTTGGCATTGGCGGGGGCTGCAATGGATTTGATACGATTTATGCCGTCTTCAATGTTCCTAACAATCTTGTTTGCGCCTACTATCACGAGAACCTTTTTGGGACCAAAGATCATAGCTGCGACGCGGTTTCCCAAGCCATCGACATTGATAAGCTCCCCATTCAAGGTAACGGCATTGGTACCGACCAGGAATACATCGGACATGAAAATCTGTCTTTGCATGGCTATTTTTTGCTTTATACTTTCTTGTGCCCAGGGATTTTGTAATTTGTAATTCCCCTTTTCTAAAATAGCGATCAGGCCAATTTGCTGTAATGTTAAGGAATCTCCCAAGCCTACCACTGCCCCTTCCGGTATCTGTTCAAGTATTTTAGGCACAGCCTCCCGGGCTGTGCGAAAATAATAACCATTCATAAAGTTTCTATTTAAATTCTTGATCACTTGCTGGGCCCATTTTTCGTGCAGCCATTTTTTCTCATCCATAAGACACCTTGCTTACTTCATATCCGGCATGAGCGCCCACTTAATGAACCAGAATCGGTCTGCCGAATCTTTATCGAGACAAGCGATACCGCCCCGCTGGAATCTTATAATCGCCTTATCCGTAGTTCCGACAACCAGATAGGAGACGAGGGCTTCCAGAAAGGGAAGATGACCGACCAGCATGATGTTTTCGGCGGGATGCAGTTTCTTAGCTATCCCGGCAACTTCATCGTTAGGGTTTAATCCTTTCATTTCTTGAGGGCCTGATGAGGGCTTCAGGTGGTTGGCCATGATTTGCGCCGTCTCTTTTGCCCGGCCTTGCCACTATGGAATATCTGCAAAACCGATATATTGAAGGCCGCAGCAAGTTCGGCAATTCGGTCTACTTCTTTTTTCCCTTCCGGAGTCAAAGAGCGTGCCGGATCGGAGGTCTCTTCATAAGCCCTTCCATGCCGCATCAGGTACAGAGGCATATTGCCGTACCTCCTTTCAGGAGAACTAAGGTTCATGGATTATCATCTTTCCCAAAGCGTAATGTCCCGGGCTACCCGGGAAAGAAGGCTGATCAGCACTTTTTTATGTGGAGAGTGTAAGAAAAACGGCCTGGTATGTCAATGGAGATATTGATGTCCGGCCGCTCATCAAGAAAATTATTTTAAGAAAATTTGTTGAAGAATATATTATGGCACTGAAATTGAAACTGTTTAAATCTCACAGGGAAGAAATAATAAGCCTTTAAAGTCGAATACATGATGATAAGTACTCGATATAATTAGGCACCATCCTTGCCTGCATTTCGGGCATTATGCTGGAAAATGTAATCTATAGATGAGTTAGGATATTTATCAACATATTTATCAACAAGCATTTCAACATTTGTGTTGAGCTTCTACCAAGTTTTTACCTGCCATTATTCTCTCAATAAACCTACCTCTCTGGGTCACTATAGAGCAGCTTCTGCACTGATGTCACTGTCCGGCTTCCCGGGCCGGTGCCGTCAAATCTGATTCTGTTGCCTGCTGAAATAATTATTGCCGAAGGTAAGTATCAAAGAGCTGCATCATGCTGTATATTTTCTAAATACAGGGGATTGCCGGATCGACAACCCCAATAATATCTATAATGTAACTATAATATAGCTATTATATGGCGGTTATTTTTTAGGCTATGCTGTATAGAAAAATTATTTTTGCTCCCTTCTTTTCGGATGCCGGAAAGTTACCCAATAAATAATCAAATAAATACAGTATGATGCATTATCTGTTTGCTGTTTGCCTGGCACGTCTCCTGCAAAGAAACTGACATAGGAAATGCAGGGAGTTCGGGCTTGCTCTTCACTGAGACAACTGCGAGGTGAAAACCACAAACTCAGAAGCCGCAGCGCAGGTTGGCAAGGAAATTGGCTGCCTCTGTTCGGAACATCATTAGTCCGGCAGCGTCAGTGATGTGGGGTGATTCTGTCACCCAACCACGGAGAAAGGAGAATACTATGTACCAGAAGATTATGGTTCCACTTGACGGTTCGAAGTTTGCCGAGGGCGTGTTCCCTCATTTTGAGGCCTTCCTTAAAAACGGTTCGGTAAAAAAAGCCGTTCTCGTTAGGGTGTTGGAACCCTTGCCATTCCTGTATTATTGTGAAATAGGGACGGCGTTTAGGGATGTCCGATACGACGAAGTCCCCAGCAGACTGGCATCATTGGATGAATGGCAAGCACAAGAGCGAAGAAGAGCGCTTCAATATTTAGAGGAAATTGCGGCTCGCTTTTCCAAATACGGGGCGGAGATAGAGTGCCAAGTTCTGGCGGGGGGACAGGTTGCGGAAACACTGGCCAGTTATGCGCAGGATAACGATTTCGATCTGATCCTGACTGCTACCCACGGTCTTTCCGGAGTGGGCCACCGCCTCTGGGGAAGTGTAGCCAATCAGGTCATGCGTTTTTCCCACATGCCTGTCCTGATGGTAGGTACTACCGCATCGGCTTAAGAGACTCTGCCGCAGTTCGCTTTCAGCAAGGCCCTGTTTTTCGAAATGTGAAGGCAGGCAGAATAATTTGTGCAGCTATGCAGGAAGCAATTAATATATGAAAAAACTTCCTCTTATTGTTATCCTTGCCGTCCTTGTACTCCTGTTTGCTGGCAGCGGCCCTCTCTTCGCTACACCTGACAGGCCACCATCACGGGGGCAAAGTGGAGGTGCCTTCGGTGTGAGCCTTGCCCTGTCACTTGTTCCCTTTGAACCATGGGGCGGCGGGGACTCCGGACCGGAGACCCCCATATCGGCAACAAAGTACAAGGACACGTTTGACAGTGGCTGGGGCGGTCGGATGGAGGGGTTTCATGATTGGACGCAAAACGTCAGGGGGCAGGTGGGGATCGTCAGCAATCGCTGGAAAGGCAAGCATCTTACCGGCGGGGAGTTTCCCAGCGGTGCGGATTTCGGCGATTTCAACCTGACGGCTCTTTATATCGGCTTGAAATACAGGTTTCTTAATTATTCAAGCCTGCGGCCTTATATCGTGGGCAATATCGGGGTCGCCAATCTGTCCTCCGTTGATGTGACCTTCAACGGGAGCACCCGTGCATACTGGTCGCAGACCTACCGGGATTACCTGGACATGGGAGCGGGTGTGGAATACCGATTGACGGACCGGGTGGGGGTATATTTCGATTTTCGCCTCGCCTTTTTTGGCAAACCCAACAGCGTAATGGGCTTCATTGCGGCGGCAACGGGTGGCCACAACCTACCCGCCACCTTTGGTCTCGATTATTCTTTTTGATTTCTGCCTGTAACCTCACCACTCTCCCGTAATTCTGATAGCAGGGAGAGCATTTCAAATCTTCAACCAGCTTTCCTATACTCAAGCATCCGGCAAATTTACTATGCCTACGCTTAATGATCAACGTGGCCGATGCTGCCCTCTATGGGGCAAAGAAGACCGGCCGTAACCGGGTGCTGGTGAATACGATAGATGTCTGATGAGGCCGGATGGACGTCAACAGAATTTCTTCTCAAGATGAAGCGCTCACACGAGGCAAGGCAAACATTTCTTACAGGCTGCCGATCCGGGATGAGGCGTAGGCATTTCTAAGCTGCCTGTTTTATTGCAAGCATTTCCCTTCACTGATGTCTGTATGTCCCCTTTTGTGTCCCCGCAAACGGATTTAACCCGGTATCGAGGGAAAAAACCACCTTCAGCATGATATTCCATTCTTTCTGAAATCCTCGCTTGAGGTTTTATACCAAATATGCAAACTTTTACGATATCTGTTATTAATCCCCATAGGAGATAAGATTATGGAGGCCCCCCTTCGTATCCTGATTCTGGAAGATAACCCCGCTGATGCCGAATTGGTCCAATTTGACCTGAACGAGGCGGGTTTCGTCTTAACCCCAAAATTAGTGTCCAGTGAAAAAGATTTTGTCCGCGAACTTCAGGAATTTTGTCCTGATCTTATCCTCTCGGACTATAATCTCCCACAATATAACGGTGCATTGGCACTTGCCGCAGCACTGGCAATTTGTCCTGATACACCTTTTATTCTTGTCTCCGGTGTTGTCACAGAAGACCGGGCAATAGAAATTATCACCCAAGGGGCTAAGGATTATGTCCTGAAAACCCATCGCCAGCAACGTCTTGTTCCAGCCGTGCGGCGGGCTCTCGCAGAGGCAGCGAACCGCCAAGCCCGGAAGCGTGTGGAAGATGAACTCCGTGAAGCCCACAGAACTTTGGAGGAAAAAGTTAGAATCAGGACTGAGGAGCTGGAAGCGGAGATAAAGGCACGGAAGAAGATGGAAGAGGTGCTGCACGAGAGAGAGTTCTTTTTTAAAGAATCGCAACGCGCCGCCTTCATCGGCTCCTACAAAACCGATTTCACGACCGGTTTCTGGGAATCCTCAGAGATTCTCGACCAGATTTTTGGCATTGACCATAGGTATGAAAGAAGTGTCCGAGGCTGGTTGGACATAATCCATCCTGATGACCGGGCCATAATGAATCGGTACTTAAGGGAAGATGTTATTGCGAAGCGCAAACCTTTTAACGAGGAATACAGGATTATACGTAACCTCAATGCCGAAATCAGATGGGTTCATGGCTTGGGCGAAGTTAGTTTTGACAGCCAAGGCAACGTTCGCTCCATGATCGGGACTATTCAGGACATCACCGTCCGGAAGAAGGCAGAGGAAGCGCTGCAGGAGAGCGAAAAAACGGCAAGACTGTTGGCACGGGAAAACGACTTAATTGCTGAGGTCGGGCGGATCATCGGTTCAACGCTAAAGATCGAAGAGGTATATGAGCGTTTCGCCGAAAAGGTGAGGGAGGCAATCCCATTTGATCGAATGGCAATCAGCAATATCAACTATAAAGACTATACCAGGGTCACAAGGTACGAAAAAAGCACCGAATTATTTGGCGAGCGCATTGGAGAGGTCCTTTCTCTATCGGCGTCAGTGGCTGAACAGATCATGCACACAAAATCAAGCATGTTCATCGATAGTGGAAACAGAGAAGAGATGATAAGGAATTACCCCAGCTTAACATCTGTTATACAGGGAGCTCATTCGACGATGATGATTCCTTTAATTTCCAAAGATGAGGTAATTGGGCTCTTAGCTATTCATTCACGTAAAATTAATGCTTATTCTGAGAGCGACAGGCTGCTGGCCGAAAAGATGGGCAACCAGATAGCAGGTGCCATTGCCAATGCACAACTTTTCCTCGAGAGCAAGGAGGCACATGAGAAGTTGCGGGAATCCGAAAATCAATATCGTTCTTTAGTAAATGCGGTTGAATCTATGGTTCTTGTAGACAAAGACTGCCGGTTCCTGCTCACAAATGACGGCTTCCTGGCAGGCTTTGCTGCAAGAGAGGATTCGGTCATCGGTAGAAAATATGACGAGTTTCACAATGAGGAGAACTCGAGAATATTTGCCAGTGCCGTTAAGCACGTCTATGAAACAGATACCATATATCGCGATGAATGGTTGGGAGAAAAGAGCGGCCGGTGGCTGCTCAGGACATTCAGTCCCGTCAAAGGTGCCGATGGCAGTAGAAGCGGGGTAACAGTTGTCGCAACAGACATAACCGAGCGAAAGCAGGCGGAAGTGGAAAGGCAAAACCTGCAAGACCGCCTGCAACGGTCCGAAAAGATGGAAGCCCTGGGCACCCTGGCAGGAGGGGTGGCCCATGATCTCAATAACGTTCTGGGGATCCTTTCAGGATACTCGGAACTTCTTTTGGAACTGCTTCCGGAAGGAAGTCAACTAAATGACTATGCCACGAACATTCTCAAGTCCAGTGAACGGGCTGCCGCCATAATTCAGGACTTGTTGACCCTGGCCAGGAGAGGAGTTGTTGTATCCAAGGTAATGGACCTGAATGGCATCGTAGCCAGTCTTCTGCTGACTCCAGAATTCAAGACCTTAAAGAACCATCACCCGAAGGTGATATTTAAGACTGTTCTTGCCAAAGACTTGTCGGCTATCGAAGGTTCCCCCGTCCATTTAGAAAAGGCAGTGATGAATCTTGCGTCAAATGCGCTGGAAGCCATTACCGACGGTGGTGAAGTGACCATCCGGACCGAGAACCGGTATCTCGACCAGGCTGTACGAGGGTATGAGCAGGTCGAAGAAGGGGATTATGCGGTTCTGACCGTATCTGATACGGGCGGAGGCATTCCCGCCGCCGATCTGGAAAAAATATTTGAGCCCTTCTATACAAAGAAGGCCATGGGACGCAGTGGTACAGGATTGGGGTTGGCAATTGTCTGGGGCACCGTTAAAGATCATAATGCCTACATTGATGTCCAGAGTTTCGAGGGGAAAGGGACTACGTTTACGCTCTACTTCCCGGTGACAAGGAAAGAGATAGCGACGGATGCACAGAAGATGCCCTTCGAGCAATATATGGGGCAAGGTGAATCGGTTCTGGTGGTGGATGATGTTGAGGGACAGAGGCGCGTAGCGAGCACGTTACTTACGAGGCTCGGCTATCAGGTAAATGCCGTTTCCAGTGGTGAAGAGGCGGTGGAATATCTCAAGTGCAATAAGGCGGATATCGTAGTGCTGGATATGATTATGGAGCCGGGTATTGACGGATTGGAAACCTATCAGCAGATTTTAAGTTTCATACCGAAGCAGAAAGCAATTATCGTCAGTGGTTTTTCCGAAACAGAGAGGGTGGATATGGCCAGGTCATTAGGTGCCGGCGCCTATGTCAAGAAGCCCTATTCATTAGAAAAAATCGGCGTGGCTATTCGGGATGAACTAAATAGAAAATAGCGGCCGGAATATTCATCATTGCGGTTGGTGCTCATTACTTCTCGGCGATGTACTGCATTTACTCTGAAGAAATGATCCTACATGAAACAACTCGTTTTCTTATTCGTCTAAGAGAGAGGCCGATGTAGTTTCTGGGGCGCGGCACGGGAAGGTGGGCAGGTCGGTGATCATAGAAGGTTTGCGTTAGGGCTTTACACCGCTTTTACCACTCCAATGTGGTGTGGGTGGAAAACGGCCCTATTGGAAAGAACCGCATATTTTCACGAAAGGAGAAGCACTATGCAGGAAGAGCGGATGAAGAAAATGCAGCAGCTTATCGCTCAGGCATGGATTGACGAGGGTTTCAAGCAGCGGCTGCTCGCTGATCCGGCGGCAGTCCTCAAGGAGGCAGGGGTGGAGATTCCCCCCGGCATTGAAGTTCGAGTAGCGGAGAATACGGACAAGGTATTTCATTTCGTGCTGCCGGTGAAACCGCCAAGTAAGGAATTGTCGGATGAGCAGTTAGATGCGGCAGCAGGCGGCAATACAAGCGGCGACATCCTGTGCCGAGGAGATCGCCCGAACGAGATGGGCGACTCGTTCCCGTGATTACCGATGGGTGACTGAATGACGATCCATAGATCCTGAAAGGCCGCCACCGGTCGGAGACCAGCGACAGCCTCGACTCTGCGGAAGCAGGCCCCCGCTGATTCGCCATTGTTTGAAGACGAAGACCAGTAGTGCTTGATACCTTCTTTTTACAAAAAACAAGGGGTTACAGACCGCGTTTGCGGCTTGTAACCCCTTGTTTTTAATGGTGGGTCAGGACAGAATCGAACTGTCGACACTCGGATTTTCAGTTTGAAAAGAGCTAAAAAACGTAAAAATTCAACCCCTTGAACTAAGGTCTGATTTCCCGTAAGTTATTAAATCCAAACAAAATAATAGATTCTATCTATTTCAGTCTATTCCATCTGTTTCCCTGTTTTACTCTGGAGTATGCCACAATTCGGTCACATTTGCCTCGGACTATTGGTCCGATGGTCATTGAACTGCATTTACCTTGATCCAAAGATCAAGTTCTCAGATTCTGCACCAAGGACAAGATAAACAAAGAAACGGGGGCAGGGTGGAACCACCCTGCCGTGAAGCATGAGGCGCTGTCTGCCGAATTCTGAACACCGCTCATAGTGCACCTAGTGTATGAACGTAGCGCCGCGCGGAGCGCAATCTTAAGCGTAGTGAATTCACTCGGTGTAAAACAATCATTTGTCCCCAGGCCCGGATGGTATCGGCCAAGTGAAGGTAGGGAACGAGGCGGACCATTCAGCACGGAATAAGTAAATTCGGTTTTAATTAGGGCGATTTGAACCCTGCTTCTGGCGTAAGAGGCGAATCTAAAAGATATCTAAGTCACCTGTATTATTGCAAATATTTGATTTTACTAAAGTCGGTGTGTCCCCTTGTGTAATCTTGTGCAGCCTTTTACCCCGATTTCGACGGAAAGGACACCCCCCGGGACACACCTTTTGACCTGCTGCTTATTTCGTCCTTCCTGTACTCCGTGGATTGATAGATTTCATTCGTGTGCTGGATTTCAGGCGAAAATAGTGCTAAAATGCCTCACGAAACAACAGAGGGCGGTTGATGTTCCATCCCGTACAACCGCGTTGGACGGAATACGGATTGGCTGGTAAAACCCTCTTCGTTAAAAGGAGTCTGTTTTTCCATACCGGAGATTTGGCTATTGAAGAGGATGACAAGAATGGCAGTCTGGGCACAAGTTTTCGGCGCATTGGGTGTGATTGGAGGCATAGCCGTCGCGGTTCTTCTTTATTACCATCGTCAAACAGCTGTAGTTTGGGTAACTTTTACAGTGTGGATGCTTCTTGGTTTATGGATATGTCTGTCTTGGCAGAACTCTATCAATATAAAGGCTGCGGCTTCGGAGGTAGGTCCAAACCAATCGAAAACAATAACAAAGCAGGGTACGACTGGTGAAAAATCGCATAATGTAATTACAAAAAAAACTCCGGAACAGGGTCCGATCACTCAGGAAAGTACTGGAACACAGTCGCCTAACATTATTGCCGGCGGAAAAGGGACGTCCATACAAATCACATATGACAATCTACCCGAAAAAGGGCAAAATGCTCACAAGGATGAAAGAACTGGAAAATGATAAGGTAAATCGAACTAATGAAAACGTTTGTGTCTTGCTGCAAAAAAGACAAGAACAAGTCTATCAATTTATATTTTCTAACTTTGTGGTGTGTTATGTGTATAATATTATCTTCTGACCCATGCGATGCTCAGAAGGCAGTGGAGCAAAAGACGACGGGCGATAAGAGTCCAAACATAAATGCACCTAACGCAAGTTCGGTCTCTGTAACGTACGGCCCATCTGATGAGCAACTAAACGACGTGAAAGCATTATTAACAACGTATCTCCAAAATATTAAGGATGATAGAGAAAAAAATGATTTACTTCAAAAAACTCTTTTAGATACCGTATACCTAAATAACGTCAATAAGGATCAATTAGATACATTAATAAGACTAAAGCATAAGGATATTTTTCACTCCTCGACCGAAGATGCAAAAGCTTTTGCCAATCAACTCATGGCGGATCTGGAGATGAAGAAAATAAAATTGGAAGGTCTTAAAAATGACTCGTCTGGCACAATAAAGAAATTATATTTGAAGTGGCGGCCATTTTTTGAGTTTTTCTTAACAACTATTGATAGTAGAATTGATGAGTTGGTTAAGCGCGATAATAAAATTCAATTCGATAAAAATGAGAGCAGTCCTATCGTGTATGATGTTGATAAAGCTAAGTATATCAGGACTCTTCTCAGATCAGTTCATATTGACGGTAAGTCATCCTTTCTAATCACCTACGAGCCAGGGGAAGTCAGTGAGGGATTATGTACAAAGGATCTCAAAATAATAATTTCTAAACGCGGACAGGAATTGATTGTATTTGAATTTACCGAAGAAGGTATTAATTTGAAACCAATCTATAGAAAATACAAAGACTTTTGCATAAGTATAAAAATGGATGATCCTCTCAGTGATATAAAACTTAGAGAAAAAACTGTTGATACCATAAACTTACTGGTGACTTCCGCATATATTAGTAGGGACTGACATGACTTAGATGCCAAGTTTCCCACTATAGAACAGCCTTACTTAGGATTTCCATTGCTAATCATTAATTTTCGGCATCATCTCAAGGCTGAGAAGTTGTAGGTGAACAGCGCAAATCTTAACATTTAATACGCCATTGTCTTCTTCACGTGAGACGCAAACCTCACCTTTTTCTGTGGCGAGAACAGGGAATATGGAAATGAAAAAAATGAGGGTAGACAAGAGAATTATTTTCAATTCATTTTCTCCGTTCAACGAAACGATAACCTGCCGAAACTGGGTGTGAATGTATGCACCTCGTTACCTAAATAAAGAAGCACCATGAATAATAGCGTATTTTTTGCTTATCGTCCTTTTCTTATGGGACAAAAGATTAATCATCTGAATTGTCTTATATTCCCACATTAAGAAACTACCGCCGTCAGTGAAAAAAAGATTATTGCCATCCTTAGAGATGTCTACAAGTTGGCTCCAACGCCAATCTGCATCGTCAATCTTTAGGCTTGATTTACCATCGATACTGATTGCGAATAAATGGTTTTCAGGAGTAATGTAGTAGATATGACCATTTGCAGGGTTGATTACCGGATTGCGCCCTTTACATAAGATTTGAGAGCTACTATTATCCAAGTCGAAAACGACAATTTCTCCTTCAGCAGAGCCGTAAATAATTTTCTTGCTGTCCGTTGACCAGGCTAATGGGGACAAATCCGCATAAACCTTTCCCAATGACATGACCTTTTCTGTTTTCTTATCAAAAAAGAGTAATCTGTTTAAATATTTTGTCCCGATTATTGCTCCCTTCTCATTTCTAACGTGAGAAGTTCTTTCATGATCTAAGAAAGCTAATCCCTTGCCATTTGGTGACCATTTTGGATAAGAATGATTACCCTCTTCATTCTTCTTAAAAAAGTGATCCTGTAAACGATTGATCGCTGTATTTCTGATATCAATTATGGCAAAATATTGTTTCAGATTGTTAATGTCATCAGTCCATGGAGAATATTCAAAGATGACTTTTGCACCATCGGGCAACCACGCAGGATGGAATGCCATATCCCCTTTATGGGGCAAATGAATTGTCGATGGAGTTTTCCACCTATATTCTTGTTCTAGACTGATGATCTCCAATTCATGTTGAGTAGAAAACACTAATTTACCTTCCAAATTTCCTCCAAAACAAATATCCTGGGCTGAGAGAAGAAAGATAATTGCATACAGTAAGACACGGCGGCCATGCGAATTAAGTTCAGGGGGATATTTCATTTACTACCTCACCGACCATGATGAAAATGGGCACTGGGAAGAAGATATTTTTTTAGCGTAATTGTTACGTATAGCATCTACTTCGCCCGGCGACCGGGGGGGTTCACATCGCTGAAAAATAGGACATTGTCACTGCCGCGAACAGCAATTACATATTAAGTAATAATTTATTCTTTAGGATGAAACTTTTTGCATCCAATATAATGATTTTTTGAATATTATCTAATCCTGGAGTAGAAAGAGCACGATCAAACAAATTATTCATTATATTATAGTGCCTTGGTTCGGCACTCTTTATAAAGTCAGTACAGACATTTGACAATAGCGAAGCGAATATATCCGGCATACTTAAAGACATTGCTTCGTTTTTCTCGTTATGCCCTAGGAGTTGTAAAAGTAATAATCTTCCTTTGGAATCTGTTATATAGTACTTTTTCGTATCGGGCGAAGGATACAAAAGAACGGATCTGAAATACCCGTTTAACACTTCGATAAGCCTATCCGGATTTATTAATTGTCCCGTTTTTCTGAACTCATTGTATTGGTACAATATGGCGAAATTATCTATAAATTCTTGGTGAGTGAATTTCATTAACGGTTCAATTTTGTCAGTGGCAGGAGTGGGCAATGTACTAGAGGAAGTTATGTCGGCTAATTTCTTCTTTAACTCATCATTGATTTTGGCAAGGGATTCCTTCTCCTTGATGGCATCATCCAATTTTGCTTGCAATTCTAAAGCATTTCCCGACATTTCGTAGATAATTGTGATATTTCCACCTGGTGCGTATATGTTGGGACTCTGGTCGCCTGTGGTTTTTTGTTCCACTTTTTCCTCCTGAGCGTCACATAAACCGGGTAGTGATGTTAGGGGCATCATAACAAACAATAGAGCAAAGAAATATAGAGAAATAGATTTCTTTTTGTCATCCATGCGTATCAAAGCTTTGTCAATTTCTCTTATCTTTTGTTTTGTCTTTGTTAGCATCTGCGCTGTTTGGAGAGGTATGGAGCAGATAAGCTGGACTCATTGTCAAAGCTGGTCAACTCTTATAGTCGGTTGATCGAGCGAGACAAGGAAAAAGTCATAGATCCTACTGAAGATGGAGATCCCAACTATCACAAAAAGCTTGCTGCTGAAAAGACAGACATGAAAGGGATCATCAGGTAGACAAGGTAAGGCCCCCCTCCATCTATCTCAGGAGAAAATTTTGATTGGCACGTTTGGCTCCTAACCACAAATTTTTTCCCAAAAATATAACCACAACACTGCCGAGTGGTAAGTCAAGAAATATATTCTGGATTTGGAATGAAAAACGTGATATTAAGCCGTTGGCTAAAAAAAGAATAATATGTGTCTAACTCTATTAACATGTCATTATGCAGGAGAGATATGGACCGTACATCAAACCCCGTTTCATATAAAGGAGCGGGGTTTTGTGCTTCTGCACAATAAAATGTTGATTAGTCTTAGTGGTTATGTTTCCTTAGTTCGATTAAGTCGCCATAATAGTTAGAAAATATCTGGATTTTTCAAAACTCATGAGCTGCCTAGGTGCAAAGACAGTTAATGGAGGGTGATTGATGACGGAAGTTAAAGGAACCATGGCAGTTTCCCCTTTTGGCAACCCTGATGGATCAAGGGCAAGTATTTTTGAAATTCAAAAAGACTTCGTAACATTTGGAGGGAGTTCTGTATGGGGAGGACTGGCGACAAAAAGCGAAGACCTTACTGCGCGTGTAATTGTCGGAAGGAAAGGTTCTGGTAAAACTATTTACTTAAGGTGTTTGCAAGCCTATGCTTCTGAACAGGAATCATTGTATGCAGATCAAATTCAGCAAAGCCTTCCATCAACAGAAAACATAATTAAATTTTGTCAGTTCTTCGATGAAGGCATCTTGACAGAAAAGTGGATGATACTGTGGCATAGAGCAATCTTACGTTCAGTTTTGTCTCACTTGATGCATTCACATTCTTTGAGAGAACATGTCGATTTAGCTAGAATTGAAGCAATAAAGAATAAGTACAAAGGTATCCTTAGGGATTTTGGTACAGTGCTTTCAATTTATAGCCAAGTATCTGAAATAATACTTCAAAACAATACTAGTAATCAAATCACAAAATATCTTGACGATCCATTATGGATGGAGCTTGAGAGCATTATTGGAGATCTAATAAAAGATTGCCCTCCAATTTGCTTATACATTGATGCTGTTGACGAAGAATTTGCTCATGCCCCAATGTATTGGCATAGGTGCCAGAAAGGACTTTTTTACCAAACAATGAGACTGCTACGTGATGCAAAGTTAGGTGGCCGTCTTCATATTGTCATTTGCATTCGCGATATTGTTATGTCTTCTGTATACAAAAGTGAACATCGGACTAGATACCATAAAGAACCCCATATAAGGATTTTAAATTGGGATAAGGAAGCAATAAGATATTTTTTTCAAGAAAAAGTTAGAAATCTTGATTCTAAATACTTTAGGGGCGATCATGAAAGAAATGGGAAGAATATATCAACATGGCTCGGCATTTCTTCAATTTATAACGAGGCACGCTCTGTGAAAGAAAATATTTTAGATTATCTTCTCAGACATACAAGGTTGCTGCCCAGAGATATTGTAATTTTAGGAAATTCTTTATGTCATGCGTTTGAGCGTGCTAAGTCGTTTTCAGAAAAAAAATCTACAGAGCAAATTATACGACGTACGGTTTCCGAGGTAGCAAATTTTTTTGGCAATGAACAACTTACCATTTGCGGAAATCAAATTGCATCCAATGCAATGCCTAAGCATGCTGCTCAGCATGGATATTCAGGGGTGTATACCGGTAACCAAGAATATATCAGAGGTGCCACTGAGGACTTGAAACTTATCATTGACTGCATTGGCAAAGACAAATTTACCCAGGCTGAATTAAGAATCGCTTGCCATCAAGCCAAAGATTTGTTTGGCCAAGATTCAGACACTTTTTCAGTTTTGTGGCAAAATGGTTTGTTGGGCTATAAATATTATAATCATGATGATGAACCAACGACATTTTATTCAGAAACTAAAATGGACGAATTTCAGCTCCCTTTGGATAAGAAATATTATTTGTTTCATTCATGCCTTATCGATTCTGTCAATATACGACCAATAGGCAGCTCGCCTATCAGATATTAGAAAGGATGATATTGTGGCGGCAATAGCAGAATATGTCTATAGAGATTGGAGAAAATTCAAATCCGAAATGATAGAAGAGCTGTTTGGCGAAAGACATTTCAAACGTGGAATTTTCATCTTTAGAGGGCAGTCAAATTCAAACTGGAAGTTGGAACCTTCATTTGATAGAATTTTCACTTTTCTATCCAAAAAAGATAAAATGGAAGCAATGAAGGAATTGCTAACGCTGTTCATGCAAGAGAGTGAAGGCATGGACGTTCCTCCTGATGTTTGGAATGATGAAGTCAAATCTTTAGCACTAGGGCAGCATTATGGTTTGCCAACTAGATTGCTAGACTGGACGGAAAGTCCCTATATTGCCTCTTTTTTTGCATTCAATGATGCAATTCTAAATAGGGATGTAGACGACTATGTTGCCGTGTGGGCGTTAAATACGACTTCTGAAAATGTATGGAATGAAGGCTCTGGCGTACAAATCGTTAATGTACCATCTATTGGGAACATTAGGTTGCGAAATCAATATGGCAAATTTACCCTTCTAAAAACCCCATTCAATTGCCTTGATGATTATATAAAGCATTTTGAAGACGAAACAAGACCATTGATGAAGTTCTTAATACATCCCAGTGCTGTCAAAGATGCTATTGCTGACTTGGATGCAATGGGCATTAATCATACGAGGCTTTATCCAGAATTAACTGGATGTGCCCTATCAGCAAAGGTCAGGCTAATGCTAAACGTGGTAGAGAAAGGCATATAATGACCAATCAAGCCTTTGTAGGATTTTTTGATATTCTCGGCTACCAGACAATCATCGACAACAATGAAGTGTCCATGACGTCACGGCTCATTCTGGAGCGTTATTGTCAATTTGCCAACGTATAGAGCTGCTAACGTGAAGAAGTGAACGATCATGACATACAGTCATCTCAATGGCGTAATTGTCAACGTTTATAAATAGGAAACCATGATGGACAGATCACAATATCTGTGGAGGTACACAAATCTTCCTGCTTTAATCTATCTTCTGACAGAGAAAAAAATTACCCTTCTCGATCCGAGTTCTTGGGACGATAGCAACGATTCACATTATCTCATGGCATACAAGAAAAATAATGGACTAAAAACCCTGTTAGCACTCTGCTTTACACAGATTGCTGAATCTTATCACTACTGGTATGTATTTGCTAATGGCCATAGTGGTGTATGCATTAAGTTCAAACGGGAAGAAATTCTTCGTGATTTGAATAAACTTAGATCTCTAAGAAAAGAACCCATTGATTATCTGACGTTAGACGAGCTAAGATCTAAAAAAAAGATTGATCCAGACCATTTGCCCTTTATTAAGAGAATTGCCTTTGAAGATGAGGTTGAATTTAGAGTTATTTACGGTTCTTATAAGCTTGAACTGAGAAAAGACATACCCATTTCGCTTTCATGCATATCCAGGGTTACATTAAGTCCATGGATGAATAAGGGCCTTGCAGAATCGGTAAAAAAGAATCTGCGTCAAATTGCGGGCTGTAAGAATCTTAAGATTTATACGTCAACATTGATAAGTAATGCAAATGGAAAAGAATCGGTGCAGCTGCTGGCTACGTCCCCTGATTCTGCAAATCAACGTATGAAGAAATATCTTTCCATCACAATATTCTTGATAGTCTTTCTGTTGTCGTATGTCCAGATAGGTTCCACCAACGACCTGAGCCTTCCCAAAGACACCCCTGTAAAGGTCTTTTTCAGCCCGAAGGGAGGATGCACCGAAGCCATAATCAGCGAGATCGATCAAGCTAAGACGGAAATCCTCGTTCAGGCTTATTCAGTTTAAGTCGGGACCAAAGACCGTTAACTGTTACAAGAATTTTTAATGATCAAAGTGGAAGGTCATAGTGCTAGACATTAAACAATTTGAAACCATCAAGAAAAAGCATGGTGGTTATGCAAGTTGGGCTGTATGGGCCGATACAGGGGAAAAACCAAAATCGAATATGGGAGATATAAGCATATTTGATTTAGAGGCAAACAAGACGTTATTAGATATACTGAGAAACGATGTAATAATGGTTGGGCTGAATATATCAAGATCATTTGCGGAATCTTTTAGGAATTTTCATGATTCGAATCCAAGAGCCAATGATTACAAGATTAGGTATGCTTTCCAGAATACAGCATATTACGGAGCATATATGACGGATCTTATCAAAAATTTTGAAATGGTCGATTCAAACGATGTACGAAAACACTTAAAAGCGAATCCAGCTCTAATTGAGAAAAGCATCGATAAGTTTCGAGAAGAAATGCAGGACCTTAAGTATAATAGACCAGTTATATTGGCGTTTGGAGCAGCCGTATACAAAATCATAAATGAGAATGTTCGAAACGACGAATATTCGAAACTAATAAAACTGACGCACTATAGTCATCAAATAAACAAAGAAAAGTTTAAAGAGACGGTCTTAAATCAAATAGCGATTGGAACAAGCTGCACCAACCTATCTGCCTAATTGATCCAGTAATCTGTCGGCATTACGATATAGCTCATCAGAGATCACAGAAAATGCTTACGAGGGTAGCAATAGGGTAGCAATGGAAAAAACAAGGGGTTAACCGTTAATGGTTAACCCCCTGTTATTAATGGTGGGTCAGGACAGAATCGAACTGTCGACACTCGGATTTTCAGTCCGATGCTCTACCGACTGAGCTACCGACCCATCAATATCGGTATTGTTAACATGTCAAAGAGGGTTTTTATCTATCGGATAAGTCCTTGCCTGTCAAGGTGTTTTTTGTTGTGAAGGCTTCCAGCGCCTCTCTTTGGAGCTGTTCTTCCATCCCCCTATATTTGGGAGAAAAGTGGAAGATAACGAGCCGTTTCACCTCGGCCATCGCCGCCAGGGCTCCGGCCTGGCGGGCGGTAAGGTGATGTTTCCGGGCCGCCATGTCTCTGTCTTCATGCAGAAAGGGCGATTCCAGAAACAGCAACTCCGCGCCCCTGGCTAAAGCGACTATCCGGGCGACATTCTCCGCGCTCCAAACCGCATCGGTGACGTAACAAACCTTTTCGCCCGGGGTGATCTTGATAATCTTTTCCTTGAGCAGGCCCAGCGGAAGAGACTTATCCTCAAGCCGGCCTTCCTTGGTCTTCGACCAGATGTGGACAGGAGTTTCATCAGGCTCTTGACGCATAATTTGCTCCTTCAAGCCGTTCAGCCAGGGGCCGGTCGGTAAGCCCATTTCCTCTAAGGTATTCTTTTTGATATTGATATGACTCTTTTCTTCCAGCCGATAGCCCAGACAGGGGATCGCATGATCCAGCAAGGCACCGTGAACGTAATAGAAATCGCCCTGGAAGAGCGGGGCGCCATCCTCTGCGCTCTGTTCTTCCTCTTCGGGTCGGAAGGCCTGCCGGCAGCGGTAGCGCCTGGTTAACCGCGAGGTCGGGTGAACTTCCGTTACCGTAAGCTGGAAGTCATTGGTATAATTCTCCACCAGATTCCAGGTATAGGATTGTAGTTTATGTTCCACCTTGTCCAGGAAGGGGGCCGGGCCGAAGAGGGCAATGTGCTGGTCCCGGCCCAGGCAGATGCGGAGCAGATGGTCGAAACCGATGAAGTGGTCCATGTGGGTGTGGGAAACGAATATGGCGCGGATTTTGAGGATCATGCGGGCCGGCAAAGCCGCGATATCTCCCAAATCGAAGAGAAATGCTTCGTTATGGTGCTTGAATTTTACGTAGACCGCCGGGTCGTGGAAGGGAGAATTTACCAGCGTCGCGTTCACCATCATTGATACCTTTTTTGCATCACCAGCTGTAAGCGCCGTCGGAAGAGGCTCTTGGTTGGCGGTCGCTGGTGCGCACAACTAAGGTCCCGGCGATTTTGTCATGCCACCCTTGCTTCCGGCTGTCGAAAGCCGCCCAAAGGAAGCCCAGATAAAAGACTGTTCCCGAGAGAATATAGCCGAGCCACCGGAGAAAAGCGATGCCGTAGGTCAAGTCTTTTCCCGTTTTACGGATGACCTTGAGCTTGAGCAAGATCTTGCCCGGCGTTTGGCCTATGGCGCCGTGAAAATAAGTAAAATATGCCAGGCTGATCAGCGTGAAGATAGCGAAGTGTCCCATGATGAAGGGGCCGCCCACCTGGCCCCAGAAAGCTGCCGGCAGATCGGGACGGTCGGCATAGGGGGAAACGGGCAACTGCAATTCCAGCAGCACCAGCAGATAGAAGATGAAATTGATGATCAAGGTATCGATGAAAAGCGCTACCCCCCGCCTCCAGAAGCCACCGTAGCGATATTCTCTCATACGTCTCCTCCATCCGCCCGGAAGATGCCCTTTTCATACTGGATAATGGCAAGGATGGCGAGGGCCGCCGTTTCCACTTTGAGGACCTGACGCCCCAGGCTGACGGAGGTAAAACCCCTGCCGATGGCAAGATCGACCTCCTCCCTCGTAAACCCGCCTTCCGGGCCCACGACCAGGAAAAAATCCCGGCTTTCTGCGGCTATCACTTCCTTAAACATTTGCTTTAGATGTTGTTTCTTTTCCTCTTCCCAGAAAAGGAGTTTTACGGCCCTCTCATCGGCTGATCTAAGCATTTCCTCAAAGGTCAGCACGCCGCTCACTTCCGGAATGCCGCCGGCATGACTTGTTCTTGCCGCTTCCAGGGCGATCTTCTGCCAACGGCGCTGCTTTAAAGCACTTTGTCCGGGCGTCAGTTGCGGCACCGAACGGAGGGAGATGAAGGGAATAATCCCGGCGGCCCCTAACTCGCTGGCCTTCTCGATGATGAAATCAATTTTTTTTGCCTTCGGGAGGGATTGGGCCAGGATGATCCGAACGGCAGCTGTGCGGAGGCTTTCTTTGCGGGTAATTTCCAGTGACAGGCTTTCCTGATCGTGGTTCAGGATGACGGCCTCGTACTCGTTTCCTTTACCATCGAAGAGGAGCAGATTATCGCCTTTTTTCATGCGTCTCACGGCCAGGACATAACGTCGGTCCGGTCCGGTCAACGTAATTAGGTCGCCGGCCTCCATTTCCCGGGGAAGGTAGATTCTGGCTACGGTCACCCTTTACTCCTTGCAATAAACATAACACCTCCAATCCGCGCTTTTCACCAGGCGGTGCAGGCGAAGAGGCGGGTGGGAAAATTGCTTTTCAATCTCCGGACTCTGCTTCTCGATAATGCCGGAAAGAATTAAATAACCGCCAGGCCTCAACCCGGATTCCAGGTCGGCATAAATTTCGATCAGCAGTTTGGCGGTCAGGTTGGCCAGGATTAGATCAAAGGTTTCCCGCAGAGCGGCGATGCCGCTGTGGCGTATCTTCAGCCTGGCTGCTACCTGATTCAGAAAGGCATTTTCGATGGCAATGGCTACGGCCTGCTCGTCAATATCCAGGCACAACACGTCTCTGGCGCCCAAGCGGGCCGCGGCGATACCCAGAATGCCGGTACCAGTTC
>Ga0209514_10002028_pt1 | contig 32517 bp, 32 predicted proteins | sample Subgrocontami58m_FD_187452 | JGI IMG/M metagenome (GOLD analysis project Ga0209514, IMG submission 187452) | Subsurface groundwater microbial communities from S. Glens Falls, New York, USA - GMW37 contaminated, 5.8 m (SPAdes) (version 3) | ecosystem: Environmental > Aquatic > Deep subsurface >...
CGCCGGACCGCGACACCGGGTCGACCGGCGGTTCCGGCGCCGGCTCGTCGGCCGCCGCTTCATCCACCGCACCACCGTCTCCGGCCATCATCGCCGCGAGGTCGGACTGGCTGAAGCCGACGAGGTTCATGTCGAACCCGATAGCTTTCAAATCCAGCAGTTCCGCCCGCAGCATCGCGGCATCCCAGCCGGCATTGAGTGCGATCTGATTGTCCGCCAGCCGGAACGCCCGCGCCTGCGCCTCGGTCAGATGCCCGAGCCGAATCGCGGGTGCCGTTTCCAAGCCCAGCTTACGGGCCGCCAGGACACGACCGTGCCCGGCGATCAGCGTGCCGGCTTCATCGACCAGCACCGGATTAACGAAACCGAACTCGACGATCGACGCCGCGATCTGCTCCACCTGCTCGTCCGAATGCGTCCGCGCGTTCGTGGCATAGGGCAGCAGCCGCGCCAGCGGAACCGCCTCGACGCGAAGGTCTTTCTGCATGGGTGACCTCCCGGTCGATCCGTTCCGCTGGCGTGCTGTCATGGGTGCTGGCCGATCAGACGAGTTGCACGCTCCGGATGCGGCCCGTCAGGCCGTCGATCCCACCAGTCTCCTGCACCCCGATCGTGGCGAGCAGCTTGACCCGGTCGCCGCGGACCAGTCCCGTGCCCGTCAGGGTGAAGGTCAGGTTCGAGCCGCCGGCCACGATTGTGCGCAGGGCTGGCGTCACCGTGATCGCCGTGGTTGTGCCGGTCGATGTGATCTCTTCGGCCGCCACCGAGAGGGTGGTCGTGCCCGGTGTGCCAGCGCCGGTGTAATCGGCGTTGAACGTCGCGACGATGGAGGCACCGTCGGTGTAATCCGGCGGAAGATTGAACTCCCACATGACGTGGTTGTACTTGGTGGTGCCGATCGCCTCCTGGCCGATGACGCGGACCGCGCCGAACAGGTCAATCAGGCAATCATCCGCACTTGCGGGCACGGTGTCGTGCATGCCGGTACCGCGCGGGGTCTTGCCGTCGGTCAGAATCAGCTTCTTTGCGTTCATCGGTAGGTGCCTTTCGATGGGGCGTTGAAACCAACAAGATGTTGGCTGGAGACCGTCACGTTGACGGACATCACCACGAGCGGCACCGCCATGACGGCCGGCCGGTTGCGTGGGCTTATTGGGGAGTGAAGTGTGTCGCGCCGCTGTCGCGGTCAGGCCGCGTCCGCGACGTCCGGTCGTGTCCGTTCCAGGGCCACGTCGTCATAAAGTCGGCCGTCGTCGGCCAGCATCACCGGAACGTCGGGATGCAGCATCCGCCAGCGCGCAATCGTCAGATCGACATATTCCGGTGCCAGTTCGATTGCGCGCACGCGACGGCCTGCCCGTTGACCCGCCAGAATTGTGGTGCCGGATCCGGAGAACGGTTCGAATACGATGGCCTCGCCATCGGTGTATGCCTGCATCAGGAATTCCGGCAGCTTCACTGGGAACACCGCCGGATGCTCGGTCTCGATGCCGCGCGCCTTGTGCCGGGTGATGCGCAGCACGTTGTCCGGGATGCGCATGTCCTGCACGCCCTGGCCGGCGTGGGTCCATTCGCCCACTGTGCCGTCCTTGCCGCGCAACCCGCCTTTCTCGCTGTTGACGTGACCGGCCCAGCGGCAGGGGACGATCTTGTTCGCCTGTCGGGCGGCGCGGTTGAAGTGGAAGATGAACTCGAACGAGGGTGCCAGCCGGCCGTTCCAGTCACCCGGCAGACCGGGGCCCTGGTCCCAGACCGCCAGGCCGAACCGACGCCATCCCGCGGCGCGCATCCAGTCCAGCCAAGCTTGCCAATACGGCTGCCATTCACCATCGCGGTGGATCATGCCGAGGTTCACCAGAACCTGGCCGTCGTCCGTCATGACATCACCGATGCCGCCGAACACGCCGCGCATCAGCACATCCCAGTCTCCGATCCCGCCGGTGGTGTAGTTCCGTTGGTTCCCGTAGGGCGGGCTGGTGAACAGCAGCGACGCCCGATCGCCATCCATCAGTCGGCTTACGGCGGCCGCGTCAGTCGAGTCCCCGCACAGCAGCCGATGCTCGCCCAATAGCCAAAGGTCCCCGGAGCGCGTCACCGCGGCGCGGGGTGGTTCCGGATCGGCGTCTGCCGGATCGTCCGCGTCCGCCTCGCCATCCAGCGCGACGGGCGCCGTTTCGGTCGGCGTTGGCGCCATCAGGTCCGCGATCTCGGCGTCGCTGAACCCGGTCAGCGCCAGGTCAAAGCCCATGGCCTTGAGGTCGCCCAGCTCAAGCGCCAGCGTCTCCGTGTCCCAGCCTGCGTTCAACGCCAGCTTGTTGTCGGCGAGCAGGTAGGCGCGGATTTGTGCCTCGGACCACCCGCGCGCCACCATGACGGGGACATCGTCCAGCCCGAGCTTCTGAGCCGCCAGCACCCGGCCGTGGCCCGCGATGATGGTGCCGGTCTCGTCCGCCAGCACCGGGTTGGTGAAGCCGAACTCCTGGATGCTGGCCGCTATCTGGGCGACCTGCTCGTCGCTGTGCGTGCGCGCATTCCGCGCATACGGTGCCAGACGCGCGAGGGGCCAGCGTTCCGTCTTGTCCGCTGGCCAGCCGGTATTCGCGGGTTTGGCGGTCATTTGGAGCCTTTCCGGGCAGGAAAAGGGCTGCTTCGCCCCTAATTCCGGGCCATTTCGCGACTGATTTGTCTCGCTGCGCGAGAATTTCCGAGGCCGCCGCAACCGCAAACCATTGATTCAATGGCGAGTCCGATCTTCGCGGTGGCACCCACCCCCCGCTCGCAATATCGCGGGATTCAACGCAAATCCCCCGTGCGGGTCTCGCCCCTTGAGACGCCAGACTTTCGATCCCCCATCCCCCCTGGAGGGTCAGGCGTGTCCGGCGCGCCAGGGATGGGCCGGATCGCGCGGCATTCCCGTCGCGTCGCAGCCGGCGAGCCGAATGAGCGCGTGAGGGCGATGCGGCCGTCCGAACCCACCGTCGCGGATCGCGGTCTTTGCCGAATGGCACGAGGCACACAGCGCCTGCACGTTCGCTGGATCGAAGTCGGCCCCATCACGACGCCGTGGCACGATGTGATCGACGTTTGTAGCGACAATCCCACAGCCGGGCACTTCGCAATTCGGCCGGGCCTGCAGCACCGACGCCCGGAAGCGCCGCCAAGTCTTGCTCTGATAGAAGCGGTCTCCGGGCATCGACGCTGTATCCAATCCTCGCAGAAGAACCGATTTCACCCTGGCCGCGCTGCGCTTGCAGCTTTTTGAGTTGTGCACATCATACCCCCTGCGAATTTCATTACGCAACGCGACATTTCTACGCAGCACTACGCGCATCTACGCTTTGGACAAGAAAATTTGACTCGCTGAATGTTTTTGTCTGCCGTCACGCCGCCCTCGACCGCGGCAGCAGCCCGAAGTGAGCCGCCAACACGCTCAGAGTTGCGGTAAGGATTCCCTGTGCCTGCGCCGGGTGGACGGGCCGTCCACCCCAACCCTGGCGCATCGCCCATTCCCGCACGGAACACTCCCTGCCAAGGACGTGCCACGCACAGGAACCAGCGGCGCTGTCATGGCCTCCCAGCACGTCCAGGGCCTCGGCGATCTTCCGACGGGCATCGACGTTGTGCTCCGACAGCGTGTCGGCCACCTTGCCCGGCAACCTCGTCAGTTGCGACGTGCGCATGTCACTGAGCGCGGCGCTACGGAACAGATTCCGGAAGACCACACCGGCATCGTGCATCTCCGGCGTGATCGTGCCTTTCGACAGCATGATGCCCAGCGTGTCGGCGGCGCGATGGTGCACGACCTCCACACCGGTGTCGGGATCGATATCGAAGCTGGGCGGATTGAAATCACCGTGCTGCCGCCGCCAGACAGTCGGCTTGGCGAGGTCCTCACGCCGGCCCGTTGCCGGCTTCCGTTTCCGTTGCTTACCGGCCATGGCCGTGCCCTCCGTTACGCGGCCCCCAGCGCCGCGTGGCTTCGTTGATGACCGCCTGACGCAGCCAGGGATCGGTGATGTCCGCGACCGGCAGGGCGACGACGCCCTGCTCGTGCCAGGCGCGGCGGCGCATCGTGTCGATCTCCAGCGGGGTGGTTGGACTGCGGGCCAGGTCCAGGCAGGACCGGGCGGGACGGGGTGCGTCGTAGAACCTCATGCCAGGCCTCCCCGCGCATCGGTTGCCCACAGCAGCAGCGCGAGGGCATCGGCCTCGTTGTCGTCGGCTGGGCTGAAGCCGCGCGCCTTCATGGCCGCGATCATCGCCGCCTTGTCGGCATTGCCCTTGCCGGTGGCGAAGCGCTTGATGGTGCCGACAGGAACGCCCTCGTAAGGGATGGCATGCATTTCCGCCCAGGCTGTCAGGGTGGCGAGCAGACCGCCGAACACGTGTGCCGCGTCGGTGCCGACATGGCGGCGGACTTCCTCGAACACGAGCCGATGGAACGGGCCGCCGAGCCGGGCAATCTCCTGCAGCCATCCATTGAACCGCAGGTAGCGCATACCGCCGCCCTCGAAGCGGCTGGGCTTGAACGTCATGGTGCCGGAGGTGATGCGGTCATCTGTGCCTCGCAGCGCCCAGCCTGTGGTTGTGCCCAGATCGAGGGCGAGGATCGCCGGCAGCCCGGTCAGCACGGGCGGGAACAGCGGTGGCAGGGTAGGGGCACTTGCGCTTGGCGCGGGCGCCATGAGAGTCGCGTAAGCCATGGTGATCTCCTGAGCGGGGAACAGTGTGGTCAGGGCGACGGCGGCCTGGTTCTTGGCGGAGCTGGCTGCCGTCGTCCGTCCGGGTCTTGGGTCGGGTCCTGGTGGGTGGACCGCGAGCAAAAACTGACCCACCCGGGTGTGGTGTGCGCGCGCCGTTTAGGCGCACGCGCACACCCCCCGTAGGGGGGTAAAAATCTGGCAACTTGGCAACTGGTCGTAGATCACTGAAATCGCAGGAGAAAAAGCAGTTGCCAGAGCAGTTGCCAGAGTTGCCAGTTGGCAACTGCTCGCGGCTCGTAAGCATTTGATTTCCAACAAAAAGCAGTTGCCAGAAAGGAGCAGTTGCCAAGTTGCCAGATTGGCAACTGCCCTGTTTCTGGCAACTGGTCGGGGTGTTCATGGCGTCTCTCTGCCGGGGGCGCGGACCCACACTTCGGGGTTCTCAACCTCGATCGCAGCGCCGGTGGTGGGCTCCTTGAAGTGGCTGGGCAGAACCCGCCGGAAGACGGTGGTGATCTCCCCGGTGTCGGGATCCACCGTCTCCTCACCAGCGCCGAACTCCATATCCTCGATAACGAGGTAACCGAACTTCGACCGGCAGTAAGGCAAGCCGAACGGACTGCCGTCCTTGAGGAACTTGATGTAGCCCTTGGTGGCGAGAACGCTGACGCGCTCGCGGATGGTGGAGTTGCCCCCAAGGCCACCCTGGTTTTCGAACTGCTCGGCGAATTGCGAGCTCGTGTAGAGGCGGCCCTGCGCGGCCTCCTCGGCCAGCTGTGTTAGGATGACGTCGTGCCGGCGCGCGCGCTCGGCATCGAGCTTGCGGCCGATATCCTGCCTGACCAGGCGCTCGCCCTGCCGATCCAGTTCAACCCAGGCGCCGCCGCGCTTGTCGACCAGCATCGGCGGAAGTGCCGGACCGTTGCGCAACTCGATATGCAGTTCCCGTGCTGTTTGTTCCTCATCCGGCCGGAACAGGATCATGCCCGAGGTGTAGAAACCCCGTAGCGCGCTGGCGCCGGACAGGGACAGGAACGGGTCGTCCTTCACCTGCTGCTTGCTGAGCTTCTTGGTATGGTGTGCCAGGATGACGCCCGCGTCGGGCGCGACCTGGTCGCGGAGGGCTTCCACCCGGCTTTGCAGGAAGAACAGCATGGCGGCGTTGTCGTTCTCGCCTTCGCCAGCCGGACCGCCATCGAAGAGGTTCCGGATGGGATCGATGCAGATCACGTCGGGCGGCGCGTCCGGGAAAGCCTGGCGGATCGCGGCAGCGATCAACGCCACGCCTTGCTCATCCAGCAGCAGCCGCAGTTTGGGCGTGACGACGAGCGTGTCGCGGGCGCGTGCGATGACAGCGGGATTGGTGCGGAGCTGCTGCAGGCGCTCGCGGAGGTAGTGGTACTGGATTTCCGCCTGTAGGTAGAACACCCGGAGCGGCCGGGACGCCGTGAAGCGCAGAAAGGACGCGCCGGCGGCGGCGTGCACCAGCAGGTTGATCAGGAAGTCCGACTTGCCGACCTTGGGCGCGCCGCCGAGCACGAGCATCCCGCCCGGCGTGAGCAGACGCGGCCCGATCAAGTCGTCCGGCATGGGCGAGGTGTCGTCGAGCAGGGCGCCCAGGGTGTGGGTGGGGACAGCGACCGGCGGGGCGTCGGCACGCAGGAGCGGCGGACCGTTGCGCTCGACGTGCAGCGCCCAGAGCGCGTCGGCCTCCGCCTTCAGGCGATCCAACGGCCAGGCGGGACGCAGGCAGGCGGCGTTGTAGCCGCAGATCGCCTCCCAGCCCTGATCGGGTGTCAGGCGGCCGTCATGCACCATGCGGACGAAGTGACCGATCGCCGCGCTGGCCCCCTGGAAGCGGCTCCAGGCGTCCTGGGCGCCGTCTCGAACCGGGGTGGTAAGGATGTCATCAAGGCGGGGTCGGTCGCCCGCTGGTCCCGGATGACGCTGTTCCAGCCCGGGCAGGACCGGCATGGCGGCGACAGCATCTGCCAACGCGGCGAGGTCAATCTCACGCTGAGGATTGTGGTCGCGGATGGCGACGATCCGCTGAGCGCCATGCTTCCGATAGACGGTGCCCGCCACCCGGATGGGCTGGTGGGCTGACCGGAAATGCGCGTCGCCGCCGACCTTGTCCGCGATTTCCCCGCGCAGGGGGCAGAGCCGGGCGAGATCAGCGCCCTCGGCCGGCTCGGTGAGCCGCCACCATGCATGCAGCTTGGCCGCCCCCTCGGCGGTGCGCCCGCCGCTCTCGACGAGGAGGGTGGGCTGACCCAGGTGCTGGACCAGATGAGTGAGTTTGGCCGCGACATCGCCGGCATCGAGATCCACCACCACAGCCTGCATCTGCAGGACGTGCTCGGCTCGGGCCTGGCCATGTTCCGTCACGGTGCCGGGGATGACGTAGACAGCGGTGCCTTCACGGGCGGCCCAGGTCGCGTAGGTGGCGAGCAGGTTGGGCGCGGTATTGTCCGCCGGGATCCAAATGTTGTGCGGCCGGGTATCGAGACCCTGTCCGACATCGACGAACCCGCGCACCGGGATCAGGCCTTCGCAATAGCCGAACACCACATCGAGGAAGGTGGCGATCGCAGACGCATCGATCGCGATCGTCCCATCATTGGGGATGTCGACCGGGTGCTCGGCGGGCCTGTCCTCTGCCGTCATCATCACCGCGTCGTTGAAGTCGCCCCAAACATTCACGCTGGCAGGCTCCAGCAGCGCTTTGCCCAGGGGCAGAAGCGGCATTCGTAGAAGTCGGGACTGGTGGCGATACGCGGCAGCAGTTCGCCGGCATCGGAGGCCCACAGGATGCGGACCGCGCGATCGCTCATCCGCTGGGCCAGCTCCGCGTCGAAGGGCACCAGTTCGTGGTAGAGGTCGGCGGTGTCCTTGTTGATGGCGGTGAACAGCGCCGGGTTGTCCGCGATGCCGGGGACCGCGGCGTCCATGTAGGCTTGGTAGACGGCGACCTGCGCGGCGTAGACCGGCTTGGCGAGGGCTACGCCCTTGCTGGAGGTCTCCCGCCAGGCTTTGGCGTTCATGGTCTTGCATTCCCACAGGGCGGGGAACGCCATGCCGGGGATCTCGGGACCGCCGGCCAGAATGCCGTCGACATGGCCGCGGATACGCCCGCCCGCGACGGCGAAGCCGAACTGCTCGCCGTCCGACTGGTTGCCTTTGCGGGTGTAGAGATCAAAGCCGGCGTTGCGCAGCCAGGCCACGGCGAGGTCTTCCAGGGCATGGCCGATGCCGAAGATGCGGAGCAGCCTGCCCGGGAAGTCGGCGCCTTCGTCCTTGGGCGCATGCAGGAATTCGAACTGCAACGCCCGCTCGCAGGCGTGGCCGAGCCGGGAGCCGCCGAGATAGTCCCGGGGCGGCGTCGCCGCGTGGTTCGCCCGCAACGCGGTGTCGATCACCGCATTGACGTGATCGGCAACCTTCGCCTTATGGTTGTAGTCGATCATCAGAACGGAATCTCCGAATCATCGATGCGGGCGCTGGCGTGCATGGCGTCCTGGAAACGGCCGACCGCGACCGTGATCAGCGTCACCACCTGGTGTTCGGTGAGGTCCTGAAAGCGGGTGCTCCAGCCGATCTCGCCCATGATCTCGGCGACGGGTTTGACGGCGGCGGCAATGGCGGCCTGCTCTTGTTCGGTGATGTCAACCATGGCGAACGATCTCCTTGCCAGGCGCGTCCAAAAGCCCTGGCACGACATGGAACAGAACGAGACGGACGGGCGTGGTTGCTTCCCCGGCACGGGATCGAACCAGCCGAATCCCCGCGCCGAACGCCGGCAGACGGCGCACGGCGGAACCGGAGCGGGCATGGCCGTTCATGCTGCTTCCCGCCGGCCGTCGTCGTTGGCTGCGAGGACCAGGCTCCGGATGGCCTGTTTGTTGAACTGGAAGGTCAGCAGGGCGGACGCTTGGTAACGGGTCATGCCGAGATCGGCCCGCGCCGCGGGCGGCAGGTAGGTCAACTGCCGCTCGGTCGGTGATTCCCGCAGCCAGGCCTTGCTCTTGTGGGCGCTTTCGTCGGTCTCGTGCTCGTTCAGCCAGTCATCGGCGGCGGCGAGGCAGACCATGCGTTCGCCGATCGCCAGCAGCCGTGTACGGTGCGTCTTGCCGCCCCCGACCGCGTGCCAGCGTCCGTTGAGGCAGAAGATGCCGCCCCAGGCGTTGAAGCCGTTCGCGATCAGGGCCGCATCGTCACCGAACAGATCGCACCACTGAAAGCTGGACCGCTTCAGCAGGTCGATCTCGGTCATGAGGAAGTCGGTGAGCAGACCTGGCTCATGCCCGCCGGCCTCGAAGATGTGCCCGCAGATCGGGCACTGCATGACGGCGATGGGGATTTCCGCCCCGCAGTCGGGACAAATCTTGGTTGGTGCCTCGCCGTCCCCTGGCTGGCTGTCCAGGTTCACATCCTGTTCGAGGCAACCGTGTTGCAGGGATGACGTGCCAAAATCCAGCACGATGCAGTCACGTTTGATGACGCCGGGAAACTCCTCGGGATCGACGATGCGCAGTCCGCGGCCGACCATTTGGATCATGGTGCATTTGAACGAACTGGGACGCAGCAGCACGACACAGGAGGTCGGCGGGTGGTCCCAGCCCTCGGTCAGCACCGCAACGTTGACGACGATCCGGACCTCGCTGCTGGCATAAGCGGCCAGGGCGTTGCGTCGCTCCCGCGCGTGCATCTCCCCGGTGACCAGGACGGCGGACATGCCGGCGGCATTGAAGGCGGCCGCGACATGTTCGGCATGCGCGATGGTCGAACAGAACACTACCGTTTGCCGATCTCCCGCCTTTTCCTGCCAGTGACGGACGACGGCATCGGTGATCGGCACCCGGTCCATGACCTTGGCGACCTCGGCCATGTCATAGTCGTCGCCGGTTTGGCGCACCGCCTGCAATTCATCCCGCACACCGACATCGATGACGAAGGTCCGAGGCGGCACCAAGTGACCGGATGCGATCAGTTCGCCCAGCCGGATCTGGTCGGCGACATTGGAGAAGACTTTCCGCAGTCCCTGGCGGTCGCCCCGGTTGGGGGTGGCGGTGACGCCGTATACTTTGCACATCGGGTTCCGATGCAGCGCCCGGTCGATGATGCGGCGGTAGCTGTCGGCGATGACGTGATGGGCCTCATCAATCACCAGCAGGTCGAGGGCGGGCATGGCGTTGAGGTTGCTCGGTCGTGCCAGCGTCGGCACCATGGCGAAGGCAACCTGGCCGTCCCAGGACTTCACCGACGCGTCGACCACCGAGGTTGTGATGGTGGGATTGACCCGGGCGAATTTCGCCCTGTTCTGCGCGGTCAATTCGTCGCGATGCGCGAGCACGGCCGCTTTTGCCGCCGTGGCTTCCAACATCGTTCCGGCCACAGCGGAAAACAGGATAGTCTTGCCGGCACCTGTAGGAGCCACACCCAGCGTGTTCCCGTGCTCGTCGAGCGCGCGAACGCTACGCTCGACGAACAGCTTCTGGCGGGGACGAAGCATCATGGCCGGTGACCTCAGCGAGCCCAGGTGGGACGCTGGTCGGTGGCGGCGGAACCCGCCGCCGGGGTAGCCGCCGGGAATGCGCCCTGTGCCATCGGCGGCGTGCTCGCGGGGGGCGTGCTGGCAGGCGGCGGCATGTACCGCGGCGCGGCGGCCTGGGAGCCCATGATATGGGCGTATTCCCGGTGGTCCGGGGTGACCGCGCCACGAATTTCGTTCTTGGCCTCGCCGTTGGTGTCGGTGCCGTGGTCGATGCGCGCGATGAATTCGAGACCGTCGAGGTCAGCAAAGCCGCTGATCCGACGCGCGGCTTGCGCCTGGGGCGATACGTCTTTGTCAGACAGCCCGCGTGCGGAGTTCAGCATGCCGCGAACGAACCCGCGCCCCATGTTGCCCCAGTCAGGACCCTTCGGGCTGTACAGGCCGATCAGGGTGAAAATCTTCCGCTTGGCGTAGGGTCCTTCCAGCACCGTGAATTCACCGTTGAGGTAGACGGCGCCGCTGTTGCCGCGGGTGGCGTAGCCGCCCGTCCAGCCCTGGCTGGCATCATCGAACCCGCCAGGGCGGATGCTGAGCCGCACCTTTGCCAGTGTTCCCTTTGGGATCAGGTTCGGATTCTGGGTGGCGTCGTTGTAATCGTTCCAGGAACTCATGACATTAACTCCTTGCCGTCAGGCGCGGTCGGGGGATTCGGTGATCGGGGAAGATGGCCGGTCGAACGCCAGCCGCTCGGCCACGGGTTTTGCGGGGCCGCTGATCTTCGCCATCAGCTGGCCGAGATGCGGTGCTTCGATCAGGTCGAGGCGGCCGGACCGGTCCTTCGCGGGGAAGCCCCACGGGTTGAGCGTCTGGCAGACGAAGGCGCGATGGAGCTGGCCGTCGTCGGCTTTGATCTCGGCCATCGTGATGACTTCATCGACGATTCCTGGCAGTTCGAGGCCGGTCTTCGCTCCCTCGATTTGCGGGATGAAAACCTTGCGGTTGAAATCGTCGAGTTTTTCGTCGAGGACACCAACGAAGATGATGTTCTTGCCGCGCGTGTGCTGCAGGTGTGTCAGCCAGCCAATCATTTCGCGGCCATGCAGACCGTAGGCGCCGCGGATGTCGGGCTTCCCGGTCTTTTCGGAGAAGGCCTCGGGTTGGCCGCGACACCACTGAAAACAGAGGCGGCCCGCGACAGTGATCGAGTCGATGAAGACCGTCTCGTAGCGGTCGAGCACCGCCGGGTCGCCGAACCGCTCGCACACCGCCGCATGATGGGCGGGGCTGAAGGGTTGGTCATCCCGAAGCGACGGGTTCGGCCCGCCGATGAAGACCGCGAAGTCTCGGCATTCCTGCCAGGTGCGCGGCCGGATAGTATCGCCGGGCCAGCCCTCGATGGCGAGGTCCCCGGCTTCCAAATCCATGAACAACGTGGCGCAGGTTTGCGCCGCCGTGGTAGACATTAACGTCCACAACAGAGATGTTTTGCCGATCCCAGGCTTGCCGAAGATGGCCGCCTTAATGCCGCGGCGTTCGGCCAGGCGCTGGTCGGCGGTAATGATCGGAAGGCTCATCGTGAGCCTCCCTTCGGGTCGCCCGCCACGGCCATGGCGATGCCGTTGACGCCAGCCTGGTGCGGGACACGGAGGATATCGAGGAGGTGTGACAGGGAATCATTACGCTCGCCTGGGGCCGCGAGCTTGCATGTGCGGTTGGTGATATTCATGACCGCGCCCTCAAGCCGTCGCGTGGGAGGGCGTGCCGGAGGTGTTCTTGCGGATTTGCTCCGTCTCGAACGCCTCGACATCTTCAAGCCGGTACACAACCCGGCCGCCGATTTTGATGTATTGCGGGCCTTCACCCGTCCAGCGCCACCGCTCCAACGTGCGGTGCGAAATATTCCAGCGAGCCGCCACCTCGATCTGGTTCAGGTGCCTGATGGTCATTTGGTACTCCTGCGGTTTCGGTCAAAAACCTGCGGAGAACCTGGCGTTAGCGGATCGTTCTGTCGGCGGGAGCGTCGGTGGGTTGGCGATGGGCTAAGGGAGGATGGGCGGCGGATGGGCGGCGGATGGATTTACGCGGAACTACTCTACAGCAAGACGATACTTGCCTCGATGATCCGATAGCAGCAACGTCCCCCAGCAAGGGTGGGCGCGAAACAGGTTGCCCATCTTCATGGCGGCATCTGTCGAACCGGCGTTGGTCAAAGTGGCTTTTCCGGATCGCCACGGGTTCGCCGTACCTGCTGCCTCGTGTAGCAGCTTGATAACCGCTTTCTGGATATCGCCGGTAAAGCGATAGACGCTGCCTCGCAGTGTGACCTCCGAATAGTCGGACAAATATGTGAACACATGTCCTGTGGCCGCGACCGCAATGGTACCATTCGCTGCTTCCATGGTACGGGTGTGGCAAAGCCCGTGCTCCTCGCGTCCGGCTTGAACGAGGCACTGGCGAATCTTCGACCCCAGATCATGCCCGTCGAGACTAAGTGGCTTACGGATGAAATCGTCCGCTCCACTCTTAAATGCTCGGACCACGTCGTCGTGTTCCTTGGCGTGGCCACTCACCACCAGCACCGGAAGCAGGTGCATCTCGGGTGCCGCACGATGAGAATGAGGGAATTGGCGGCGGATATCTTCGAGCAGCGTCATTCCGGCGGACACATAGGGCTTGATGGAATCGCGATCAGCCTTGATCTGCAGGTCCAATAGCACATAGCAGAAGCCTCCGCCCGTGATGAGCGCGAGTGCGTCCGCCTTTGTTTCCGCGTGAATACTGTCATGTCCGAACGAACGTACGAGGTCCTTGAGTTCGGCTGCCATCTCCGGCTCGTCCTCTACGATCAGTGCGACGTGTGGACCGGCCATGGGTTTAGTCCTCAGCCCTGATCTGTTCCACCGGCAGGATAATGGACACGGTTGATCCCTCTCCTTTGCGGCTTTGGATTGCCAACGTGCCCTGATGGTCGGTTTCGATGAATTTTTTCGCCAGCGGCAACCCGAACCCCATGCCATCTGGTTTGCCTGAACTGTACAGTAGGACGCAGTCACGGAGCGCTTCCTCGCCCATTCCGCAGCCATTGTCGGAAATAATGATCGAAATCTGCGCATCTTGCTGTCGAGTCGCGGAAATGGTGAGCTCCGCCTGATGATCGAGGCCCTGGCAGGCCTCGACGGCATTGGCTATGATGTTAATCAACGCCTGAAGCAAACGCGACCTATTGGCTTCGATTTTAAGTGATGCATCGACATTGTAGCGGACCACAAGTCCGGCGACAGGAAGGTCGATCGAGCCTCGGGCCAGCTCCTCGGCCTCCTTGAGCATCGCGAGTACATCTTCGTCGGTAAATTCCCCCGTTGCCTCGGTAACGAACTCCCTGAGATTATCAAGAATTTCGGCGAGCAGCCTGACCCGGCTGTGTGCGCGGCGTACGTGAGTCAGGCTCCTCACGGGGATGCCAGGGATGTTGCCGATCTCCCGTTCAAGATTGATCAGTGAAGCATCAAGGGGAGAAATTACTCGATTGATTTCGTGATAAGCCGCGCGCACAAACTGAAGATGAAGATGATCAGCGATTTTAAGCGCGCCGCGACGAGCACGCGTCCCGTAGCGTGCTTCCAGATCTGTCAGCATACCGAGAACAGCGTCGTCACGATCAGTGCCCGCGATATCGGCACGGGTCAGTTCTGTGCGCCGCTGCAGAGTCTTGCGCGCCGCCTCACGGACCCAAGAGTTCTCGTCCTCGATAATGCGTGCGATGGCCGCATGAAATGCCTCGTGACGGAGAAAGAGCAGGGCGTGAGCCACTGCTTTTCGCACCTCCCATTTCGGATGGGCTGAAAGCCGCAGCAGGCGCTCGCCGATCTGCGACCTGAGTGGTTCGGTGACCTGGCGGGTGCGGAGCCAATCGCCGGTGACCTCGACGGCATCCTGGACCGTGGCCCATTCGTCCGAGTCCAGCTCCGCCAGCAGGGTATGTTCTTCGCTGTCCGCCATGGCCGTGTCAGTGTCCGTACTTCGCCATGCGCAGTTTGAACGCCTCCGCGCCACCCTCCAACAGATGTTCAATCTGCCCCTTGACGTCATCGACCGACCCCTGACGAGAGACGGATCCGTGGCGTCCATCTGAAGCGAAAACGAAGACTCGTTCCGCCTCGCCCAATACCGGGATGTTGGGGTTGTGGGTTACAAAGATCAACTGCCGCGTTCCCTTTACCTCGCGTAGACTCTTGACGATGGTGTCATAGACATAGGCGTTGTCGAGATTGTCTTCAGGTTGATCAACCAGCAAAGGCCGTTCGCTCTCGAAAAGAAGAATTGGCAGAATTACCGTGCAGCGCTGACCAGTCGACAAGCCCGCTGAGCTCTTGTAGTCAGGCCCATCCTTCAGTTCGATTTGGGGCTCGTCCTCCAGATCGATGGTTTCCAATTTGAAGGCGAAATCAGTATTCTGGATATTGCCGAGCACTCTCTGCGCCTGATCTACGGCAATGCTGGCACGCTCCGACAATCGCTGGATATTGCCGCGGCGCAGCAATTGTGACAGCTCTTCAGGGGCAATGGTTTCCACAATCCGGTCAACGATGCGGTTATATTGGATACCGGATCCTTTTAGTGCAGAACTGAGCATTTCTCGATATCCGGAACGGTCGCCCGCCTGGATAATCGAAACTCGAATTGTTGGAGACAACGCGGTTGTGAGCCGTTCGGCTATCGTCTTCCGTATAGCGAAGCGACGATCACGTGTGTCCGATAATTTAGCCAGCATCTGCCGGTGAGTATTTTCCACACCGCGCCGCTTCTGCCTCAATGTCTCGAGTTCTACCTTGGCTTTGGACAGGCTCAAATGCCGCTGCTGCAGGCGGGTTCGTTCGGTAGCCCTCTGCTTCTCCAGGGCGGAACGGGCAATGACCTCCCGATACTCCTGCTCCTGTCGACCATGTTCCTCTGCCAACCGCCGCGACGCCGTCTCAAGGTTGGCAAGCAGCTTATCGCAGCGATCCCGGATCCTGGGCACGGCATCCCGAAACACCTTGGTAAATTCGGCGACCGCCGTTTCGATCTCCTGAAACACGGCACCGTTGGGCCCGGTGGTTAAGCCGTCACCGAGAGCATTACCGCAATCGTCGGCAACAGATCGGGCAAATTGCGCGAAGTCTTCTTTGACTGAGCCGACTACGCCACGCAGGTCGTTGATCGCTGAGGCCTCCCGTGACCGAAGGGTTTTGTTGGCATGGACAGCGTTTATCAAATCGGCTTCCGGCCCATCAATTGCCTGCATTTCCTCGAGACGCTTCGTTACCACATCTAGTTCCGGGACCACTTCCTCTATTTCGCGGATTCGCTGGTCGAGATTGCGCAAGTCAACGGCCGCGCTCTCGATTGCACGCTTCTGATGCTGCATCTCCTGAGCGACGTTCCGAATTTCCTCTTCCTCGAACTTGTCGATCAGAGAAAGTTGGAAGCGTGGATTAGTGGCGATCTCCTCAATCTCGTTCTGACTGTAGATATCAGCTTTGAATACAAGGTCACGATCAAGAGACACCGACACTGGCTTTCCATCTTCATCCAGAATCTGAACGCTGTCGCCCCAAGGCCGCTCGGCCCGGTAACTGGTCCCGTGTTTGGTCTCGACCTCCACCGAGATCGTGCCGCTACCAAGGTTGCCGCGTACGATCCCCTCGATGATCCTGGCGCGGGGGCGGCTGTCACCCTGGGTAGGCATCAGGTCGAGGACGTAGCGAAGGAACTCCAGGACGGTGGTTTTACCCGTACCGCGGCCGCCGATGATGCAGTTCAATCCGTCGACGAATTCCAGACGGGCGCCGTCCAGGAAGCCCCCTGAGACCTCAATGGCCACTATCTTATGATGCGGCTTTCCGGCCGCGCCCTGATCGTCAAGAACATCACCGTCCAACATCACCGGTTCCTTTCGTTAGCCCTCATCCCGATAACCACCCCATTCGGGCGGTCAATTCCTGCGCAGCCAGGTGACATTGGGGCGTATCGTACTTTTCGACGAAGGCGGCCAGAGCGCGGACAGACGGCACGCTCCCGCAGTCGCGATTTGTCCAATAGCCAAAGGATACCACGCACGTCGAGTTCCTTCGCCTCGGCGAGTGTCGGGAAGGGCTTGTTGCCAGTCGGTGAGGGAGACGCGTACGCCACCCCGATGCGCGATTCGGAGTTCCAGCGATAGGCCGACTCAATCCCTCACGACTACGCAGGCCCTATTTTGTTTTCGTGCGACTACGATAAACTATTGGTTTAGCTTTATTTTCTAGTTCAGCACGCCTACCGATCGCCCATCGACATTGATCGCGAACGGTCTCCTATGCATGAATCCCTGTCCGGCCCCAACGCCATCGCCGCCGACCGCATGACAGCGGAGGAGCGTCTCGCCGAGGTTGGCCGCCTCTTGGCGGCGGGCATTCTCCGGCACCGAACCGGAGACATTCGCCTGGACTTCCCGCCCGATAAGAGCGGTGTAGGTCGCGAACCACGGTCTCCGGTGAGGGTGTGAAGATGCGCGCGGCAGGACAAACAATTCGAATCGGACCACCCCGCCCGGGTGCTGACGCGGGCAATGACGCGACGGTCCTGGCACGGCTGACGGCGTTGAAATCGATGTCGGTCAACGAACTGAAAGCGGAATGGCGGTCGCTGTTCGATGCCGATGCACCGAACAACAGCCGTCCGTTCCTGGAGATGCGGCTCGCATGGCGGATCCAGGAACTTGCCCATGGCGGACTGTCTCGCGAAACAACCCGGCTGCTCGATGCCCTGGCTGACGAGTTGCGGGGCAAGCCCGTCCGCAAGGCCATGATCGGCGATCCCCGCAGGCCGGTGGCCGGGACGAGGCTGGTGCGGGAGTGGAATGGCACTGAGCACACCGTCACCGTCCTGCGCGAGGGCTTCGAGTTCGAAGGTCGGAAATACCAGTCCTTGTCAGCCATCGCACGCACCATCACTGGCACGCGCTGGAATGGTTGGCGGTTTTTTGGATTGCGGGAACTTACGAGAGAGGATCGATGAAGAAGCAGACCGGATCGGTCGTCAGCCTGCCGCGGCGCCTGCGTTGCGTGGTTTATACCCGCAAGTCGAGCGAGGAAGGCCTCGACATGGAATTCAACAGTCTCGACGCCCAGCGCGATGCCTGCGAGGCCTTCATCGCCAGCCAGAAAGCCGAGGGTTGGGTGGCTTTGCGCGACCGCTACGACGATGGCGGCTTCTCTGGCGGCACATTGGAGCGGCCTGGGTTGCAACGTTTGCTGGCGGACATCGAGGCCGGACTGGTCGACGTGGTGGTGGTTTACAAGATCGACCGCCTGTCGCGCGCGCTGATGGATTTCGCCCGGCTGGTCGACGTGTTCGACCGTCACGGTGTGACCTTCGTGTCGGTGACGCAGAGCTTCAACACCACGACGTCGATGGGCCGTCTCACGCTGAACATTCTGCTCAGTTTTGCCCAGTTCGAACGCGAGGTCATCGGCGAACGCATCCGCGACAAGTTCGCTGCGTCCCGCAAACGCGGCATGTGGATGGGTGGGTTCGTGCCGCTCGGTTACGAGGTCAAGGATCGAAAGCTGCTGGTCAACGAAGCCGAGGCCGCGACGGTGCGCATGATATTCGAACGGTTTGCGCAGATCGGCTCCGCCACCACCCTGGTTCGGGCTCTCGTCGCCGAGGGCGTGCGCAACAAGCGCGGCAAGCCGATCGACAAGGGGTATCTCTACAAGCTGATCAGCAACCGCGTCTATCTCGGCGAGGCGGTGCACAAGGGCACGTCTTACCCCGGCGAACACACGGCGATCGTCGATCAGGCGCTGTGGGACAAGGTCCATGGCGTGATGCAGGTCAGCCCGCGTTCGCGGGCAGCCGGGACGAGGGGTCAGACCCCGGCGCTGCTGAAGGGACTGATCTTCGGCCCCAACGGATCAGCGATGACGCCCACGGCGACGAAAAAGGGCAGCCGCCGCTATCGGTACTACACGTCGATGGATGTCATCCGGGGTCGAGAGCCCGCCACCGGCACCGCGCCACACCGGTTGTCCGCCGAGATGGTCGAGAACGCGGTGACCCAGGAAATCAGGCGCCTCGTGCGGACCCCCGAGGTGGTGGCGCGGACCGTGGTGGCGGCGCGCCAGGAACAACTGGACGTGGATGACCGCGAGGTGGTCGCCGGCCTGAACGAGTTCGACGCGATGTGGCTGTCCCTGTTTCCGGCCGAGCAGGCGCGCATCGTCCACCTCCTGGTGGAACGCGTCACCATCACCGGAGAGGGAATCGCGGTCGACCTCCGTACGGCTGGTCTCGGCTCCGTGGTGCGCGACATGCTTGGCCGGCGCGCGGTGGAGGCCGCCGCATGAACGCCGCATCCGAAACCATCCGCGTCGTCATTCCGTTGACGATCAAACGGCGCAACGGGCGCCCGCGCATTTTGCCGCCCGAGGAGATCGAATCGGCGGTGGACGGAACCGCGCACGACCCACGGCTGCTGCGCGCAATCGCACGCGCTTGGGACTGGCGCCGGCGGTTGGATCGGGGCGAGGTCATGACAATCAGGGACATCGCCGCCGCCGAGGGCGTTACGGTGCCGTTCGTCAGCCGCTTCCTGCGGTTGGCCTACCTGTCGCCCGAAGTCTTGGAGCGCCTGCTGATCCACCGGCGGCCCTGCGCGCTCCCTCTGGACAGGCTGGCGGGGACCGCGTTGGTTCCGTGGGCGGAGCAGTCGACGAAAGTGTTCGACGGCTGACACTGTGCACATGGTCTGCACCCACGGACGCCATCTGCACGTGGTTTCCCATGTTCCGTCAGCACCCCGTGGCGCGTGACGGCACATTTGCGAGACCGGTTCTTCCTCGACACGCCGCGCATTGGTCGGCCGACGTGAGAGAACGATAGGCGGAACGTTACGCCACAACGTGAGCGAGGCCCTGTCCAGCCAGGAACCTCCCGACATTCTCGCGGACCAGCGCCGTAATGCGGGGACGTGGGCCGGGTCCGCCTTTACTCGCGAGATGCGGCGTGACAATCAGGTTTGGGCATGACCAGAGAGGGTGATCGGGTGGTAGCGGCTCGGGGTCGGTGACATCCAGCCCCGCGCCGGCCAGGTGACCGGAATTCAGAGCTGCCATCAGCGCCACTGTGTCGACGATTCCTCCGCGGGCGACATTGACCAGCACGGAGCCCGGTTTAAGCGCGGCAATGGCGGCGGCGTCGATCATCCCCTGTGTTTCCGCCGTTAAGGCGGCGGCAATGACCAAGGCATCGGACCTGGCCAGAACGTCATGCAAGGTGCTCGACGCCACGACTTCATCCGCGAACTCTTCGGTGCGCGCGGTACGGGCGATGACCACGACCCTGGCATCGAACGCCTTCAGCCGGCTAGCGATGGCGCGCCCGATGCCGCCAAAGCCCAGGATCGCGACGGTTGAGTCCTCCAAATTCGCGAGCGGCAGTGGGATCTTTGGGTCGAACACATGCCGGGCTTGGAGTTCGCCGAAACACGGCAGGCGGCGGGTCAGGGCGGTCAGCAAGGTCATCGCGTGTTCCGCCACAGCCGGGGCATGGGCGTTCCCGGCATTGGTCACGACAACCGATGCCGGCACACCGTGGATGACGACACCGTCATAGCCCGCGGTCGTCAACTGAATCCAGCGTAACCGGTTGGCGCGCTCGCGGATCAACCGGGCAACGGATGCCGTGTAATGAGTGCCACCATGATGATCGCATCCGCGGCGGGCAGCGCTTCGGCGAGTTTCGCTTCCGATCCGACACGATGGAAATCGATGCCATCCTGGGCGGCCAGAACGTCGGCCAGATCGTCGTTGAACGCGCTCCAGAACAATATTCGGGTGGACATGGCAGCTCCCAGCGGCTCGAGGCGGGTTTCGCGATCAGTCCCAGTTTCCCCTGATGGACGGCCGCGTTGGCACGCAGAGCAGCACCTTTCTGGGTGTTCACCAATCGTCATCGACCGGAATTCGCCCGGGCGGCGCGCAGGCGCCTCGCGGAAATGCAGTGTATCGTTCAAGCGGCGAACGGCTTTCTACATGACATAAAGGGTGAGGCTGAAGCTGAATATAAGAGATATACCATGTCGCGGCCACTGAACTGACATCCTCCAGGGACATTCTGACTTTGCGTTGCCAGCCCAGTCTCAGGCTCGTGCAATGGGCAGCGGCACGCGATCGACATGGGCGATCTCCATCCGAAGCAATTGCTCAAAGAGGCGTGCCTTGACCTCACGGTGCTCAGCATCGTCCCACAGGTTGTGGAATTCCCCAGGGTCGGCCGCGATGTCGTACAGCTCACCCCATTCCACGCCGTCGAACAGGCTAAGTCTCCAGTGGGAATCGACCAAAGTATGAATGCGCGGCACACCGCCGATAGCCTCGTTGGGTCTCTGGTGTTCGTATTGCACGAAGGCGGCGGCACGGCCCTTGCTGTCGTCCCCAGCGACGACCGGCAACAGACTTTGTCCTTGAATACCAGCGTATGGCGTAATCCCGGCCCGGTCGAGAACGGTAGAGGAAATGTCGATGGTGGAACCGATCGCCCCGGTTCTGCCGGTCACTTTCGCCTGATCGGCGCGCTCGGCGGTGTCCGACCAGATGAAAGGGACTCGAAGTAACTGAACGTACTGTTCGCTCCCCTTGAGCAGAAGCCGATGGTCCCCGAGATGCTCACCGTGATCGCTGGTGAAGATCCGAACCGTGTCGTCGGCAACGCCGGTTTCTCTCAGGGTGGCCAGAACGTCGCCAATCGCATCGTCGACCAGCGTGACCATACCGGCGGTCAACGCGGCCGCCTCCTGCGCCTCCTGCGGCGTCGTTGTGAACGAGAAATACCCGTTGAGATTGGCTTTGCCCTGCTCGCGCTCGGCAATGACGGCGGCGACGTGTGGCGGGGGCACCCAGCCGTCGCGACGAAAAGCTTCTGGCACCGGGAACTGTTCGGGCTTGTACATGTCCCAGTACTTACCGGGTGGGTTGAACGGGTGATGTGGATCGGGAAATGAAACCATGAGGAAAAACGGTTGATCGCTAGATTTTTCCTCATGTGCTCTAATGAAGGCACAGGCGCGCTCAGCGATGTAGCTCGTTTGATAGAGTTCCGCAGGCAGGCGTGTACGGATCGCCTGTGGGCAGCTATAACTGTGCGGGATCTGGTGTTCGGCCCCTATCATCTTCATCGCGTTTGGCTCGCGCGCGAGCAGCCATTCGCGATAGTCGCCACCGACGCCATCTCCGTGGCCGGTGACCAACTCAACATGATCGAAACCGTAGTAGGGCGACGATAGCCGAGCATCGGGTTTCGCCCAGTGGCCGGGGCTCTCCTGCTCATGGTCGGGTTGGCGCAGTTCGTGTCGGACGGCCTCGGCAAGATCGCCTCCAGCTTGTCGATATCCTGGCTTTAGCTCAGGTTGCCTTATCATAGCGGGCAGGCCACTAAACGGTTGCAGGTGGCTTTTTCCGACCAGCGCGGTGGCATAGCCTGCCTCGCGGAGGAGGTCCACGAACGTGACCGCGTCGCGCGACAGTGGCGTCCCGTTGGCGCGCACACCGTGGACGGACGGCATACGCCCCGTCATAAGGCTGGAGCGGTTTGGCATGCAAACGGGGCTCGCCACATAAAAGCGGTCGAAGGACATGCCGTTGGCCGCGAGGCCATCAATGTTGGGCGTTCGCACCACTGGATGGCCATAGCAGCCCAGCCAATCGGCGCGATGCTGATCGGTTATGAACAACACGAAGTTTGGCTGGACCATGAGGATCTCCCGGGGGCGGCCAGGGCGAGGTTCTATAGGTTAGCTGACACTGATCAGATGGGCGGTTCGCAGACGTAGCTCCCAGGCGGTTAAGCCGGTCGGTGGCGGCAAAGTGCCGCCCCCCTCTCGCGACTACTGCTGACCAGGCGGCTTATAGGCATCACGAATTTGCATGGCCTTTTTCCGGATGCCACCTTGCTCTTCCATCGTAAAGAGGCGTGTCAATTGGACGTTCTGAATGGTACCAGCGGACACGGCAACGCCGGTTATGGCAGGTCCCATGGCGGGGTCAGTCACGTCGAAAATAACCATCACGCCGGGACCATTGCTAGCCCTACCGTACATCGCGACAAGCTTGCCCCCAGCGGCTGAAAGCAGTCCTTCAACTGCCGCTTGGCGGTTGGTGTTGGGGTTTTCTCTCATTGCGTTCAGGGCTTGCGGTGTATAATCCGCCGTCAAACAGAACAACATGGTGATCCTCCATCGCTTGTTATTGATTGATAGCGGCGTCACGCTGAACCTTATGTTGTCGAAGGTCAACTCGATCGTCGGCTCGATCACCGCCTGCGTGCTCCCATGCCCTTCGACCTCGAGGGGTTTGTCTGCCTTTGCCCGAGATTTGGAAGCGTCCGTTACTTCACCGGTGGCCCTGTGCGGTTTGCCATGGGAGGCTGGCGGCGACGGCGTTGGTACCGTGGGCGGAGCATGTGGGGGGCGGCCTTTGACGGCTGAAATGCATCGGGGTGACCTCCTTATGAGTGATGGACACCACCCGCGCGTGTCGTAGATCGGCGGCACAGAGGTTGGGCCGGACTCCGCGCCGCAGGCACGGAGGCGCTCTGGCAGGTCACAGGAGGGCATATCGGGTATCCAGTCCCGTCCCTCTGTCCGACGCTTCGTGGCCTGATCAAATCATGGGGTAAAATCATGCACATTCCTGAAGGCGGCGCCTCTGCTGCGCCGTCCGCAATCAGACCAAAGGAGAGCCGGTCCGCATCACGATCTGTCATTGCCGGTTCTGCCAACGCACAACCGGTGGGGCTTACTATGGTTGAGCCGATCTTTTGACCGGAGGGCGTGAGGTGCGTGAGGCGGCGCGGCGTGAGGTGGTGTACCCTGACGTCTGGAATTTCAGTTTTTGTCATGGACGGTCCCGTTGGCACGCTGACACGCTGACACGCTGACACGCTGAGGAGCACCTTGCAGGGTGCTTGCCAAACGAAAACGAAATTGACCGGAATTCGCCTGGGTGGCGAGCAAGCCCTCGTTCCTCCGGTCCCCAACAGTTAAAATCGTGGCGCTCCGGCCGCCGCCCCAGCCCGGAGCGGCATCACAAATTTTTCGCCGGCTGTGCGAGTGCACCAAGCTGCAGATGTCTTGGTCATCCGGTGACGCCCCCTTCTGTAATCGGAATGGATAGGTCATGGTCCTCTCAGACCGAATTGCCGGTTCCGAACAACAGATAGGGGGAGACGATGGACGCCAAAGTTGATGAAATCAGTGACGGTATCTACCGCATATCGATGTTCATGCCTCACGTGATGCCGCCGGCGGGATTCACTTTCAATCAATTTCTTATGCTAGCTGACGAGCCTCTGCTGTTTCACTGCGGCCACCGCAAATTGTTCCCGGATGTGTCGGCTGCCGTCACCAAGGTCCTTCCGCTCGAACGGTTGCGTTGGATATCGTTCGGTCATCTTGAAGCTGACGAGTGCGGTGCCATGAATGAATGGCTTGCAGCATGCCCACGGTCACAGATCGTCCATGGGGTGGTGGGGGCCCGTGTCTCGATTGACGACATGGCCGACCGCCCAGCACGCGTGTTGTTGGATAACAACGTCCTCGATCTCGGGGGGAGGCGCGTCCGATTCATAGAAACGCCCCACGTTCCGCACGGATGGGATGCCGGCGTGATCTATGAGGAAGAGACGTCCACCTTGTTCTGCGGCGATCTGTTTGCTCACGGCGGTAATGGACCGGCCGTCACCTCGAGCGACATTCTCGCACCCGCTATTGCCGCACCGGGCGCCGGCATGTCTCTTACACCGAGCACCGTGTCCACGATCGGTCGTTTGTCAAAGCTTGCACCAAGGACGTTGGCTGTGATGCACGGATCGTCCTTTACGGGCGATGCGGGGACTGCACTCGGTGGGCTGGCCAATCACTATTTGTCTCGTCTTCGGGCAGCGCTGGAAGACTTACCAAAGTGAGCCCTGTGTCCATGCGGCTCGGTTTGAGCGCCGGGCGGCCCTTCAGGTTTTTCAACCGCGCGATCTCCTTGCGCTGTTCGGCGACAACCTGATTCAGGGGGCGGCGTGACAAAGGTCGGCCTCTCGCTTTTGGCTGGCAGGGCCAGCTATGGGCTCTGTTCCGCCAGACTTTTCGGTCCCCCCGACGTTCCTCACCGCGCCCTCCTTGCTGGCCGCGACCCTGACTCTGGGAGGCGCCCGCCTGGTGTTGTGAAGCGCTCTCAGAAGGTGGCGGCGCTGCCGGTGTAATCTGCCACCAGATGCAGAGTGCCGCGCAGGCCCAGGATGAGGGTCGATTCGTCGACGCGGAACAGCGGCGAGTGATTGGGGGCAAGCGTCGTCAGGTCCGCGCCGGCCGGTGCGGTGCCAACCCAGAAAAACAGGCCCGGCGCCTGCTGCGCAAAGTAGGAGAAGTCCTCGCCGGCCATGGATCGGTTCCAGTGCAGCAGCCGGCCTTCCCCGGCGACCCGGGCGAGTGATGGGATCATCCGTTCGGTAAGGACCGGATCGTTGACCGTGACGGGATAGCCATTTGGCTCCCAATGCGTGTCGGCCTTCCCGTCCATCCCCTGGGCTACACTGGCCGCCAATTCGGCGACCCGCCGGTGGAAGTAGGCCCTGCGCTCGTCGCTGTACGACCGCAGGGTGCCGGTCAGCACCGCCTGACCGGACAGGATGTTGAACCGCGAGCCGGCGTTGAACGTGCCAACCGTCAGAACCGACGGTTCATTCACGTCCACCTGCCGGCTCTGGATTGTTTGCAAGGCCGAGACGATCTGCGCGCCGATCGCGATCGCATCGACGCCGCGCCAGGGCGACGCACCATGGGCCTGGCGGCCATTCACCGTGATTCGGAACTCATCCATCGACGCGTGCGCGGGACCGGGCCGGTAGCCAAGCGAACCCGCCGGCATGTGACTGATCATGTGCAGGCCGAAGACGACATCTGGCTTTGGATCATCGAAAGCGCCTTCCGCCAGCATCCGCTTAGCGCCGCCAATCTCACCCTGAGGCAGGTTTTCCTCGGCAGGCTGGAACAGCAGCTTGATGGTACCGCGAAGATCCTGGCGGACACCGGCCAGCACCTCGGCAGCGGCCATCAGGATGGCGGTGTGGCAGTCATGGCCGCAGGCGTGCATGACCGGCACGTCGATGCCATCCCATACCGCACGGACCCGCGAGGCGAAGGGCAGGTCGACTTCCTCGCGGATCGGCAGCGCGTCCATGTCGGCGCGCAGAGCGACGACCGGCCCCGGGCCACCGCCACCGCGCAGGGTGGCGACGATGCCGGTGACGGCGATGTTTTCCCGGACATCGTAACCAAGCGCACGCAGGTGGCGCGCGACGATCCCCGCTGTTCGGACCTCCTGATTGCCCATTTCTGGATTCTGGTGGAAGTCGCGGCGCCAATCGATCATCTTTGGTTCGATCGCAGACGCGGCGGCGTCGAGCCGTTGGTGCAGCGGCCGGGCCAAGCCCGCCGTGGCGGCCAACGCGGCCAGGCCGAGGCCATTCAACAGGGCGGTGCCCGTCAGGCCGAATGTCGCGGCCGGGTCATGCCGCAGCAGGGCTGACACCTCCGATGGCGTAGCCGCGGTCGCGGGCGGTGCGAACAATCCCGTGGCACAGCAGGCGCAGGCGGCTGCCAGCGCGCTTCGCGACAGAGTTCGGCTCACGCGAGAAACGGTCGGCGGGCTGACGCTTTCGGCGATAAGATGGCTGGTTCGCCCGCGACGAAAAATCATAACCTGAACTCCCCGAAGTGTTTCTATCGTGTCGCGTAAACCGACACTTCCATATGCCCAACCCATCCCGGCACCTTGGGTGGACGATAACCGCTGTTCCACGCAGCGAGCAATATCAGTGGTCCCCCGATCGCGCCGTATGACGTATGACCGGGGGTGTGTTCGCCGTTCCACCGCGAATTCCGCACTTCCTGCCAACAGGGGGACACACGCTTCCCACTGACCACGCGGTCGGCGCGTCAAGCACCCCACTCAGCATCGTTGCGGCGGCAACGGACGCAACGCCGCGAGGGCGTTGAGTTGATCGGGAAGTGGTCGTCGCCCTGGCCGAATTCGACGCGATGTGGTCGTCTCTGTTCCCCGCCGAGCAGGCGCGTATCATCCATCTCCTGGTGGAACGCGTCACCATCACCGGCGAAGGGATCGCGGTCGACCTGCGCACCGCCGGTCTCGCCGCGCGTCGGACCAATCCGTGCTATCTGACCGTCCATGGAAACCCAACCACCGATCCCGCTTGCCGTCCTCGTCGGCATTCAGACACCTGATGTCGACGACGTCGCGCACGAAGCCAGCCTCGAGGAATTGGGGCGCCTGGTGAAGACGCTGGGCTACGAGGTGATCAACACAGTGTCGCAAAAGCGGGAGGGTACTGGCGCGGGGTTGCTGCTGGGCAGCGGCAAGCTTGCAGAACTGGCGGCATTGACCGGTGGTACCGGTGTGGTCGGCTCGATGGCGCCACCCCCGAAGTCCAAGGCGCGGCAGCGGTTTGAAACCGCCACCGCAACGATCAATCCAGCCGACCCCGACTCTGCTGGCCCAGGTGTGGGCGCCACCCGCAAGCCCGAGTTCGTCATTGTCGATCATGAGCTCTCGCCCAGCCAGATCCGCAACCTGGAGCGCGCCACCGGCGCCCAGGTGCTGGACCGCACTGGCGTCATCGTCGAGATCTTCCACCGCCACGCCAACACCCGCGAGGCAAAGCTGCAAGTGGAGATGGCGCGCCTGAAATACGTCGCCCCCCGCATGCGCGAATCCTCGGCGGGCGGCGGACGGCAGCAAGGCCCGGGCGCTGGTGAAAGCACCCTCGACCTCGATCGCCGCAAGATCCGGGACCGCCTCTCGGAGCTGAAGGACCAACTGGAAGCGGTGCAGCGCGACAGCGACCAGCGCCGCTCGGCGCGCCGCGACCAGCTACGGGTTGCGCTGGTCGGCTACACCAATGCGGGCAAATCTTCGTTGATGCGGGCCCTCACCGGAAGCCAGGTGCTGGTGGAGGACAAGTTGTTTGCCACACTCGACACCACCGTTCGCGCCCTGCAGCCGGAGACCCGCCCCCGCGTGCTGGTCTCCGACACGGTCGGCTTCATCAAGCAATTGCCGCACGACCTGGTTGCTTCCTTCCGTTCCACCTTGGCCGAAGCACTGGAGGCCTCGCTGCTGCTGTTCGTGGTCGACGCATCGGATCCGACATATGAGGCGCAGCTGGAGGTGAGCCGCGGCGTGCTACGTGAGATCGGGGCTGATGTGGTCCCCTCCCGCCTGGTCCTGAACAAGATCGATCGGGTGGACGCGGCCGGGCGCGCGGCCCTGATGGAGAAGCATCCAGATGCGATCCTCCTCTCCGCCCACGCGCCCGAGGATGTCAGTGCGTTGCGGGATACCATCATCGCATTCTTCGAGGCGGCGATGGTGGAGGATGTCCTGGTTCTGCCCTATGCGAAACAAGGGCTGATCGGCGAGGTCTATGAAAGCGCCCGGGTGCTGTCCGAGGAGTATGACGAGGCTGGTCGGGTGCTGAAGGTGCGCGGCCTGCCCGGCGCCATCACGCGGCTGCGGCGGAGCCTTGCTGCCCACTGAGCGCTCAATTCGGGGCAGCAAGCTCAATAGGGCCGCCGCCGAGGGCGTTACGGTGCCGTTCGTCAGCCGGATCCTGCGGCTCGCCTATCTCTCCCAGAGGTCCTGGAGCGTCTGCTGATCTACCGGCGTCCGTGCGGGTTGCCGCTGGACCCGGCTGGCGGCGGCCGCGCTGGTACAGTGGGCGGAGCAGGAAGACGCGGTCTTCCTCGGGTGATGTTGCCGCAAGGTTTGGGTCCGCTTTGCGCCCATGTCCGCCATTCAGCGCAACGAATGAAAAGTCCAAAGCGGACATCGTGCGCAAGTTTAAACCTTGCTAAACTGGCAGGGTCGATAAACTCGTCAGATAGGGAAACCGGGTGCAGGACCATACCAGCGACATCGCAGATAAAACGGTCCAGCGTTTGCAGCTCAGTGGTGATCGCCCGAAGGAGCATCTGACCGACGATCGGCTCGGCTACGCAAATTTCGCACAGTCGCTCGCGCGCAGTATCGCCGGGCTCGCACCGACGGATGGCATCGTTCTCGCCGTGAACGGCGCCTGGGGCAGTGGCAAGACGACGGCCGTCAACATGATCGTAGAAGCCCTCGGAAATCTGCAGAAGGATGTTCCCACCGCCCGCAAGATTGTCCCCGTACGCTTTAACCCCTGGTGGTTCTCGGAACAGGAGGACCTGATCAAGGCGTTTTTCGCCGAGCTATCCGGTAGCCTAGACAAAAAGGTCTCCGAAAAAGTCGGGGAGGGGTTCCGCAAGCTGGCGCGCCGTGTGGCCTCGTCAAGAGAACTCGTAGTTGCCGGGCTTGGCCTGATCCCCGGCGCCGGTATCGTCAAAGAGGTGGCTGGGGCGACTCTGGCGGCCGTCGGTCAACTGGCAGGCGACAATCAAAGCTTGTCACAGTTGCGCGACGAACTTTCTGACGCCCTGCGTGGACAGGAAAAGCGCATCCTTGTCATCATAGACGACGTGGACCGGCTGCCCGCAGACGAAGTTCGCCAGATCTTCCGCCTGGTAAAGTCCGTCGCAGATCTGCCGAACGTCATCCATCTTCTGATTTTTGATCGCGATATCGCCGAACGGGCTTTCGATGATCCCGCCAATGAGCTCGGGCCCAAATGGCATGAGAAGATCGTGCAGGCAGCTTTCGACCTCCCGCCGGTGCAACGCGTTGATATCCAGCAGCTCTTTCTGGAGGGCCTTAGCGGGCTCATCGACAAAGTGGAGGTGCCCGATGAGACACGATGGGGGAACGTCTTTCACGACGGCATCGCGCCCTGGCTTCGGACACCCCGCGACGCTGGCCGGCTCCTCAACTCCCTCGTCGTAACCTGGCCGGCGGTCGCCCGCGATGTCGACTTTGCAGACTTCGTTGCTCTTGAAACCCTCCGGCTGTTTGAACCGGGGCTGCATGCTTTCATTAGCCATAACCCGCAGCGCCTGACCGGCCTAGCGGACGATAAAAACTCGAAGACGAGCCTGGGCAAAGATATCCTTGATACGGTCGAACCTGCGGGCCACGAGAGGGCGAAGGCCGCCTTGCAGCGTTTGTTTCCGAAACTTGAGAGCGTTTGGGGCAATTCCGGCTATGCATCCGGTTTCACGGTGGACTGGGATCGCAAGCGCCGGGTTTGTATCGCCAGGAGATTCCCGGCCTATTTCCAATTCGGGATCGGCGATGATGTCCTGACGCGCGATGATCTGGAGAGTTTTGCCGTCAATATCGCCGATGCCGCCTATGTGCGGACGAAGCTGGCGGAATACGCCGGCTCAGTGCGCCCGATGGGAGGGACAAAAGCAGCCGTCCTGCTTGAGGAGCTTGCGGCAAACATCGATCTCATCTCGGCGGTGAGCCTCGCCAAGGCGGTCATGAACCTCTTCGATACCGCATGTCTGTTTATGAACCCGCATGACGAGCGCGGGAGTGGATTTCTGAGCATTCCGGCAACCTGGCGATTCTGGTTCACGATGAAGCCGTTGCTTGAGCGGCTCGATGAGTCGGAGCGCGCGGATGCGCTCCGTTCGGCTTTTGCGGGCGCCAACAGCCTGCAAGGGTTGCGCGTCGCCCTCATGGAGTTCCGCTCATCGCTGGGGCGTGATCCTGAGACTAAGCCGGATTCTGCCGGTGCGCCTATTGTGGACGCAGCAGTTTGTGAGGAGCTGGAGGGGACGCTGCGGGACCGGTTCCGGGCCGCGGCGGCCGACGGAAAACTTCTTGCCGAAGCCGGGCTCGTTGAAAATCTAATTCAGTGGATTGGCCTTGGAGGAGAAGCGGAAGTCCGGGCCTGGACGGACGGCGTGTTGGGCGATGACGATAGTGTCGTGCGCCTTGCCAAAGCGGTAACACAGATTTCCCGGTCACATACGGTGGGCGATCGGGTGCTGCGCGACCGGCCAGTTGTTCATCGGCCAAGCCTCGAGAAGGTAGTTGATGCCGACGGCATGATCGCGCGTCTAGATGCGATCGTGGCCGCCGGGCCCACTTCCGACGCGGCGCGAGTGATCAACGAGTTTAAGCGGGGGCTGAAGGGCGACCGCCCCTTCTCGCGCGATGATGACGAAGACGCCAGCTAATCCGCTGCTCTGTCCGGCCGGGAGATGCCGACCCGCTTGCTAGGGAATGTCGCCAAGGAAATACTCCCGTGACGCGGACGCAGCCGAAAGCCGCCGGTCCGCATTCGGCCAGGTCCTGCCATTCGGCCGCCTGGCCTGAATAACCGCTTTGGGTCGGCGCCGGTCCTACGAACCTCGCCGCTCTGCTTGGTCTCCGGCCTAAATTGAACTTTCGGTGAATTCGGGAACGGTCAGGAACGTAAGGCGTCAGATCCGCGCCCATTCCGAGGCGGGTGCCACCCACGGCGCGCTCCGCCCGATGCACGCAAACGGCGACGACGCGGCGCGCGATGCCATGCTGAAGGTGATGGCGTATTTGTTGCGCTCAGCCGGTTTCAATCGGCAACGACTCGTCGCGCGCCCACTCACCCATCGAGGCATCATACAGTGTGATGTCGTCGTAGCCGAGCTGGTGCAGCAGGAACAGGTCGATCGTCGCCGAAATGCCGCCGCCGCAATAGGCGATGACGTGCTTGTCCGGCGTGACGCCCTTGGCCGCGAACTTGGCCCGCGCGTCGGCCAGTGTGGTGAAGCCCTTGCTGGCAGGATCAACCAGGGTGGCGGCCGAGACCTGGACGCTGCCGGGAATTCGCCCGGGTCGGCCATAGCGGCTGGGGCCCGTGCCCTTGTAGAGGTCGTCGCCCAGCGCATTGACGATCACAGTCCCGGGCTGGCCGATGGCACCGAGCACGGCGGCCCTGTCGACGAACAGGCCGGGTCGTGGTTCGGCGACGAAGGTGGCGGGCGGGTAACCCTTGGCCTTGCCGCTCTCGGTCGGCCGCCCCTCGGCCAGCCACTTCTCGAAGCCGCCTTCCAGCACCGTCGCATCGACGCCGAGCGACCGCAGCATCCACCAGAACCGTGTCGACATCCACATGGTGCCGCTGCTGTACAGCACGACACGGCTGCCCGGCCCCAGGCCATGCCGCCCGAAAGCCGCCTCCAGCTGCGGGATCGGCGGCATCATGAAGCGCAACTTGGTCGACTGGTCGGAAAACTCGCCCTGGATGTCGAGGAAGTCCGCACCGGGGATGTGCGCCGCCTCGAACGCCGGCAGCCCGGGCACCGCGACATAGGGTACGTCGCTGCCCGGCGGCGGCGGCACGGTGGCGGTGGTACAGTCATAGACGCGCAGCGACGGGTCACCGAGCTGGGTTGAGAGTTCGCTGGTGCTGATCAGGGCCCGCGGGTCGCGCATGCTGGTCACCCCTTGCTTTGCCGGCGAGCCAGACATGCCCCGCGCGGCAACGCTATCGGCCGACAATTCCCATATGCAGTGCCCATCCGGGCACCGTGGGTGAACGATAACCGCGGAGCTGGACGCGCGACAACCCCGGTGCGGAATGGTCGACACAACCAGGAGGCTGCGATGAGCGGTCCGAGAGTCCGCAGTGGGTCGAATGCAGCGGTTGTCGTCATGCGATGGATCGCGGCCGCGAGCCGCGTGGGAACTGCGCTTCGTGGCACATCATGCCGATGATATTCCCGCGCCGGACGTTCCCTGATCTGACATCGTCAAGACCTTGCTGAGGTCCGCCCCATGCCCCTGACCGCTGAGCAGATCACCGTCATCCGCTCCAGCTTGGACCCGTCCGGCTACAAGGCGGGCGCGGAGCAGATCGTCGCGGCGAATCAGAAGCTGGCGGCCTCAGGCGAGACGGTGGTGCAGAGCCAGACGCGCACCACGCGCGCCCTCGTCGATAACGGCGGCGCTTTTGAACGGCTGAAGCGTCAGATCGATCCTTCCTACGCCGCCGCGCAGCAATTCGCCCGCACGCAGGACGTGCTGACCCGTTCGGTTGAGACCGGCCGCGCCACCCAGGAGGAAGCCAACCGCCTGATTGCACTGGCCCAGCAGCGTTTCGACGGGACGGGCGTCGCCGCCAGGGGCATGGCCGGCTCAGCCGACAAGGCGTCGCTGGCGATGCGCAGCCTGGGCATCCAGTCCTTTGACGTTTTCTCGCAGTTATCGTCCGGCGCGCCGGTCATGACGATCTTCATCCAGCAGGGTGCGCAGGTGGCACAGGTCGCCGCCGCGCAGGGTGTGGGATTCGGCTCGTTCGCCGCCGGGATCCGCAGCGCAGTCG